>Ga0182016_10004052_pt1 | contig 16414 bp, 14 predicted proteins | sample 712S2MmetaG_FD_120491 | JGI IMG/M metagenome (GOLD analysis project Ga0182016, IMG submission 120491) | Permafrost microbial communities from Stordalen Mire, Sweden - 712S2M metaG | ecosystem: Environmental > Terrestrial > Soil > Wetlands > Permafrost | place: Sweden: Stordalen | collected...
AAACTGCGCGAAGGCACGCACGCGGTTGAACTTAACCCTGACGATACGGCGCGCCAGCTGGTGGATACGGCGCGCCTGGGCACGCGCGTGGTGCTGTTAAGCGCAGATGTGACAGCAGCCAACGCGCAACTGATTATTGCGCGCGCGCACGATCTTCACCTTGTCACCTACGGCGATTTTGTGTCCACGCCCTACCGCGTGGGCATTGAGGCCGGCGTGGACGCGCTGGTCCACATGGACCACTACATTCTGGGCGCAATTCCGGACGAGCTGCAGAAGCCGCTCGTCGAAGACCCATTAGGCCCTTCGGCGGCGACCGCGTTTGACTACTCTGAACGCATTCCGCCGACCGATGCGCGATTGCGCATTTACGCGCACTTTGTAGCCGCGCACCATGCGGCGCTGTTGCCTACCTTCAGCCTTGACTACGTTGAGCTGCCTGCCCACCGCAATCTTTGGCAGGAGCCGGCCGCGGCGTTGCTCAGTCCCAGCCGGATGTATCAACCCACCAATCCCGCCACCGGGGAAATGACGTATCCGCTGACCGGGTGGGCGCGGCATCTGCCTGCGGCGGGCCAGCGCTGGTTTGAAATGAACCTGGAAAAAAAAGCCGACCAGGCGGCGACGCGGCTATGGCGAATTAACGAGACCATGTTCTCGGCGTTTCCTCATTACCTTGCCGGCTCGGGCGCCGACGCCCTAGGCACCATGCCGGGCATCTCTTTGCATACCGAGCTTGAGATGCTGGTGCGGCTGGGGCTTTCGCCGCGCGAGGCACTGGCCGCGGCCACTAACAACTACGCCGATCAGTTTGGTTGGAGCGAGCTCGGCCAGATTGCCGCCGGACGCCGCGCCGATGTGCTGGTGATTGACGGAGACCCGACCGTGAACATCTGGAATGCGCGGCACATTTCCACGTTGATTGAAGACGGCAACGTGATTGACCGCGATGCGTTGCTGAAGGTGAAGAAGTAGGGCAGCGGTGGACGGTGGTCAGTGAACGGTGAAGCAGCGAAACGGTGAAGCGGTGAAATAGTAAAGCGGTGAAATAGTGAAACGGTGAATTGCTCGTTCATCGTTTACTCTTGAGTAAGCAGCCGATTCCAGCACACATGGCCAGAAATCCTCCCCGCGCGAAAGACGCAGCAAAGAAGCGCCACAACCAGTGGCTGGTGCTGATTGCCGTCTTCAAGCTGGCGGAGGCTCTCTTCTTCATCCTTATCGGGCTGGGCGCGCATCGCCTGCTGCACAAAGACATCGCCGACGAAATCGACTTGCTCGCCCGCCATCTTCGATTCAATCCCGAATCGCGGCTGGTCAACTTCGTCCTCGACAGGGCCTCTTTGGTCAACGATCCGCTGTTGCGGCGCATCGGCTTGGCCGCGTTTGGCTATTCGGCGCTGTGCATTGCCGAGGGCCTCGGCCTTTATCTCGAGAAGGCATGGGGCGAGTTTTTCACACTGGCCATTACCGCCGCGTTCCTGCCCTGGGAGGTCTTTGAGATCTTTCGGCACCTTACGTGGCTCCATGTGGGCCTGCTGTTGATCAACGTGCTCGTGTTTCTGTATCTGGTCAAGCTGGTCGGCGAGCGGGCGCGGCAGAGGGTCCACGCGCGGAAGAAGTGATTGGCCTTTAAGGGCGGCCTCCCTGCCCGGCCCTCCACATTTCTCCACTTGAGCGTCAGAATTGCCCTTCGCTTCTCTATTGATGCGCAAAGGTCGTGCGGACTCAGCCGTTGCACAGGCGCGGGCGGGTCTGGAGGCCTGCAGGGACAACCGCTCTGGAGATCGGCGCTCCTACTGGAGATCGGCGCCGGGCGCGATACTAAGGTCGATCTTCGCCTTTTATTCTCCTATCACAGGCCTGATCTTCTGTCCAGAGGGTGAACCTCAGCAGTAAACACAAGATGTTGTGGTGGGGCTTGGAGGAGTGTCTATTAGGGGATTTTCCCACTGAGAGTGGAGTTTTTCCTCTTCCATTGACCCGTTTTTCGCTTTGCGCGGGCAGAGAAGAGCGGTACTATCGTCCGTGAGTGGTCTGAAGTAGAGCAAAGTGGTCAAGAGTAGCTAACCCTCAGGACTCAAAAACCACTGCAGCTCACTTCCAACAAGAAGTTTACTTCGTTTTCGGTTCCTCTATAGCGGTTTTGGGCCCCAGCGTCGAGCGAGTGTACCACTTTCGCTAACCGGACGGGGCCAGGTTGGTTTAAGGATGCGCCGGGCCAGGGTTACCGCGAGCGGACAGAAAAGTTGAAGCAGGAAGAGGCAGTAGATGTTTCGCGGCAACCATCCGGCCAAGGTCGATGAGAAAGGGCGGCTCAAGCTACCAGCGGCGTTCAAGCAGCTGGTGGATACGCAGGGCGTGAGCCAGTTCTACATCACCTCGAGCGATGGGGTAAAGGCTGAAGTATGGCCGCTGCCGGCGTGGGAAAAGGTTGAAGCGAAGCTGGCCGAGTTCAGCATTATGAACGACGCCGTAGAGAAGTACCTGAGTATGACGAGCTATTACGGGCAGCAGGTGGAGATTGATAACCAGTCCCGGGTGCTGATTCCGCAGATTCTGCGCGGGGCGGCAAAGCTCGATGCGGAGGTGGTGGTGATGGGCAAAATCGACCACCTTGAGGTGCATAACCAGGCAGCGTTTGAGGCGAGCCTGCAGGCCAATGCGCTTACCCAGGACGATCGGCGTTCAGTGGGAGCGATTCTGAACGGCCGGCTGGCGGTTAACCCCTGAGGGGGTGCACATGACGGGCAGCAATCCCAGGCATGTGCCGGTTCTTTTAGATGTGACGTTGGATTTTCTCCGCATTCGCCCCGATGGGACCTATGCGGACTGCACGCTGGGTCTGGGTGGTCACGCCGAAGGAATTTTGCGGCGGCTGGGCGCGAAGGGAAAGCTGATCGGCTTTGACCGCGATCCCGAGGCGCTGGAGCTGGCAACGGCACGGCTCAACCGGGTGAGGGAAGAGCTGGGAAGCGAGGCGGCGGAGGTGAGGCTGATAGGCGAGGCCTTCAGCACCATTGCCGGGCATGTAGAGCCGGGGACGCTGGATGGACTGCTGGCGGACTTTGGCGCAAGCAGCCTTCACTTTGACGAAGCGCGCAGGGGATTTAGTTTTCAGGCCGACGCCAGGCTCGATATGCGTATGGATACGCGGAGCGGGCAAACGGCCGAACAGGTGGTGAATGAGATGGACGAGCGCGAGCTTGCGAATCTCATTTACGAATACGGTGAGGAAAGGAGATCGCGGGCAGTCGCCAGAGCAATTGTGCGAGGGCGGCCGGTGGTTACAACCATGCAATTAGCACGGATTGTAGCATCGGCCGTCCCGCCAATAAAGTTCATTCACCCGGCAACCAGAACATTCCAGGCATTGCGCATTTACGTCAATCGCGAGCTAGAAGAAATCAGAGCTCTGCTTGAGGCCGCACCTAAATTGCTTAAGCCCTCAGCGAGAGTCGCAGTCATCAGTTTTCATTCGTTAGAAGATCGCATCGCGAAAGACAGTTTAAGAGATGGCGCAAAAAACGGAATCTGGAACATTGTTACCAAGAAGCCGGTGACGGCAGACGAAGAAGAGATCAGGAAGAACCCGCGCTCGCGAAGCGCGAAGTTGAGAGTGGCGGAAAAATGCAGCTATTAGCTTTCAGCTATCAGCTTATGCGCGGCGGAACAAGAAGAAGCGGGTTCATAGAGAGACCCGTTGCAACAAATGTCCCCGGTAGCGCCGGGAACCAGCTGAGAGCTGAAGGCTGAAAGCTCTGGAGGAACGACAGTGGCGGCAGCGGTTGCATATTTCGATTCGGGGCGCGGATGGAACGCGCGAGTTGCCGAGCGCAATGCGGAGCTGCTGGCGCAGCAGCAGGTGATTCGCCGCCGCGTGAGGACGCCGGAATTCTATTTCGCCAAGAGCTTCGACAACTCGCGGCTGGTGAAGGCTCCCGATCCGGTGCGCGTGCGGCAGATGCGCGTGTTCTGCGCCGCGGTTACCGTGCTTTTCTCGCTGGTAATGGTGTACGGACTGCAACACTTTTATGCGATTGAGAGCAGCTACCGCGTTGAGAGCGAGAAGCAGGCGCTCGAGCAGCTGCGCGAAGATAACCGCCAGCTGAAGCTGACTGAAGCCGAGCTTACGCAGCCCGGCCGCATCGACGGCCTTGCGCAGCAGCTTGGATTGATGGCGCCGCAGCCCGGGCAGGTTGTGCATCCCAGCAGCGTGCAGGTAAGCTCTGGCGCGCCGACGCTGGCGCAGGTTACGAAAAACAGCTATTAGCTTTCAGCTCTCATCTATTAGCTTCTCCGTGCTGGAGCAAGACTCGCCGTCAGGGCATAGCGAGGTGCTCCATAACGAACCCAAAAACGCCGATCCGGCAACGGAAGAGCTGAAAGCTGATCTTAAAGCCAAGAGCGACGAACCATGCAGGCAGCCGTACGAGCCATTCGCAACCGCGCTACCACGCCTAACGCCGTTCCGTTGAAGCGCGGGCGGTTCTGGCTGATCTGCCTGTTTTTCTTTTTGTGGTCAATCGGCATCTGCGGCAGGCTGTTCTGGCTGCAGATTGTTCACCATCACGAGTACGTTGAGCGCGCCGAAAAGCAGCAGCTGCGCACATTTGAGGTAGCCCCGCGCCGCGGCGTGCTGTATGACCGCGATGGCCACGAGCTGGCCATGACCGTGCTGGTTGACTCGTTCTACGCGGTGCCCAGCGAGATGGACAACAAGCAGGCTGCCGCGCACATTCTTTCCGCGATTACGCACGTTGACCCTGAAGACGACCGGACCACAGAAAAAGAAATTGCCGAGCGGCTGGCGGTGGGCAAAAACTTTGCCTGGGTAGCGCGGCGTGTTACGCCCGAGGTGGCGACGCGCTTGCGGGCGCTCAACATGAAGGGCATCTACTCGCAGAAAGAGTTTGAGCGTTTTTACCCCGACAATGAAATTGCCGCGCAGGTGCTGGGCTACGTGGGCGTAGACGATAACGGCCTGGGCGGGCTTGAAGAAAAGTTTGACGGCGATTTGCATGGCGCGCCGGGCGAGATGTACACCGCGATGGACGCGCGCCGCAAGGTGCTTGGCTCGACCGAGAAGGAGCCGGAGCCGGGCCGCAACATGGTGTTGACCATCGACTCGCAAATCCAGTTCATGGCGGAACGCGCGCTCGACCATGCGATGCAAAAGACGCAGGCGCTGAATGGTACCGTGGTGGTGCAGGATCTGCACACCGGCCAGATTCTTGCACTGGCCATCCGGCCCACGTTCAATCCCAATCAGTTTCGCCATACCACTCCTGCGCTGCTGCGCGATCACGCGGTGAGCGATGTGTATGAGCCGGGCTCGACGTTCAAGCTGGTTACCTATGCGACGGCGCTCGACCAGCATGTGACGACGCCGGACGACATGATCGACTGCCAGGGTGGCAAAATAACCATTTTTGGGCGCACAATTCACGACGACAAAGACGATCACTTCGGAGTGATACCGGTTCATGAGGCGCTCGAACATTCGAGCGATGTGGCCGCTGTCAAGCTGGCGATGAAAGTAGGTGCAGACCAGTTTTACAAGTACATCCGCGCATTTGGATTTGGTTCGCGGTCTGGAATCGAGTTGCCCGGCGAGACGCGCGGACTTCTGCGGCCTACGAGCCGCTGGCAACCGTCGTCGATTGGTTCGGTCGCAATAGGCCAGGAAGTTGCGGTGACGCCAGTGCAGCTTGTCACAATGGTTTCGACCATTGCGAATGGCGGCGTGTATCTGCCTCCGCACATTCTCATGCCCGACGCTCCACCTGCCGCAGACCCAAACCAAAGCGTGGCCGCACCGCAGGTTTCGCACACGTTCAAGGCTGGCGAGGAATTGCCTGACCAGTTGCCGCAGGGCGCGCATCGCGTGATTTCGACGATGACCGCGGCCCAGATGCGCAAGATGATGGAAGGCGTGGTGTTGTTTGGCACGGGCAAGCCGGCACAGCTGAATGGCTATTCATCGGGCGGCAAGACGGGCACCGCGCAGAAGATCGATCCGGCGACACGCACGTACTCGAAGACCAAGCATATTGCTTCGTTTGCAGGCTTCGCCCCGGTGAACGATCCAGTGATTTCCGTCGCGGTTGTGATCGATGAGCCCCATGGCGACTACTACGGTACTGCAGTTTCAGCGCCGGTGTTTGCAGAAGTGGCGCAGCAGGTGCTGGAGTACCTGGGCGTGCCACACGATGTGGAGCTGCGGCCCGCCAAACCAGCCGCAAAAGAGAAGCCGGTCGTGGAAGACGAGGCCGACTCACAGGGCGAAGACATCAAGGCGCTGTACGATGCGGCGAACGATCTGCCTGCCGACGATCCGCAGAGCGCGAACGCGCCGCCTGCGGTTGGGGTTGCACAGAATGCGGGTGCGCAGAACTCGGCCGCGGGCGACGCCAAAGACTCTGACGCCCCGGCAAAACCTGCGCAGCCGGCGCAGCAGCAAAATAAAGGTACTTCAACCCCGGCCGTTGCCCAGCTTGCGCAGAACACTCCTCCGCCAATGGGCAAGAGCGTGACCATCTCTGAGGCGAAGCAGTTGCGCGTGCCTTCGCTGGTGGGGCTTTCGATGCGCGATGTGGTTCTGCAGGCGAACACGGCAGGGCTCGAGGTTGAGATTGCCGGCAGCGGTACTGCGCGCGAACAGGCGCCGATGGCGGGAAGCATGGTGGCTGAGGGCACGAAGATTGTGGTGAAGTGCTCGCGCTGAGCGGGCAGCGCTGATTGAATATCGATTGCCGCACCGGTCGGACAATCATCCCCTACCAACTAAAATCAATTCAGAATGAACTGGCCCGATCTCATCGCCGAAGTCTCCGCCGTTGGTTCCACGGGCGACTCGTCTTCGCCAATTACCGGCATTGAATACGACTCGCGGCGCGTGCGCGCGGGTTCGATCTTCGTCGCCATGAAAGGCGGCACCACCGACGGCAATCGTTACGTTGAGAAGGCGATCAACGCCGGCGCATTGGGCATTCTTACTGATTCCGCGCAGACCTTTGACCATCTCGCGGTTTACCAGGCGGGCCTTCCCGTGCTTGAGGTCGAGCACGGACGGCGCGCGCTGGCGCAGGCTTCCGCGGCGTTCTTCGGCCATCCCGAGCGCAAGCTTGCAGCCACCGGCATCACGGGCACCAATGGCAAAACGACCACGGCATTTCTCACCGAGTCGCTGCTCAATTTTGCCGCGCGCAAAACCGTGCTGGTCGGCACCATTGAATATCACATCGCGGGCGAGGTGCGGCCCTCGATCCACACCACGCCGGAGTCGCGCGATTTGTATGAGTTGATGGCCGAGGGTGCAGCGCTGGGCGCGAGCGAGCTGGTGACCGAGGTTTCGAGCCACGCACTCGACCAGGGGCGCATGGAGGGAATCGGCTTCGACGTCGCGGTGTTTACCAATCTCACGCGCGATCATCTGGACTACCACTTGACGATGGAGAATTACTTTGCCGCCAAGCGGCTGCTGTTCGACGGCACGCGCTATGCCGCGCCGCGAGTGGCCGTAATCAATGCGTGCGATCCGCATGGGGAAGAACTTGCGCAAGCCGCAAGCAAGGCGGGCGCTGAAGTTCGCACCTATGGAATTGGCAAGGGCGATTGGCGTGCAGCGAGCTACACCCTCACGCCATCGGGTGCAACCATCGAGATTGAAACGCCGGCGGGCTCGGCGAAGGTTGAATCGCATCTGGCCGGCGAGGTGAATATCTCCAATTTGCTTGCGGCCTTTACTGCGGCGCATGCGCGGGGCATTCCCTTCGATCGATTGGCCGGCAGTGTTGCGCAGCTTCGTCCGGTTGCGGGCCGTTTTCAGCCAGTGTCGGCGGGTCAGCCCTTTACGGTGATCGTGGACTACGCGCATACCGACGACGCGTTGCGTAATTTGATTGCGCTGGCGCGGCAGATCACCGGCCGCACCGCCGGCCGAGTGATTACACTGTTTGGCTGCGGCGGCGACCGCGACCGCACCAAGCGCCCCAAGATGGGCCAGGCCGCGGGTGAAGGCAGCGACTTTGTGGTGGCGACAAGCGACAATCCCCGCTTTGAGGACCCGCTGGCGATTCTGGCCGAGATCGAGCCCGCATCGCGCGCAACCGGCATCCAATACGTCATTGAGCCCGATCGCGCAGCGGCCATCGGGATTGCGCTCGAGAGTGCCGCGCCCGGCGACGTTGTGCTGATTGCGGGCAAGGGGCATGAGAAGGAGCAGATCCTCGCCGATCGCACGATTCCGTTTGACGATGCAGAAGTGGCGCTGCGCTGGCTGGCTGGACTTGGTTACGTCGTCGAGTGAACCATACAGGCCTGAACCACATCGGCCATTGAATTCAAACCGGGTTCGCCGTATTGTTGGGAAGCAATGAAAGTCACGCTTGCCGAAATCGCGATGGGCGCAGGGGCCATGCTTGAGGCGTCGGCGAATGTGCCGAATGCCGGCGCGCTGATGGCCGAAGGCTACTCGATTGACTCGCGCACTATTTTGCCAGGCGAATTGTTTTTTGCAGTGCGCGGCGAACGGCTGGATGGGCACGATTACGTGGCTGCGGCGCTTGAGCGCGGCGCACTGGCGGCGGTGGTTTCGCGTGCGCGCGTGGCCGGCCTGCCCGATGCGGCGCTTGCGCATCCCCTGCTGATTACCGAGGATCCGCTGGCTGCATTGCAACTGCTGGCCGCGCATGTGCGCAGGCAGTGGGGCAAGCGCGTTGTTGCCGTTACCGGATCGGCGGGAAAAACCACCACCAAAGAAGCCACGGCGGCCGCGCTGGGCGCAAAGTTCAACGTGCTCAAGTCGCGCGGCAATTTGAACAACGCCTTCGGCTTGCCGTTGCAGCTGCTGCGCCTTGAACCGCAGCATGAGATCGCGGTGGTTGAGATGGGCATGAGCCACTCGGGCGAGATAGCTTCGCTATGCCGCATTGCTTCGCCCGACTGGGGCGTGGTGACGAATGTCGGCAATGCGCATGTTGAAAATTTTGCCGACGGCCAGGCCGGAATTGCGCGCGCCAAGTTTGAGCTGGTTGCCGCGTTGCCGGCCAGCGGTGTTGTGTTTCTGAACTGCAGCGACGCTTACGTGTCGCAGTTTGGCCGCGATTTTGCCGGCCGCGTCGTGTACTTCGGCAACGGTCCATGCGCCGATCCGCAGATTGTTTCGGCGACTGAAGATGCGAGTGGTCTGCACGTGCGATTTCGCACGCGGGGGCGCGAGGGAATGTTCACGCTGCAGATGCTGGGCGCACACAACGCGGCCAATGCGATTGCCGGTCTTGCGGTGGCGCTTGAGGCGGGAGTGGACCTGGATGCGGCGCTGGCAGCGCTTACACAGCTCACAGCGGGCGACAAGCGCGGGCAGTTGCTTGAGATGAACGGCGCAACCATTTTGAATGACAGCTATAACTCAAACCCAGAAGCGCTGCAATCGATGATTGCCACGCTGGCTTCGCGCCCCGGCACGCGCCGCATTCTTGTTGCCGGCGAAATGCTGGAGCTGGGCGAGCGCTCGCCGGCGTTGCACGCTGCCTGCGGCCGTGCGGCTGCGCATGCCGCTCTCGATATGGTGGTTGGCGTCAAGGGCAACGCGAAATTTATTGCTGAAGAAGCCTGCGCCGGCGGAGTCGCGTCGCTGTTTTTGCCCGATGCAGATGCCGCGGGCCATTGGCTGGCGCAGAATTTGCGCGCGGGCGACCAGGTGCTGGTGAAGGGCTCGCGCGGAGTGCATCTTGAGCGCGCCATTGAAATTGCGAAGAGCCTGCTGAACGCGACGGAGACACAATGAAGGCCGGTAAATTCAAACTTATCCTTGCCATGGTTTTTACACTTGCATGCGCGGTACCGCTGGTGGCGCAGCCACAACCCGATTGGACCGAGCCGTTCCCGGCCTTCCACATCGCGGGCAATCTTTACTATGTGGGCTCGGGCGACCTGGCTTCGTATCTGGTGGCGACGCCCAGGGGGCTGATTCTCATCAACAGCAACTTGACATCGTCTCCGCCGCTGATTCGCAAGAGCGTTGAGGCGCTGGGGTTCAAATGGAGCGACGTGAAGATTCTGCTGATCAGTCACGCGCATTCTGACCACTGCGGCGGCAGCGCTGAGATTTTGAAGCAGACAGGCGCGAAGTACGAGGTGATGGACGCCGATGTTTCGGTTGTGGAGTCGGGCGGCAAGAGCGACTTTGCGTACGGCGCGCAGAAAAACATGCAGTATCCGCCGGCGCATGTGGATCGCATTTTGCACGATGGCGAAACGATGAGCCTGGGCGGCACAGTGTTGACGGCGCATTTAACCGCCGGTCACACGCGCGGTACTACGACATGGACGATGGATGAGGTTGAGGGTGGCCGCAGGCTGCACGTGGTGATCGTGGGCAGCCCTAATGTGAACTCCAGCTATAAGCTCGTGGGCAACAAGGTGTACCCACAGATCGCGGCCGACTACAAGCATGAGTTTGTGGTTCTCAACAGCCTGCCTTGTGACATTTTTCTCGGGGCGCACGGCCTCTACTTTGACATGAAAGAAAAGTACGCGAAGTTCAAGAGGGGCGATCGCGACGCGTTCATCGATCCGGCGGGATACAAGGCGTACATCGCGGATCGGCAGCAGGCGTTTGAGGCGGAACTGGCAAGGCAGTCGAGGCATTAAGTTATCCCCCTCCCCGGTCCCCAAATGCGAGGGACCGGGGGCACCCGGCAAGTCAGCGAGTCAGCAGGTCAGCAAGTCAGTGAGTCAGCAGGTCAGCGAGTCAGCGGGTGGGCCAGCGCGGAAATGATTGCGGCTTCGGCTTGCGCGAGTGAGGTGCCGCGCAGCAAAAACACCTTGCTGCGCGAAGACGCGCCGGATGTGAGTTCGATGGCGCTCTTTGGCAGCGCGAAGAGTTCGGCCAGGAATGCAATCAGCCTTTGATTCGCGCGGCCTTCGAGCGGAGGCGCGTTGACTGCGATCTTTAATTGCGCTGAAGAGCCCTCGCCGTAGACGCCGACAATCGCTGTTTTCTTCGCGCCTGGTTGCGCGCGCACCGCGAGCGTGACGCCATCTTTGACCGCACGCAGCATCAGGGTTGCTCCGGTTGCGTGTCAGCATCCTGTGGCGGCTTGGGGCGCTTGCCGAACAGCGCGGTGCCGACGCGGATGCGGGTTGCGCCTTCGGCGATGGCGAGCGGGAAGTCTCCGCTCATGCCCATGGAGAGCACTTCAAGATTGAGCCGCGGATGTGCCTGCGCCCAGCGGTCGCGCCACTCGCGCAGGCTGCGGAAACAGGCGCGTGTGACTTCGTCGGGCGCGCCCCACGGCGCAATGGTCATCAGGCCGCGAGGTTCGAGAGAGCTGAGATTGGGCAGGGTCTCGAGAAGCAGCTCGGCTTGGCTCGATTCGGGGTCGATGCCGGCCTTGGTCTGTTCAGTGCTGAGCTTGACCTCAAGCAACACGGGCAGGTGCTTGCCGAGTTTCGCGGCCGCGCCGTTCAAGCGCTCGGCCAGACGAAGCGAGTCGAGCGAATCGATGCCGTCGAAGATCTCAACCGCGCGGGCCGCTTTGTTCGATTGCAGATGCCCGATAAGATGGCAGCGGCAGCGCTCCGCGCTCTCGCGTCTTGGACCAAGTGTTGCGGATTTGGCGGCCCACTCCTGCACACGGTTTTCGCCGAAGAGCTTGAGCCCCAGCGCGGCGGCCTCGATAAGCGTTTCTGCCGGGAAGGTTTTCGTGACGGCCATCAGCTCAACCTCGCTGCGCGGGCGGCCTGCGGCACGGCAGGCGGCGGCGATGACGTCTTCGAGCATGGCGAGATTTTCGGCGAGCGGGGTCAAGGGTTTCCTCGAACGGTCTCCGGGGCGAAAGCCCCAGGTTAATTATTGCGCGATGATATGATTTGGAGCCTGCGAGCCGACGTCAAGTACGGTCGTGGACGCCCGTACGACAACCGGGCAGGAGCCCGGCGCTACCCGGCCGGATTGCAGTGCCTTCTGCAACATCTTCTATTTTTGCAGCATCCAACCGGGGCATGGGTACAATTGTGTTGCTGATCTGCTCGAACATCTTCATGACCTTTGCCTGGTACGGTCATTTGAAGTTTGAAAACCAGCCGCTATGGAAGGTGATTGTGGTGAGCTGGGGCATTGCTTTTTTTGAGTACTGCTTCCAGGTTCCCGCCAACCGGCTCGGCTACGGCCGCTTCACGCCCATGCAACTCAAAGTGATCCAGGAGATCATCACGCTGACGGTCTTTGGCGTCTTCGCCACATTTTATTTTGGCTCGCACCTGCGGTGGAATCACGGGGTCGCCGGAGTGCTGCTGGTGGGCGCTGCGTTCTTCATGTTTCACAAGTTTTAAGAGCAGCTATCAGCTGTCAGCTTTCAGCTCTCGGCTCGGGCGCGTCATACGGCTGCGGGCGTCGTTGAGGCGGCCAATGGCGGGTACGTAGTCGAGCGCGCTGCCCAGGCCGAATCGCGGCATGTTTACGTAGACTGACTCGTATTGCCCCGGCGCGACGGTGTAAGTTTCATGCCAGATTCCCACCAGACCGTTGTTGCCGATGCGGCGATTGAACTCGGCCCAGGCGGGCAGGTGCGCGGCATTCTTTGCGTGCGCATAGGCGTGGAGCTGCTCAAAGCTGCGCCAGTATTGCACCGTGGCCACACCGCGCCAGTAGATGAAGAACTCGGCGTGGAGCAGGCCGAGCTCGGGTTGGCGCTTGAGTTCGGCGATCATGGGAGGCATGGCGCGGGCTACGCGAGTCCAACTGGGCACGGCGAGCAGGCGGTTGATCCGCATGCCGATGAGGAAGACTACGAAGGGTTCGCCGCTATGCGCGGTGTAGCGGCCGGGAAAGATTGGCGGCATGGTGTGGCCTCGCCTTTCATTGCATCGCCCCTACGGGGCTCGAGCCAATAATATTACCGGGCTCACCCCACACTGAAGCGCAGGGCCAACTTCCACTGCGGCTCGGGCGCGCCAAATCAGTGGCCGTGCTCCTCAAGGTATTTTTCCGCCTCGAGCGCGGCCATGCAGCCCGACCCGGCAGCTGTAATGGCCTGGCGGTAGCGGCGGTCCTGCACGTCGCCGCAGGCAAACACGCCGGGAATAATCTCACCGTTAATCGTAGTAAATACGTTGTTGGTGGTCTTGATGTAGCCGTCGTCGTCCAGATCCATTTGCCCGGCAAAAAACTTTGCGTTGGGCTCGTGGCCGATGCCGAGAAACAGGCCGCTGATGGCCAGGTCGCAAACTTCGCCTGTCTTTGTGTCGCGCAATTTGACGCCCTTTACTTCGTGCTCATCGACGCCCAGCACCTCATCGACAGTGGTGTTGGTGCGCAGTTCGATGTTGGGGTGGGCGATGGCGCGCTCCAGCATGATTTTCGACGCGCGGAACTGCTCGCGCCGGTGCAGCAGCGTGACCTTGGTGGCAAAGCGGGTGAGAAAGAGCGCCTCTTCCATGGCCGAGTCGCCGCCGCCGACCACGGCAATCTCTTTACCGCGGAAGAAGAACCCGTCGCAGGTGGCGCAGCTTGAAACGCCATGGCCGATGAGCGCCTGCTCGCTGGGCAGCCCCAGCCAGCGCGCGCTTGCGCCTGAGGCGACGATGAGGGTGCGGGCGTGGATTTCGCCCAGGGAGGTGTGCAGCTTGATGGGATGCGCGCCCAGCTCCACCGAGTGCAGGTGCGCCATTTCAAAGGTCGCGCCAAAGCGCTGGGCCTGCTTCTTCATGTTGTCGATCAGGTCGGGGCCCTGGATGCCTTCGGGCCAGCCGGGAAAGTTTTCGACCAGCGTGGTGATGGAGAGCTGGCCGCCGGGTTCGTGACCTTCGAGCACCAGCGGTTTAAGGCCGGCGCGGGCGGTGTAAATGGCGGCGGTGAGTCCGGCGCATCCCGAGCCAAGAATAACGGTTTCGCGAATTTCAGTCATGATCAGTCTCGACTCGATTTTAGAGCCCCGGGGTTCACTTGGCGTTTGCGTGAGACCGAGGAAATCAGGGTCTTTATGCATTGGCCAGCGTGGACCAATGGTTTGATGTGGATGGCGGGGCGGCAGATTCAGGTGCGGGACTCTCGTGCCGGGTTCTGCTGCCGGGCCCGACTCAGGCCAGTTTTCGATCAAAGGCGGCAAGTTAGCGAGTTGGCGCCGTCAAAGACAACGTCCGGCTGCACCCGTCCGCAATCGGACCCGTATAAGATTGTGCTCATGGCGAATCTGACTCTTATCTACGGCCTGCGCCTCTTGCCCGAAGGGGAAGTGACGGCGATTGAAGACGCGAAGCTGAAGCTGGCCAACGGCCACGAGGCGCACGTAACCATGCACACCATCGAGGGCTCCCGCGAAGAGATCGAGAAGCAGCTCAAGCAGAGCCTCGACGCGTTTTTCGACTTCTATCCGGAGATATAGAAAACAGCGGGGTTAGCGGGGTTAGCGGAGCTGGCGGAGTCAGGTGACGGGGCGGCGGCGAGACGGCTCACCCGCGAGTCACTGGTCAACAATCTAATGCAATGTGTCCCAAAACTGGACAGAGCCTGTTTGGGATCGGGTGGCCGCGGGTTGGCGATCTGACATTGGCGGTCTGCCGCCGTTTTGCCGATAAGGCTGGCAAAAGGGCGGAGCACAGGCTGAAGCGCTGACGGTATTGCCAGAGGGCGTTTGAGTTGCCGGGAATCCTCCGTCCGGAGGGTTCCCATGCCGCTACCGGGATGTGATCGCCGCGACAATTGCCCGCATCGCGCCCAGTTGGGCTGTGTTTCAGTGTTGCTGCTGGCGCTTGCGCCCCTGGCTGCCGTAGCCGGCGGTCCGAAATTCGTAGCCGGCTCAAGCTATTTCAATCCCGCGGTGATGGGCCACCCAGTGCACTGGGCCAACGGGCAGGTGAACTACTACGTTGACCAGGGCGAGCTGTCGAGTACAGTGACCAATCAGCAGGCTACGGCCATGGTTGATGCGGCGGCGGCCTTGTGGAGCGCGGTTCCGACGGCGGGCGTGACGCTGGCTGATATGGGCCCGCTCAATGAAGACGTAAATGGATCGAACATCGCGGTCAACGCCACCGGCCAGATTACGGCGCCGGCAGACGTGACTCCTTCGGCAACGAGTTATGCGCTGGGCGTGATCTACGACGCCGACGGATCGGTGATCGACGCTCTCTTCGGCGCAACTACCAGCACGCCTGAGGCCTGCCAGAACAACGGCGTGTATGTGTGGATGGATAACCTGAACACCGATGCAACCATCGCGCACGCTGTCATCATCCTCAACGGGCTGTGCGCCACCACGCCTGAAATGCTGACGATGATGAGCTACGAGATTGAGCGCGCTTTCGGACGGGTGCTGGGGCTTGATTATTCGCAGGTGAATCCGAGCGCGAATGCGAACGACCAGATCAATGGCGAGCTGGGCTGGCCGGTGATGCAGCCTTTGAGCGGAATCTGCGGGCCGAGCGGCGGCGATTGCATTCCCAACCCCAATGTTTTGCGCTACGACGATATGGCCGCGCTCGACCGCATCTATCCCATCACGGCGGCTAATCTCGCGAGCTTTCCCGGCAAGCAAATTACGGCGGCAAATACGGTTTCAATCCAGGGGACGGTTGAGTTCGCGAGCGGTTACGGGATGCAGGGGGTGAACGTGGTGGCGCGGCCGCTCGACGCCAGCGGAAATCCGCTCTATGAGTACACGGTGAGTTTTGTCTCAGGCGCCTACTTCAGCGGCAACCACGGCAACCCGGTGCTGGGCTGGGACGATGCCAATGGAAGTCTATTGTCGATGTGGGGTTCGAACGACCCGGCCATGCATGGGTACTTTGATTTGAGCGGCATTCCGCTGCCGCCGGGTGTGACTTCGGCGAATTACCAGCTCACATTTGAGTCAATTAATCCGCTTTATATCCTTACCGACTCCGTTGGGCCCTACATGCAGGGGCAGGTCGATCCTTCGGGCAATCTTGACTCGGTTGTTCTCGACGGAATGACGGCCGGCAGCGCGCAGACATTGACGATTACGGCCGCGGGAACGCCCGAGCCGGGCTTCAGCGACGCCATTGGCACCGCTGCCGAGCCGCGGCAAATGCCGGCCACAGGCATGTGGTGCGGGCGGCTGAGCCAGGTGGGGCAGACTGACTGGTTTACGTTCCCGGTGCGCGGCAAGCGCAGCTTCACCATCGTTACGCAGGCTACGGATGAAACCGGCGCGCCCTCAAACCAGAAGGCCATGCCGGCGATCGGGATATGGGACGCGTTTGACCCGGTGGGCGCAACGGCTGTGGGCGCTGCGCCGGGGCTGAACGGCCTGGCGGTTGGCGAGACCTGGCTGCAGGTGAGCACGCTGGGCGCCGACATGGTTCGCGTGGGCATTGCCGACACGCGTGGCGACGGACGGCCCGACTACACCTACAACGGATGGGTTCTTTACGCGGATACGGTTGA
>Ga0182016_10004054_pt1 | contig 16410 bp, 11 predicted proteins | sample 712S2MmetaG_FD_120491 | JGI IMG/M metagenome (GOLD analysis project Ga0182016, IMG submission 120491) | Permafrost microbial communities from Stordalen Mire, Sweden - 712S2M metaG | ecosystem: Environmental > Terrestrial > Soil > Wetlands > Permafrost | place: Sweden: Stordalen | collected...
TACGATCAGGCGGCCGGCGTGGACACGCCGGATGCGTACACGGTCGTCGTGCGGCTCAAGCATCCCTATTCCCCGATCGTCTCGTACTTCTTCGGCGGCGACAGCAACTATCCGATCTTGCCCGCGCATCTGCTGGCGTCGCTCCCGAACTTGAACCACGCCGCCTTCAACGAATTACCGGTCGGCTCGGGTCCGTTCGCGTTCGCACGGTGGGCGCGCGGAGACGCGATCTACGCGAGAGCAAACGCCGCGTACTATGCGGGAAGACCCGGCCTAGACGGCGTGACGCTGCGGTTCGTGCACGATTCGTCGACGGCGATCGCCCAATTGACGACGCGAGAGGCCGACGCGGTCTTCGCAGCCGACGTGGCTAGGATCGCGGAACTGCGAGCGATTCCTGATCATCGCGTCGTGGTGACACCGGTGCCGTACTTTTACGCGGTGCTGTTCAATCTGACGGATCCGCTCGCGAGCGACGCGGCGGTACGCCGGGCGTTCTCGCTTGCTATCGACCGGCGTTCGCTCGTCGCCAAGGTCACGCACGGAATCTACGATGCCGACACGGGCATGCGCGGACTCTTCACGTGGGCCTTCGACCCGCGCGTAGGCAACGTGCCCTACGATCCGCGCGCGGCCGCGGAGCTGCTCTCGCGCGACGGCTGGGTTCGGGGACCGGACGGCATTCGCGTCAAGAACGGGCATCGTCTGGAGGTCCAGCTCGCGCTGCGCGCCGGCATGCAGATCGATGCCGAGTTCGCCGTGATCGTCGCCGCGCAGGAGCGAGCGATCGGGATCGACGTCGAGCAAAAGCGCTACGCGCCGGAGCAATTCTTCGCTACCGACGGTCCGATCATGCAAGGGCGGTACCAGACGGCAGTCTACGGCTATCAGTCCACCTACGATCCCGACGCCTCGTGGCTGCTGGCGTGCAGCCAGCGCGGTCCGAACGGCTTCAACGACGCCCGCTACTGCAATGCCTCCGTTGATCGGGCGCTGCGCGACGGCGCGTCGTCGTTCGACCGGGCGTCGCGGATGCGCGACTACGCGTTCGTGCAGCGGCAGATTCTGGCCGACCTGCCGTACGACTTTCTCTGCCAGATCTCCCAGATCGACGTCATCCCCTCGCGGCTCGAGGGCTACGATCCGCCGCTGCTCTCGCCGTTTACCTCGATCGCGCGCTGGCGCTTGCGGTGAGGCCAGGGCGCTGGGTATCCTAACGTATGAGGCAGAACGCGCCGCTGCGCGGGTGGATCGTTACGGTCATGCTGTGCCTGTTCATGGCCGTGAATTTCGCGGACAAGGCGGCGTTCGGATTGGCTGCAATCCCCATCATGCGCGAGATGCATTTGACGCACACGGGTTTCGGTTTGCTGGGCGCGAGCTTCTTCGCTCTTTTCTCGATCTCCGCGCTCCTTGCCGGGTTCCTCGGCGACCGGCTTTCCACGAAGTGGCTGCTGGCGGGAATGGCGCTGGTCTGGACGGCGGCTCAACTACCGTTACTGGCTCCGCTCGGGCTCGCGGCATTTTTCGCGTGCCGCATCCTGCTGGGCGCGGGCGAAGGCCCAGCGCTGCCGACCGCGTTGCATGCCGCGTACAAATGGTTTCCGGATTCGCGCCGCCCGTTCGTTTCGGCGATTGTCGGATTAGGCGTGCCGATCGGCGCGGCGGCTGCGGGGCTGCTCGTGACGCGGACGATCGCCGCGCTGGGCTGGCATTTTTCGCTTGGCGTGTTGGGCTTCGCAAGCCTGATTTGGTGCGGCGTTTGGCTTTTTGCGGGCGGCGAGCCCGCCGTCGCGCGACCGGAGCGCGCGGAGCCGGAGTCGCAGGCCAGGATTCCGCTAAGCAGCGTGCTCGTGAATCGCACCGTCATCGGCATCACGGTAATCGCGTTTTCCGCGTACTGGGTGAGTTCGCTGGCAATTATTTGGCTGCCGTCGTTTCTCGAAACTGCGGCGCGGATGACTCCGGCCACCGTAGGCGTCGTTTTGGCGTCCACGTGGCTGCTGCAGGTGCCGCTGTTTCCCCTCACGGGCCTGTTCTCGACGTACTTGAGCGGGCGAGGATTTTCGAGCGGCGTCTCGCGCGGCGCTCTGGCCGCGGTATCGGTGGCGCTGGCAGGCGCCGCCATGCTGGGGCTGGCAATGGCGCAGCCTATGTGGCTCGTCGTCGCGCTGGCCGCAGTCTGTTTGGGCTCGCAGGTCGTTGCCGGAACCGTCCTGCCGCCTCTTCTCGCCGAGGTCGTGCCGCCGGCTCGACGAGGGGTTGCGCTCGGCGCCTGCGTTGCCGTGGCGTCGCTGGGCGGATTCCTGGCTCCAGTGATTTTCGGACGTGTCGTCGACGTCGCCGGATCCTCGAGCTATCGAACGGCGTTTTTGGTTTCGGGAGCGCTCGTTATCGTGGGCGCCATCGTCGCGCAGATGCTCGTCCGCCCGAGCGAAGATCGCGTGCGCCTTCAGCCGTCCCGCGCGTCCAACGACGCGCCGTTGGCGGCATCGTGAAGGTGCGAGGCGTCAGCGCTTAATTGGCAGGATCCGAAAGACGGCCAGGCCTACCGAGTTTAACGAGTTTTGCCAGTTTCGCGATCGTCGGTGCGTCGTGCGGCGCGATGAAGCGGACGATGACTTTCGGGTCGTGGAGCGGGACAACGTCGGTGTAGTCCAGGCACAGCTCGCCTACCTCGGGCACGTAGCGAAGCATTGGGCCGGGAAGCGTGTACTCGTCGGCAACGCTGTGCTCGCTCCACATCTCTTGAAAAATCGGTTGCGTCTTGGCGAACTCGTACACGCGGTGCGCCAGGGGCGGAGCATCGGTCGTGGTGTAGGCGCGCCGAAACATCCCGACGACGTTGCGGGCGACCGTGATAAAGTCCTTACCAAAGAAGTCGCGATAGTACGAGCTGTTGAGCCCCGCGACGATCATGTTCCGGCTGAACGCGTCGGGATAGGTCGACCACCGGAACAAGCCGTCCGCGGCGGCGTTCCAGCAGAGCGGCGATCCGTACAGATCGTACATGACGCCGGCGGTATCGCGCGTATTCATGATCGCGTGCTCGAGGGCGGCGAGAGGAACGGTTTCCGCAGCCGCGCGCTGCTGCTGCGGTATCGGCAGGCCGGCAATTTCGAACAGATAACGCGTGTCCAGATCGCCGAGTTGCAAGGCGCGCGCGATCGCGACGAGCGTCTGCACGGACGGAACGGCTCCGGTCCCGACTTCGATTCGCGTGTACCAGTCGAGGCTGATGCCGGCGAGTGCGGCGACCTCCTCGCGTCGCAGGCCCGGGGTCCGGCGCTTGCGCGTCGCCTTGACGCCGGCGTGCTCGGGCGCGAGCAGCAGGCGCCGGCTGCGGAGAAACGCCCCGAGGCGCGCAAGGGAGGGCAGCGGATCTCGAACTTCGTGGTTTCTCAACTCAAGGCGTTTCCTTCGCTGGCTGCGGCGACCACTTCGGTACCTCTGGATTGGCCTTATCCTATGATATCGCCTCTAAGGATAAAGCCTCTGAAGTAAGGCTGCGGCCGCCAGCCGTATCTCGCCCGGTACGACCTGAAGACCATGGAGTAACGTTATGCACCGCAACTTCTTCCGGCTCCGCGCAGCGCTGTTCGGCCTTGCCTGCGCCGCCGTGCTCGTAGCGCCCGCCGCCGCAACCGGTTTGGTTCGCGTTCAGCAAAGCAACGGATCCATTCAAGAGTATCCGGACGCGCGGATCGACTATTCGAAAGATGCGAGGACGCTCACGATCACGACGGCCGACGGCAAGGGCGTGCTGACGATCGATCAAGCCGCGTGCTCCTATGTCGGCGAAGTCTACCGCTGCCTGCTCACGCACATGACGCTTACGCAAGGCGGCCAGACCAAACCGCTGGACTTCTCCAGCGGAACGATCTACGCCAACACGACGGACGGTAACCTCAACATGCCCCTCTCATCTCAGATCATTCCACCTAAAGGCATCGTGATGGCGCTGACCACCAAGGCAGGCACGTACATTTCGATGACCGGCACGATCGATAACGGTGTAAAATGAGAAACGCAGCATTCGCTTTGGCTCTGGTCATGATCTTCAATGCTTCGGCTGCCGCGCTCGCAGCCCCGACGCGCGGAGGCGGTGGGGGGGGGACGCCCGTCGGGCGGCGGCGGTGGCGGGCATCCCGCGCCCTCGCACGCGGCGCCGTCGCGCCCCGCACCATCGCATGCGGCGCCGTCGCGCCCTGCGCCCTCGCATGCGGCGCCGTCGCGCTCCGCGCCGTCGCATGCGGCGCCGTCTCGGCCTGCGTCGCGACCGGCGTCGGCCCCGTCGCACAACGTGACGCGCCCGTCGGGCGGCTTTCAGCTCGGCGGCGACGTAAAGAAGACGCCGACGCGTCCGGCGACGAGCCACGTCGCCGCCAGTCATCCGAGTGCGCCCGTCAAGAAACCGGCGACAAGCAACGTTGCGGCCAGCCATCCGAACGCCGCAGCTAAGAAGCCGGCGACGAGCAACGTCGCCGCCAGTCATCCGAACGCCGCCGCCAAGAAGCCGGCGACGAGCAACGTCGCCGCCAGCCATCCGAACGTCCCCGCGAAGAAACCGGCGACGAGCAACGTCGCGGCTAACCATCCGAACGCCCCCGCGAAGAAGCCCGCGACGAGCAACGTCGCCGCCAACCATCCAAACGTCGGAAACGGCAATGCCGCCGCCAATCATCCGAACGTTGGAAACGGCAACGTCTCGGCCAACCATCCCAACGTCGGGAACGGCAGCGGCAACAACGTCAATCACCCGAACGTCGGCAACGGAAACAACATTGGAAGCGGCAACAACGTCAACCACAACAACAACGTCAACGTCAACCGCAATCCCAACGTCAACGTCAACACGACGACCTATCCGCGCTACGGCAACCGTCCGGTGGTGGTGAATCCCGTCTACACGTCGGGAACTGCCTGGGGGTGGAACAACGGATCGGCTTGGTACCCCGCGAACAACTACTACGGCGGCGGGTTCTGGGGAGCGATGGCGATCGGCGCGACGTCCGCGGTGATCTTCGGATCGATCGTGGCCGCGAACAATCAGAAGTACAATTCCTACCAGGTTCAGCCCAACAGCCCGGGGGCGACGTTGCTCAGTAACTACGGGCTCCAACAGGTACAATGCGGACCGGGCGGTCTCGTCAATATGTACGGTCCAAACAACAGCGTGATCTGCGCGAATCCCAACAACAACGTCGCAGCGGGCGACTACGACATCGATTCAGAGACGCTCTCGCTCGTTTCCCGATAGACCGTCGAACCGGGTCTCGGGCGAGCAGCTCGAGCCCCGCGCAAGGAGATACACACCGTGGCCATCACCGAATACAAACGCGGAACGACGTTTCCAGGCGTCATCGGCCGTACCGTGGACGTCTCGCAACCCGCCTGGCCGGCGCCGAACCGGGCGAAGGAGGGCGCGCCGAACGTGCTCTTCATCGTGCTGGACGACACCGGCTTCGGGCATCTCGGGTGTTACGGCAGCCCGATCGAAACGCCGAACATCGACGCGCTCGCGGCCGACGGCCTTCGCTACAACAACATGCACACGACGGCGCTCTGCTCGCCCTCGCGCTCGTGCATCATCACCGGCCGGAACCACCATTCCAACCATCTCGCGTGCTTGACCAACGGCTCGACCGGATATCCCGGTTCGGATGGCTACATTCCGTTCGAGAACGGCTACTTGTCGGAGATCCTTCAAAAAAACGGTTACAATACGTACGCCGTAGGCAAATGGCATCTGGCTCCCGAGGAGACGATGACGGCTGCGGGGCCGTACGACTGGTGGCCGATGGGACGCGGATTCGAGCGCTACTACGGATACCTGGGCGGCGATACGAATCAGTACTATCCCGAGCTCGTTCGCGATAACTCGCAGACCGAGCCGGAGAAGACCCCCGAAGAGGGCTACCACCTCACGCCGGACCTCGTGGACAAAGCGAAGGCGATGATCGCCGACGCGAAGCAGGTCGCGCCCAACAAACCGTTCTTCATGTATTTCGCCGTCGGCGCGATGCACTCGCCGCATCACGTGCCCAAGGAGTGGGCCGACAAATACAAAGGCAAGTTCGATGCCGGTTGGGATGCATACCGCAAACACGTCTTCGAAAAGCAGAAGAAGCTGGGAATTATTCCTAAGGACGCGGTGCTCTCGCGCCACGATCCCGACGTGCAGGATTGGGATAAACTTCCGGCCGACGAACGCCGCGTCTACGCTCGCATGATGGAAGTGTTTGCGGGCTATCTCACGCACACCGACCATTACATTGGCGAGCTCGTCGCGTTTCTGAAGAAAATCGGCGAGTACGACAATACGCTGATCATGCTGATCTCCGACAACGGTTCGAGCGCCGAGGGCGGCCCGCACGGATCCATCAACGAGTGCCGCTTTTTCAACAATGTCCCCGACACGATCGAGGGCAATCTCGCGGTCATCGACGAGATCGGCGGCCCAAAGTTCTTCAATCACTTCCCATGGGGCTGGACGTACGCCGGCAACACGCCGTTCCGGCGCTGGAAGCGCGAAACGTACCGGGGCGGCACGAGCGATCCGTTCATCGTGCATTGGCCCAAGGGTTTCAAGGCGCGCGGAGAGATCCGAGATCAATACGCGCACATCATCGACATGGTGCCGACCGTGCTCGACGCGATCGGCATCGAGGCGCCGGAAACGATTCGCGGGGTGACGCAGTCGCCGATCGAAGGCGTCAGTCTCGCGCAAACGTTCGACGATGCGAAAGCGCCCTCGAAGCATATCACGCAGTACTTCGAGATGCTGGGGCACCGGTCGCTCTATCACGACGGCTGGCGGGCGGTCTGTCCGTGGCCCGGGACGTCCTTCGTGGAATCGGGACGAGGGCTTGGCGTGCCCATCACCTACGATATGCTCACCGATTTGGACGCAAAAGGCTGGGAGCTTTACAACGTCGCCGAGGACCCGGCCGAGACCAACAACCTTGCCGAGAAAGAGCGCTCGCGCCTGATCGCGATGATCGGCATGTGGTACACCGAGGCGGGCAAGTACAACGTGCTGCCGATCGACAGCCGGGGCGTGCAGCGCATCGCCGAGGAGCGCCCACAGATCGCGCTCAATCGTTCGCGCTACGTTCTCTATCCGGACACGCAGTCGATTCCCGCGTCGGCGGCGCCGAAGATCCTCAACCGCCCGTACTCGATCACGGCCGAAGTCAACGTGCCCAAAGGCGGAGCGGAGGGCGTGTTGCTGAGTATGGGCGGAAACGACGGCGGCATTTCCCTCTACGTCCAGAACGGGAAGCTCTGCTTCGTTCACAACTATCTTGCGCTGAACTATTACTACGTGAAATCGGAATCGGACGTCCCGGAAGGCCATCATTTTCTAAGCATGGAGTTCGCGCCGACCGGCCCGGCCGATCCCAAGAACGGCAAGGGGACGCCGGGCACGGTCACGCTCTCCATCGACGGAAAACCCGCCGGACACGGCGATCTGCCGGTTACGACCCCGATCCGGTTGGCGCAAGGCGGGGCGATGCTGGTGGGTGCGGATACGGGAGCCCCAGTGACGCCCGAATACGATCCGCCCTTCCGGTTCACCGGGGAAATCGAGCGCGTCATCGTGGACGTCAGCGGCGAGCACGTCGTTGATCACGAGGCAGAGATGCACATGTTCCTGGTGAAGCAATGATGCGTATCGGGCTCGCGTTTTCGTGCGGCGTGCTGCTGGCAGCGCTTACCGTCGCGCGGGCCGGCGCCGCCGATGCGGTGGCGTCACCGTCGCCGTCCCCGCCGGCTGCGGCAACGAGCCCGGGTTTGCCGAAGAACTTCGACCCATGCGGCGGCCCCCAAGAGCTCGTTAAGAAGTCCAGCATTACTCCGTGCGTAGCATTTCCCGGCGAAGCAATCTTGGGCGGGGGATACACGAAGGCGAACGTCAACGGCTCGATTACGCCCGCCGCAGCGCCGATCGTCATTCCGGCAAAGGTCAGCGCCGAGCTCCAGCCCCAGAGCAGCCTCCTCGTCGGCATCGTGCCGTATCTGGAGCTGGCGATCGTGCCGCCCTCGTATCTTCAAGTGACTAACCCCAAGCAAGGGACGCTGTTGAGCGGCGATGCCGATATCAGTTTCAGTGCGCAGTGGCTGTTCAGCCGCGACCTGAAGAACCACGTCTTAACGTCGGTGGGCGCCGGCGTGGAGTTCCCAACCGGATCCCCATCGCTCGCGGCAACGGCGCCGGTTTATTCCCTGCAGATGATCGGCTCGAAAGGGCTTCCAGACGGTTTCGGACTGACGTACGAAGTCACGGCGAAAAACTTCCAGCAGAGCGGCTCGCGGACCACGACGCTATCGCCAACCCTGCTGGGAACGTATCTCTCACCCGGCAGTTTTCTGGTCGCGGCCGGCGCCATCGTTCTCCCCAACGGGAAAATACCGCCGTTCGTTCAGACTTCACAACTGCTGGGCCGCCACGTACAAGTCAACCTCGTATACGCCGGCTTTGGATCCGGCCTCGTCAACATCACGAACGTCGGCGCTCAGTTCTTGCCGACCACGCTCGACGTAAACGGAAGCACGAACGTTTTTGGCGCGAGCCTCGCCTTACTTTTCGGCCAGAGCGGTCCGTGAGGGGCCGGAGGAATTAACGATGACGAACTCAGCTAAAAACGGATCCGTACTTCCCTTCCCGCCGGTGCCGTCGGCCAGCGTTGCAGCGCAGACGCTGCAGCAGTCCAAAATGGTGTGGCGCAAACAGCCGGAGCTCTTACCGGCCGATGCGCCCAACATCGTCGTCATCTTGATGGACGACTTGGGCTTCGGCTTGGCCGAGACGTTCGGCGGCCCGATCAAGACGCCGACGCTGACGCGCGTCGCGAATCAGGGCATCAGCTACAACACGTTCCACACGACGGCGATCTGCTCGCCCACGCGCGCTTCCTTGCTGACGGGGCGCAACCACCAGCGCGTCGGTTCGGGAACGATTGCGGAGCGCGCCGTGGACTTCGACGGCTACACGGGCGTAATTCCGAGAACCTCGGCTACGATTGCCAAGGTGCTCGGCTCCTACGGATACGGCACGGCCGCGATCGGCAAGTGGCACAATACGCCCGCGACGGAGACCACGTCCGCCGGGCCGTTCACGCTCTGGCCGACCGGCGAGGGGATCGGCTTCGACTATTTCTACGGCTTCCTGGCGGGCGAAACGTCGCAGTGGGAGCCGCGCCTGTTCGAAAACTTCACGCCGATCGAACCGCCCAAGAACGAGAGCTATCATCTGACGTCGGATCTGGCCGACCGGGCGCTGACCTGGATGAAGCGGCACCGCGCGTTCGCGCCCGACAAGCCGTTCTTTCTCTATTGGGCGCCGGGCGCGGGGCACGGCCCGCACCAGATTTTTAAGGAATGGGGCGACAAGTACAAGGGACAGTTCGACGACGGCTGGGACAAGATGCGCGAGCGCGTCTTCAAGCGTCAGCAAGAACTCGGATGGATCCCCGCCGGAGCGCAGCTGACGCCCCGCGCCGAGACGATGCCGTCGTGGGAGAGCATTCCCGAAAACGAACGGCCGTTCCAGCGCCGGCTGATGGAGGTCTTCGCCGGATTCGTCGAACACGCCGACGCGCAAGCCGGCCGGCTGATCGACGGCCTAGAAGAACTCGGCATCCGCGACAACACGATCGTGCTGTACGTCTGGGGCGACAACGGGTCGAGCGCGGAGGGGCAGAACGGCACGATCAGCGAGCTGCTCGCCCAAAACCAGATTCCCAACACGATCTCCCAGCATCTCGAAGCGCTCGACAAAATCGGCGGACTCGATGCGCTGGGCGGACCCAAGACCGACAGCATGTACCATGCGGGATGGGCGTGGGCCGGCGATACGCCGTTCCATCACACCAAGCTCATCGCCTCGCATTTCGGCGGAACGCGCAATCCGCTGGTGGTGTCGTGGCCGGCGAAGATCGAGCCCGACGCTACGCCCCGGTCGCAGTTCCATCACGTCAACGACATCGCGCCGACGCTCTACGAGATCCTCGGCATCGAGGCGCCGAAGGTGGTTGACGGCTTCGAGCAAGATCCCATCGACGGCGTCAGTATGGTCTACTCGTTTGCCGACGCGGCCGCGCCGACGCAGAAGCGTACGCAATACTTCGACAACAACGGAAGCCGCGGCATCTATCACGACGGATGGTACGCGTGCACGTTCGGACCGTTGACGCCCTGGCTGACCGTGAGTCCGGGGCTCGCGACCTGGGATTCCAACGCAGACGTCTGGGAACTGTACGACCTGGAACACGACTTCTCGCAGGCGAACGATCTGGCGGCCAAAGAGCCCGAGCGCCTGGAGAAGATGAAAGCACTATTTCTCAAAGAGGCCGAGGCGAACAAGGTCTTCCCGATCGGAGCCGGCATCTGGCTGCGCCTTCATCCGGAAGACCGGACGAAGACGCCCTACACCAGCTGGCGTTTCGACGCGGATACCACGCGCATGCCGGAGTTCACCGCTCCGGGTCTGGGCCGCGAGAGCACGCACGTTACGCTGGAGATCGACGCCGGGGAGAATGCATCGGGCGTCCTGTACTCGCTGGGCGGCGCGGGCGGCGGCCTTACGCTCTATCTCGACAAAGGTACGCTCGTGTACGAATACAACATGATGATCATCGAACGCTACATCGCCCGCTCGAAAGAGAAGCTCAAGGCCGGCAAACACAAGGTCGAAGTCGTGACGACGATCGCAAAGCCGGGGGCTCCCGCCGACGTCCGCCTGCTGGTGGACGGCGCGGAAGTCGCGCGCGCCGACGTCAAACGGACCGTGCCGGCTGCGTTCTCGGCCAGCGAATCGCTCAACGTCGGGATCGACTTGGGCTCTCCCGTATCCCTCGATTACTTCGACCGCGCGCCGTTCCCGTTCGACGGGAAAATCGCCGTCATGAACGTGGAGTTGACGCCATGAACCATCACGCCGGTGGACTCTTTAGTTTCGATCCGCAAGAGATCTTCACGTTTCTCTTCATTATGCTCGGGCCGATCAAGTTGTTGGTCCCGTTCGCGAAGATTACGAAATCCAGCACGGAAGCCGAGCGGCGCTCGCTGGCGCTTCAGGGCACGCTCCTCGCAACCTTGACCGTCATCGCCGCGAGCTTCGTCGGCGTGCGTATTTTGGCCAAGTGGGGCGTCGCGCCGGGGTCTCTGGCGTTAGCCGGCGGGGTTCTGTTCTTTCTCGTCGCGTTGTCGATGGTGCTCAAGCCGTACACGGAACACGAGGGCGCCGCCGCCGTGGTTCATCCGCCGGCGCAGCCGGAGGGCGCCACCGCGGCTGCAGGCCCTCCGGTGAAGGCGATGGTTCGCGAACTCGTCCCGAATATCGTCACGCCGTACGGTATTGCTGCGGTGATTTTTCTTATCACGTTGATGCCCGAGAGTTCGTGGAGCATCGTCGCGATTCTCATGGGAATCATGGCTCTGGATTTGGTCGCGATGATCTTCGCGCGGACGCTGCTGCGCGTCCTCGGATTCCCACTGCAGATCCTGAGCACGGTTATGGGCGTCCTTCAGGTCGCGCTCTCCGTGCAGATGATCGTGTACGGAATCCGGCTGTTGCTCGTGGAGAAATTCGGCGTCACGTTTCCAACGATGTGAAGTCCGGGCTCTTCAGAGCCTTCCCGCGCCGTTTTTTCCCGGTGCGGCCATGATGCTTTGCCGCGGAGGGCGAAAAGCGCCGCATGGCATTCGATCGACTGTTCAGCCCCGTCTCGTTCGGCTCGCGGCAGGCCAAGAACCGCATCGTCTCAACGCCGCACGGAACGAATCTCGCGGTTGACGGCGTCCCCTCGCCGCGGCTCGTCGCCTATCACGAAGCCAAGGCTGCCGGCGGATGCGGAACGGTGATGATGTTCGGCAGCGCGGCCGCGAGCGAGCTCACGCCGATTTCTTCCAACCACGTCAACCTGTGGATGGACGAGGCGGAGCCCGGATTGCGCGCAGCGGCGCAGGCCGTTCGGCGTCACGGCGCGCTGGCGCTCTCGCAGGTGACCTCGATGGGGCGCCGGACGTCGACGCACGTGGACATCGCGGGACGGGGTCCGTCCGACACGTCGGGCGAGATCGCGCCGGAGATTCCGCACGTGCTGACGGTGCGCGAGATCGAGCGGATCATCCGCGACTTCGCGAAGGCGGCCAAGCGCCTGCAGTCGTGCGGATACGACGGCTGCGACCTCGCGTTCTACGACGACCAGCTCGCCGACCAGATGTGGAATCCGGCGATCAACAAGCGGACGGACCGCTACGGCGGTTCGCTGGAGAACCGCATGCGTTTCTCGCTGGAGGTGCTCGAAGCGATCCGCGAAGCGGTCGGCCGGGACTTCATCGTCGGCGCGCGCGTTTCGGCCGACGATCGCATGACGCCGGGGCTCACACCTGAGGATCTGCTCGACATCGTCGAGCGCCTGGACCGAACGGGAACGCTCGACTACTTCACGGTGACGGGCGGCACGATCGAGGGGTACGCCGCGCGCGCTTACAACATTCCGTCGGCGTACTTCGAACGAAAGACGTTCGTGGATCTCGCGGCGCGCGTGCGCGAGCGCGTGGGCGCCGCCGTGATCGTGACCGGGCGCATCACCAAGCCGGAAGAGGCCGAAGCGGTGCTCGCCTCCGGCGCTGCGGACGCGATCGGCATGACGCGCGCGATGATTGCCGACCCGGAGATGCCGCGCAAGGCGCGCGAGGGGCGTGCCGTCGAGATCCGCTCTTGCATGGGATCGAACGAAGGGTGCATCGACCGGCTCTACTTCGGCTTGCCGGTCGCGTGCGTGCAGAATGCGACGATCGGCCGCGAGCTGGAGTGGGGCGCGATCGAGCCGGCGTTTGTGAAGAAACGTGTTGCGGTGGTCGGCGGGGGCCCGGCAGGCATGGAAGCGGCGCGCATTGCGGCACAGCGCGGCCACGAGGTGACGCTCTACGAGCGCGAAAAGGAACTGGGCGGCGCGATTCTGATCGCAAGCCGCGCGCCGGCTTGGCAGAACTACCGCTCGATCGTAGATTGGCTTTCGGCCGATCTGGTGAGGCAAGGCGTGACGGTGAAGGCCGGACGCACCGTTTCGGCGGACGATCTCGAGGCACTCGGCGCGCAAGCGGTCGTGTTCGCGACCGGAGCGACCGCGCGCACGCCGTACCTTCCGATTTCCGAAGACGCGAACGCGTGTACCGTTGCCGACGTGCTTTCCGGGCAGGCGCGCCCCAGCGGCCGCTGCGTCGTGCTGGACGAGACCGGCTATACGCCCGGTCCGAAGACCGCGGACTTTCTCGCCGACGCCGGCTGCGAGGTCGAGATCGTCACGCGCCAGTACAGTTTGGGCGAAACGATCGGAACGACGCTGCGGGCGCCGCTCTACGAACGGCTGGTTCGCAAGGGCGTCGCGATCACGCCGCTGCACGCGCCGGTGCGGGTGGAGAAGGGGGCGGTCGTCTTGCGGCACGTGCTGACCGGTACCGAACGCGAGATTCGCGCCGATGCGGTCGTCTTCGCATCGGGCGGCCGGGGTGACGACGCTCTCTACGAAACCTACGTCGCGCGGCACGGCGACGGGGACGCGCATCTGATCGGCGACGCCTTCGCACCGCGTCACTTGCGAACAGCGATCGCGGAAGGCGCCCGGGCCGGCCGCACGCTTTGAGGCTTCGCCGCTTAGGGTTTCTGGCGCTCGGCCTGCTCGTCGCGTGCTCGCACGCCTCCGCGCCCGACGACACGCTTCGCGCGGCGTTTTCGACCGAACCGCATTCGCTCAACCCGATTGCCATGCAGAACGGCCAGGAGATGGTGATCGATCGCCTGTTCAGCGATCCGCTGACGTCGTTCGATCCGTCCGGGAACCGGATCGTCCCGATCCTCGCGCTGCGCGTGCCCAGCCGGGAGAACGGCGACGTCTCCGCCGACGGCAAGACGATCGTATTCCATCTGCGCCGCGGCGTGAAATGGCAAGACGGCGCGCCGTTCACCAGCGCCGACGTGGCGTACACGTTCGCTCAAGTGATGAATCCCGCCAACGACGTGGTCAGCCGCTTCGGATACGATGACGTCGAGAGCCTCGAGACGCCGGATCCGTATACGGTGCGTTTGCGGCTCAAGCACGCGTACTCGCCGATCGTGTCCACGTTCTTCGGCGACGCGAACGTGCCGTTCGGCATCTTGCCGCGCCATCTGCTCGCGCACTACGCGTCACTCAACACGGTTCCGTTCAGCGCGCTTCCGGTTGGAACCGGACCCTTTCGCGTCACGGCGTGGCGTCGCGGCGACCGCATCGAGCTCGACGCGAACCCCGCGTACTTCCAAGGGCGCCCGCATATCGCGCACGTCGTGATTCTGTTCACGCACGACGAGCAGACGTCGCTGACGATGGCGAGCACCAACGAGGTCGACTGGGCCGCGGAGCTGAGCCCGGCGTCCGTCGCGCAGGCTCGCCGAATTCCCGGCTACCACGTCGTGCTCGTTCCGCAGAACCGGTGGTACGGCATCACGTTCAACATGACGCGGCCGGCCGTGCAAGATCTTCGCGTACGCCGCGCGGTGGAGCTGGCGATCGACAAGCCGGCGATGGCGCGCGAACTCACCGGCGGCACGGCGCTGCCGGCAACGCAAGACCTGCCCTCGTTTCTCTGGGCGTCGCCGCAGCTCGCACCGTCGCCGCACGACCCGGCGCGAGCGCGCGCCTTGCTCGCGCAGGGGGGATGGAAGCCGCAAAATCCGTTGCGGCTGGAGATCGCGTACAACGTAGGCGACCAAACGGCGCGCAAGACGGTCGTCGTGCTGCAAGGCTCGCTCGCGAGCGTCGGCATCGCGCTCGAGCCCAAAGGATATCCGAACGAACTGCTCACGGCACCGGCGTCGTTGGGCGGAATCATGGCGACCGGCCGGTTCGACGTGCTGCTCGGGCGCATTCTCAACGGGCCCGAGCCGGATAACTCGGCTGAGTACGCGTGCGCCGGCATTCCGCCGAACGGCTTTAACATGGCGCACTATTGCACGCCGGAGATGGACCGATTGCAGGCGATCGCGACGGCATCCTACGACCGCTCCGCGCGCCGAGCCGCGTACGCGCGGATCGAGGAGACGCTCGAGCGCGACCTGCCGCAGATTCCGCTGTGGTGGCCGCGCGACGTCCACATCGTGAGCGACCGGCTGCGAAACTTCGACCCCAATCCGTTCGTGGAGACCTGGGACGCCTGGCGTTGGGAGCTGTAGCTCCCCGCGCGGCGGTTAGAGCGTTCCGGCGTCGGCGTCGATGACGTTCTTGTAGTAGATGCCGCCCGTATGGCGCACGCCTTCGAAGGTGCCGTGGACGGTGACGTGCTGTCCGTTGTGGATGGCGGGCGTTCCGAAGGCGAACACCTCGACGCATTGGCCCGCGCAGAGCGAGAAGACCGTGTAGGGATTGCCCTTGTGCGAGATTTTGTTCGCGACGTTCGAGATGGTGCCGCTCACGTCAACCGGCTTTCCATAGAACGTCGAGGGCTGGGCCACGATCGTCGAAATCGGCGTCGTCGCGGCCGCCCCCGCAAGGGGGACGGCCACGGCCGACGCGAGGATGAGCGAGGCCGCCCATCGGGTTGTCACGCTAGCGCGATACCAGCGAGAGCGTTTGCGAATCGATGTCGTAGCTGCCGGCCGCCACGTTGGCGTTCGGATTCGCGCAGATCACGCTGTTGTTCGGACCGAACATGACCACGAGTCCCGGCGGTCCGCACTGGACTTGCTGGAGACCGTAGTTGCTCAGGAGCGTGTATCCCGGGCTGCTCGACTGGATCTGATACGACCGGTACGTCGTATTGTTGTAGACGATGGATCCGTAGATGGCCGCGGTGGTCGCGCTGATCGCGAGCGCTCCCCAGAAACCGCCGCCCCAATAGTTGGGTGCCGGGTACCATACGGCGCCGTGGTTCCATCCCCAGGCGGTTCCCGACGTGTAGACCGGATTGACGACCACCGGGCGGTTGCCGTAGCGCGGATACGTCGTGACGTTGCGATTAACGTTGACGTTGGGATTGCGGTTCACGTTGACGTTGTTGTTGTGGTTGACGTTGTTTCCGCTGCCGATGTTGTTGCCGTTGCCGACGTTGGGGCGATTGACGTTGTTGCCATTGCCGCTGCCGGGCTTTTGGACGGTGCCGCCGCCAGGCTTTTGAATGGTCCCGCCGCCCGGTTTCTGGACGTTCCCGCCGCCGTTCGGACGCTGGACGGGCTTCGCTGCTCCGCCGCCCGACGGGCGTTTCACGTCGTTGCTCAGTTGATAGCCGCCGGAGGGTCTGGTTACGTTCTGCTGCGGCGGGCGCGGAGCGGGCCGCGATTGGCCGGGGCTGATGGACTGCGGGCGAGATTGGGGAGCGGGGCGCGATGCGCCGCCTCCGCCGGCGGGACGTCCGCCACCACCGCCA
>Ga0182016_10004055_pt1 | contig 16410 bp, 15 predicted proteins | sample 712S2MmetaG_FD_120491 | JGI IMG/M metagenome (GOLD analysis project Ga0182016, IMG submission 120491) | Permafrost microbial communities from Stordalen Mire, Sweden - 712S2M metaG | ecosystem: Environmental > Terrestrial > Soil > Wetlands > Permafrost | place: Sweden: Stordalen | collected...
AGTTTTCCGATGGCGTGACGCTCACGCTCACGGCCCCGGCGCCGCTAGGTTCGCACGCCTCCCTCCTGATGGGCAAGGGGGACGGGAGCAACCTGCTCCTGGTGCAGACGACCAACCAAGGCAATACTTACTCCACCACAATTTTTCATTTCAGTTCAGGCGGGGTGAGCGATCCTTCCGATCCCCAATGGAATGATTACGTCAACGAAAACCTGCCGCAGGCCCAGGCTGCTTACGCGCAGGCCCAAAGCCAAGCGCAGGCCTTGGAGCGCCCCGTCGTCACGCCGCCCGAGCCGCCAGATGACCCGTTTCAATGCAGCGGAGACAATCCCGCAGCGGACGCGCAGGTGGATGCCTATGTACAAATGCTTTTTGCCCCGGAGACCACGGCCATCCAAAACTTGTTGAGCGCGGCGCGGGACCTGGTGCTCCTGACAGGGGACGACTCGTACGGCGATAATGCCATCGCGCTGGCCGAGCAAGTCATCTCCACTTCCGCTTTCCGCAAGGTTAATTCGCTTTTTAGCTCATGGAGGGGTAGTCCGTTGAAATTCACGGCCGTGGCCAAAGCCGCCCTAAGCGCGGCCCGGCAGGATGAACTTTTGGGCGGCCCCGGCTTGCCCAGCCTATTTGACCAACTTGTGAGTTGGCTTTCGGGCAACGTCATCAATTATTATTGGGACCAACTCCGCAGCCAGCACGACTACTCCATGGCCCAAGTGCTGCTACAAATTGAACGCCAGATCGAGTTGCTGGGCGGGCAGGAGGATGACTCGATCTTCCAGAAAATCGCCAGCGCCTATACGTTTGATGCTGACATCAAGATCAACCTGAGCGGTTATACCGGCACGGGCGGAGGACAGTTCAATTTGGCGGCCGAAGGGACGATCACGATTGCGGGCGATCCCAATAATATCTTTCCGCTTTCCGGGACCAATACCGTCAACTACACGGCTGGAGAGTATTACAATGCCGTGGGGGACGAGTTCTCGTTGCAGTTGCCGTTCAGTTATCCGCAGCGCGTTTTCATGAGCATCGACGACTGCACCAATCTCAACGCCACCATTTATATGAGCTATCCGGAAACGGATTTGAACGAGAACCTCATTGAGGAAACGTGGAATCAGCCCCGAGGCAACCCTCCGGAGATGGATACTTACCTCTGGGACGGATTTGGCGACGCCTTTACCGACGATTATGGCAATGGTGATTATACCTATGACTGTGATTTTGCCTTTCCCGCCTCGTTGCAGAATATGCAGGCCGAAGCAGCCAACGCGACCTTTACCGGATCGGATACTTATTTCGAGGCGGTCACAGTCACGCTGACCATCACTCTCCAGCACACGCCCAAATAGCTGGGTAAGATGGGCATATTCCGTGCCGTTGCGCGGTCGAGCGCCACCAATCTGTGGGCTGAATGATCCGTTCTCTTCATGGGTCATGAAGAGGAAGCCCGGGCGGTGCGGCGTTCGGCACGGTTGTCTCCTCGCCCTAACCGCGGGATAACCCTAGCCACCCGTTCGTGCGTCTGCTGTTTCCAAGTTTACTTCGGCGCGCTTTTCAGTAGGTTGCAGCTATGAACGGAATCACTTTCATGGTGGATGAGCAAGGCCGGAAAACAGCCGCCGTCATTGACCTGCGAGAACACGAGCGGCTTTGGGAGGATTTTTACGATACGCTGCTGGCGCAGTCGCGGGCCGATGAACCGCGTGAAAGCTTAAGTTCGGTTCAGCAACGCCTCAGGCGAAAATTGGCGCGGCGTGGCTGAATATGCGGTCACAGTCGCGCGTTCCGCCCGCAAGGAGTTGGAACGGCTCCCCAGCGAGGCAGTTGTGCGGATTTTGATGAAACTTGAAGAGTTGTCAGAGAATCCGCGCCCGAGCGGCGTCAGCAAACTTCACGGCCAAAAAGGCCTCTGGCGCCTGCGGGTCGGTGAATATCGCGTCGTTTATTTGATTGACGACGCTCAGCGCATCATCGACGTTTCTGTCATCCGTCACCGGCGGGATGTTTACCGCGATTTGTGAAGTGCCGTCGTTTTTGTTTTCTTTTCGGCGGGGAAGACCTTAAAAGGGAGAACGTTGATGAAGACGTTCGCTGAATTGGGATTTCCGGGCAGGCTCATCGCGGTCGAAGGGCTCGACGGTTCGGGCAAATCGACGCAGATCTACCTGCTCAAACGCTGGCTGGAGCTGCAAGGTCTCAAAATTTTTTTTAGCGAATGGAATTCCTCCGCCCTGGTCAAGAGCGCGACCAGCAAAGGTAAAAAGCGCGAGCTGCTCTCCCCCACGACCTTCAGTCTGATTCACGCGACCGATTTTGCCGACCGCTACGAACGCCAATTGGTCCCGCTGCTGCGCGGCGGATACATTGTATTGTGCGACCGTTACATTTTCACCGCTTTTGCCCGCGATACCGTTCGCGGCTGCCCGTCAGAATGGGTGCGCGGCATTTACGATTTCGCCGCCATGCCGGATTTGGTCTTTTTTTTCAAGACGCCGCTGGAGGTGTCGCTGCAGCGCATTTTGGTGGGGCGGCCGCAGTTGAAATATTTCGAGGCGGGCATGGACCTGCGGCTGGCGGCTGATCCCTATGAGAGTTTCCGTATTTTCCAAGGCAGGATACTCGAGCAATATTTGGCCATGAGCGCGGAATTCAAATTTCTGGTGATTGATGCCAGCCAGCCGATTGAGTCCCAGCAGAGCATTGTGCGCGACCTCATTGGCGCCAAATTGGATTTAGGCAAATACAGCAAAGTGAAACGACCGTCCAAACCATGAAGACCGCCGCGTCCCTTCCTCTTCGCCGACGCCCTGCCGGCATTGTTGTGCCCAAGCCCGGGCCGCGCCGGTTTTACGGACATGGCGTGCCGGGCGTGGACCTTTCCAAGCTGGCCGGCAAACTCATCGTGGTGGAAGGGGCGGACGGTTCCGGGCGTTCGACGCAGATAGTGCGGCTGGTGGAATGGTTGGAGGGGAGCGGACACGCGACCGTGCAAGTGGGCTTGAAGCGATCTACATTGGTCAGCGAAGAACTGGACCAGGCGCAGAAGGGGAACATTCTGAGCCACACTACTTTGAGCCTCTTTTACGCGACGGATTTTGCCGATCAGTTGGAGAACATCATTTTGCCCAGTTTGCGGGCGGGTTTTATGGTGCTGGCCGACCGCTATATTTATACTTTAATGGTGCGGGACATGGTGCGGGGCATGGATGGGGCTTGGCTGCGCAACCTTTATGGCATTGCGCTCGTGCCGGACGTGGTGTTTTATTTGAACGTGCAACCCGAAGAACTGGTGGAGCGGACCTTTGCCAAGAAACAGGCTCTGGATTATTGGGAAAGCGGCATGGATTTGGGGTTGTCGCGCGATATGTTCGATAGCTTCCTGCAGTACCAAGCGCTGGTCGCGGCCAAATTCAAGGAACTCCAGCGCACCTACGGCTTTACCATCGTCGATGGCCACTGTTCCGCGGACGAGATTAACGGCGAATTGCGGCGGCGGATCGAAGGCGTGCTCACCGGCTAACAATCTTTTTACATGGCTGAAGCAACCACCAAAGCAGAATATTACGTTGGAGTCGATCTGGGCGGCACCAAGATTTTGGCCGGAGTTTTTGACGAAAAACTCATCTGTTTGGCTCGCAGCAAAATGAGCACCAAGTCCGAGCGAGGCGCGGAGGGCGTGGTGGAGCGCATTGCCCGGTGCGTGCGTGACTCGGTGGATGAGTGCGACCTGGACCTCAAGCAAATCAAAGGTGTCGGGATCGGCGCGCCTGGGGCAGTCGATGCCGAGACGGGACGCGTCATAAACGCCCCCAATTTGCAATGGCAGGATTTGCCTCTGAAAAAAATGCTGGAGAAGCAGTTGGGCGGCATTCCCGTGTCGGTGGAAAACGACTGCAACAGCGCGACCCTCGGCGTTTTTGAAAAAGACCTGCAATCCAAGCCGCGGCACGTCATTGGCATTTTTATCGGCACCGGCATTGGCGGCGGCATTATCCTGGACGGGAAATTGTATTCGGGATTCAACGGCACAGCGGGAGAGATTGGCCACATGGTCATTCAGGTCGGCGGGCCCAAATGCAGTTGCGGAAACCGCGGTTGCTTTGAGGCGGTGGCCAGCCGAGGGGCCATCCTGCGGGCCCTGCACGCGGCGGTTAAGGACGGGCAAAAGACCGTGCTGACCGAAATGCTGGACGCCAATCTGACTGATTTGCGCAGCGGGGACCTGCGCAAAGCCATACGCAAAGGCGACAAGCTCGTCGAAAGAATTGTGGAGGAAGCCGCCGAATACACTGGCATTGCCGTGGCTAATTTAATCAACATTTTCAGTCCCCAAATTGTCGTGCTGGGCGGAGGGGTGATCGACGCCTTGGGCGATGAAATGATGGCCATCATCGTCGAAACGGCCGAGGATTACGCTTTGGGCGGGACCAACAAAGGAATTGAAATCGTGGCCAGCAAAGCTGGGGACGATGCGGGCATCATCGGCGGCGCAGTCTTGGCGCGCCGGGCCGCAAAGCAATAGACAACGCCGAGAATTAGACACTGGAAAGAAGGCCCGCGCCCGGCGCATTTTCCGGTGGGAAAGGGCGATTTTGAGCTGTACTATTCCATCTCGCCGTGCCGTAATCGATATTGGCACCAATTCGGTCAAACTGTTGGTGGCCGATGTGGCGGGCCAGTGTCTCACGCCCGTGACCGAAACGAGCAAGCAAACCCGTTTGGGCGCGGGCTTTTATGGGACACGTCGGTTGCAAAAGCCGGCCATAACCTCCACGGTCGCAGCGGTCACAGAATTTGCCAAAACCGCCGCCGAATTGGGCTCCGCCGACACGCGCTTGATCGCCACGAGCGCGGCGCGCGATGCCCTCAACGTTGCGGAGCTGGCCGAGGGCATCCGCCAAAGTTGCGGGCTGGAAATGGACATCTTATCGGGTGATAAGGAGGCGGATTGGGTGTTTCGGGGGGTAACGTCCGACCCGAAACTCTCGCAATCGCCCGTGCTCGTCTTGGATGTGGGCGGGGGCAGCACGGAGTTCATCGTGGGCGATCATGGCGTTCCACAATTTCGCAACAGTTATGGCATGGGAACCGTCCGGTTGCTGGAACAATTACGCCCCTCCGACCCGCCTGGATTGCGGGCCTTGATCGCCTGCCGGGTGGGTTTGCGGGATTTTTTGAAAACCGAGGTAGTGCCCTTGCTGCGCCCGGCCTTAAACGCCTGCCAGCGTCCGGTTAAATTGGTCGGGACCGGCGGCACGGCCACGATTCTGGCCCGGGTCGAAACTGGCATGAGTGATTTTGACCGCGAGAAAATAGAGTCCGCCAGCCTAAGCTTGGACAGCATCCGAAACCATTTGGAGTCATACTGGCAAATGACGCTCGCCCAGAGGCAGAGCATCCCCGGCATTCCGCCCCAACGAGGGGACGTCATTCTTACCGGGGTCGCCATTTACGAGGCCATCATGGAACAGTTTGGCTTCAGCCAATTAGGGGTGAGTACGCGGGGTTTGCGCTATTGGGCCTTGCTGCACACCTGGACAACGCCGATCCATTCTGTATCATCTTCATGAAAAGAAAAAAAAGGGCGGATGCCATTGCAGCATCCGCCCCCCAACAACCAAACTAACCAACCCTTGACCTCAGGAGCATAACCGGATGGGAAAACCAAAAACCCACCCGGCCTCTTCCCTAAGGCTACAATATATGACTCTAATTGTTGGCCGGTGTTCAAAATATTTTTAAGGAGGTTTTTGAGCCGTTTTCGGGGATAAAACGCCCTTTGCGCTCCCTTGTTCCCGGGATTTTTAAAGAAAATGCTGAAATGTCGCGCCAAAGCGCCCCTTTTCTGCGAGATTTCCTCCGCGGCTCCAATTTACCATGCGAATTACGAACCTGAATCCTGATTCTGATATCGGCGCCAGCGCCTGGCTGGTGGACCTGGACGGATGCCGTCTGCTCATGGATGCCGGCATGCATCCAAAACGGGACGGCGGCGACGCTCTTCCATTATACTCTTTGGTGGATGGCCAGGCATTGGACGCCATCGCCATTTCCCACTGCCACCATGATCACGTGGGAACATTGCCGGTGGCGATGCGTTATGCGGAGCACGCGCACGTCATCATGACGGAGTTAAGCAGCTACCTGGCCGGCCGGGTGCTGCACAATTCCGTCAATGTGATGAACCGCCAGAGGGAGGAGTATGGCATCAAGGACTATCCTTTGTTTAACCACGACGAGGTGGAGGAAGTGGAAGAACAGTTCCAAGGGTTCAAGTACCAGCGGCAAATCGAGTGCGCGGGATACAAAAAGAGGCGCAACGGTTTTCGCTCCCCGACCGTTGAATTCTTCGACGCGGGCCATACTTTGGGTTCGGCGGGCTTGCTCTTGCGCGGAGAAACCCAAAGCCTTTTCTACACTGGCGACGTCTGTTTTCACGACCAAACCATTCTGCAAGCGGCCCGGTTTGGCCAGGTTCGCGCGGAAGTGCTGATTACCGAAACGACCCGCGGCAACCGCGAAGCCAAACCGGGTTTTACCCGGGAAGGCGAAATCGAACGTCTGGCGCAATCTATTTTGCGGGTCCTGGCGCGCCGGGGAAGTGTCTTGATGCCGGCCTTCGCCTTGGGGCGCACCCAGGAAATGCTGGCCCAGCTTGCCCTCATGATGCGCCTGGGGCGTATCCCGGAACAACCCATTTACATTGGCGGTCTGGGCCGGGTCTTTACGGATATTTACGATCAGAAATCCCATTTGGCCAACCGGCACTTGGCCAACCTCAAGCTCTCGCAGGAACTGCAACTGATAGTTCTGGAAAAGGAAGAACTCGAAACGATCAACCTCAATGCCGGACGAATATTTGTCCTGACTGCTGGAATGTTGAGCGAATGCACCCCGGCGCACGATCTGGCCTTGCGCATGGTCGAGAACGAGCGGCATGCGATTTTCTTTATCGGGTACGCGGATCCGGACACTCCCGGGGGCCGCCTCAAAGCCTCGAAACCCGGCGAGGCTTTTCATTTCAGCGCGGGGGGAGGAGAGGTCACCAGGCGGTGCGAGATGGATGAATTTGATCTGACGGCCCACGCCAACCGCGAGGCGCTCCTGGATTTTGTCGGGACCGCGGCGCCTCACACCGTGCTGTTGGGCCATGGGGAAGCCTCCTCGCGGCAGTGGTTTGAGGAGCAAATTCGAGCGCGGCACCCGGAGATGCGCGTGATCCAGCCCGCGCCCGGTCTGACGGTGGAAATCTAGGGCGGAGTTTACTTGCCAGTAAGAGGATTTTTGGGCATCTTTTCCGGCATGGAATCCCACGAGTTGCTGCGCGACGTTTTTCAAAAAGTCAGCCCCAAGCAGGCTGCCGCCGAGTTGGGCCTTTCCCTTTCCATGGTTTATAAATGGGCCGAACCACCGGACCAGCGCAGCGGCGCCGCCAACCCTCTCGATCGCGTCGCGGTTTTGATGCAATGCAGTGATGATACGCGCATCGTTCAATGGATCTGCCATAAGGCCGGCGGCTTTTACGTGAAGAATCCCAGCAACCAAGGGTCTCAACCGCACCACTTGGTTCCGGCCATGAACAGCGTCGTGCAGGAATTCGCTGATCTTCTCTCCATCATGGCCGCAGCGGCGGCCGACAGCAAGATTACCGCCGCCGAAGCCAAATCGATCCGAGCCAGGTGGGAAGGATTGAAATCAGTGACGGAAGAGTTTGTGGAGTGCTGCGAGGAGGGGAACTTTCGCGACATGACTGATGGGGCCGCGAACAAATTTAGTAAAAAAGCCTCGACAAATCACCATTCCCCAGTTTAATTTATCTAAAAGAGTTGAAGTATGGTTAAAAAATCTTCTGTTGTTTTTTCCTTGTTGGCCGCGTGTGGTTTTCTAGTCGGCTGTGCCGGCCCGGAGGAAAAACTGGGCCGCGGCGTTGTTAATTCCACGGAGCCTTTCCGATTGGGCGAAATGCGCCGCTCCATTGAACAAACCGCCATATTCGGTTCTCCCGAGCAATCGCGCACGGTGGGCATCATTCATGGCTTTGATCGCACGATCGCGCGCACTGGAGTTGGTTTGTATGAGCTTGTGACCTTCCCCATCCCGAATCGCCCGATGCATGACTACAGCCCAATTTACCATCCGGCTGGCGCAGTGTATCCAGACAGCTACAGGCCCGATTGGGTTGAGACTTCGACACTCCAGCCCAATGCATCGCTTGACTTCAGTGGCGGAGACATTTTGCCGATCGTTCCAGGCAGCCGTTTCCGTATTTTCGACAATTAGTTCAAGCCTTTTGGGGCGGGGTTGATCGGTGGACATGTTTGAGACGGAATCATTCTGCAAAGTCAATCTACTGCTCAACATTCTGGGAAAACGCCCCGATGGTTTTCACGAACTTGAGACAATTCTGCAGCCGATCAGCCTTCACGATAAGCTGACTTTTGAGAGGCAAGGGTCCGGGATTGATCTCAAGTGCAGCGATCCCCGCCTGCCGGTCAACGCCAAGAATCTGGTTTTCCGGGCTGCCGCTCTCTTTTTGGAAGCAGCCCGAATTCCCGCAAGCGACGGAGTACGCATCCACTTGCAAAAAAGAATCCCTTTAGCGGCCGGTTTGGGGGGAGGAAGCGGTAATGCGGCGGTTGCCTTGCAAGCCATGAACGAACTTTTCGGCCATCCGTTGCCTTCTTCCCAACTGGTGGAACTGGCGGCTTCACTTGGATCGGATGTCCCTTTCTTTTTGCAAAGGAAGCCCGCCCTGGCCCTTGGCAGGGGCGAGACTATCAAACCTTTGGACTTCTTCCCCGCCCTGCAAGGTCTCTCTTGGGTTTTGGTCTATCCTGGCTTTGGAGTTTCAACGCCTTGGGCCTACGAACATTTGGCGGAGCACCCGGCGGCGTTGCGGGGTTCGCCGGGCCGGGCGGAGCGGTTGATTTCGCTCTTGCAAACCGACTTGGCGGCGGCTGCCCCGGAGTTTTACAACTCTCTCGAAGCGCCCGTGCTACGGAAATATCCACTGCTGGCACTTTACCAGCAATTCTTTCGCGAATTAGGTGCTTTGGCGACTCTGATGTCCGGCAGCGGTTCCACCACATTCGCGCTGGCCAGGACCCAAGCGGCCGCCGAGGGGATGGTCGAGAAATTAAATGGAAAATTTGGTCCAAGTGCTTGGACGGCAATAATTAATGTATGATAAAGCCGGGAAATTATTTGTGCCGAAGCCATTCCGTTCGGTTTCCCAAACAGAACAGATTAGCTGCTTTGGGACGGCCTAAAATCGGAAAAGCAAAAAAGGAAACCGGTTTAACTTTTTTTTACTTTTCCGTTGACAATTCTACCTCTGGAAGTAGTCTGAACCACATCAGATGCGTGTTATCATCTTGAATTTATGAAAAAAATCCAATCTGTAGTTGCGTGCGCACTAGCGCTTACGTTAATCGGCGCGGCAAACCTGAGTTCGGCCCAGAGTGGCCGTGTCGAAGGTAAAGCCATCGTGAGAGCAGTGCATGGGAACGTCGAAGCCCAGGAAAATGGTTCATGGGTGCCTCTTCGCCCCAACAAAGAACTGGACCCTGGTGTCAAGATTCGTACTGGTCCGGATTCCTCGACTGATTTGTCTGTCAACGGATATTCCTCGACGGTCCGCATTCAGGAAAACACGACAATGGTTATTCCTGAAATGTTCCGTGTCGGCCCCGGCAGAGAAGCGGATACCGATACCACTTTGGATTTGCAACTCGGCACTGTTCTTGGGAATGTCAAGAAATTATCCGCCAGCTCTCGCTATGAGATCCGCACGCCCCATGGCGTGGCGGGAATCCGCGGCACGGACTTTCAAGTTACCGTGGTGATGGAGCCGGGCGGCGGTTATGTTGTGACCTTCACCAGCGTGACGGGCGAACTTACCGTTTCCGCCGTCATCAACCCCGGTGAAGCTCCGGTGGTGAAAGTGCTGCGGACGGGTGAATCCTGGACTCCTGGAAACGGAGATGTGGTTCCCACTCCGCCTCAAATTATTGCGGCAGCCCTTGCCGAAATCAATTCCCTTCCTAACGGTGGTACGGCCAACGTCAATATTCCAACGCCGCCACGTATTCCGACTTTCCCGTCCGGCGGCCCTCCGAATGGATTGCCTTCGCCGCCCGCTGTGCCCCCGCCGCCTTCTAATCCAGGCAATACTGGTACTTAATTAGGTTCCAGTGCGAGCTTTCGACCGGAGCAACTTATGTTGCTCCGGTTTTTTTATTGGGCCTTCGCTTTGAACCTGAATTTCTTCAAGTCGGCTGCTTTTCTCAGTGCCGCCCCTGTGGTTTTGGGGGTGTGCGCGCTTGAATTATTCCATGTCGAGGCTTTCCAGCGCTTGGAATGGATGACTTATGATTGGCGCGTTCGTTTGGCTCACCGCTTCGAAGCCCATTCCGCAGTGGTTGCGCCCAACCTCGGTTGGATAGAAATCAGCGACATGACCATCGGGGCGGTAAACAGTGGAGAGTTTAACTTTGCGTATGGTTTGTATTGGCCGCGGGAAGTTTATGCCCGAGGCTTGTACGAACTTTGTCGCGAAGGCGCCAAGTGCGTGGCCTTTGATGTTTTGTTCCTCGAATTGCGGCCTGACCACCCTCGGATTTGGCTGCCGGATGGTTCGGCTGAGGTCAGTTCAGACGAGTACTTTGCCCGCCAGTTGAAATCTTCCAACAATGCCATTTTGGCCAGCGATCAGGATGCCATGCCGCATCCACTTTTTGCCACCAATTCATGGATGGTGGGCAACATTACCGTGGCCAGGGATGCCGATGGCGTTTTACGCCGCGACCGTGTTTTTGAGGAATTACGCGACTGGGATCCCCACATTCTGAAACACGCCAAAGCCAGCCATCTCGATCTGGCGCGGACGACCGTTGAGTCAAATAAAATAATCTTCGTCAAGCAAGGCGGTAATGAGATAGAGGAATGGCCTACTGATCCCCAGGGCAGAATCGTGCTGGGGACGAACTATCTTGTTCCGTTTCGACCCTATCGCGCCTGGAGCCTCGGTATTCTGATGGCGGCCAGGGAACTTCAATTGGATTTGGAACACCCCCTGATTGAGGCGGGGCGGATCACGTTGCGTGGCGCCAACGGAGTGACACGCGTCATTCCTATTGATGCCGATGGCTACTACTATGTGGATTGGAATTTAGGGCAAAGGGACGCTCATTTGACGGAGGGCAGTTTCGAGGATTTGCTGCGGGCGCCCATGGAACGCGCCGACGGCAAAACAGTGCCCAACCCGTGGAAGGACAAATTGGTGCTGATCGGCTCGACCGCGACGGGCAGTGATTTATCGGATTTGGGCGCAACACCTTTGGAAAATCGCACCTTGCTTTGCACGAAGCATTTGAACGTCGCCAATTCAGTCATTACCGGACGCTTTATTAAGACCGCGCCCTTGGCGCTCAAGCTCCTGCTTATTCTTTTAGTCGGCGCGGTCACTACCTGGTTTACCTGGGGAGTGGCCAAGCCGGGACAAGGCAGTCTGCTGATGCTCGCCTTTGCGGCTGTTTATGTTCTCGCGACCGTGGTTCTTTTCGTTGAATTCCGTCTCTGGGTCCCCATTGTTTTGCCTCTCGTCTGCGCTGGTTTCGTCACCCATCTTTCCGCCGTGACCTATCGCGTGCGTGTCGAACAATCGGAAAAGAGGCGTGTGAAGCAAGTTTTCTCGCGTCTGGTTTCACCCGATGTGGTGAATGAGGTCCTCGACGCGCCCCATCTGCGCGTTTCGGGTGTGCAACGGGAAATCACCATTTATTTCGCCGACATCCGCGGCTTTACGGAGTTTACCGACGTGGCGCAAGCGCACGCCCTCGAATATGTGCAACGGTTCAAGTTAAGCCCGGCCGAGGCGGACGCGTATTACGATGCGCAAGCCGCGGAAACGCTGAAGACGGTCAGCACTTATCTGGGCACCATCGCCAACTGTGTCAAAAAACACCGGGGGACGCTGGATAAGTTCATCGGTGATTGCGTCATGGCATTTTGGGGCGCGCCCTTGGCAAATCCCCAGCATGCGGTGGACGCGGTGCGGGCGGCGATTGATGCCCAGTTGGCGATCGCGGCGCTCAACGCCGAGCGCAAAGAAAAAAACCGGCTGATCGCCAGGGAAAATTCCGCGCTGGCTCGGGGAGGCAAACCGACGCTGCCTTACCTGCCCGTTCTTGCCATGGGCAGCGGGATCAATACCGGCGTAGCCACGGCGGGACTGATGGGTTCGGATGAGACAATTGTCAATTATACTGTTTTTGGCCGCGAAGTCAACCTCGCCTCCCGTCTCGAGGGGGTCTCCGGCCATAGCCGGATCATCATCGGCCAGGCCACCTATGCCGCCCTGCAGCGCGATGATCCCAAACTGGCGGCCACTTGTCAGGAACTGCCGGCGCAAAAAGTGAAGGGCTTTCGCAATGCCATTCAAATTTATGAGGTCTTGTGGCAGCCGGCGGGGACCTTTTCCGGTTCGCCCGAAGGAACGGATTACGAGGAGCGCGGCCCCGCCGGGGCCGGGTCCGCGGATAGCGACAACCCTTTCTATCAGGAACGGGGAGGGACTTGAAAAAAAGTAAACAACGATTCAATCTAAAGTTATGGCTGATTTGCAAAGTGAATTAATCGAACTCAAACAGTTTATCGCGGACCTCAAGGCGGACCGAGTGGCCGCCAAGGAAAAGGAGCAACGCGAAAGCTGGACCAAATATGTATCCTTGTCCGTGGTGATTATCGCGGTTTTCGCCGGCATTGACGCCCAGTGGGCCGGCAAATATGGGGGCATGTCGCAAATGTCCCAAGCCCTGGCGTCCGACGAGTGGAATTATTATCAAGCACAATCGCTCAAACAGCATCTCTTCGAGGTGACGCGCCGCCAGATTCCGAAGAACGCCACCGACCCCGAAGTGCAGCAACAGCAAAAAGAGTATGAGGCCAAGATCGCTGATTACGAGAAGCGCAAAGCAGATTCCAAGGCGAAAGCGGAAAAATTGGAAGCCAAGCGCGATTACGCCGGGAAAGTAGGCGCCAAACTGGGGCTGGGGCTGAGTTGCTTCTCCATTTCGATTGCCATGGCCTCGATTTGCATGATGTCGAAAAAGAAGCCGTTGTGGTTTATCGCCATGGCTTTGGCCGCGTTCGGTGTCGCGCAGATGATCATGGGCAAAAGCTTGCCCATGCCGTAGGCAGGTTATAGGCATTCAACCCTCCAAACTCATGGGAGAAAACATGAAAATCAGTCCGTTCGCGGGCAAATTGCCCACGCCGGGCATGTTGGTCAATGTTCCCCGGCTGATTACCAGCTACTACTCCGAAAAGCCCGACCCGGCTGAGGCCGGGCAACGGGTTTCCTTCGGCACTTCGGGACATCGCGGCACCGCGTTTAACACCTCCTTCAATGAGGATCACATCCTTGCCATCACGCAAGCGATCTGTCTTTACCGAAAGCAGCACGGGACCGAGGGGCCGCTTTTCCTGGGGATTGACACCCATGCGCTCTCGACTCCCGCTTGCGCCAGCGCACTGGAGGTGCTGGCCGCCAATGAAATTGAGGTAGTCATCGCGGAAGGGGATGACTATACGCCGACGCCCGCGATTTCTCACGCCATCCTGACCAACAACCGCGGCAAGACCTCCGGGCTGGCGGATGGCATCCTCATCACCCCTTCCCATAATCCGCCGACAGACGGCGGCTTTAAGTATAATCCAACCAATGGGGGACCCGCCGACACGGTCACCACCAATTGGATTGAAAAGAAAGCGAACGAGTTGTTGGAGAACCGCCTGGAAGGAGTCAAACGTATTCCGTTGGCCCGCGCCCTGGCGGCCGCGACCACCCATCGGCGCGATTTTCTGCGGGACTACATTGACGATTTGGCAAATGTCGTGGATATGGAAGTCATCCGCGGGTCCAAACTCAGCATGGGCGTGGATCCTTTGGGCGGGGCCGGCGTCCATTATTGGGGCCGGATCGCCGAGAAATATGGCTTGAATCTGACGGTTGTCAATGAAACGGTCGATCCGACCTTTCGCTTCATGTCGGTGGATTGGGACGGGCAGATTCGGATGGACCCTTCTTCGTCCTACGCGATGCAGCCCCTGATCGCGATCAAGGACCGGTTCGATCTCTGCTGTGCCTGTGACACAGACCATGATCGGCATGGCATTGTCACCCGGGGCGCTGGTTTGATGCCGCCCAACCATTATCTTTCCGCCGCGATTTTCTACCTCTTCCAACATCGGCCCAATTGGTCCAAGACCGCGGCGGTGGGCAAGACCCTGGTGAGCAGCAAAATGATCGATTATGTCACCGCCAAGCTGGGGCGAAAACTTTGCGAAGTGCCGGTGGGCTTCAAGTGGTTCGTGCCCGGATTGACGGATGGCTCCCTCGGCTTTGTAGGCGAGGAGAGCGCGGGAGCGACCTTTCTGCGCCGGGACGGTTCTGTCTGGACAACGGATAAGGACGGATTGGCGCCTGTGTTGCTGGCGGCGGAGATGACGGCGCGCTTGGGCCGGGATCCTGGTGAGATTTACCAGGAATTGACCCGCGAATTTGGCGCTCCGGCCTATGATCGGGTGGAAGCGCCCGCCTCGCCCGCGGAGAAGAAATTATTGTCCAAGCTCTCGCCCAACCAAGTCAAGAGCACGGAACTGGCCGGAGAAAAAATCGAGGCGGTGCTGACCCGCGCGCCGGGTAATGACGCTCCCATTGGCGGGCTCAAAGTGGCGGCCAAGAGCGGGTGGTTCGCGGCCCGTCCGTCCGGCACGGAGAACATTTACAAGATTTACGCGGAGAGTTTTCGCGGGGCCGACCATCTGCGCCAGTTATTGCAGGAGGCGCAGAGCATGGTGAGTGAGGCCTTGGCGGCCGCGCCGGCGCCATAATCCATACCGGACCGGGCCGGAGCGTGCCAATGGTTGGAAAACGCCGGAGGCGATTACTTTAGTTGAGCTGTCGGGAGGAGATTCAATAACTCACGGCGAGATTGCTCGGCTTCCTTGCGCGGCAAATTGCCGGCGAGGAGAGCGGCATCGCTTCGCCGCAAAATGCGTTCGTAAAAGGCCTGGCCAAAAGCAACCAGTTCCTGGTCAGCACCCATCTCGCCCAAGAGGGTAAACAGGGCGTCCTCGGCCTTGGCATATTGTCCTGTTTCCTCGTAATGACGCATGAGCAGGGCGAGCGTTTGCCGCGGCAGCGGTTGGACTGGCCAAGCCGTGACCAACGCCTCGACCGTCGGCACAAATTCCGGGAAATTCGTTGGATTCTCTTGGGCTAGCACTTGCAGTAAAAGGTGCAGCGCCCGAAGGTAAAACTCCCGGGCTGCGGCCGGCTTCTCCGCGCCCTCGATTTCAGCGGCTTCACGCAGCAGGGTGACCACCGCCAAAGTTCGCAGATGGACCGTCTGGGCGAGCTGTCCTTCAGAGACGCGCGCCCACAACTCAGCATCCGACAAGCGGAGGATGCCGGCTGAGCCCAAGGCGGTGAGCTTCTGGCATTCGGCATCGACCGCCTCGCGGGCGGCTTGCGCGCGGTCCCCTTGCCGCAAGGCGCGGATGTGCGCCAGGGCGCGGCCCCATTCTTCGATCATGCGCAGAATAAAATCCCGTCGGATCATTGTTTGTCATGGTCATTGTAACACACGGATCGAGCGCGGCCAAAGCGAAACGGCCCGGCGCGGCGCCTCCCGCGCCACGCTCCAGCGGGAAGCGGACGCCGGCCCCGCCACGAACTTCGACCGGCGGTTATGTTTGACCTCACAGATAAGCGGTGTTAATTCAATAATGAATCTGTTTGAATTTCAGCAATCTACACTTGACACGATGCTGTTTTGGTCTCAATCTCGCAGCATGACCCTTGCAGGCCGCGGTGCCGTCCATGCCAACCTCGTCCACCTTATCCCAGCATTTGATCATCCGGTCGTGGTTGGCCGACTGGTTCGATGCTCCGGCGCAGGCTGGCGCGCCGGGACCGTGACCTCACGCGCGCAAACTCCCGCAAAGGCGGCCCAGCCGTCTTTGTGCCGCCCGCCGCAGGCGTCACGCATGACCGGCTCAATGTTATGAATATGTCCAATAATTTTTTTTATTCCGGCCCATTTATGCCCCACGGCGGATGCTATCTGTGGACACAAAGTTTAATTGCGCTGCACGTTATTTCTGATGCGGCCATTGTTTTGTCCTACTACTCGATTCCGTTCACGCTGCTCTATTTTGTGCGCAGGCGGAAGGATTTGAAATTCCATGCGATGTTTGTCTGCTTTGCCGCCTTCGTCCTGGCCTGTGGGACCACGCATTTGATGGAAATCTGGAACATCTGGCACGCGAACTACTGGCTGTCGGGGGGCATCAAAGCCCTCACCGCGCTGGTCTCGGTGCCCACCGCGGCTTGGC
>Ga0182016_10004058_pt1 | contig 16406 bp, 13 predicted proteins | sample 712S2MmetaG_FD_120491 | JGI IMG/M metagenome (GOLD analysis project Ga0182016, IMG submission 120491) | Permafrost microbial communities from Stordalen Mire, Sweden - 712S2M metaG | ecosystem: Environmental > Terrestrial > Soil > Wetlands > Permafrost | place: Sweden: Stordalen | collected...
CGTCCTGACCGGTCTCCGGCCCGCCCCACGCCCCCGAGCGACGACCTCGACCCCCGTGGTTACGACGGCTACGACGGACCGGACGACCCGGGACCCGAGCCGGCGTGGGACCCCTGGGAGGACGGGCACGGGGGCGGTGCGAGGTCCGGTCGGACCACGTCGGTCGAGTTCCGGCCGGGCCTGGAGGCGCTGCGGCTCGCCATCCACCGGCCCGAAGACGTGGGGGACCGGCTGGAGGACGTGCTGTTCTCCGACCCCGTCCAGCGGGCCGCCTTCGTCGCCCTGGTGGACTGCGACGACCTGGGTGAGGCGATCGACGGGGCCTCCGGGCCGGTCCAGTCCCTGCTCGTGCGCCTCACGGTGGAGGAGCCGCGGTCGGAACCCGACGAGGTGGTGGCCCAGCTCGTCCGCGATGCGGTGCGACGCGAGCTGCCGGTCCTGACGGTCGAGGCCCGGACGTCCACGGCGGCCATGGAGGAGGCCGCCGGCGTCGCCGGTTGGCTCCAGGACCTGGACCGGGAGGACACCTCGGCAGAGGCATCCCGCCGGTTGGTAGCGTGGCTTCTCGTGAGGGCACAGCAGAACGGATCCGGGTCAGGCGGATGACGGCCAAGAAGGTCGTCTCTCTGTATCCCGACCCACTGGCGGAGGATGGCGGTACCGGGTCGGTCCCGGCCGAGGGCACGATCGCGGCGGTGACGACGGCCGCCAGGCCCGGCACGGACGTGAGCACCTCCGGCCCGAACGGCACCGGCCCCAACCGCGCCGGCCCGAACGGCGCCGGACCGAGCGCCCCGGACCCGGACCGGGACCGGGGCGACACTGCCTCGACCCCTACGGACCCGACCCCCGCGGACCCGGCCCCCCCGGACCCGGCCGCTTCGAGCGACCCCGCCGGGTCGGACCTGAGCTTCGAGGTCGAGGTCGAGGTCGAGCTCGAGGTCGAGCTCGAGGTGGTCATGGTGGTCGATGAGCCCGTGGCCGTGCTCGAGACCCTCCCCGAAGCGGAGTTCGAGGCCCTGATCGCCAAGGGCCGGATCGCCGGCGGGCTGACCCAGGACGACGTGGTGGCCGTGCTGCGCTCGGTGGAGCTGAGCGCCGACCTGATCGCCGGGGTCGTCGACCGCATACGCGAGGCGGGGATCGAGTTCACCTACGACACGGGCGAGACCACCATCGTGCCCATGGCACCGCTCGAGACGGTCGAGGTCGCGCCCCACCTGGTGGCCCTGGCGACGCCGCCCGTCGAGGCGCCGGCGCCGCCGCCCGCCGCGGCGGCCAAGGCCCCGGCCAAGCGGACCCGGGCACCGCGGGCGGCGTCGACCACCACGTCGGAGCCCGACAGCTTCCGCGGGTCGGCCGCCGACCCCGTCCACATGTACCTGAAGGAGATCGGCAAGGTAAAGCTGCTCGACGCCGCCCTCGAGGTCGAGCTGGCCGAGCGGATCCTCGCCGGCACCGAAGCCGAGGCCCGATTGGCCGCCGACGAGTTGGCGCCGGCGCCGGCCCGTAGTGGGACGGAGCAGCGGGCGGACCAGCGGCTGGTCCGCCAGGGCCACGAGGCCAAGGAGGCGCTCATCGAGGCCAACCTCCGCCTCGTCGTCTCGATCGCCAAGCGCTACCGCAACCGCGGGCTCGCCTTCCTCGACCTCATCCAGGAGGGCAACCTCGGGCTGATGCGGGCCGTCGAGAAGTTCGACCACACCAAGGGCTTCAAGTTCTCGACCTACGCCACCTGGTGGATCCGCCAGGCGATCACCCGGGCCATCGCCGACCAGGCGCGCACGATCCGCATCCCGGTCCACATGGTGGAGACGATCCACAAGGTCGTGTGGGCACAGCGCCAGTTCCACCAGGAGATCGGCCGCGAGCCGACCACCGAGGAGCTGGCCGCCCAGGTCGACATGTCGCCGGAGCGGGTGCGCGAGATCCTCCGGATCAACCAGGACACCATCTCGCTCGAGCAGCCCATCGGCGACGAGGAGGATTTCAGCCTCTCCGACATCATCGAGGACCGTGAGGCGGTCGTCCCGGGCGACGCCGCCACCCGGCTGATGCTCGACTCGGCGCTGCGTGACGCGCTGGCCCACCTGACACCCCGTGAGCAGGACGTGGTCCGCCTGCGCTTCGGCCTGGAGGACGGCAAGATCCGCACCCTCGAGGAAGTCGGGAAGGCGTTCGGTGTCACCCGAGAGCGCATCCGGCAGATCGAGGCCAAGACCCTGGCCAAGCTGCGCCGGCCCGAGTCGGCCCAGCTCCTGCGCGACTACCTCGAAGAGGCCTAGCCCTCCGGACGGGTCCGCCGACCAGCCACGCCCCGCGGGTCGCCGTCGCCGTCGGCCAGCACCTCGGTGTCCCCGTAGCCGGCGGACCCCATCAAACCGACGACCGCATCGGCCTGGTCCTCGCCGACCTCGAGCAGCAACCAACCTCCTGGCCGCACCCAACGGGTGCTCCGGATCACCAACTCGGCCACCAGGGTGAGCCCGTCGGCACCACCGTCGAGGGCACGACGGGGCTCGTGGGCCACGACGTCGCGGGGGAGCAGGTGCAGCGCTCCGGTCGGGACATAGGGGAGGACGGCGCAGAGCACGTCGACCGTCCCGGCCATCCCCTCCGGTAGGGGATCGTCGAGGAGGCCCTCCCGGACGTCAACGCCGTTGCGCCGGGCGCAGGCGACGGCGACGGGATCGGCCTCGGTGGCGAGGACCCTGGCGCCCGGACGCCGCTGACGGAGCACGACCGCCACCGCACCGGACCCGGTGGCCACGTCGAGGGCCGTGCCGTCCGGGGGGAGCAGATCGGCGGCACGCCGGGCCAGCGTCTCGGACTGCCAGCGGGGCACGTAGACGCCGGGATCGACCAGCACGTCGAGACCACAGAAGGGGGTCGACCCGACCAGCCAGGCCAGTGGCTCGCCCGCCGTGCGCCGGGCGACGAGGGCGGCGAGCTCGTCGGGATCCCCGGCGACGCGGACGAGCTCCACCGCCTCCTCCTCGGCGGCCACGCAGCCTGCCGCGGCCAGGATGCGGACCACGGAGTGGAGGTCACCGCCGGTCACGGACGTTCCGGATGGGTCCGCCGTCACGGACGGGTCCGACGTCCCGGACGGGTCCGCCGTCACGGACGGGTCCGACGGGCCGGATCGCCCGGACGGGTCGGCGGAACCCAGTGCGGCGGAAGAATGAGGTGGCCGGGTCAGACGGCGAGCGAGCTGCGCTCGTTGATGGCGGTGGCCAGGTCGCCGGTCATCTCGATCACCAGGGCGTCGGTCGCCTCCTCGCCGTCACGCCAGCCTCCGAGCACGCCCAGCGCGTCACGGAGCCGGACGACGCTGAGCACGCCCACGGCCCGGGCCTTGGCCCCCCATCGGGCACCGGAGCGCTGTCCCCTCGGACGAACGGTCGTGCCGTCGGCGGTCACCACCTTCAGGCGGGTGCGCCGCGACCGTTTGAACCCGAGGACGAACCCCACGGCGACGGCGGCTGCGGCTGCGATACGGAACTTCACGCCGCCATTGTGGCGCGGTTCGGCCCGGCGTGCACCTGAGATCCGGCGGGGGGTTGGCGAACGGCTAATCTCCTCTGGCACACCGGGGCCGTTCCGAGGTCCGACCCGGGTGGGGCAGGAGTTTCCGGGGTAGCTCAATCGGCAGAGCATCTGACTGTTAATCAGAGGGTTGTGAGTTCGAGTCTCACCCCCGGAGCCAGCGGTGGGAGGGGAACCGGCGTGGAGCGGGCGGTTCGGGCCCCCACCGGCGCCGCCCACTCCGAGCCCCCGCCGCGCGGGGCGATCCGCCGGGACGACCGGATCACGAGGTTGCCGATGACCACAACAGAGCGCTGCCCGTACTGCGGCCACCCCGGCATCCACCGGGGTGGAGGGGACGGGCGGATCTGCGAGGACTGCGACCGCTGCTGGGCCGAGCAGCAGCGCCACGAACGTCCGCCCCATCACAATTGAGCTCGAAGGAGGGACCGGTCCGCCGCGAACGCAGGACCCCGCGGATCGCGTTCGCCACCGCGCCACCCGAGTATCTGGGATCGAACGACACCGACCGGCCGCTGCACGAGGAGGCGGCAGCGGTGGCGGGCGTCGAGCTCGACCACCTGGTGTGGTCCGACCCGGCCGCCGCCTGGGACCGCTACGACCTGGTGGTCGTGCGCTCCACGTGGGACTACCTGGACCATCTGGAACCGTATCTGGCCTGGCTGGCGGCGATGGACGGGCTCGGGACCCTGCAGAACCCCGGTCGGGTGATCGCCTGGAACCTCGACAAGCGGTACCTCCTCGAGCTGGCGACGGCCGGGGTCCCGGTGATCCCCACCCAGGTGTGTGCCGATCGGGACGGGGTGGCTGACGTACTGGCCGGCGGGACGGAGGAGGTCGTGGTCAAGCCCGTGGTGTCGGCGGGCAGCAGGCTGACCGGCCGCTTCGCCCCCGACGACCCTGCGGCCCGGGTGCTGGCCGAGGAGATCCTGGCCACCGGCACCGACGTGCTGGTGCAGCCGGCCGTCGCCTCGGTGGCCGCGGGCGGTGAGGTCAGCACGCTGGTGTTCGGCGGCACCGTGTCCCACACCGTGCGGAAGGGCCCCCTCCTGGCCCTCGGCGGGGGCCTGATCGGCGGGACCTACGCCGAGCACGTCGTCCCCGAGGTCCTGACCCCGTCCCGCCGTGCGGCGGTCGAGGAAGCCGTCGGCGTCGTGGGCCGGCTGGTCGGCGACCGGTTCGGGGTCACCGAACCCCTGCTCTACGCCAGGGTCGACGTCGTCACGCTCGACGACGGTTCCGACGTCGTCCTGGAGGTGGAGCTGGCCGAACCGTCGTTCTTCCTCGGAGCCGTCCCGGACGCCGCGGCCCGGTTCGCCGCCGAGCTCGCCCGACGGGCGGTCGCCACGCCCGCCTGAGCGTCGACCGCCGGGTGGCACGGGGTCGGTGGCGGGATGGTGGCCCCTACGTCACCCAGCGGGGAGACTGCCCCCGTGGACCCCCGACCGGCACAAGTGGCGGACGCCCCGGCGGCGGCCGACCCCGAACGTCCGGCCACCGGCGCGAACGGTTCGTCGCACGGTGCGTCGCGCGGCCGATCGTGGCCCGGCCGGCCGGCCCACCCCCGGTCATCGGATCGCCGGTCGTCGGATCGCCGGTCGTCGGATCGCCGGTCGTCGGATCGCCGGTCGTCGGATGTCGTCCTGCGGGTCGTCTGCCATCTGGCCGCAGAGTTGCCGATCGTGCTCTTCGGCGTCGCGGAGTTGGTCCGGGGGTGGCGGCCGCTCTTCGACAATGCGGACCTGGCGCTCCGGAGTTGGCAGGTGTTCGGTCCGCACTCGCCCCTGGTCGGCCACCAGATGGCGGTGTCGGTGGACGGGCACGCCGTCTTCGGACCGGGACCGCTGCAGAGCTGGATCCTGGCCGTCCCTGATCGGATCGACCCTGCCCAGGGGGTCCTCTGGGGCGGGGTGATCGCCGTGGTGGTGGCCGTGGCATTGGCCGTGGAGGCCTCGTGGTCCGTGGGCGGCTGGCCGGCCGCCGCAGTCACGTCCGCGTCGGTGCTGGTGTTCGCCCTGGTGCGCCCCGAACTCGTCCTCGACGTGGTGTGGAACGTATGGTTCGCCCTCCTGGTCCTCGTGTGCGCGTTCTGCAGCGCCCTCGCCGTGGCGTCGGGCCGGCTGCGCTGGTGGCCGGTCGCGGTGGTGTCGGCCAGTGTGGTCGTCCAGTGTCAGGCCGCCTTCGGGCCGCCCGCGGTCGGGCTGTGCCTGGCGGCCCCCCTGCTCGGCCTGGCCGTACGGCGCCGTCGCGGTGAGCGCCTCGGAGGCGGGTGGTGGATCGTGGGACTCGCCGTGGCCGCCGCGGCCTGGGTCGCCCCGGTGGTCCAGCAGGTGACGGCGGTGCCGGGCAACCTGACGTTGCTGGTCCGGGCGGCGGGCGGGTCCGGGGGCACCATCGGGTGGCAGGCGGCACTCCGGGCGCTGGGTGGAGCGACGCGACTGCCACCGGACTGGGTCCATGCGCTGCCGACCAGCAGCCCACTGGCGCGGTTCTTCGGCGTCGCCGGGATCGTGAGCGGGCCGGACTGGTGGGGTCTGGTGGTACTGGTGCTGCTGGTCGTCATCGCCGGAACGGCGTGGCGCACCGGGCGTACCGTCCTCGCCGTACTGGCGGCGCTGACGCTCGTGCTCGCCCTCGGTGGACTGGCGACCGTGGCCTCCATCCCGGTCTCGCAGTTCGTGGTCCTGGGCTATCTCGGGGCACTGCTCACCCCCGTGGGGATCGCCGTGTGGGTGACCTTCGGGTGGGCGGCCGGAGACGCGGCCGGGGCGGCCCTCCGACGATGGCGTAGGGGGGCGGGCTCCGTCGGTGATCGGGCATCGGAGTCCGACCCCGTCAGACCGGCCGTCCGGGCGGGTCCCGTGGTCCGGTGGCTGGTAGGTCTCGCCCTGGTGGGCGCCTCGACGGGAGTGTCCGTGACCGGTCTGGGCGATCTGGGTGGTTCCGCGCCCACGCTGTTGGGTTGGCCGGCGGTCCGGGCCACCGACGTCGCCACCGCTGCCGCACTGCGGGTGGCGCCCGGGGGGGCCTTCGGACTCCACATCGAGGGACTGACCGCCACGGAGTCGTTCGCCGTCGAGTCGAGCGTCGCCTACCAGCTCGTCACCCACGGATTGGATCCCCGTCCGCTCGCGCCCATCGGCTATCCGACGTTCGGTCGACCGCCGCGTGATGGCCCCACGGTGGTCGTGACCGTGGGCGGGACGGGACGGACGGCCAGCGCCCGACTGGAGCGAATGGGGGAGTGATCCCGGGGTGGGTCAGGAGTCTGCCGGGTGCGGAAGCTAACCTGCCAGCCCGAGGTGTCGGGCGATGGAGGTGGGGACGACCGTACCCGGGGCAGTAGCTCAGTGGTCAGAGCACGGGACTCATAATCCCTTGGTCGTGGGTTCGATCCCCACCTGCCCCACCAGGTCAGCCGGACGGCGAGGCCCGGACGCGTGTCGAGGCCTGGGGCCTGAAGCCCGAAGCCCGAAGCCCGAGGCACGAAGCCCGAAGCCATGGTGACCCGCCACCGCGATTCCCTGTGCGGCCCGCTTGACTGTCCCGAGCAGGTTCCCGATACTGCCCAGCAGGCGATGGGTACGAAGACCCGAGTTCCGTCACGTTCGCTCGGCGGTCGACGTTCCAGGAGGAGAGTGATGTCATCCACGAAGAGTCGGTTTCGACGGACTGTGGCCGCCACTGCGACGGCACTCGTCCTGGTCTCGTCGGCGGTCGTCCTCGGCATGCCCACGACCGCCGGGGCGGTGAACGGTTTCCCCGTGTCCGGCGAGTCACCGGTCGCGGTGCGCGTGGCCGATGGCGGGGGGATCTTCGTCGTCGGCTCCGAAGGCGAAGTGGCGACCTACGGCGATGCGACGTACTACGGAGGCGCGAACCTGGCCACTCCTCCGGCACCCATCTCCGGTATCGCGACCACGGCTCCGAATCTCTCCACTACGTCGAATCCGAAGGGTTACTGGCTCTCGGGGAGGGACGGTTCCGTCTACAACCAACCGTCGGGCACCGTACAATTCTTTGGCTCACTGCCATCGCTGCACATCACCCCCAGCGCACCGATTGTGGGCATCGCCGGAACTCCGGACGCCAAGGGATATTGGCTCGTGGGCGCCGACGGGGGCATCTTCGCCTTCGGGGATGCCGCCTTCTACGGGTCGAAGGGCGGCAGCCCGCTCAATGCACCGGTCGTGGGGATGGCGGCGACCCCCGACGGCAAGGGCTACTGGCTGGTCGCGTCCGACGGGGGGATCTTCGCCTACGGCGATGCCGCCTTCTACGGGTCGAAGGGCGGCAGCCCGCTCAACGCACCGGTCGTGGGGATGGCGGCGACGCCCGACGGCAAGGGCTACTGGCTGGTCGCGTCCGACGGGGGGATCTTCGCCTACGGCGATGCCACCTTCTACGGGTCGATGGGTGGTAGCCCGCTCAATGCACCGGTCGTCGGGATGTCCTCCTCGGTCAGCGGGCACGGCTACTGGCTGGTTGCTTCCGATGGCGGACTCTTCGCCTTCGGCGATGCGGCATCGCTGCCCTACCGGGGCCGGGTCCTGTCGGCCGTCGAGAAGAACTCGGGGGCCTCGGTCAACCGCGACTGCGGGTTCAGCCGGAAGCTGCAGTCCGGCTCGGAGCTCTGGCTCTTCTGCGACACCGCGGTGCAGACGGGGACCTGGGGTACCCCGACCCAGCAATTGGCGGGGAACAGCTTCGCCACTGCTCCTCCGGCGGTAGCCGGTGCCAGCCCCACGACACTGGTGGACGGGACGAACGGCTCGGGCGGTCTCGTGAACTACCTGCCCCCGGCGGCCGACCCTACGTGCACCGCAGCAGGGGGAACTCCCCGGTCCTGGCCCTCGGGGACCGCCGCGGTCCCGAATTCACCCGACGTGATCGTCTCGTACGACAATGCCTGCCTCCAGGGCTCGAATCTCCTTCCGGGCGGTTGGGGTGTGCTCGTCCACAACACCCAGACCGGCGCGTGGTCGGCCACGACGAGCGCCTCGATGTGGCAGGTGCCGTCGTCGGGGGACACGTGGATCGATCTGAAGTCTCCGGTGATCGATTCCGCCGGCAATGTCGATTTCTTCGGCTACTCCTCGCTGGGCCTCTATCTGGCCCGGGTGCCGGCCGGATCCGTGACATCGCCGAGCAGTTACCAGTGGTGGGACGGAACAGCTCAGGTGAACTCCTGGACCACCAATCCCGCGTCGGCCCTGCCACTGCCCGGAACCACCAGCCTCTTCGAGATCGAGGGCGCCTCGGTGGACAATTTCCAGTCCGTGCTCCCTGCCGGAGGTCAGGGCCAGTACGTGGCCGCGTTGTCGACATTCCTGGCTGGTCCGTACTCCGTGCTCCGCTCCCCCGATCTGATCCATTGGGCCATCGACACGGCATGGGCCAACAGTGGGATCGCGACCCTGACCGGATGCGGTCACCCGTCGGGGAACGTTCCGCTCCAGTGGTATTGCCGGGCCGCGACGGTCCATCCGGAGTACAGCACCAGCAGCCAACTGGCCATCTCGTGGTATTCGACCAGTGATCAGCACGTCCGGATGACGTTCGTTCCCTACTGACGCACCGCACGTACGACCTGCACCCGGGAGGGATCGGGAGACGGAACGAGGCGCCCGGCATGCACGCCGAGGGTCGGAGGTGAGACGAAGCGAGCGGGCCCGATCCACGGCGATACCGGCACCCCGGACGGTTCCCGCAGTCCGTGGAGGCCGCACCGTCGCGGCTACTGTGCCCCTCGTGGGGCTCCAGTCCGCGGGGACGGTCGAAGTGGTGGGGAAGACCGCACCAACGAGGAGCGGGGGGCGATCATGGGTGGGGTCGGGCCTCGCCGTGACCGCTTACGTGTGTGCGATCGGGCCCACCCTGGTCATCGCCGCCATCACGTTGTATCGGGGATGGTCGCCGACCGCCGACGACGCCGTGTTCTCGTGGCGGGCATGGAACGTGATCTCTCGGAATCCGACCCTGCTCGGGGCGCCGACCCACGGCTACAGCGCATCCGGACACGCGGTCTTCGCTCCCGGGCCGGTCCTGTCGTGGTTCATGGCCGTCCCCGTGCACGCGAACCCGAAGTACGGGGCGTTCGTGGTCTCGGTCGGGCTGGCGGCGATCGCGGAGGGTGTGATCGTCGCCGCGGCGAGATCACGGAGCGGTCCGACCGGAGGTCTGGTGGCAGCTGCTGGGGTGGTGGCCCTCTGCTGGGCCGAACCGCAATTGCTCTTCAATCCCGTCTGGACGCCGTGGATCGGGCTGCTGTGGTTCAGCGCCGGCATCGCCGCCGCATGGCCGCTCATGTCCGGCCGGCTCGCCTGGGCACCGGTCGTGATCGTGGCGGTCTCCGTCGCCGCCCAGGCGCACATCATCTTCGCCCCCGCCGCGGTGCTGGTCGGAGCCCTGGCGATGGTCATGGGAGTCATCAATGCGCGGAGGCGGCGAGGGGGGAGGGAGCGCACCGGCCGATGGTGGCTCGCTTCGGCCGGCGTACTCGGCGTGCTGCTGTGGACGCCCACCGTCATCGCGGAGTTCTCCTCCACGCCCGGGAACCTGCAGCTGATCGTGGCCTCCCGGGGGAACGGGTCCAGCCTCGGAGCCAGCTACGCCATGCACGGCGCCGCAACGGCTGTCGCCGTCCTCCCCTCCTGGGGCCGGACGTTGCCGCAGGCGGGTGGCAGCGTCTTCTACGAGACGATCGGCCAGTTGTACGGTGCATCGATCCTGTGGTGGATCGTGGGCCTGGTCCTGGTCGGGTCGGCCATCGCCTGGGGGGTGCGCCGGGGAAACCGGGCACTGCTCGATCTGGCCGTCGTGACCCTGGTGACGAACGTCGTCGTCGTGGTCACCGTCGCGCAGATTCCTGGATCCGATGCGCTCGAGATGACGTACCTGAGCGTGATCTTCTTCCCGGTCGGCATCCTCACGTGGTGTTGTGTCGGATGGCTCTGTTGGGATGTCGTGAAGGAGGTGTCGAACATCGGCGGCTCCCCATCGCCGGTGGTGCGTTACGCCGCCGATGGGGTCCGGGTCCTCGGAGCCGTGGCGCTCCTGGCGTTCTCCGTGCATGTGGTCGACTCCGCGGCGGCCAGGATCCCCAGTCAGGAGTCACTGTTCGGCGGGCCTTCAGCGGAAGGTATGGCGGCGAGCGTGGTGAATTACGTGCGGGAGCATGTGCGGACGGACACACCGGTCCGGGTGGAGGTCGATTCGCCGCAACCATTGATCGGCAATGCCGTCCAGATGGGTGCGGCCTACCAGTTGCATGCGGAGGGGTGGGACGTCCGATTCATCGGGGGGCTCGGGGAGGAGATCGGCACGGATGCCATGGCTCACGGTCCGACGGCGGTGATCCGGTGTGACACGACGAGCCGAACCTGCACGCGACTGCCGCCGGGGGAGAGAGACGCCAACTCCTAGGACGACGTTGGCGGGCCCGACGCCCGACGCCCGAGGATTTCCCCACGCTTGACCGCCTCCCGAACGGCCCGCTGGGCGTCCGGACCCGACCACGGTCGGTCCGGTCCGGGAACCCGGATCAGGCGGGGGGAGCCGGATCGTGGCCCGGAGCTCCGGGGGGGTCGTGCGCCGAACCGCCGGTGTCGCCCGCGCCCACGTCGCCGTCGTCGGGTGCCGTGACCGGTGGGAGGGGTGGTGCGGCGGCGGACTCGATCGCCCCGGACGTCGCAGGGGTCTGGGCCGGTGGCGCCGGGTACGACGGGACGGGTGGCGCCTCGTGTGACTGAGCGGGAGGCGGCGGGTAGGGCGGTGCCGCCGGGTACGCCGGTGTCGCCGGGTACGCCGGTGCGGGCGGATCTGCCGGGTACGCCGGGTACGGCGGCGCGGGTGGGTACGCCGGTGGCACCGGGGCCGACCAACCCTGCTCCGGCGTCGCCTGTTGGGGATCGGCGGGTGCGGGATAGGTGGGCGCCGGGTACGCGGCAGGCGGCGGGGTCGCCGTCGGGTAGGGGGGAGCGACAGGCGGATAGGACTGCGGTGAATGGGCGGTCGGCTGTTCGGGGTAGGGCGCGGGCGGCGGGACCGGTCCGGTGCCCGGGGGCTGGGCGGGCCACGCCGGGGGCGGATAGCCGCCGTCGACGGGGGTCCCGGGATACGGCGGCGACGGGTAGGCCGGAGGTGCCCCGTACACCGGCGGTTGGGTGGACGGCCAGGCGGCGACCGGACCCGCCGGGGTGCCCACCACGGCACCGGCACCGACCAGCGCCGCGTGTTCGTGCAGGCCGAGGGGGGTGTAGGCCGGGGTCCCGGTCAGTTCGTCCTGGTCGGCCGGGCCGTCGACGCCGTCCTGCTTGGGCTTGCGGAGCACCCAGATGAGGCCCACGCCGGCCACGGCCAGCGACACCACGAGTACGGCCAGCGAGGCCAGACCCCGCCGATCAGCCAGGGCCTGGCACTGCTGCACGAACGTCTGCCACTGGTGGTGTCCCGTGGTGTTCGACGTGGAGGGCTCCGGGCCGGCACCGATGGAGCCGGGCTTGGCGAGCGCCTCGAGCGCGGTCTCCGAGCCGGTGCTGGGTCCGCACGTCCCACCGATGGCCGGGGCCGGCAGCGCGGTCAGCATGCCGGCGGCGGCATAGGCGACACCGAAGCAGCCGATGAACACGAAGAGCAGGACGAGCAGGATGCGGGCGGGGGACAGCTTCATCAGGTTTCCTTTCGGGCCTCCGCGATCGTAGCCAGCGGTCCGGCACCGGCGGCCGCGCCCCGGGCTCCGGCGCCTGTCCCCGGCAGGTTCCGGCCGACGAGGGGGAGCGGGCTATCGTCGGACCCCGCAGGGCCCGGGCACCGCCCCGCCCCACCGGCCCCCGTGTCGACGACAGGAGAACCATGGACATCGAGGAGTTCTACAGTGCCGACGAGCGACGCCGGCAGTCGGCCGAGGTCGAGTTCGGCAACAACTGGTTCGACACCAAGGGCAGCCGGTACGAGCTGAGCTGGATCGAGGACACCGGCGAGCTGTACGCCATGCTCGAGCTCGTCCCCGAGGCGGACAGCTGGACCCCCTTCGGCGACATCGAGGTCGAGAACGTCAAGGTCGACTCCCTCCTGGTGACGGTCCTGGCCGTCATCCCGACCCGCGACGCGGTCGAGCAGCTCCTCGACGGCTGGGCCGAGCAGATGGCGAAGCCCGACGGGGTGCACTGGGTGGCCGACCGCCTCACGTCGGCGGGCCTGTCCCGGCCCACCCTCGACTGAGCGGGGACGACGGGGACGTGGTGGTCGAACTCCGGAACGGACGCGGTCGCCCGGCCGGCCGCACACCCGGCGGCGCGGCGGATGGCCACGGCGGGAAGCCGGCCCGTGCGGCCGGTGGGAAGTGGATCGATGACGATGGTGCCGACCGGGCCCATGTCGAGTGGAGGGATGCCTGATGCGGTTCTCGTATGCGGAGTCGATGGTCGACCCGACCTACTACCTGCCCCTGGCCAGGGCGGTCGAGGAGGCGGGCTACGACTCGATGGTGGTCCCCGACAGCCTCTGCTATCCGGAGGTGTCGGACTCGACCTATCCGTTCAATCCCGACGGCTCCCGTGAATTCCTCGACGGCAAGCCGTTCCTCGAGCCGTTCTCGCTGATCCCGGCCATGGGGGCGGTGACGGAGCGGATCCGCTTCGTCACCTTCGTGCTGAAGCTGCCGATGCGCCATCCGCTCATCGTGGCCAAGCAGGCCACGTCGGTCGCCGTCCTGACCGACAACCGGTTGTCCCTCGGGGTCGGGGCCAGCCCCTGGCCCGAGGACTACGAGCTGGTCGGCGTGCCGTGGGAGGGTCGGGGCCGGCGCATGGACGAGGCCGTCGCCGTCGTGCGCGGCCTGTCCGCCGGTGGGTACTTCGAGTTCCACGGCGAGTGCTACGACATCCGGTCGGTCAAGCTCAGCCCGGTGCCCTCGAAGCCGTTGCCCATCCTGATCGGCGGCCACGCCACACCCGCCCTCCGGCGGGCGGCCCGGTGTGACGGCTGGCTGCACGGCGGTGGTGATCCGGCCGACCTGCCGGGTCTGCTCACCAAACTCCACCAGCTCCGCGAGGAGGAGGGCACCGCCGACAAGCCGTTCGAGGTCCACGTGATCTCCCTCGACGCCTTCACGGTGGACGGCATCCGCCGGCTGGAGGAACAGGGTGTCACCGATGTGATCGTCGGCTTCCGCTGGCCCTACGAGGTGGGTCCGGACACCGAGCCGCTGCAGGCGAAGCTCGACAACCTGCGCCGGTTCGCCGACACCGTCATGTCCCAGGTGGAGCGGTGACGGCCCCCGGGGCCGCCGGATCGGGTTCGACGGGCGGGGCCCGTCCCACCGCCCGGGAGCTCGGGCAACGGTCCATGGCCGCGGTCGAGGCGGGCGACCGCGACGGCTGGCTCGCCCTGTTCGGCGACGACGCCGTCGTCGAGGACCCGGTCGGTCCCTCGATGTTCGACCCCGAGGGGACGGGGCACCGGGGGCCCGAGGCCATCGCCGCCTTCTACGACAACGTGATCGGGGTGAACGAGTCGATCCGCTTCACCATCCGCCAGTCATTCCTGTGTGGGGACGAGGTGGCCAACGTCGGGACCATCCGGATCAACTTCGTGGGTGGCGGCGCCGTCGAGGTGGACGGGGTGTACTGCTACCGGGTGGCGGCCGACGGCCGGCTGGGCGGGATCCGGGCCTTCTGGGAAGCCGACCAGATCCGCGGCGTCGAGTAGGACCGACGCGCCGCCCGCGCCGGGCTGGGGGAACGCCGACCCGGCCGGACTCAGGTCCCCGGCGCCTCCCGGACCGACAGGGGGGCTTCCCAGTCGGGCATGACCAGGACCATCTGGACGTCGGAGATGTGGCGCTCGAGGAACGCCCCCTCGCAGTAGCAGAGGTAGAAGTGCCAGAGCCGCTGGAACCGGGTGTCGAGGCCCAGCGCCGTCACCGCGTCGGCGCGGGCCGTGACGCGCTCGTCCCAGCGGCGCAGGGTCTCGGCGTAGTGGCGCCCGATGTCCTCGACGTCCACCACCAGCATCGGGGTCGCCCGGCGCAGCGACCGGGTGATCGCCTCGAGCGACGGCAGGCATCCGCCCGGAAAGATGTACTCGCGGACGAAATCGGTGCCGTTCTTGGCGCGCTCGAAGCTCCGGTCCTCGACGGTGATCGCCTGCAGCGCCATCAGGCCCCGGTCGTGGAGCAGCCCGGCGCAGGTGGCGAAGAAGGTGTCGTGCTGGCGCCAGTCGACGGCCTCGATCATCTCGATGGACACGAGCTTGTCGTAGGTGCCGTCGAGGTCCCGGTAGTCGCTGTTGCGCACGGTCACGAGATCGGCCAACCCCGCCTCGACCACCCGCTTCGACGCGTAGCGGAACTGCGCGTCCGAGATCGTCGTGGTGGTCACCCGGCAGCCGTAGCGGGCGGCGGCGTGGCAGGCGAAGCCGCCCCATCCGGTGCCGATCTCCACGACGTGGTCCTCCGGGCCGAGGCCGAGCTTGGTGCACAGCCGGTCGAGCTTGGCCCGCTGCGCGGTGGCCAGGTCGATGCCGGGCTCGGCGAAGAGGGCCGAGGAGTACATCATCGTCTCGTCCAGCATCAGCTCGAAGAACTCGTTGGAGACGTCGTAGTGGGCCTGGATGTTGTTGCGGTCGACGTGTTTGGAGGGCGGCCGGAGGCGGCGCAGCCAGTCGGTGGAGGTGCCGACGACCTGGCCCACCCGGTCCTGGACGGCCGTCACGGGGCGCAGGCCGCGGTTGAGCACCCGGGTCAGGGTGGGGAGGTCGTCACAGTCCCACAGGCCGTCCGCGTAGTCCCGACCGAGCCCGACCGAGCCCTGGCGCAGGGTGTCCCAGTAGACGACCGGGTCGTGCACCGTCATCGTGACCTCGGGCCCCCCGTCGCCGAACCGGTGGGTGCCGGTGCCGTCGACGACGACGAGTGTGCCTCCCCGCAGGTGGGTCGCCATGAACCGCAGGAACCCGGTCGCCACCGGGGTGCCCGCCGTGGCCCCCATCCAGCTCACGGGGAGTTCCGCCATGCCTAGCGCTCCTGTCCGTCGCTCGTGGCGCCGACAGCCGTCGCCGCCTTCCGGTCCGGGTGTGCACGGACCTTCCGGTCCGGGTGTGCATGGAAGGGTACGCCCTTGCGACGCAACGCGAGGGCCTGCCGGTAGATGCCGAGCGACACCCGCAGCGTCATCAGGGGGAACCGCCACAGCAGGCGGCCCTGGGCCCGTCGTCCGACCGGTGCCCGGGTCAGGGCCATGGAGGCGGCGAAGACCAGGTCGTGGTCGTCGAAGTCGTCCACCGCGAGCGTGAGACGCCGCCCCGGCTCCCCGATGGTGAAGCGGTGGGTCAGGCCCATGGGCAGGAACGGGGAGACGTGCATCCCCTTCGCCACCCGGTGGACCCCGGTGCCGGGCAGCACGTAGGCCGTCCGCTCGTGCCACGGGGTGTTGGTCACCTCGACCACGACGGTCTCGACCTCGGTGTGGGTCGGGTCCCAGCAGAAGTAGGTCGTGATCGGATTGAACAACCAGCCCCACGTGCGCACCTGGGTGAGCACCCCGACCGGCCCGGTGGGACGGGTGCCGGTCCGTTCCTCCACCAGGTCCCGCACGGCATCGTCCAGGGGCACGGAGGGGTCGCCGAGGTAGTCGGCACGGCGGAAGGTGACGGCGTTGCGGCCCTCGCGGCTCCACAGCGGGTGCAGTCGGCAGACCGCGGCGATCTCGGACAGATCCAGGTAGACGAGGGCGATCCGGTAGGTGAAGCGGTGGTCGACCGGCGTGTACCGGTGGTGGACCACCCGTCCGGTGTAGATGCCGCTGCGCAGGGCGCCGGCCGATCCGCCGGGGTCTGTGGCCGGCTCGGCGGCCGGC
>Ga0182016_10004062_pt1 | contig 16395 bp, 16 predicted proteins | sample 712S2MmetaG_FD_120491 | JGI IMG/M metagenome (GOLD analysis project Ga0182016, IMG submission 120491) | Permafrost microbial communities from Stordalen Mire, Sweden - 712S2M metaG | ecosystem: Environmental > Terrestrial > Soil > Wetlands > Permafrost | place: Sweden: Stordalen | collected...
GTATCTTGCGGCAATATTGAACATGCAGGGCTGGCGAGGCGAGCCCGGGAAGGGTATTCTGGAGCCGGATGATCGCTGCATTCATTGCCCTTAAGGTGATCTGGCGGGAGTTGGTCCTTTGACCGGCCCGGTGGGGACTCGCGGCTCAAACCCTATCAAGCCAAGTGCGGGCTCGGCGGGGACCCGGGGTTTCGGCGCGGTGGGCCGCTTTGTGGCGGAAATCGAGGCGGCTGGGGCGGGGAAGGGACCATTGCGGCCCGGTTATGTGCTGGCCGGCGACGAAATTTTCATGCTGGACCGCTGCCGCGCCGCGGTGCTGAATGCTTTTGTTCCGCCGGAACTCAAGGACTTTTGCCTTTCCGACCTGGACCTGAGTGGAACCTCAATCTTTGAGGTGCTGGACCGTGCGCAAACGCCGTCGCTGATGGCGCCGTTTCAAGTGATTTTTGTGCGCAATGTGCGGATGCTTTATACGCGCGGGGCCAAGAAGGACGAGTTTGCGGCACTGGAACGCTATTTTCGTTCGCCCAATCCCAAGGCACTGCTGATTTTTGTGGCCGACTTCATCCGCATTCCCTCCGACGCACGGCGCATGGAGATGGACGACAAGAACCGCTTCGAGCGCCTGAGCGAGACGCTGGGCGAGCATTGCGGCATGGTGGAGCTGGCGCGGGTGAACGATGAAGAAGCGATGCGCTGGACCGTGGCCACCGCGCAGGAGTCGGGGGTACGCATGGACCCCGATGCGGCGCGCGAGTTGGTGGATGCGCTGGGCGCCGACATGATGATGATCGCGTCGGAGATGGAGAAGCTGCTGCTCTACACCCTGGGCCGCGGACGCATAACACTGGGCGACGTGGAGACCATGGTGCTGGGGGCCAAGCAGCGCTCGCTCTACGAACTGACTGAAGCCATCAGCGCCCGCGACCGTGCCCGCGCGCTGGCACTGCTGCAGGGCCTGCTGAACAGCTCCGACGCCGGCGAAGATGCCGCCATCGGCCACCTCTATATGCTGGCCCGGACATTCCGGCAGATGCTTGTGATTCTGGAGAAGAACGTACGCGATTCTCGCGCCATCTGGCAGGCGCTATGGCAGGGGTTTCGCATGCCGCCCTTTGCCGCCGACGACCTGATTCGCCAGGCGCGCCGCTACAAGAGCCGCCGCGAACTGACGCGGGCGCTGAGGCTGATTGCCCGGGCGGACCTGGAACTGCGTTCCTCTCCGCCGGACAAACGGCTGGTGCTGGAACGTCTAGTGTATGAGTTGGCGTCGGAGCCCAAGCCGGCGGCACCGATGTGGGCTTCGGCGCAGCTGTCGTTTGAAGCCTGAATGGATTCCAGTGGACCGAAGAGCAATCCCTAATAGACGCCGCGGGCGTTGAGCCAAGGGCCGTATTGCCGGTCGTGCTCTTCGATATGTTCAAAATACCAGCCGCCCAGGAAATAGAGCAGAGAATGAATTTCTTTGTCTTCGTGGCGTTCCGCGCGGTCCGCGGTTTCGCGCATCTGCAGCAGCAGTTGCTGATGGGCGGCGCGATGGCTTAGCAAGCCGGGGAAGCCCTGCTGTTCGAGTAGCTGCTCCTCGCTTTGGAAGTGCATGCGAGTGTACTCGATCAACCGCTTCAGATTCTCGTTGATCTGCTCGTGTCCGCTGCCGCGCAGCAGTGCCAGGCGCAGTTCGTTCATGGTGTCCATCAGGATGCCATGCTGGTCGTCCATGGCCTGCACGCCGACATTGCGAGAATCGTTCCACGTGAGAAGGGTCACAGCAGTCTCCACTCAAGACTCATGATTGATCCGCAGGGCGCATCCAACAATCCCCATATTGTGGGTGGCAGATCACCCTGACGTCACATGACGAAGGAGCGGCTACTCCAGAATCACGTCGGGCTGCGGCTCATGTCCGCGGGTGGTGAGGACGATGGCTGCGCCCAGAATCAGCGCTCCACCAACCCATGCATGAGGCCCCAGGTGTTCGCCCAGCATTTTGACTCCGAGCCAGGAGCCGAGCGCCGGCTCAATGTTGAGAAAAACCCCGGCACGCGAAGCTGGAACGCGGTGGATGCCCCAGTTCCACAAGAATGTGGTGGTAGCCGTGCAGGCCAGCCCGCTAATGGCCAGCGCAACCCAGGCCGTTGCGCTGACGTGGGCGAGGGGCGGTGGCTGGCTGTGGTTTGGCAGCCAGGGATTCAGGAGCCAGGGACCGAGGATCCAAACCGCCAGCATCATGGTACCGACAAGGATGGTATAGGCCGTGACCAACAGAGGGCTGTGGGTGAGCATGAGCTTTTTGCTGAGCAGAATCCAGGCCAGGGAGGTGCAGAGCGAGACCACCACCATCAGGTCTCCCACCAGAGAGGCCTCGCCGTGCACGGCAGGGCCATGGTGGCCGCCCAGAACGATCAACGCCGCTCCTACAGTGGAGCCGACCAGGGCCAGCCAGCCAATACGATCCAGGCGCTCGCCGGCAAAGAGCGCAGCCGCCACACCGAGCAGAACCGGCATGGAGCCGACCATCAGCGAGGCGTGGCTGACCGTGGTGCGAGCCAGGCCATGGAACTGGATGAGGAACTGAATGGGAATTCCGAAGAGCGCGGAGATGAGCAGCAGGCGAGTCTCGCTCCAGGTCAGGCGCACCCTGTTGGCCAGCGCCACCGGCAGCATGCCAAGGCATGCGAACAGAAAGCGGTAGAGCACCATGTACTCCACGCTCATCTCGTTCAATGCCAGCCTGCCGAAGTAGAAACCCGTGCCCCACAAGCATCCGGCCAGGGCACACGCGCTATAACCCAGAAAGGCGCTATAGCCCCGCACTGTGAGACGTGGGCCGCCCATCGCGGCGACCAAGACCTGTTGCCGCGGATCTCGACTAGTGGTTGCGATCTTAGCCATCCCTCTTTTACTGTCGCACAAGCATGAGGGAGGGGTATCACAGCGCAAAACCAGCGCCATCGGCGAGAATAGCTAACGATGCTGAAGTGGCTTCTACAGGCCGGTGAGAGACAGGCTGGTTATTGCATCCGCGCGAGCCTCGGGCTGGCGGTAGTGGCGGCTGCGCTGGTTCAACCGGTGGCGCATGCGCAAAGTCTGGGGTGGTTTTCACTACGGCACCACAAGGCCGCCAGTAATGTGCCTCCGGAAGGCGAACCAGCCGTTCAGCCCTCCCAGCCGCCAGCATTCGCCATCCCCGTGGAGCCGCTTGGATTTACCGCTCCAGGCGCCTATTACGAGGGCCTGCGCGAGAGCCTTGTTTCATTGGATTTTTTGGATGAAAACAGGCTGTTGTTCACCTTTCACGTTCCTGGGCTCATGCACAGATCGGGAGAAGACGGTGACGAGCGGCAGATTCGGGCGGTGGTTCTCGGATTACCGCAAGGGACGGTGGAAGCCGAGGCCTTGTGGACCCTCCATGACCATGCGCGCTATGTTTGGATGCTCAACGACGGGCACTTTTTGCTGCGGGACCAGGAAGATCTGGAGCAGGGCGACTCCACGTTGCAGTTGAAGCCGCTGTTGCGCTTTCCGGGGCCGGTTCTGTGGATGGAGATGGACCCCACGCAGCAGTACCTGGTCACCGACTCTCGCGAGCCGACGGGGACGGAACCCAAGGCCGGAGAAGTTCCCCGTCCTGGCACGGCGGTTGCCAGCGTGACTACCGACAGCCGGGAAGCCGGCGGGCAACCGGAAATCGTGCTGCGCATCCTGCGCCGCGCCTCCTGGCAGGTGATGCTGGTGAGCCATGTGCGCGCCACGGCTCATCTGCCCATCAACTCCGAGGGCTACCTTGAAAGCCTGCGCTCCACGGGTCTCCAGTGGCTGCTGAACCTGAACTACTTTACAGGTGGCAGCGCGGTTGTGGGCAAGGTGGATTCCTCCTGCGCTCCGGCGCTTGAATTCCTCGGACAGCGAGAGGCACTGGTGGCGTCCTGTAACCCTCAGGGAGGACGCTGGCTGGCGGCGATCACCACCGACGGCCGCCATTTGTGGAATGCCTCCTCTTTGCCTACGCAGGTTTGGCCTATGGTGGCGAAGGCGCCCGGCGGATCGCGTCTGGCGTGGGAGACCTTGACGGTTTCCCATCCGGTAGGTACTTTTTCTCCCCTGAGCTTTGACGACGTGAAAGGCCAGCTGGTGGAAGTGTACGACGGGGCGGACGGTAAGCGAATGCTGACTGCTCCGGCAAGCCCGGTGCTCGACGGCGGAGGGAATGTGGCTATTTCGCCTTCAGGCCAGCGCGTAGCCGTGCTGAATGGAGGGTCCATCCAGGTGTACGAACTGCCCGCTCCGCCCCCGCTGCCGGAGGGGGGCGCCGGCCCAACTTCGCCCTGAGGAGGCCTTTGGCGGGTTTTCAGCCATTGCGACCACGTGTAAACTGGGCTGCGGAGGTTAATCTTGGCCACGGCGATCGTGCACTACACAGCTGCAGCGATTACCGACCGCGGACGTAAACGCTCTTCCAACGAAGATGCATTTGCGTTCTCAGTTGAAGATGGAGTCTATGTCGTCTGCGACGGCATGGGAGGCGCCGCGGCTGGGGAGATCGCCAGTTCGCTGGCCGTGGACGAAGTGATGCGCCTGCTGACGGACCAAGGCCAAAACGACAATGGCCGCCGCAGCGAGCTGCCTGAAGCTGCCGAAAAAGCCATTCTGGCGGCCAATGACCTGATCTACTCACGCGCCCAGCGGAACAACCGGCTGAGCGGCATGGGAACAACGCTGGTAGCCCTGACCGTGGAGGACCGCCGTGCTTGGGTGCTCAACATCGGCGATAGCCGCTGCTACCGGTTACGCAAGGGTCTGCTGGAACAGATCACGATTGACCACTCGCTGGTGGAGGAACAGGTGCGCATGGGGCGGATGTCTCGAGCGGAGGCTCTGCGCTCGCCGCTGAAGAATGTGATCACGCGTGCGCTGGGGACACAATCCCAGATTACGCCGGATGTTTTTGAACTGGAGGCCGAGCCTGGCGACCTGTTCCTGCTCTGCTCCGACGGTCTGACCCGCGAGCTCTCGGACCCGTTCATCCATACCCTATTGACCCCTGCCCTATCACTCGAAGACCTGTGCAGCTCCCTGGTAAACGCCGCCAAGAAGGCCGGTGGCCATGACAACATCACCTGCTTGCTGGTGCGCGCGGAGGCTTGAGTAGCGCGGGGCCGGTCCCCGGCACAGTGACACTGCTCCACGGAGCTGCATCCTAGCGAAAGACTCATACTCCATTGCGCGAATTTAGGGCATTTCGCGCGAGAGTTACTGAAGTTGGTCTGCTTCGGTTGGATAGCGACGAATCGGTCATTCCAGCATGCTATGCTGCGCAGTGATTCCCGTTCGCTGAAGCGGCAGCTAAAAGTAGTCCATCGCCTTTTCTTCGGTACGATTTAGTAATTGTCATCGTTGGTGCAGCGAAGTTTTCTGACCGTTACACTCAATGACCGGGCAAAACCTGGCGAGCATGGCAAGCGTGCACATGACGGCAACACGGTCGCCATCTACTCCCATTGCGGTATTGACTGTTCACAGTGACGCTGGGTATCAATACGTTTAGAGAGACGCCGAAGGTTGACGCGAATCGCGGTCCGGAAAGCCGGGCGACCTTTGGCCAGTCAAGGGGGTTTTCGTGACACTCAAAACATCCTCGGAGTCGGCTCAGACAGCGCCAGCGTCGGCGCAGCGATCCTCTATGTGGCGTTTACTGCTGATCAGTTCGGCGGCCCTTTACCTGGAGATTGTTCTGATTCGCTGGCTCGGCACGGAGGTGAAGATCTTCGCCTTCTTCCAGAACTTGTCACTTATTGTGTGTTTTCTGGGCTTTGGCGTGGGTTGTTTCACTTCGAACAAGCGCGGCAGCTTATTGCCCTCTCTGTTTGCCATCACCACGTTGGCGGTTGTGGTGAATCTGCCGTTCGGGCTGTGGCACTCCTTCCTACGACTCCTTTCGACGGTTCTTTCTTACACGCCGGATGCTGCACTCTGGGGTCAGGTCTATGGCAAACTCTCTCTATCCCAATACATTTTCATTCTTGCCGCTTCGCTATTGGCTGTGGCTCTGTTCCTGACGTTGCTTATTATGGCCATGATCCCGCTAGGCCGTTGGGTGGGATATTACCTGGAAGCCTCACCCAACACAGTGGCAGCGTATTCAGTCAATTTGCTGGGCAGCCTGGCGGGTATCTGGCTTCTCGCCATCCTCGCATTCTGGTGGCTTTCTCCGTCGTATTGGTTTGTTGTCGCCTTCGCTCTCGTCCTACTTGCGCAACCTCTTTCGTGGCGCTCCGCGCTCGTTGCTTGTGCCCTGTTGGGGATTACACTGCTGGCTTTGAGACCTACAGCCGGGAAATCAGTTTACTGGTCTCCGTACCAGAAGCTCTCAGTCACGGATGTCGGTAACCAGCAATACGATATCGACGTGAACAATGAGGGCTACATGTCGATTGCCAATGCGAGCCCCGAGTTTCTGGCCAAGAATCCACAACTGGCGAGCAAAATCCAAGACAGTTCTTATGACAGCCCATTTCACTTTGCCGAAGGTGCAAATCGTGTTCTGGTGATCGGATCTGGAGCTGGGAATGATGTAGCTGCCGCGCTGCGACATGGAGCTTCGCACGTCGACGCAGTGGAGATTGATCCGCTCATCTCCACAATAGGCACGCGTCTCCATCCCGAGCGCCCTTATAGTTCTCCAAAGGTCCATCTAATCACCAACGACGCCAGGAACTATCTTCGTAAATGCCAGGACAAATACGACGTCATCATCTTTGGGCTGCTGGACTCACACACTGAGTTCTCTGGGTACAGCAACATGCGGGTTGATAACTACGTGTATACAGAAGAGTCATTCAGTGATGCCAGGCGGCTGCTGAATAAGGACGGGATACTGGTTCTTAAATTTGAAGTGAGAAAGCCCTGGACCTGGATCGGACAGCGGTTCTACGCGATGCTAAGCCACATTTTCCCACGGCCCCCTATAACTTATTACGCCGCTTCGCTCGGCTCCCTGGCTCCGGCCACCGTTTTCATCGAATCGGATTCTCCCCAGCTTTGGCAACGAGCTGGTGAGGCACAGGAGTCAGCTTTCGTGGGCGCACGTCCGCCTCAGTTCCCCCTTACGGTGGACAATGCCCCACCGCCGACGACGGATGACTGGCCCTACGTTTATCACAATCGGCATTCCATCCCCCGGGCTTACTTTGCGGTGTCTGCAATCATTCTGGTGATGGCGTTCTTCCTGGTCAGGCCAGTCTTGAAACCGAAGCAAACCGGCACATGGCAATTCTTTCTGCTCGGAGCAGGATTTCTGTTAATGGAGACCCAACTGGTGAGCCGCCTCGCCTTGTATTTCGGTACAACCTGGCTTTTGAACTGTATCGCATTATCAGGTATTCTTACGGTTCTGCTTTTGGCGAACATGTTCGTAAGGCGTCAGCGCCCAGGTAATTTGAGCATCTACTACGCATGTCTCTGTGCGACGCTTTTGGTTGACTATGCGATTCCCTGGTACAAGGTGCCGGGCTCGGGAACGCAGGTAGGTCTCCTGATCTGTTTTGCATACTGCGTGCCCATCTTCTTTGCGGGAATCATATTCACCGAGAGTTTTCGCCGCGTGGCCGGCCGAACCGATGCCTTTGGCGCGAACATGCTCGGTGCAGTCGCGGGAGGCTTGGCACAGAACCTGTCCTTTGTCATAGGGATGAAGGCCCTTTTGCTTATTGCCGCTATTGCCTATGGCTGTGCGGCTCTTCTTCAAATGGTGAAACCATTTCGTAGTCTGGCGGGCGAACCGTTGACGTGACGTGCGGCTTCTCGCTCTGCTGCTTTAGCAGAGCTCTGCGCAAAATGGCTCCTGGCAGCCGATTCGACTCCCGATTTTTAGCGGGTCATTCTTGTGGAAGGCGCTTGAGACCTATAGCGATACGGGGCGAGGGAAGCGAGGCGAGCTGGGGCTTAAATTCCGGATCTTGGGCGGGGAGAGGAGACTCGACAGGGGCCCTAATGTCGAACAGTGGGGCACCAGAAGCTACTATTTAGCAAATTGGCCTTAACTGGTCGGGGCGCTCGGATTTGAACCGAGGACCCTCTGCTCCCAAAGCAGATGCGCTACCAGGCTGCGCTACGCCCCGACTGGCTCATTTGATTGTAACGCGGATCGGTATTTCTCTCCGGATGGTGATCGTGGCCGTGCACGTTGAGGGTCTGACCTCATACATGCCTAGACCCTAACGTCCATCGAGCACGAACAGCAGCCATATTACCAGGGCAACAGGAATAGCGAAGACCAGCCCCAGTGCCGCGACCAGCAGAAGAAGGAATGCCCAGTCTCGCCAGTTGTGGCGACACGACTCGCCCAGGTGGTGCTGCAGCAATTGGTAGTTGCGGCGGTTGGCCTTCCATGCAATGTCGAAAGCGTCGCCCAAAAATGGGATGGAACCCACCAACACGCCAATGCCGAGATTTGCCGCCATGCGCACAAGTGTTACATAGGGGACACCGCGCACCCAGGCAGCGAGAGGGATAATCAACGACAGCAACCCCGCCAGCACGTCTCCCAGGCCAGGGACCAACCCGATAATCCCGCCCAGCCCGAAGCTGATGCCCGTTCCGGGAATCTTGAAGGCCTCGTCGAGTAGGACTTCCAACCCTTGGAGAGTGCGGTCACTAAAGAGCCCCGCGCCACCGGCCCATCGTACCGGGTGTTGTGCCGAAAACCTTGGCGGCGAATCCTGGCCTGTTATGGGCAGGTCACCGGGGGGCGGGTTGAAGGCATTTCGGGGCATGAGCGGAGGGGTTCAAGCCGGGTCGTAACCCCTGAATCGATGCTACAATCAAAGGGTCACATGGCGGCTATAGTTCAGCGGCAGAACGCCTGACTGTGGCTCAGGATGTCGTGGGTTCGATCCCCACTAGCCGCCCCAATATAGAATCGTATTATTCCGTATAGTTTACAGATTCGTCTCGCTCTGACCTTGCTCTCAGAATGTGTATCCCATAACGGTCAGGCGGCCTGCGTGCCTGGGTTCTCCCAGCGGCTTTCGAATTCAGCCGGGCTGAGATAGTTCAGGGTTGAGTGCATGCGTTGGCGGTTATACCAGAGCAGCCAGGCCAGCACCGTGTCCTTGGCCTGTCGGATGGTTTCAAAGCGCTCACCGTGTAGCCGCTCCACTTTCAGCGATCCGAACAGCGTCTCGGTCACGGCGTTGTCCCAGCAGTTGCCCTTGCGGCTCATCGAAGCCAGGATGCCGTGCTTTTCCAGTACCTGGCGGAAATCCTCGCTGGCGTACTGACTGCCATGATCACTATGGAAAATCAGTTCTCCTTTCCGCGGATGGCGTTGAAACAGGCCCATCTCCAAGGCGTCGATAACCAAGCGGCGACGCAGGTCCGGTCGCATTGACCAGCCCACCACCTTACGGCAGAACAGATCGATCGCGACGGCCAGAAACGACCAGCCTTCCTCGGTGGCGATATACGTGATGTCACCCGACCACGCCTGGTTGGGCGCGGCCGGGGTGAAGTTGCAGTTCACAAGTTGGGCGCGATAGGCAGATCATGCCCGCTGTCAGTGGTCGCAACACGGAACCGCCGCTTGCCACGGGCGCGAATGCCGTGCTGCTGCATCAGCCGCTGCACCCACTGCTTGCCCACGCGGATGCCGCGCTTCACCAACTCTCGCCAGATGCGCGGCCAACCATAGGCCCCGCGATGTTCTGCATACACCGCGCTGATGTGCGCCAGCAGCGCCGCATCCGTCAAATGCCTCCGATGCGTGAGCCGCCGCCGCCGAGTCCGGTGTTGATGAAAGCCGGATGCCCTCACCTTGAGCACTCGGCACTGCACACAAATCGGCCAGAGATGCCGATGGCGTTCGATGAAGGCATACTTCACTTCTGGCCCTTTGCAAAGTATGCCGTCGCTTTTCCCAGTATGTCGCGCTCCATCTTCACCCGCGCCAGTTCCGCGCGTAGACGACTGATCTCCATCTGCTCGGCCATCACCCCCGCCTTGCCGCTGACTTCCTTCAGCCTTCCCTCGCGCTGCGCCTTGACCCAATTCGACAGCGTCTGCTAGACCACGCCCAGACTGCGCGCTGCCTCCCCAATGCTCTGGCCCGACTCCACCAGCCACACCGCCTCCTGCTTGAATTCCAGCGTGTACCTGCCTCGCTTCCCGTTCCTCATCTGCGTCTCCCTTCGCTATTACAGCAACTCGCTAAGGGATACGTTTTGCGCGGGCAAGGTCAGTTTCCATAAGGCCAGCAGCGCGGACACCTAGGCATCCACTCCATGATCGGAATTTCTTGCGGACACAGGCCTTCGCATGTGCCGGATTCGATACAAGATCCGGAGCGCTGTTCTTCTGGGAGACACACCCGGTACTTAAAGCAGGCGCAGTCGATGTCATCGAATAGATACGCGTAGTTGAAGAATCCAAGGTTACTCGGAATGTCGACACAGTTCGAGCACGTTCTACCGCAGCTGCACCTGGTGCAGGGAATGACGGCTCGCGCGGAGTACTTTTCCTTATCTCGACAATCAGTTTCTGATTCGCTTTGCTGAAGCTGTGCGCGCGTGACACGTCGGCGGAATGGGGATTCTCTTCTGCCGGTTTATGTCGCCCAAGCCACTGAGAACGACAGAGACCTCCGGCCGGTCCCAGAGACAGCCCAATGACCACTCGGCACTGGCCGAACCATGCAGGCCGAAATCTCCAGGTCGTTTTGGCTCAGTTTTGTTGAGCGGGTCAGTTTCTAAAAAGCTTTGAGTCGCATGGGCCCGTGGCTTGTAAATCATCACTTTACAGACCGGTCGAGTCGAGTAATCTGGTTCCATGAGTGCACTTTTCGTTCTGCCGGCTCTGGTCTCCCTTATTCTCGTGATCCGGGGCCGAGTCGAGATTGCGTTCCTGTGGGTTTACCTGCCAGCTCTATTGCTTCTCCCGAACGGATACGTATTCAACGTGCCTCACATGCCTGCAATCTCGGCTGCGCAGGGCGCGCTGATCCCGATCGGCGCCATAGCCCTGTATCGATTGGTGCGAAGTGGCGTTCCTTCGTTCTTAGACATCCTAATGGTCCTGTTCATGATCTGCCTGGGTGTAAGTGAAATCACCCGTGAGCATGTCACGAATGACGGTGTCTTCCTGACTTTTACAGCGTTTTTGTCCATCTTCCTGGCATATGTTACGGGACGAAAGATCATTGAGCCCGGTCTACGACATGCGACCGTGAAACGGATTATCATTCTGATTCTTTTGATGGGACCTCTGGGCTTCTACGAGTGGCGGATGGGACAAAGCCTCTATGGTGTCGTAGGTCAAGAGTTTTTTCAAACGACTGCTGTACAGTCGAACGTTCAATTGCGGGCCGGACGCGGACGAATGGCGGTCTCATTCAATGATGCTGAATTGGCGGGGATTGTCTTTGGAATGACCCTGGCGTTGAATTCATGGCTGTTCTATAGAACCAAGGCGCAATCGAGCGATTCGCCGAAGGAACTTCCCGGCAGGTTAGAGAAGGTCCATCTTCCGGGCGTGCTGTTGTTCGGGTACCTATTGCTGACACAATCCCGCGGCCCACTCATCGGCATGGCCGCTGCAGCAGTGATTCTTCAGATTCCAAGATTCAAGAGTCGAAAGCTGGCTACTTGCGGTGTTGTATTACTGCTGGCGACGGCGGCATATGGATCGTATCTTTACTTTCTTCGCTACACGAATGTTGCTGATCGACTGGCACTGGCCGACGAGCGACGTGGCAGTGCAGTTTACAGACGCCAAATGAATGAACTCTACCAGCCAATTGCGCAGGAAGGTGGCTGGCTGGGTTGGGGATACTTAAGCCATCCCCGCATCGGGGGAATGCCCTCCATCGACAACGAGTATCTATTGATCCAGCTCTCCTACGGAAAGCTTGGGCTCATCCTGTTTCTACTTATCGGGGCTGAGACATTCCGGCGTCTGATTGTTAACGTATGGAGATTGAAGGCCCGTGAGGATACAGCCTTTGCTGTGAGCCTGCTGGGAGCGATGGCAGTGTTTTGGATCACGATTTACACCGTCTATATGGGAGAACAACTGCCGCAGGTTGCATTTCTATTGATCGGCTGGAGTCAGTCCATCGTGCCTGCATCCGCCGAGGCGAGTGCGATAGTAGAGGTTCCGGCACGTCCCAAGTTCGCGTTCAAACGCGTATTCGGTTGAGGGTCCTAGAAGGAAGGCGTCTCCCGAAGATAAGTCCATTCCATAATGATGTATCCTCTGTGTTTCATGTGAACTCCATCGGATGAGTATCCGGGGTGGCCCAAGAGAGGATCGTAGTAATCAACGAGCTTCCACTTGTGCGCGGCGGCAAGCTGGATAATTTGTTGATTGAGCGTGTGAACCTGATTTGAATAATCAGTCTTATCGTTGGGATCGAAGCTGTGAAAGATGGGAGGGATTTCACAGAGCACAGGCTGTGCGCCCGCTTGTACCGTGTAGGTTCCGATCTCCTGAAGATTATGTATTGTGACAGTGGGATCAATGCGCAGCAAGACATCGTTCGTACCGCCGAGGATCACGACCCGCCTATAGTGGTGTCCTTGGATCTGGGCGGGGAAACGTGCGAACATCTGTGCTGTTGTATTCCCGTAGATGCCCAGGTTAACCCGTGGATATACCCACTCCTCAGTGAGGGAATCCCCTAGAAACGCGGTGTTCGCGGAAGCCTTGATCAAGTGATAAGCGATGGGAAGGCACAGCAGAAACAAGACGAGCAGTAAGAATAAAGCACGCCTTTCTGCTGAAGGCCACTTTTTCACGCATCCCTCCTGGATAGAGATTTGACTGAATTGACATAATATTCGACGCAACTGCCAGCCGGAATGGCTGAGAACCAAGCTGAATTTGCCTACTTTCTTTATGCGGCATCGGCAGGGAGCAGTTTACAAACGGATGCGATTTTGCCCGTTCGAGAGCCCTGATGTCGAGGCCGCTGATTCTATTGTTGGGATACTTACCTTGTCGCCACATTTGATGTGGCGGAGAGTTGAAGTGAGCCACGATTCGCGCCCACAGCCGCCTGGCCTCCCACAGCATAATCGAGTGCGATGACAGAAAAGGGAGGCAGGGTTATGGAGCGTGGGTTCGAAAGAGCGGTCGTCCTGACCGAGACGGTAGCGGGAGTCCGGTTTGTCGCGGTCCCAGTCGGCGCCTCGTTCATTTCGTTCAGTGATCCCGGCGCAAGCTCACGCTGCGAAACCACACCCTGAGGGGGATTTGTTCCAGCGAAGCTTATGGTGTGACTACTGGAAAGATCCGTGTTGATCAATACCAGGGATCGCCGCGTCCCCTTCTCAAAGCAGAATGCATATAGATAGGGAACGTTGTTAAGTTCCGGCATGGGCTTCACACCGTTCGGCGAACCCGCGAAGTTATAGGTGGGATTGGCGGTAATCGGGCAAGAGTACATGGGGCCGATGATCGATTGGTTGACCAAGGACACGCCCAGGAACGAAGGACGCACATTATTGGTTGCGCCCCCCATGTCGACGACGTTTCCCCAAAGCTTCGCGGTCTTGTTGTTGGGAGCAGGATTCTTGTATTCAGTGAGCGCGAACAACGACTGCGGACCGATGCCGAAGTGTTGCAAATTCAGTAGAGGCTGCAGGGCCATCACTACGCCCTCGCCAGCTCCGGCGTTGATGAAGTCCAGATGTGTCTGATCGATACCACCGCCCGTGGTGTCCTGCCCCCACTCATAAATATTCACATTGCACCGCGCCGTCCCCGATGCTCCGCAAGACGAGAGCGATTGATAGTCATGAACGGATTGGTAGAAGTTCTTGACATCGGATGGGTTAGTTACCGTTTCGTAGGGTTCCACCAGTGCTGGCTGCCACAATGCAACTTCGGTGTTGAAGCTGCTTACCGTGGGGTAAGTGTAGTCCTCGATCTCGATCGAATCGGGATGGGCCCTCTGAATTGCCAAGTCCATCGACCAGGAGACCGCGGTCTGAGCATTCATCACCAGATCAAACGAAGATGCGGAATAGTAGCTGACTGCACGCATGGCAGCAAATATATCGCGGGCGCGCACGCTGTAGTCATAGTAGTACTCGGAGTTTGGCGTGTTGGGCCGGTAGGGAAGCGACTGTCCTCGAAAGGATCCCCAGTTCCAGCATTCGTTGCAGAAGGAAAGATGAATCTTGTTGAAGACGGTGGTCCAAGGTTTCGATTGGCCCAGGCCTACGCGCCGATCGCCGTAGGTGGTTGTGGCAGGCGGGCTGGCGAGAAACTCAATTAGACTCTCCGCATCGGGGGTCGAGAAGGTCACTGGGACTTCAAGATAGGGCTCAGCATTGAGTAACTTGCAGATGACCAGGTAATCTTCGAGTGAAAGACTCACAGCCCCTGCTCCGTTCGGACCGACGAAGTACCCCGCGCCCCCGCTGGTAGGCGCGTGCGCGTAGTCCGGCAGGGTCCAGTTGTTCATGTTTTCGGCGTTCTGATTTACCCAGTATCGGAACATGCCAGGGTAACCTGTCGATAGACCATAGTAATTCTGCAGAGTTTCAATGACTTCATCGCGAAGGACGGTAGTGTTATTGGGATTAGTGCCGATCTTTTCAAAGCTGAGGTTGTCAAGATAGAGCGATCCGCCTGTGACGCGAATTGCTACTTCGACGGGACCCGGTGCCGTGGCTGTAGCCGATTCCGTCGCTGTACATGTCCATTTATATTGCGCCCAGTGTGCAGCAAGCTCTGGCGTGTAGGTACCGCAGTTGAATCCACCCTGCGAAATACGGCGGACCGCCGCAGTCAGGAGTGGAGTGCCCGAAGCCGGCTTGGCCCAAAAAGAGAATTGGTAAGTGCCGCTCATCAAGACAAAGATATCTTCGGTACTCGCGCTGTCGAAGTAGGAGTCTACGGTAGCCGATGATCCTTGAGCCGTAGCATTCATGTTGAGAGCCTGGCTGCCGCAGGTGTCGCAAAGGTCGGTGGTATCGGAAAGAAGCTGAGCACCACCCTTCACGGTCCCTGCGACGCCACCGCGGCTCCCTGACTCCCACCATGACTCTGGGGTCGGATATACGGACTTACTCATGATGATGACGTCGCCGACGTTGAACCGCGCATTGCATGGCGATGAAACGCTGATCGCCGGTGGGACCCAGTTCGTTACTCCCTCTTCAGGATAGTTAGGCCCGGTATTGGACGCGATTGTCCCTTTGCATCCCAGCTCAGCCCCGCCCGATTGAGATTCCACCACGCTAAAAGCTCCACCTGCCCAGTAGTTTGGTGGCACCGTGTCGTATTTATCCGGAATGGTAAAGGCGCTCGTGCTCCCAGCGGACGTCAGGGCCCAGATTTGCTGATCCAGCAAGGGCTCAAATCCAGGGTTGGTGGAGCCTATCAGGTTCTTCAGAATCTGACCGTTATCCCAATAGTCGATCGCTCCGATGTTTAAACCAATCCGACTCGGACTTTTGCGCAGGATGGACCCGTCGTTCAGCGTCAATGTCTGCGCCGATACGGAAACCGAAAGGAAGGATAAAAGGACCGCTGCAAGCACAGCCGAAAGTTGTGCGGTAGAACCCTTGATGTAAGACATCCTGCGAACCCTCTGCTGGAATGCGATGAACAGCGGTGCGGCTCCCCGGCCAGAGGGGCGACCTGCTAAAGGCTGCCCACCGGCATCGCAAGCTGATTGGCAGTCTAGCTGGAGGCCTCGAAAATAGTGGGCAGGCCAGCACGTTGGTTGCTGCCCGGCAGGAACTGTTAGTGCGCACCGCGCATGAGATGAACTGCAATCAAGCCGCTGTCACTGACGGGATTCATCTGAGCAACCGTTACACCCAGAGGTGACTGCTCACAGCCTCTATCTGATCTTGCAGTTCATAGTCTAAGGCCTCGAAAACACCATCGATATACCGAACGTATCAGTGGCATGTATTTCAGGTCAACCGGATTGGCGCGATGCACAGGGCGCCAGTTCTGTGCTCTCGAATCTGTGCAGGCGAGCGTTGCACTCTCAATTCAGTTATCGACATGAGCCCGACAACGGATGAATATTGGCGGACACAAGGTGGTTTCGGAGAACTCACAAGCTTTCAATATGATACGGAAGCGCCGGTCATTGTTGAGCTGCGAAATTTGGTGAATTTTCGATTACGTGTGCGCCGCGCCATTGCAATTAGCGGTCGTCTGTGTTTTATTCAAACCATAGCACTGGTCATTTAGAACCGGTTCCCCCTCAGGGGATAACTAGAAGTTGGACGGTACTGTCCCTTCGGTTGCAGCATGGTCTGTGGGCTTGCGACTTCAGTGAAGGGCTCAGTTCGGATCCAAGGTCCAGTTTTCTTACTGGATATTGCTGTGGGCATTAAGCCTCCTCATGCTGTTCTTCCTGCCTTGCCAATAGAGAGA
>Ga0182016_10004063_pt1 | contig 16394 bp, 15 predicted proteins | sample 712S2MmetaG_FD_120491 | JGI IMG/M metagenome (GOLD analysis project Ga0182016, IMG submission 120491) | Permafrost microbial communities from Stordalen Mire, Sweden - 712S2M metaG | ecosystem: Environmental > Terrestrial > Soil > Wetlands > Permafrost | place: Sweden: Stordalen | collected...
GCCGGCACGGGTGACGGTCCACCCGGTCCGTCGGCGTGCCAGGCGTCGAGGGCCCGCTCCTGGGCGTCGAGGACCTCGGTGGACAGTCCGGCGCGCGCCTCCGCCACCACCTCGCCGAACAGGCGGTCGATGTGGGGCGCCACGTCGGGCGGGAACAGCAGGGACAGCAGGCGCGTGGCCTGGTCGCGCGGGCTCCCCGAGTGGTCGACGAGTCGGGCCCAGGTCGACGCCGGAGCCCGGACGGCGGACGATCCGCCGGCATCGGTCGAGAGCAGCACGAGGGCCGACACCCGACCGGGCGATCGGGCGGCGAGCTCCTGGGCGATCATGCCGCCCATGGACCACCCGGCCACCGGGAGGCGGTCGACGGCGAGGTGGCCGAGGAGGACCTCCAGGTCGGCCGCCAGCGAGCCGACGGTCATCCCCGTGAGGTCACCCGGGTCCGACGCACCCATCCCCCGGTTGTCCGGCAGCAGCACCGTGCGGGTGCCGGACAGTCCGGCCAGGAAGGCCGGGTCCCAGTCGGCGGCGGTGGCCGCGTACCCGTTCACCAGCAGCAGCGGTGGCCCGTCCCCCACGGTCCGCCAGGCGAGCCGGCGACCGGACCCGTCGGGCACGGTCAGCGACGAGGTCCCCTCCATGGCGGCACGCTACCGACGCGGCCGTCCGGCGGGTGGGACGGTCGTCAGCTCCAGCGGCCGGAGCTGCCCGCGCCGTGCTGGCCGGAGCTGCCCGGGTCCTGTCCGCCCCCCGTGCCGGGCCCGCCACCGCTCCCCGGATGGGGCCAGCCCGTGCCCCCGGAACCGGTGGACGGATTCGACGACCCGGTGGACGGCGTGGAGGTGGAGGTCGCCGGGGCCGTCGTCGGGGTCGGCCCGGACCCCGGGTCCGACGCACCGTGACCGGCACCCCAGGATCCTCCCGCCGCCCCACCGTGGCCGGTGCCGGACGGCACCGTCGTGGCGGTCGTCGGGGTGGAGGCGCCGGCACCGGGTGCCCCGACTCCCGACCGGTCACCCGGGGCATCGGTGGCGGGGGTGCCGCCGATCAGCACCACGAGGGCGTCGACCTGCGCGACTCCGGCCGACGTGCCGGCCACACCGACCACGGTCCCCGCGGTGACGGCGGCGAGGTCGGCCGCCCCCGACCGTCCGTCGTAGCGGGTGGTCGACGACACGACCACCATCACCGTCGCACCCCCGGGCTCGACCACGACGATGTCATCACCGGTCACGGACCGGACGGTCCCCCAGAGGAACGTGTGCGCCGGGGCGGTGCCGGACGACCCCGGGGACGGGTGGTGCCCGTCGCCGCCGGAACCGCCGTCGGATCCGCTACCGGGCCATCCCGAGGATCCCCTGCCGCCCGGCCAGCCGGGCCGGCCGCCCGGGGCGGGCTGCGGGTGCAGGTCGACGAACTGGGCGATCAATTGGGACGGGGCGGACGGGTCGGGCGCGCCGTAGGCGGTCACCTTCTCCCCGACGGTGACGCCGGAGGCGGACGCGCCGTCCACCGCGTAGACGGTCGCGCCGGTGGTCTCCACGGTGAGCACCAGGCCGCCGAACAGCTGGACGGCGAACGTGCCCGTCCCGATGGACTGGACGACGCCCGTCACCTGGGTCAGTACCACGACGACCCGCACGGCGGTCACCGAGGTGGCCGAGGGCGACGTACCGTCCACCGGACGGACCCGGACCTGGTCACCGTCGGCGACGCCGGACGGTGCCGTCTGCGACCCCGTCTCGCCGTACGTGGTCGACGCCGTCGTCGTCACCGCGACCGCCGTGCCGTCGGCCTCGGTCAGGGTGAATCCCCCGGCGGACGCCCCGGACACGGCCCCGGCCAGCAGCGGCCCGTCGCCGGGATGTCCCGCCGGTGTGGGCGTCGGGTGGGCGGCGGGCGGGGTCGAGATGACGACGAACTGCGCGTCGAGCCGGGACGGGTCCGACGGATCGGCGGCGCCGTAGGCGGTCACGTACTCGCCGGCCGTCACCCCGGGCTGCACCACGCCGGCCTTGCGGACCACGGTGGACGGACCGGTGGTCACCGTCACGGCCAGTCCGCCCACGAGCTGCACCGAAAACGACCCGGTGCCGACGGACACGACCGTGCCGAGCACATGGGTGAGCACCACCAGGACCCGGGTGGCGGTCACCGAGGTCGCGTCGTGCGACGTGCCCGGCACCGTGGTCACGGTCACCTGCTCCCCGGTCGTGACCCCGGTCGGCGGGACCGCGGCACCCGTCTCCCCGTACGTGGTCGACGGGGTCGTGGTGACGGCCACCACGGTCCCGTCGGTCTGGGTCAGCGTGAACGACCCGGTGCCCACCGTGGTCACGGTGCCCGACACCGTGGGGGTGCACCACGAGGGTGCCGCCCACGCCGGCGACGCGGCGGACCCCGAACCGGCCGCCCAGGCACCACCCGAGCCACCCAGTGTCAGCACCGCCACCGCCACCGCCACCGCCACGGCCGCTGCCGCACCCCTCGTCCTGCTGCTGCCCATCGTCCACTCCCCTTCGCCCGCCCGGACCGTCCGGGATCGCGCCCTCGCTCCACCACCGGCAGCCTGGCCGCGTGCCGGTACCGACCTCCTTCGTCACGACGGGGGCGCGACCACAGCGGAGGGCGCGAAATCTTCCTGAGCTGCAACCTGACGGTCACGGAGCGCGGTCGGCGCCGGACACATCGTGCGGTCTCATGTCCTCCGGTGCCGGCCGGCCTCCGGACCGGGACGGTCCGGGGCGGTGTCAGTCGGCCGACAGGCTGAACCGCGCGGCGTCGACCGTGATGTAGAGGACCTCGGCGGTGGCCACCACCACCCCGTCGGCGATGCAGTCGGCGCTGGCCCGGAGCTTGCGCCCCTCGTGGGCGTCGATCCGGGCCCGGAACTCGAGCGGCTCCTCGATCGGGACGGGTCCGAGATAGCGCACGGTGAGCTCACCCGTGTAGGCGGCGACACCGGCGAGCGGCAGGACCCCGGCGGCGATGTCGTCGAACAGGGCGGCCACCATGCCCCCGTGGGACCGGCGGGGCGCCCCCTCGAAGGCCGCGCCCAGCACGGTGTGGACGACGACCTCGTCGCCCTCGTAGCCGAAGACGCACTCCGCCGAGAGCGGATTGGTGGTACCGCAGACGGCCCGGTCGGTCATCGGGTTCTCGGTGCTGCGCAGGGCCTCGTCGATCGGGCCCTCGGCGGCCACGCGGCCGAAGTGGGCGGCGAGGAGTGCGGCACGGTCGCGACGCTCACCGGCCTGCAGCGCGGTCGTGTCGGCCGTCGCCTGGGTGGCGAGTCGGTCCAGCAGGTCGTCGGTGGCGTCGTGGGCCACGAATGCGTCGTTGAGCCGGCGCAGTGCGGCGGCGGCGGCGAGTCGGGGATCATCGGTCACGCAGGCAACGTACCGGACGCTTCGCGGGGCGCCGGCCGCGGTCGCCGGTGGCGGGGCGCCGGCCGCGGTCGCCGGTGGCCGGCCGCCGGGGCCGTCACGGGCATCACTCCCCCGTGCGGGCCCCGTGGGCGGCCAGGAGCGCGGCCACTCCTCCGGTCACCCGTTCGGCCGTCGGCAGGTGCAGCGACTCGTCGGGTCCGTGGTGGTTGCTCCCCGGCACCAGCACCCCGAGGGCCAGGAGCTGGGCTCCGGGGAACCGCTCGGCCAGCCAGCCGAGGAACGGGATCGTGCCACCCTCGCCCACGAGCGCCGCCGGATGGCCGAAGGCGGCCACGGACGCCCGGTCGAGGGCCTCGGACAGCCACGGGGCGAACGGCCGGGCGGCCCATCCACCGGCCCCCAGTTCGGCCTCCCACGTCACCTCGGCGCCGTACGGGGTGTCCGTGGTGAACGCCCGGGCGACGGCCGCGCCGGCGGCCCCGGCGTCGCACGTCGGCGGCAGCCGGATGGCCAGCTTCAGCGTGGTGGAGGGACGCAGGACGGCACCGGCGTCGATCGACGGGGGCAGGCCGTCGGCACCGACCACGGCCACCGAGCCGAGCCAGGACCGCCGCATGGCCTGTTCCACGCGGTCGGCACCCTGCAGCGTCAGCCCGCCGACCGTCGGGAAGGGCGGTCCGTCGTCGCCCGCCTCGATCAGGGCCTGGTCCATCCTTCGGGCCGCGGCCTCGGCCCACGCCGGCGGCGGGGTCACCAGTTCGGGCAGCAGCAGGTCCCCCGTGGCCGCGTCCTCGATGCGGTCCAACAGGAGCCGGGCGATGCGGAACGACGACGGGACGACCGCACCGGCCGTTCCACTGTGGATGCCGTGGTCGAGGACGCGCACGGTCAGCGTGCCCACCAGTGCGCCCCGCAGCGACGTCGTGACCCACAGCCGCTCACCGGTCGGCGCGCTCGAGTCGAGGGCGAGCACCAGGTCCGGCGTACCGATGCGGTCGTCCAGGGCGGCCAGCACCTGGCGGAGGTGCGGGCTCCCGCTCTCCTCGGAACCCTCGGCCAGGACCACGCAGCGGGCGTGCCGGCCCCCCGCCGCCCGGACCGCCTCCAGGGCCACCAGGGCCGACGGCAGTGCGTACCCGTCGTCGGCCACGCCGCGCCCGTAGAGGCGGTCACCCTCCAGGGTGGGGGTCCACGGACCGCGCCCCTCGCTCCACCCGGTGAAGGGTGGCTGCTTGTCGTAGTGGCCGTAGATCACCACGGTGCCGGAGGCCCGGGGATCGGTGGCGGGCACGTCGACCAGGACGGTCGGGGTGAGGCCGGGCACGTCGACCACCTCGATCGTCGCCCCGGGCAGGTCACGGGTCCTGGCCCAGTCGGCCAGCAGCCCGGCGGCCCGGGCCAGTTCACCGCTGGCCTCCCACCCGGGGTCGTAGGCGGGGGACAGGTCGGGGATCGCACCGAACTCGAGCAGGAAGGGCACGACGGCGTCCCTCCAGGCGGAGGTCGCCCGCTGGGCGACGGCGGACTCGACGGTGCTCATCGGCCCACGGTAGCGAGCCGCGGGTACCGCACCGTCGGACCCCCCGTTGCCCGTCCGACCCGCGGCCCCCGTGCCGCGGGCGGGCCCGTAGTGCTCCCGGTCGGCACGTCCGGGATACCCTTCGTCGTGCCGGTCGCCCGGAACCGGCCATCGACCGGCACCCGGTGCGCCCGATCCGACGGAGGGGTGACCGCCCGACCCGGCCGGCGGAGCGAGGACGCCGGGGCCGGACAAGGGAGACGTGCGCGATGTCCATGCGGGCTCTGGGGACCGACCGGTGCGGGTTCTAGCCGTCACCCACGAGGCCTCGCGCACGGGCGCGGTCCTCGCCTTCCTGGAGGCGCTACCGGTGCTCCGCGACCTCGCGACGGAACTGGTCGTCGTCAACAAGACCCCCGGCCCGTTGAGTCCCCGTCTGCAGGCGGCCGCGGACGAGCTGCTCGAGGTCCCGAGGCCACTCCTGTCCCAGGGCCGGCGGATCGCCCGGGTGCGGGGTCTGGACCGGTTCGTCCCCCGCATCGAGCGCACCATCGCCCACTCCGTCGTCCGCGCGGTCCGTCCGGACTTCGTCTACGCCAGCACGGTCCTGAGCAGCGAGTACGCGACCGCCGCCCAGCAGTTCGGCATCCCCGTCTGCCTGCACGTCCACGAGGCCCAGCCGCTGTCCGGCTGGGCGCTCGGTCGCTCGCGTGTGGACGTCACCAGACTCCCGATGGTGGCCCCCTCCGAATTCATCGCCCGGGAGTTGCACGAGCTGTCCGGCATGCCGGTACCGGTGCTCCTCGGTCCCCTCCGTCCCCTGGGCGCCGGCGACGGAGGTCCGACGGTCGACCTGCCCTGGACCGGTGACCGCCTGCGCGTCGTCGGGTGCGGAAGCGTCGCACCATGGAAGGGTCCGGCGCAGTGGTTGGCGGCGGCGGCGGAGCTGGCCGACGTCGACGGACGGACGGTCGAATGGGCGTGGGTCGGGTCGGGGGACCAGCTGGCGGCCCTCCGTGCGGAGACGCAGCGTCGCGGTCTCGGCGACCGGGTGCACTGGCTGGGTGAGCAGACGGAGGTCGCGCCGTTCCTGGCCTCGGCGGACCTCTTCGCCCTGACGAGTGCCAACGAGCCGCTCGGCCTCGTCCTGCTCGAAGCGGCTGCGGTCGGCGTGGCGAGCGTGGCCTTCGAGAGCGGCGGCGTCCGCGAGATCCTCGTCGACGACCGGGCCCTGGTCCCGGTGGGTGACGTCGGTCAACTCGTCGCCCGGATCGGGTCGGCGCTGCGGAACACGGCGCTGCGGGCCGAGCTGCTGGCCGCGAGCCGACCGGCGCTCGTGGCGAGTGAGCCCGCCCACTGGCGGGGCCGCCTGGCCCGGGTGCTCGACGGCGTCGCCCACGTCCGGCCGCCCGCCGGTGGCGGAGCCTGAAGGAGCCGACCGGACGGCCCGGGGCACCGGCCGTCGGCCACCCGCAGTTGCGACAGGACGGCGATCCGGGTGGGCGGGCCCGGGCGCGGCACGATCCGGTTCGATCTGTTGACTTCGGTCCCCCGCCGGGTAGGGTGGCCCAGGACTTCTGAGCAGTGATCCCCGGGGGGTTTCGGGGTTGGAGGTAGTGATGGCCGGGGGGCAACACGGGAATCGTCTGGTTCGTGCCGTCGCGGCTGTCCTGGTCATCGGTGCGCTCGCCGTGGTCGCGCTGCCCGGCCAGGTTGCCGGGGCGGCGGGAACACCCCTGTCGATCGCGACGGGCCCGCTCGCCGTGGCGACCGTCGGCCAGGCGTATTCGGCGCCGCTGACGGCGACCGGAGGGAACCCCCCCTACCGGTGGAAGCTGATGGCCCATTCCGGCAACCTCCCCGACGGCCTCGCACTGGGCAAGACCACCGGCGTCATCTCGGGGACGCCGACCACCCTCGCCACCACCTCGACCTTCGTCGTCAAGGTGTCGGACAAGCGACTGCACGGGACGCAACATTCGGCGAAGGCCACCCTCACCGTCACCGTCGTCAGCGTCCCACCGGGGCCGCTCCTCGGGGCGACAGGCATCGCCGCGGGCGGTGACCACTCCTGCGCCCTCGTCACCCTGGGGACCGTCGACTGCTGGGGCGACGACAGCCACGGCCAGCTCGGCGACGGCCAGCTGGCGGATTCGGTGACCTCCGCCGTGGGGGTGACCGGGCTGACCGGGGCGACAGCGGTCGTCAGCGGTTGGGGCCACAGCTGTGCACTCCTCCCGGGCGGCACCGTCAGCTGCTGGGGCGCGAACGGCAACGGCCAGCTCGGCGACGGCACGACCACCGATGCGTCGACTCCGGTCACGGTCGACGGACTCACCGGGGCGAAATCCCTGGCCGCCGGGTGGGGCCACACCTGCGCCCTGCTCACCGGCGGGACCGTCGACTGCTGGGGCTACGACCTCGACGGGGCGCTCGGCAACGGCGGCACGACCAACACGACGGCCCCCGTGCCGGTGACCGGGCTCACCGGCGCGACCGCAATCGCCGCCGGGACCGACCACACCTGTGCCGTCGTGGCGAAGGGTGCGGTCCGGTGCTGGGGCTACAACCTCGACGGTGCACTCGGCAACGGCACCCTGGTCACCTCGTCGACCTCCGTGCCGGTCACCGGGCTCACCGGCGCGACCGCCCTGGCGGCCGGCGCCGACCACACGTGCGCGGTCCTCGCCGGTGGGGCGGTGGACTGCTGGGGCTCGAACTTCTCCGGTGAGCTCGGCGACGGAACCACGACCGACTCGTCGACGCCGGTCCCGGTCAAGGGGCTCACCGGGGTGAAGGCCCTGGTGGCCGGCGACTACCACACGTGCGCCCTCTTGGCCGGAGGGACGGTGGACTGCTGGGGCTACAACATGTTCGGCCAGCTCGGCGACGGAACCACGACCGACTCGTCGACCCCCGTGGCCGTCGGCCGGATCACCGGCGCCACCGCCGTGTCCGCCGGCACCAGCCACACCTGTGTCGTCACCGGGGCGGGCTCGGTCGACTGCTGGGGCGCCAACGCGGCCGGCCAGCTCGGCGACACGACCACCGACAACTCGTCGACCCCGGTGGTGGTGACCGGGCCGGCGTAGCCGACCTCGTCGCGCCGTGGTGGTCCCGGTCGCTCTATCATGCGCGGACCGCCGACTGGAAGGACGTGACGATGGGGATGCCGCACGACGTGGGGATCGTCGACACCATGATCGGGTTCCCGCACGCGGACATGGCGGGGGTCTACGACTTCATCACCCGCCAGACCAAGGACCGGGAGTCCAAGGAGGACTTCAAGTTCCCGGCGGAGTACATGTTCAAGGACGTGCCCGAGAAGGTGCTCACCGAGGCCCAGGACCCGGTGGCCGTCACGCTCGGCGAGATGGACCGCTGGGGTGTCGAGCGCGGGCTGATCGGGATCGACGAGGCCGAAGGGGCCGGAGCCGACGCCCTGAAGCGGTACCCCGACCGCTTCATCCCCTCGATGTCGGTGGACCCCAACCACGGCATGGACGGCATCCGGGCCATGGTGCGGGCCTACGAGACGTGGGGCATCCGGGCCGTCGGGGTCTTCCCCTCGGGCACCTTTCCCCAGGTGGCCATCAACGACAAGCTGATGTACCCGATCTACGCCAAGTGCGTCGAGCTGGGCATCCCCGTGTTCTGCTGCGCCGGCGTGCCGGGGCCCCGGCTCAGGTACGCCCCGCAGGCCGTCGAGCTCATCGACGAGGTGATGTTCGACTTCCCGGAGCTCGTGTTCGTGACCCGCCACGGCTGCGAGCCGTGGACGGAGCTCGCCGTGAAGCTGATGCTCAAGTGGCCGGGGCTCCACTACTCCACGAGTGCCTTCGCGCCGAAGTACTACCCCAAGGACGTCATCGACTTCGCCAACAAGCGCGGCAGCGACAAGATCATCTACGCCGGGTACTACCCCATGGGGCTCTCGCTCGAGCGGATCATGACCGAGATGCGCGACGTCGGACTGAAGGACGAGGTGTGGCCGAAGTTCCTGCGCACCAACGCCCTGCGCGTCCTCGGCCTCGACGCCTGAGCCGGACACCGACCAGCACCCACCGACACCCATCGACCGGGGGATCCCGATGACCATCGACTACACCACCTTCGACGCCGACAACCACTACTACGAGGCCACCGACGCCTTCACCCGCTACCTCGACAAGGGCATGGCCCGGCGCACGATGCAGTGGGCCGAGATCGACGGGCGCCGACGTCTGCTGGTGGCCGGGGCGATCAACCGCTTCATCCCCAATCCGACGTTCGACCCAGTGGCCAAGCCGGGCAGCCTCGACGAGTACTTCCGCGGCCGCAACCCGCGCGGCCAGGACATCGCCGCGCTGTTCGGCGACCTCGAGCCGATCCGCCCCGAGTACCGTGACCGGGACGCCCGCCTGGCCGTCATGGACGACCAGGGGATCGACGGCTGCTTCATGTTCCCGACGCTGGGCGTGGGCATGGAGGAGGCGCTCGGCGACGACCCCGAGGCCGCCGTGGCCGCATTCCACGCCTTCAACCGGTGGCTCGAGGACGACTGGGGCTACGCCTACCGTGACCGGATCTTCGGCGCGCCGATGATCCCCCTGGTCGACGTCGACGCCGCTGTGGCCGAGCTCGAACTGGTGCTGGACCGGGGCGCCAGGATCGTCTGCATCAAGAGTGGGCCGGCCATCACCCGGGACGGGCGGGTCTCCCCCGGCGACGCCCGCTTCGATCCCTTCTGGGCCCGGGTGGACGAGGCGGGTGTGACGGTCGGGATCCACTCGGGGGACGCCGGGTACAACCGCTACATCGACGACTGGGAACAGGTGGGGACGTTCCGCGCCTTCGCCTACTCGCCGCTGCGCATCGTGCTGAGCGCCAGCCGCCCCCCCTACGACACCATGGCCGCACTGGTCTGCCAGGGTGTCTTCGACCGCTTCCCGAACGTCCGGGTGGCCAGCATCGAGGCGGGTGCGGACTGGGTGCCCGACCTCCTGAAGAAGCTCGCCAAGGTCTACGGGCAGAGCCCGACGGGCTTCGCCTCCGATCCGGTGGCCACATTCCGGCGGCACGTCTGGATCGCCCCCTTCTACGAGGACGACATGGCCCAGCTGAAGGACCTCATCGGTCTCGACCACATCCTGTTCGGCTCGGACTGGCCGCACGCCGAAGGTCTCGCCGACCCGACCGCGTTCGCCGACGACCTCCGACGGTGCGGCTTCGACGAGGACGAGATCCGGACCGTCATGCGCGACAACGGCCGGCGCCTGACCGGGTCGGCCCGGGTGCCCGCATGAGGGTCGGCGAAGGGCGGGACCTCGGCGCCGAGGACCGGGCCACGCTCGCCGTCCTGGTGCGCGAGTACCTGCTCGACGGCCATCTGATCGACCGGGCCGGCATGCCCCACCTCATCGGGGCCTTCGGCCGCGACGTCATGCGGGACATCGCCATCGACGAGTGGATGGGCGCCAGTCCGGTGTACTCCAAGCGCATGCAACGGACCCTCGGCTTCGAGGGCGACACGGTCGAGACGATCTTCAAGAACCTCCAGCTCGACATCGGGGCGCCACCCCAGTTCATGGACTTCCGGTTCGAGCTCAGCGACCGGGACCACGGCCGGTTCTGGCTGGACCACTGCGGGGCACTGATGGACGTCGAGCCCATGGGCCCCGACTACGTCCGGGCCATGTGCCACGACATCGAGGACCCCACGTTCGACGCCACGGCCACCGCCTCCAACCCACGTGCCCAGATGCGTCCCGTCCACCGCCCGCCTCGCATGCCGGCCGATCGCACGCCGCACTGCGAGTGGACGGTGATCATCGACCCGTCCCATCCCGCCCTCCCGGTACCGCGCCAGGCGGTGGCCATCGGGGCGACACGGGCGGCCACCTTCGAGCTCGACCCCATCGACCCCGACGACCCCGGGACCCACGACTACCCCGGGCCGCTCCTGGCGGACCTGAGGCTCGAGGACTGGTCGGCCTCGGCGCTCCGTCGGATCGCCGGGGAAGTGTGCCTGCAGGGCCACCTCCTGGCGCTGTCCTTCCTCGCCGCCACCCGGGAGCGTGTCGACACCGACGACGAGGCCCGGGAGCTCCTCCGCCACCAGTTCACCGGCGTGGCCGGGGTGGCCGCCACCCGCCTGCGGGACGCCCTCGCACTGGGATCGGAACTCCACGATGCCGCGGTGGTGCTGACCCGCAGCCCCGGACTCCTGCCCGCCGCCTACACGGGGGTCCGGGTCGAGTCGGGGGACCGCCTGGTCGTGCGGGTCGACCGGACCGCACCGGCGGCGGCCGACGGAGCGTGGCCGTCGCTGCTGGACGCCGGCCACCTCGAGCCCCTGGATGCCATCGTCGGGGCCGTCGACCGCCGGTTCCGCTGCACGGTCATGGCCGAGGACGACGCCGAACTCGTCGTCGAGGTCGTCCGGGGCGAGGTGGAACACCCGGTACCCGACGACGTCCGCCTGACCGAGTTCAGCACCGGCGCGGACTTCGCCTTCGTCGACCGAGGCACGCCGGTGGTGCTGGGCCGCAAGGGCGGGGCGTAGGAGCGTTCGCCCGGAGATCGGTCCGGGCCGTAAAGGCGTTCGCCCGGAGATCGGTCCGGGCCGACGCGCCCCTCACAGGGCCCGGCAGGCCGGCGTCCCGCCGGGGAGCCGGTGGCGGTAGCGGGCCACCAGGCGGTACCCGGGCGCTGCCGCCCAGGACACCGGGGGGACGAGGAGCACCCGACCGGCGAGGGCCCACGGGCCGTGTGTCGCCCTCAGTGCATAGGCCACGGCGCGGTAACCCCCTTCGACGCGGGCACCATCGGCCCACCATGCCGACCGGGCGAAGTCGTCGCCGGACAACTCCAGGTCCGCTCCCCTGTCCTCGGGAAGCCGCTGCCAGGGGATCGCCTCCGGCACATCCGGGCCCGTCCAGTGTCGGGCCACCCAGTGCGCGGCTGTCGTGCAGAACCCGCACTCCCCGTCGTAGATCAACGTCGGTCGGGCGCCATCCACGTCCCGATGCTACCGGTGGCCCGGGACGGTCCCACCTGCCGGCCTCCGGCATGCACCGGAAGTCCACCCGTTCTGCCGCGCCGTCCGGACGTCCCTCGGGCGGAACGCCACAGCCGCGCTCCGCTCGAATAGCCTGAAGTCGTGCCGATGCCCAAACGCGCAAGCGTCGATGACTACTTCGCCCAGCTGAGCGACGTCCAACGCCCACATCTCGAAGCGCTCCGGAAATTGAGTTCCGACGTCGACCCGGAGGCGCGGGAGGTCCTGAAGTGGAACCTGCCGACCTACGTGCGCGGGGAGAACACGAACATGTGGATGCTCCAGAACTTCAAGAACCACTGCTCGCTCCGATTCAACCCGCCGTTCTTCGGCGCCCACAAGGCCACTGTCGAGGCGGCCGGCTACGAAGCGGGTGAAGGATTCATCAAACTCCCGTACCAACGCGAGCTGCCCATCGACCTGCTCGAGTCGCTGATGCGGGCACGCATCCGGGACTTCGAGGCATCCGGCGAGTAGTCCCCTCACCGGTCGACGGGTGCCCACGGCCGACGCCGGCGCGGCACGTCGTCGTCACGTGAGCGGGACCGGACCGAAGAATCCCGCGTCGCCGTAGGCGAACACCCCGCCGTCCCCGCCGAGCAGCCGGTACCCGGCACCCGTCGGGGACGGCGTGATGGAAAAGACCGGCGCCACGAGGTCCAGTGCTCCCGCCGAACCCTCGAAGGGTGCGTCACCCAGGGCGAACACCCCTCCGTCGTAGGCGGCCAGCCAGTAGCCGCCGGCCCCGGCGGATGCGATGCCGACCACCGGTGCGTTCAGCGGCGTGCCGGCCATGGAACCGTGGAAGACGGCATCGCCGAAGGTGAACACCCCTCCGTCCGCCGCGACCAGCCAGTAGCCGCCGACGTCCGGTGCCGCGATCCCGACCACCGGTGCGTTCAGGGGCTGGCCACCCATCGAACCCTGGAACGCGGCGTCACCGAAGGCGAACACTCCTCCGTCCGCCGCGACGAGCCAGTAGCCACCGCCGTCCGGGGTGGCGGCGATCCCGACGACCGGGGCGTTCAGGGGGACGCCGCCCATAGATCCGAAGAACGGTGCCCCGTCCAGGGCGAACACCCCGCCGTCCGCGGCCACGACCCACACGCCCCCGGTGGGATCGGCCACGGTGCCCACGACGGGAGCGTTCGAGGTGAGGAAGTTGGACGGCGTGGCGGCGGTGCCCAGGCCCTTCACCTCCGCAGCGGCCGTCACGCCCCAGTAGCCGAGGTTGTCGGTCGTGGACGTCAGTCCGACGGCGTACCAGAGGAACGACGGGTCCACGGTGGCGAAAGCCAGGGACGAATGACCGCCGAAGTCCGGTTGACACGACTGGGCCGGTTGCACGGCACTGGTTGCCGACTGGCCGTCGATGGTCAGGGTCACGACTCCGGTGGAGGCCGGATCGGCGCAGTGGGGGGTCCACGTCCAGACCACGGCCGGAGGCAGCAGGCCGCCCGTGAAGTGGATGGTGAACGATGCCGACCCACCGTTTCCGGCCACGTTGGTGTAGGCCGGGCCCGACACCGGACTCAACGACGCCGTCCCGGTGACGGTCACCGAGCAGACCTGGTGCGGATCGGCGGGAAACGCCGGGAACTCGAACCCGAACGTCCCGAGCGCGCCCGTGACCAGGGGCGTGCCGAGATGGAACCCGCAGGACCCACCGACGGTGGGGAGCGCGGCACCGGCCCTGGTGGCAGCGCCCACCGATGCCAGCGTGGCGGCGAGGAGGAGTGCACTCCCCATCGCCACCCCGGCCAGTCGGTGCCGCCTGTTCCGCACCGGCTGTCGCCGACGGGAACCGTCGTTCCGCTGACTGACCATGGTGGTCACCATCCTCCCCGGCCGTCCGGCGACGTCCCTGATCCCGTCCGACAGTCGGGATCAGGTAGTCGCCTGACGGTCTTCGATCCGATGGTACGACGGCCCGACTCGAAAGTCACCCGCTTTCTGGCGCCGGTCGACCCGGGCTCCGGGAGCCGTCGTGGCGCCCCGTCCGATGGCCCGGGCAGTGGCCACCGACGGGCACCGCGCCAGGATGGCGATGGCGCACTGACCGTAGGCTCGACCCATGTACACCGGCATGGCCTTCCCCCGCCTCCCGGCACGCGACCTCGAAGGGCGCGACGCCTGGCTCCCCGAGGCGTTCACCGGGGAGCGCAACGTGGTGATCGTGGCGTTCCGGCGCAAGCAGCAGGCCATGGTCGACTCGTGGGTCCCGTGGCTCGAGGACCGGGCCGCCGCCGATCCCGGCCTCCGCTTCTACGAGCTGCCCACGATCGGCCGCGTGTGGGCACCGGTGCGCAACATGATCGACGGGGGGATGGCGGCCGCCATCCGTGAACCGGTGGTATTGCGACGCACACTCACGATCTACGGGGACGTGGGTCGACTGACGGGGCCGCTCGGCATCGATGACCGGTCGACCGTGACTCTGCTCGCCCTCGACGGCGTCGGCACGGTGCAGTGGGCGGGTACGGGAGGGTTCGACGTCGGCACCGCCCTGGAGCTCGAGGCCGCGCTGCGGTCCCCATGAGCGGGAGCTGAAGGGTGTCGACCAGGGAGCCGGTGTCCGGGGTGATCGACTACGACGGCCAGGCGGTCCGCTATCAGCACGGTCGTGAGCTTTCGGGCGACACCCTCGACGCCTGGCGTCAGGCGGTGTCCGGGTTCGTGCCCGCCGGCAGCTCGCCGACGGTCCTCGATCTCGGCGCCGGTACCGGCATCTTCACCCGGGCGTGGCCCACCTGGTACGCCTGCCGCGTGGTGGCGGTCGAGCCTTCGCGGGGAATGCGGGCCGAGGCGTCGACCGTGGGCATTCCCCCGGGGGCGGCCTACATCGCCGGCACCGGTGAGTCACTCCCTCTCCGTGACGGGTGCGTCGACGTCGCCTGGCTGTCGACGGTGCTCCACCACGTCGTCGACCAGCAGGCATGTGCCCGCGAGCTCGGACGGGTGGTGGTGCCGGAGGGGGTCCTCCTCATCCGGGGACTCTTCTCCGACGCCGGGCGGATCGGCTGGCTGGACTCGTTCCCCGGCGCGGACGAGGTCCAGGCCCGCATGCCCTCCGTGGTGCGGACGGTGTCCTTGTTCGAGAGGTACGGATTCCGCCGGATCGGACTCCGCGAGGTCATCGGAGGTGAGCGGCAGACTGCAGGTGAGTCCGCTGACTGGGTGCGGACGATGAGGTCGGCGGACACACTGCTCGCGTCATTCGGCGAGGACGAGTTCCGGTCGGGCCTGGCCACCCTGGAGCGACTTCCGGCCTACCGGCCGATGACTCACTCGTTGGCCCTCCTCGTTCTCCGACGAACCCCGGAGCCGTCGGACTGACCCGACCGGCGCCTCCTTGACCCGGGTCGGACGAGGATCGAAACTCGCTCACATGTCCGGTGCCGAAATCGACGCCTACCTGGCCGGCGTCGAAGAACCGAAGCGGTCCACGCTCCGACGCCTGCGTCAGTCGATCCTCGAGGTGATTCCCGACGCGGAGGAAGGGATCTCCTACGGACTCCCGGCCTTCCGGGTGCAGGGCAAGGTGGTCGCCGGCTTCGCGGCCTTCAAGCATCACCTCAGCTATCTGCCCCACAGTGGATCCGTGTTTCCGGAGATGGGAGGGGAGTTGGATGCGTACACGACGTCGTCCGGCGCGCTGCGGTTCCCCATCGACTCGCCGCTGCCCGCCCCTCTGGTCGAACGTCTCGTGCGCGTGAGACTCGCGCAGGCGTTTCCTGACGGGTAGTACCCGGCCGCCGCCCCCCAGGTGCCCGGACTCCCGCGTCGAGGACCACGACCTCCGGTGCGGGCGGGCCCGATCAGGATGGGCGCGGCGACAGTGCCGTCGGATGCTTCGGCTGGTACAGGCCGACCGTGCCCCCACCGGGTAGGTCGATCCTGGTGACCGATCCCCAGCGGGCCTCTTCGACGTCGGAGCACCGGATGCCCCGCTCGGTGAGCGACGCCATCTCCACCGGTAGGTCGTCGCACATGAGGTACAGCTCGTGTCCGTCGTCCCCGTCGGTGGGATGGACGGCCACCTCCGCCGGAGGGAGGGCGAAGATCAGCCACCCGTGACCGGCGTCCACGGAGGGATAGCCCAACACGTCCCGGAAGAACGATCGGTCCGCCGCCGCATCCCGGCTGTAGATCACCACGTGTGCTCCGAAGATCATCGTCGACGCTCCCCCGCTCCTCCTGCACCTCCGACGAGCCTGCCACAGCCGTCCGGCACCGGATCGGGCCCGTCAGGACGGCTGGGCCGACGGGCGGGCGTGCACGCTGTCGTGGATGAGCATGAACCGCATCGACCAGTATCCCGGCCGAGGTTCGGAGAGTTGATGACGGGCCCAGAGGAAGCCGGTCAACGTCACCGCAGCCGCGACGAGCCAGCTGACCACCCCGGTGGCCAGGACCCACGGCGTGGATCCCGAGAGCAGGGCGCCCA
>Ga0182016_10004069_pt1 | contig 16381 bp, 17 predicted proteins | sample 712S2MmetaG_FD_120491 | JGI IMG/M metagenome (GOLD analysis project Ga0182016, IMG submission 120491) | Permafrost microbial communities from Stordalen Mire, Sweden - 712S2M metaG | ecosystem: Environmental > Terrestrial > Soil > Wetlands > Permafrost | place: Sweden: Stordalen | collected...
CTGATGTGCAGATCCTTTCGCAACCCCATCGGGCCACGCGCCTCGGGCATCGTGATCTCCAGGCCGTACTGCTTGAATACTTCGACAAAGACGATCGCCGGCGCATCGACATATCGGTCCATCGTCGTGCCCGAGCAGTCCAGCATCAGGTAGGCAACGCTGTGCTCGGTATTCTCGGTATCGAACCTGCGTTGTTGAGCCGCGGCGTGCCGGATGTCCTCGGGCACGCGGCCGCTGGCGGAAAGGCGCGAAAGCACTGATTCACTCATGATCTGTTCCTCGACGAATCCCGCGCTGCGGGATGCGGCCGCGAGCATAGCGCGTACTGATGCGCCTTGGGTACGCCGCGTGCGGTGGACCTCCAAACCCAAGTGTCGCTCGACCCAGGCGCGCACGGAATCTGTGTGAAACTCCGTCAGGGCTGCGACGCCGTAGGCGTAACCGATGGTCAGCGCCAGAATGCCAAGGCCGATTCCGATCTCGGGCCATGTGGGCTGCCAAAGGGCTGTACCGACCAGGAGGCTGGCGAACAACAGCAGAAATGGGGCATGGACAACATAGAGCGTATAGGAAAATCGTGCGAAGCCGCGGCACAGTCGCGGAACCAAACTGCTGCGCGATGCAGGCTGAGTAGCCGACAGCATCGTCCAGATAAGGGCCGCAGTGGCGCCGCCTATGATGAAATCCGAGCCCAAATGCAGGCGGCCCTTCAGGTAAGTGCAGAGAAATATGGTCGGTACATAGCCAGCCAGCGCCAGCCAGCGGATCGAATTGTTGAGGCGCGCGCGAGGCAAGACAAGCACGGCGGCGCCCATCAGCCATACGGGGAAGAGGACCAGTAGCGACTTGCCCAGCCAGAGGCACAGCAGCAGAAAGAGTCCGGCGGTAAGTATTCTCGTGCGAAGTCGAGTGGAAGAGAGAATTGACAGCATTCCCAGCGGGAAGAGGATGTAGTACCAGAATTCATTCGCAAGGCTCCACAGTGCTGCGTCCGAGCCGAACGCCGGCACCACCACATTCTGCAGAAAGAACAACGTGCCGAAGAAAGCCGCGGCCGAATCGGTGTTCAATTCCCTTAGCGTCTTCGGTAGCGCCGGATCTGAGAAATGGAAGCTGTGGGTAGAATCAATTCCCCAGTAAAGGAGCATGTCCCAAAGCAGACACAGCAGCAGACCCGGTACCAGCACGACCCACAGGCGAACCAGCCGATGCGTCAGATAGGAGGCCCAGCTCCACTGATTACTGGCCATCGAACGATAGACGCTACCTCCTATCAGGTAGCCACTAAGGACGAAGAAAATCATGACGGCCTCGTGTCCGCCGGCCGTGAGACTGTAGGGCGCAAAGAATAGCCAACGGTGGGCGCCGATTTCGTGATAGCTGACAAAGAAGAGATTGCGCCAGTGGAACACCAGCACGAGCACGGCTGCTGCGCCGCGCAAGCCGTCAAGCGATACGGACGCCCAGGTTCCGGTGCCTAATCTATGACCGTCAGCTCGAATGGCAGATCTCCCAGCATCTGCGCCCGATCCACCTCGAACAGGAAGGACTCGATGGTGAAATACTGTCCCTGGTGCGACGGCATGAAGAACTGATTCTCGTAGTTAACGGCTGTACCGGGCTCGAAAACCCTGTCTGCATTGGTTTCGGAAAGCGGGTCGAAAACGAAGTTGCCGACCCAGTCCGGTGGAAATGCAGCCCCCATCTCATACCCTCCGACCCAGCCGCGGCGCTCCCATAGCCCTTCTGCCTGGAAATAGTTGCGCACGGTATCGTTGAACTCCCGCACGGGCAAATTGGGACGCAGGATGCCTCTGATAAGGTTCATGGAGTGCGCGGCCCGATTGCACAGATCCAGAACGTCCCGGGGCGGCTCTCCGATGTGAAACGTTCGTGCCAGATTTATGTGATAGCGTTTGAAGACGCCCGCAAGATCCACCAGCACCAGCTCCCCCTGCTTCATCCTGCGGCGCGTCGCCACCCCGTGAAGAGCGTTGGTTTTGGTGCCTGACAGAACCGGCGTCGTTATGCCGGGATTTTCCCCGCCCGCCCGCCCGGGCCATGGCCCGGATCATTTCGCCATAAACCTCGAGCTCCGTGACCCCTGCGCCAATGGTTGCTTTGGCTGCGGTCATGCCGATATTGGCAATTTTCGCCGCCTGCTTCAGGCACTCGACCTCCGCCGCCGACTTTACCCAGCGCACCTCACGCAGCAATTGAGTGCCGTCGCACACGTTGGCGCCGGCCGTGAGGAACGCGCTCTCCAATTGCTGGCTGATGATGCGATTGGGGCGATAGCTCCTGAACTCCAATCCAACCGACCCTTTGAGCCATCCTTCCCGCCTGAGTTCCTGCACGACGAAGTCGGCGCTGCCGCGCAGCGCGGTACGAGGAAAATAGCGCGTATCGACGGAATGCGTGAACACTCGGCCAAGAACCGCTTCGCGTTCGCTGTCGAACAGAATGTAGTGATCATGATCGACATGCACGGCGATGGCTGAGCTGGCAGGCCATTGCTGCGGCGATTGTGCCTGATACCATTCGGCCTGATAGCCCGACAGGTAGTACATGCTTTCAGGCGCCATGAGATAGAGCAAATCTATCTTCGCCGCCGCCATCTTGTGACGAAGCCGCGTCAGGCGCTGGCTGAATTCCTGCGGGGCGAACGGCGCCTCGTTCTCTGGAGTGCTGTCGAAGTAGACTTCGTCGCGATATTCCACAAATGGATTATCGAAGCTGACTGTCCTTGCTGCCGCGGCGGTTATAGCCGGTGAACTGCGTCGCGGCGCGATCACGGGCCTCCTGGCACGGCAGGCAGAAGCGCACTCCGGGAATGGCTTCCTGGCGCGCTTGTGGAATCTCTGACCCGCATTCCGCGCAGTGAGTCAGGCTGGCACCCTGAGGCAAACTGCTCTGTGCGCGCTTAATGGCGTCCTTTACCGTGGCGTCGATCTGCTCCTGCACGGCGCCTTCTTTTGCCCAACCGGTGGCCATGTATGCTTACCTGGAATGTGGGGAAGACCTATCATTTGCGCTCACGCGCGGAAATTCAAGCCTGCGAGCGTCAGCGCCTTGGCGGGGCCGCGTTTTTCGTTGTATTTTCCACTGCAGAGCATGAGAGACGCGACGCAAAAAACCTCAAGCAAGGTCCCCGAGATAACGATCGTCTTCTGGGTCATCAAGATCGCCGCTACGACGCTGGGTGAGACTGGCGGCGACGCGGTGTCGATGTCCATGAAGCTGGGCTATCTGCTCGGTACGGCCATATTTGCCGTGCTATTCATCAGCGCCGTTGTCGCGCAGGTCAAAGCGGCACGGTTTCACCCGGTTCTGTACTGGGTGACAATCATTACAACCACCATGGTCGGCACGACGCTCGCGGACTTTGCGGACCGCTCTCTAGGCATCGGATATGCCGGTGGCGCGTCGCTGCTCTTCATAGCGCTCATGGCTTCTCTGGCGCTTTGGCATTGGTCACTGGGCTCGGTCGCCATCGAGTCCGTGAACTCGCCAAAGGCGGAGATTTTTTATTGGTTCACGATCATGCTGTCCCAGACACTCGGGACAGCGCTGGGCGATTGGACGGCCGATACTGCCGGCCTCGGATATACCGGAGCTGCCCTCCTGTTTGGCTCCCTGCTTGCGCTTCTTTTGGGCGCTCACCTATGGACGTCGATTTCCAAAACGACGCTCTTCTGGGCAGCCTTCATTCTGACGCGGCCACTCGGCGCAGTATTGGGTGATTTTCTCGATAAGCCGATCGCATCGGGCGGCCTGGCGCTCAGCCGGTACACGGCATCGATGGCGCTCATGGTGTTCGTTGCCGCCTGTATTCTGTTGGTCCCGCAACGGGCTGCCAAAGGTTCGGCGCATTAGCCGCTCGCCCCAGTACGTCTACCAACAGCTACTTCGTTGCCACTTCACTCCTCTGCGCGCTTCTTCCGGCTTTTGACCGCCGATTGCGGACCATACGTCTTCAATCCCTGGACGCAGCGTGACGAGCGCAATGACGGCGCGTTCAATGGTCCGGCGGCGCGCCGGGAACGTCTGCGGGCACACCTGCGCGTTCAGCCGGCCCAGATTTTGATTGGAGAAGCTGCCGGCTACCAGGGGTGCCGCATCACCGGAGTTGCCTTCACCAGTGAGCGCCTCGTCATGGCGGGTACGGTGCCGCGTATTGCTTGTCGCGGCCTGCGGCTCTCGACCCGCCACATTCCCTGGAGCGAACCCTCCGCTACCACCGTATGGAATACCCTCCACACGCTCGGAATTGCGCAGAACACTGTCCTCTGGAACGCCTTTCCCTGGCACCCTCATACGGCCAACAGTCCGCAGTCCAACCGCACGCCGACGCGGTCGGAACGCCTGCTCGGGCTCATCGTTCTTGATTTGCTGCTGGCCACGTCGCCAAAGGCGACGGTGTTTGCCGTCGGCCGCCATGCTGAATCGATGCTGCATGAAGTCGGTCGGGCAGCCATTCCGCTGAGGCATCCCTCCATGGGAGGCGCCGTGCTTTTTCGTCGCGGCTTGCAGCGGGCAATGATGGCAAAATGAATCATTGCCGCTGCGACGGCTGGCGGCACCATTTCAGCCGCGAGGGAAGAGCATGACCGACGACCTGCGCTGGGGAATTCTCGCGACCGGGCTGATTGCCCGTCTGTTCACGGCTGATCTGTTGCGAATGGGACATAAAGTCACGGCAGTGGGCTCCCGAGCTCATCAGACCGCCAATCGCTTTGCGGCACAGTTTGGAATTGCCAAGGCTCACGGCAGCTACGAAGCGCTTTTTGCGGATCCAGAAGTAGACATCGTCTATATAGCCACTCCGCACCCGCTCCACGCTGCCAATGCAATCGCGGCACTCGAGGCCGGGAAGCACGTGCTGGTCGAAAAGCCATTCACGATAAACGCCGGCGAAGCTCAAGAGGTCGTGGACTTAGCTGAACGAAAGGGGCTCGTAGTACTGGAAGCGATGTGGACGCGCTTCCTGCCGCATATGATACGGATCCGTGAGATCGTGACATCCGGCACCTTGGGCGAGATTCGGTCCGTCATGGCCGACCACACGCAGGACCTGCCGGACGATCCCACGCACCGACTGAACGCCCTTGATCTTGGCGGTGGCGCTCTTTTGGACCTCGGAATCTACCCCATTTCATTTGCGTGGGACATTCTCGGCGCAGTGCAAACCGTCCAGGCGACAGCCCGATTCAAGGCCACAGGGGCCGATGCAGAAGTGGCGACGCTACTTCGTCATGTGGGCGGCGCCGTCTCGCTCACCCTCTCGATCAGCGACGCCGCCGGTCCCAATGTTGCCACTGTGATCGGAACGCAGGGCAGAATCGACATCGACAGCGTGTGGTACGAGCCAACCAGTTTCCGCGTCTACGACAATCAGGGAAATGGCGTGGAGGAGTTTAAATCCTCAGTGCAGGGACGCGGGATGCAATACGAGGCGGCCGAAGTCGAACGGCTGATAAGAGCACAACGGCTGACCAGCGAGATCCTGCCGCTGACCGAAACGGTCGCGATTATGCGAACGCTCGACGCCATCCGCGCACAGATAAAACTCCGATACCCGGGCGAGTAACCGCACGGCCGTCGCGAGCGAACTCGACGACGGCCAATATCTGGGGTCCGGATCAGGGTTTGAGCTGTCCGCGAATTTCACCGGCCGGATGATCGGCGCTGTGCACGTTCACATACAGGTTCCCTGCCTTGAAGCTGGCGAATTGATCATCCGTGAGCTTCGCTCCGGCGGGCACGGACCATACGCCCCCATTGCCCTTGGTGAGCGTGATGATCGGCGGTCCGGCCTGACCCACCGCGCCCAGGTGAATGTGCGCCACCGTGCCATCGATTCCCTGGGTCTTTACATTTCCGCTCACGGATTTATCAGCAGCGATACTGATGGTACCCGTGCCGGTAGCAGACGTTGTGGTGGGAGGGGTCTCTTCTGCGCCGACGAGTTTCACACTGACATCCGCGGCCAAGGCCGAACCGCCGATCACAGCGAATGCTGCGGAAACGACCAGCGTTGGGAGATTCAATCTGCTCCGAAAGGTCTTCATGTTGCCTCCGTTGGGTGGAATTCGACTCATTTGTCGCCTGATTGTGGTCCGCTACTCATGGCGGTGCAAGTACGCGCACGAGCGCGCGCCGCTCAAGACTTGATCAGTCGAAGCAGGCTGCCAATCAGGTCAACCCCCAGAAGCACCAGAATCGGGAGGGCACTCAAGCCAAAGCCCAGACTGCGCTTCTCGGGTGCCTGCACATACGCCCTTAGATAGATAAAGCGGCCAACGAGGTAGACGGCCCCCAGTGCCACAATCCACAGCGGCGCGATATGACTACTCGCCATCCACAGCGCAGGCAGGAAGAGCACCAGCAATTCCAGAGTGTTTGCCTGCACGCGATAATAGCGTTCAAAAGTGGCATCGCCGCTGACGGCGGGCGCCTTGACGCCGTAACGCGTGCGTGCGCGACCAACCAGAATACCGAAATACAGGAACTGCAGTAGTGCCAGCACTGTAATCAACTCGATGTAGGCCACAGTAGATTACCTCGCGATTTGAGAATCCGACGCACGGGAGAATAGACTAAATGCGTATTAAGGTGGCGTGGAGTCGGACTTGCCCGATGTTTTTCCGCCGCTCGGGTCCGTGAGATCCACGCTATCGATCGCTGACAGAACCTTTCCGGTATCGGCTCGTTCCTGCAGGGCGGTCGCTTGAGCATCGTGACGGTCTTTGACCATGGGCAAGTCGCGCCTCAATTCCTCCAGCAAGTGGATCAGCTTGCTGACTTTCTGCTCGGTCAGCAGATTGACCTGGAGATCCAGGTGCGCGCGCCGCTGCTCGACTTTGGCCTGTCGATTTTGTCCGACGAGCACCACGGTCGTTGTAACCAGTGCTACGAACGTCAGCAGCAAATCGAGCCAAGGGAAGGGCGCCTCATCAAAAGGTCTGACACCGATGTAGGGCGCGGTGACGTTGAAAACCACCCACAGCGTCGCAGTCAGCAGCACACCGACCAGGTAATTGGGGCGGCCCACGAATCGGCCGACGCGTTCGAGCCGCCGCTGGGCGGCACTCAGCGCGTCGGTTTCCCGACGCTGCAGTGCCAACACGCCGTCGACATTATCGCTAATGTGATCCGACAGTGTGGTGGGCGCCGGTTCGGGCCGATCGAGCGTATCTGCCATGGGAATTCGCCTCTGCGTGACTAAGCCTCTGTCTGATCAGGCCAGAGACCCTTCCGTCACTTCGTCAGTCCACACGCGAAATAACTGTAGCTGCCACTGTCCGAAGACGGTACTGATAGCCACATCGCCAGCGTCTCGGCCACGCGCGATCATGATGCGCCCGATTCGGCGTGCGTTATTGCGTGGATCGAACATGTGCCATTCGCCGCCCAGATAAACCTCCATACAGGCTGCGAAGTCCATGGGCGCATCTACCGGTGGCACGCCTATGTCGCCGAGATATACCGTGCAATAGCGGGCCGGAATGTTCACGCATCTGCACAGTGCGATTGCCAAATGCGCGAAGTCTCGGCACACGCCCCGGCGTTCGGTGAAGGTCTCCGAGGCTGTCCGAGTGGTTCGGGCGTGCTGATACCCAAACGTCACATGCCGATGTACGAAGTCGCAGATGGCCTGCACGCGACCCCAGCCCCGGGGCGCCTGTCCAAACAGGCGCCAAGCGTCGGCCATGAGTATCTCCGTGTCGCAATAACGGCTGCTCAACAGATAGACCAGAACCTCATCAGGCAGCTCACGCAAAGGGTGTTCCTGCGCCGACCATACTTCTCTTTCAGGTTCTCCGGAGTCCTCAATGAGTGCATCGGCCCGCAGGCGCAACGGTCCGCCGGGTAGTTCCAATCGAGTACACGTGTTTCCAAACCCATCCACGTAGAATCGCAGTGGCACTGGCGGTTCCACGGTCAAGATGTCAGGGCGTAGAAGGCGCTGACCTGATCCGGGCTGGGAGTGCAGCATCAGGATCATGTATGTTGCAGACGGCATCCAGTACGTGAGTTCGTAACCGAATCGGATCTTCACGGCCTGTTCCGACTCCCGCTGTGAGGTATCGAGCCACTTTATCGAGCGTGGCGCCAGGCATCTGTAGGAGGGCCCCGTCGCCACTCGTAGGCCGTTTCGATGCTGGACGACCGCGGCTTGCGGCGGCTAGTGTGTCAGATATAGCAGCCGAAGTATCGGCCGGAGACCGCGATGAAAGCAGTTCGGATATATGAGTATGGCGGCCCTGAAAAGCTCGTCTTTGAAGACAACGTTCCAGACCCCCTCCTCCTGCCAGATTCAGTGCTCATCAAGACTGTGGCTACCAGCGTGAATCCCATCGACTGGAAGGTGCGCTCCGGCGCAAGACAAAAGGATTTCCCTTTGTCATTTCCTGCGATCCTGGGCAGGGACGTCAGCGGCGTGGTGCTCTCGGTGGGCCCGGATGTCAGGAACGTCAAACCGGGCGATCGGGTCGTTGCGTTCTCCAATGCCACCTACGCCGAACTCGTCGCGGTCGCCGGCTCCCTGGTTACCCATCTGCCGGATGGGGCAGACCCTTGGTGTGCTGCGGCAATTCCGCTGATTGCATTGACGGGCGATCAACTGGTGCGGCATGCGGCCGGCGTGCAGTCGGGGCAGACCGTCGTGGTCACGGGAGCACTGGGCAGTGTCGGGCGGGCGGCAACTCATTCAGCAAAGAAGCTTGGCGCGCACGTCATCGCCGGGGTTCGAACGAGCCAGTTGGATACGGCACGTTCTCTTGGTGTCGCAGATGTGTTGGCAATCGATGACGATGAGGCAATCGAGAAACTCTCTGTCGATGCAGTCGCCGATACGGTGGGCGGTGCCGTGGCAGCAAAACTCCTGGCGAGAGTGAAAGCGGGAGGCCGATTTGGCTATGCCTCCGTGCTGCCGGATGGTAAAGCCTCTATGTATCCGCAAGTGAGAGTCACCCGGGTGCTGGCGCAGCCTGACCCATCCAAAGTGCGAGAGTTTCTCGATGACCTGCGAGATGGCACGTTTGTTCTACCGATCGGGCGCCGGCTGGCGCTTCGCGATGCAGCTGAAGGACACCGACTCGGGGAGAAGGGCGGCGTTGGAAAGATCATTTTGATCATTTAGCGCCATCAAGCGCATGCCTGGTCGTTTTATTGCGCAGGGCGTCGAGACCTTTGGGCAATCCAATCTGCTCAGGACGCAGGGCTGCGATCAGCACTGTCGCCTTCAGGCGCTGAATCGCCGAGCGCGCGTTGCAGCAGGGCTGCCTCTCGCGGAAAGACTCCACGACAGGCCCGCATCGTTTCGTACATGATGTCTGTAGTCGCCTGAGAGCGTGGTTCGCTTTCGTATTGCGTCACCTGCTCTGCCGCCAGCTTCGCTGCATGACGCGTCGTTTCAGAGCGCAATCGGACCATCGCCGCCTGAACGCTCGGCACGGGTCTGACCAGATGGTTCACTTGCACGCGGCTTACTACCAGCGCGAGGGCGAGCAATGTGCGCTCGCGCGCACCGCGCATACGCGCGTCCTCCAATGCCCGCATCGCCTGTTGGGTTTTCTGGACTTTGAAGAGGTCGGTGGGATTCATGGCAACGAGTTCGGCAATTTGGGCTTGAATTCGTCCAGCGGGCGTTCCCAATCGCGTGTACCCGCCACCCATTTTTCGATGTCAGCCCGCCGAATCTGGGACAAAGGAACCTTGGCCTCCGCTACTTCCTCCAGGAACTGGGGGAAGGAGCGCTCGGGGACATTCGCTTGCTGCAAAGGCTGTGCGTGGGCTGAGCAATCGCACCACGAGATCCAGGCACGAATTTCCAGCCAGATCTGGGCTAATCCGTTCTCGCCGGAATCCTCGATTCGTGATCCCATCAAATCACGCTCCCCCGGCCTCCGTTCCACTGTCGGGCTCCCTGTGCCATCCCATCGTGTGCCCTCCCAGCGCAATCCCGCCAATACGGGGCCCGTCTGCCCATATACCGTGACGACTTGAACACGGCCACTTTTGTCAGCGCGAAACAGCGCTGCACGGAGCCCATGGGGCGTCCTGGCAGGGTTCGAGCGGTCGCAGGGAAGGCGTTGTCCGACAAGACGCAGCGACTCCAGCACGCACCTCGCATCAGAAAGCTTGAGGCAGCGGAGCGTGAGTTGCGCTTCAATGTTGACGGCGTATACCTCAAACCCGGCAGCTGCAAATTCCGGCGGCGGCGCAAAGCGCACGGCGGCAATCGCCTCTTGGGTCATGGTTCTGAGCGGCAAAGGTATGCCGCGGCGCTCGATCAGGACCTTATCGTCGACTGACACGCGGCAGTAATGATTGGCACCGACGCTCCAGTGGCCGTTGCCCAAATAGGCGGCGCCAGCAAGGGACATCGTATCGACAGTCAAGGGGGGAGCCGCCCGCTCGTCGTTGATTACCGATACTTTCGAGAAACGGCCCGTCACCCACTTGGCATCTGCCGGCCGCAGTGGCAGCCCGAGCACCAATCGGCGTGCGGCTTCCAGCGCAGAAGGCTCGATCGCTGCGAGACTGACCGCGTAACACCAATGCTGTGACGAATCCTTCTGCCAGATTTGAAGTTGCCCAACCAGAGGTCCTTCACCTTCAGCATTCGATTGTGTCAGCACCTCTGGAAGCGTAAGCAAGCGGACGTCTGCGCGCGGCGCACTCGGATCCAACTGAGGCGTGCCCTTTAGAGCCATCAGGAGCTGATCGTGGCCCGGCGCGCCACACAGTAGCGCGATGACCTCCAATGCTTTACCCGGGGCGACCGTGACTCCGACATCCTCCAGCGCGTGCCTCAATTGCACCGCGGCCGTCTTCACATCGTCACGCGACTTAAGGTGCCGGCCCATCAGAGTTGCATGTGGCATAAGTCAGTCTGAGCCCATTAATATCGCCGGTCTGTGCGCCGGGACCCATATATCAGCGGAACGCCACTCGGGTCCTGGACCGCGTTGCGGCTTTCCTCTTTAGAATTCAGAGCTCAACACCCAAAGGGGCCTTATGGCTGAACCTCGCTACCGCTGGGTGGTTGTGGCCGCTGGCGCGGTGATGGGCTGCATCGCGCTCGGTGCAATGTTCTCGCTCCCCGTGCTGCTGCGCCCGATCGCAGCCAACACGGGCTGGTCCACGATCGGCGTGTCGGCCGCCATGACCATCGGATTTCTCGCAATGGCAGTGGGAAGCGCCGGGTGGGGCGCTCTGAGCGATCGAATCGGAGCCGGCTGGACCTGCCTGATCGGAGCTCTTCTACTGGGTGCCGGCCTTGAGCTGGGGAGCATGGCGCCGACGCTGGCCGGATTCCAATTGGCGTTCGGGCTGCTGGTGGGTCTGGCCACTTCGGCGATCTTCGCGCCAGTCATAGCTTGCGTGACCGGCTGGTTCGTGACGCAGCGGAGCCTGGCGGTATCACTGGTGTCAGCGGGGTTCGGGGTTGCACCGTTAACAATGTCGCCGTGGGTAGCGTGGCTTGCGTCCTCGCACGATTGGCGGCAAGTGCTGCAAATCGTGGCGCTGCTGGTGCTGGCTGTGCTGGTGCCGGTGTCATTTCTGGTGCGCCGGCCGCCGGCGCTAGAGCGCGCGGCCGCGCCTGTGGGCGGCACCGACGGCGCGCAGCCCGCCATGCGCATACAGCAGCTCATCCGTTCGCCGCAGTTCATCGTGCTGGTGCTCACCAATTTCTTTTGTTGCGCGACACACTCCGGACCCATCATCCACACTGTGAGCTATGCCGTGACCTGCGGCATCCCGCTGACTACGGCAGTGACCATCTACAGCGTGGAAGGGCTCGCGGGTCTCGGCGGACGTATCGCGTTCGGGCTGGCGGGGGACCGGTCCGGTGCTGGGGGGGTGGATCTACGACGCGTTCGGCAGCTACGGCTCGCTCTATCTCGTGGCCTGGGGGTTCGGAATGATTGCTGTCATGATGGCGATGACGTTCAGACCCGTGGCGCAGAATCATGACGCCATCAGCTTTTTGCGAGCTGGCGATCCTAAATGACTGGAAATCGAACGCCCGGACGGCGCCCATCCAGCGGATTCGGTGAAAAGGGGAGCTGGGTATTCCCGCAGTGCAGCGAAGCTACGCGCAAGGAAGGCGCCGCCGAAGCAGGAGAACCTCGCTAGCTATCGAGCGAATCTCGCCGGAATCGCTCTGCACAATCATGCTCCTGGACGAGGAGCACCGGCGGCGATGCAATCCCTTTCGGATCCCAGGCAGGACTTCTGCGCCTGAGACCTGTGTACGGTCTGAGCCAGCATCGCTATCCCACTTGCGTATGTTCTATCCGTACAGACCCACTGTCTATTACGTTCGACGGCACCACCGACGCAGTCGTCAGTAATAGATCGTGTGCGCGGCGGCGGACTTCGAGACGGGCGTTCATGACCTGATCGCGCGACACCGGCTCAGACAATAAATACCCCTGCAGATACATGCCGGCGTAGTTCGTCAGCATCGCAAACTGCTCCGGCCGCTCGACCCCTTCCGCGGTGATCTCCAGTCCCAAGCCCTCGCACATGGTGATAATCGCGCGCGCTATCGCGGCCGAGCGCGTGCTGGTGTCAACTCGCGCAATTAAACTCCGATCCAATTTGATACGGGTCAGTGGCAACTGTTCCACCGATGCCAAAGAGGAGTAGCCAGTGCCAAAATCATCCAGGGCGATGGCCATTCCCTGGGCACGCAAAGCGCGCAAGGCGTCGATGGTGGCGGATCCAGTCTGCAGCACGGACTCTGTCAGTTCAATTTCGATACAGCGTGTCGGCAAATTGTATTCCTGCAGCAGGTTGAACACCCGATCGCTGAAGCGGTTATCCAGCAATTGCCGCGGCGAAACGTTGATGGCGACGCGTGCGTCGGGCCATTCCCCATGGTGCCAGTGCGCCGCGGCCTCGATGGACGATCGCAGCACCCAATCGCTGATCTCCATGATCAATCCGGATTCCTCGGCGACGGCCAGGAACTGACCGGGTGACGCAAGCGTGCCATCGGGCATTCGCCAGCGGATCAGCGCCTCGACCAGCGCGACTTCCATCGTTTCCACATTGAGTTCCGGCTGAAAAAGCAACTCAAACTCGCCGCGTTCGATTGCACGGCGTAGTCCTTGCTCGGTCGTAAATTTCGACGCGGCGGCCTCCAGCAACTCAGGGGTGAAAACTGATAGCTGGCTGCGACCCAGCGCCTTGGCGCGAAACAAGGCGGCATCGGCCGCCCTCAAGAGAGCATCTGCTTCTTGCTCATGATCAGGAAAGACACTCGCGCCGACACTGACACTCACGATGAGATCGCGCCCATCGACCGACAGGGGCTTCTGGAAAGCTTGGACGATTCCCTGCCCCGCCCGCCGGATGTCCTCCAGATTAGTGGCGCGTCCAATGACGACCGTAAATTCATCCCCGCCCAATCGCGCCGCGAAGCCCACTTCGTTGATGGCCTCTTGCAGGCGTTTTGCCAGACTGATCAGGACCCGGTCGCCAAAGGCGTGCCCCATCCCGTCATTGAGGTACTTGAAGTTATCGATGTCGAGGAAAAATATGCCCACCAAACAGCCTTCTGTTCGTGCTCGAGCGATCGCTGCGTTGAGCAGAACGAAAAGCTCCCGTCGGTTCGGCAATCCCGTCAGCGGGTCGCGTTCGGCAAGGTCCTGCAGCTGCAGAGTGCGTTCCGCGACTTTCGCCTCAAGATCCGCCTGATAGTCACGTGTGGCTGCTTTCGAAGCGGCCAGTTCGGTTGCCATGGTATTGAACGCGATCGCCAGCGTGTCAAGCTCGCGGATGCCCCCGCGTTGGACCTGCACTGCCGTATCGCCCTTTGCCAGACGCAGCGTCGCATCGTGGAGGCGCCGCACGGGCCTGACCACACTCAAGACGGTGCCAAAAGCGATCACGATGAGCAGTGCCAGGACACCCATGCTGATCCAGGCGACCAGCGCGCGTTTTTTCTGATTTTCGGGCGTATCGGTTGTGATCGAGTGCGTTTCGACGACCGGGGGCGGTGGGCTGTCGGCGACATCGCTGGTCGGAGGCGCCGGAGCCGCCACAGCAGCCATACGCGCAGCGGTAGTTCGTTCCGAGGTCGGTTTCGCCTTCGCGTTAGGAACGGATGCAACGACCGGTGACTCCACCTTGGGGGGGATGAGCGTCGCAATATTGCGTGCGGAGGCTGTCAAAGCAGGGCTTTGCGCTCGTAACCGGGCGTTGAGTTCGATGATCGACTCGCGCAAGGCTACGAGATTGCTCAAATCATCGCTCATCGCCGAATACCAGGGATCTCCTTCGGACCGCCGGAAGCCTTTTTCATTGACTTTGAGATTGCTGACGATTGCCTCTTCAGTTTTCATTAAGGGCCCGGCCGCATCGTCGCTCTCTGCAGACTCCAGCGCGATCGAATCGCGTCGCAGTTCATCCAGATCGTTGCTCAGCTGAAGCAGAGATTGTCGCGCCACTACGCGGCCGAACACTTTCCAGGCGTCTTTAACCGAAGTGTTGGCGCGGGCGTACAGTTGCTCAAAGAGCGTCGCATATTGTCGTACTTTGGAATGGCGCTCATCCGCCAACCGGACCAGCTCATCCGCGTCAGTGCTGTAGGTCTTGACGCCCGAGGTAATTTTGCCAAACGCTTTGCCGGAGATGAGGCCAGCTTGCGCGACAAAGGTGCGGGATGCTTCCTCCATCTGTGCCGCTGAGTTTTGATATTCGGCCTGGGTCTCATCCGAATTAACGGCCACTCTATCCTTGAGAGCTCGTCCGAACCGGTCAATCGCAAACGTCAATGCCTCTGACGTGACGACACGACGTGGAGCGGGAGGCGGCGTCGTGACGACCGGTTGCGGTGGCGTTTCGACTTTCGGCTCAATCATCGGCGGAGGGGTAGTGGGCGAGGCGACTCGCGTGATCTGCGTGGTCCGCTCGATCAATACCCCTTTGACCACCACAAAGTTGGCGACCAGCACCAGAATGCCGACGCCAATAAAGGCCGTGATCAGACGCGCGGCAATTCCAAAGTTGAGGCGCTCGAGTGACTTCTGACGTGCGACGCACCACTGCTGGAACGACTGCGCCATGGCCAGCGCCCGCGACCACACTGGTGTGAGGAGCGTCGGTCTCATTGTAAGAATTTCAAGCTATGCCTGTTAAGACGGCAACCAATGTACCAAGCCCCTGTCAGGACAGATGTGCGCGTCTTCTCATGCGTATCCTCGATTGCAGATTTAGGCCATGTGTGACGGCCTTCACGTCTCTGGCAGGCACACGCGCACACGGGAGGTTAAAACAGTGATGTATTACCCACCAGCAAGGGTTTATCAGCGCGCGAGCCCCGGCGCCGTGTGATCAGATCGCTACTTTACATCCATGAGGGGTTGCGGAAGATCGCTACCTGGCAGGCCGCCCAAAAAGCAGTCGCAGCTTTTGTTTGGCTTGTTCCAGGACATAGAGCCGCTCTTGGGTCAGGTTCTTTCCGCCTCGATTGATCTCGAAATTTAGCATCGACATGGCGGATTGGAAGGGACCGGACTTGCGACGATGACTTGCTTCGGCTGACTTCTTGAGCGAGCGCGCGACAGCCTCGGGAGTGCGGAGCTTGAACACGCCTTTCTCCAGATCCATGGCATCGCTCTTTCTCAGGACGGCGGCTGACCATTTCCCGCTATCACCGGCGGTTGATTTGGAGTGCAGTGCGGCGTTTTTCTTCTTGGCCATAACTGTTCCTTCGATTGCGATGCGCGACGGCGCCTCGATTTAGCTTCCGATACGGTCGATCGGCGCTGCCATCGCTGCGATGCGCTCTTAACGGTAGGAAAAGTCTGACCCCAGCTGCTTGCGGAGGGCGAGCCGAGTCTCGATTCCGCTGAAGTCAGCGCTCGCCGTCGATCTGGATGCTGTCGATCCGCTCGGGATAGAACGCCAGGTATTCCCGAATTGCCGAGACGGCGGCGTAAGGAGCTTCATAGCTCCATACGGAGTTGACGGCGCGCTCTCCGCCGACTGGAATGCTGTAATACGCGCAATCGCCCTTGTACGGACAATACGTCTGCTGCGCGGTTCTTTGAAGTTGCGCCATATCGACGTCCTTGCGTGGAATATATTGCACCGGGCGATAGGCCGCTTCCGACAGGGTCAGTGCGTCGCGGGTATCAGCAATGCGTTTGCCGGCAACGGTTGCCGTGACCCGGCCCTTCGTCGGCGTGATGGTGATCGGATGATCCGGCCCGGGAATCTTGATTGGCTTGCTGTTCATGTCTTCGATACCTGAAGGTTACGTTTGGAGGACAGAATGATGCGATCTTATAGCTTGGACCCTCCATCGACATGGAGGGTGTCGCCGGTGATCCAGCGCGAATAATCTGCTGCCGTGGTC
>Ga0182016_10004071_pt1 | contig 16372 bp, 14 predicted proteins | sample 712S2MmetaG_FD_120491 | JGI IMG/M metagenome (GOLD analysis project Ga0182016, IMG submission 120491) | Permafrost microbial communities from Stordalen Mire, Sweden - 712S2M metaG | ecosystem: Environmental > Terrestrial > Soil > Wetlands > Permafrost | place: Sweden: Stordalen | collected...
ACGTTCGACAAAGGGAACGCGAAATCCTCGGTGTGGATCATGCCGAATTGGGTGCGATGTACCTGCGCAAACAACGGCTGCCGGAAGTGTTTGTCGAAATTGTGGCCAACCACCACACTCCGCAAGCCGCGCGCGTCCAGGTGAACGTCACTGCCGCCGTCAATGTCGCCGACATGTTGGTCCGTCATACCAAGATTGGTGACAGTGGCAATCATATCGAAGTCCCCTTTGACAGTTGGCTGGAATCGCAAGGTTGGCGGATCCTTTTTGGTCATCAAACCGACGCCGAGCGCGGCCTTTCCCGCGCCAGCCTCAATCGCAGTCTGGAGCGTATTCCGGGCATTTTGGAAAGTTTGGTGTAACGAGCGCTCCTCCGCGGAGGCCAGACCTATAAGCGATGATCTATGAAGGCCAAGAATAATTCAAAATGGCGTCCCCGCCCCTCCTGCTCTTGCCCGCCGCAATCGAAACGGCCATCTCCACGCCGCCGCCGCGCTACACTCTCCTTGCTCAAAATCGCCATGATCTGCCAGCGCTGGCAGATACCGTAACCAGTTCGGCTCATTTCTTTCCGCTCTGCCTTAGCTGGCGCAACAGAAAGTACTCATTTAGAGGATGGTCGTCAGTTATTTCGATCGATGCCTCCGGGTCGAGCAACGAGCGCACCGGGTATTCGCGGTCAATCACCTTGCCTAAATAGTCGGTGATCGACTTCGTATCACTCCATTCCATCAAATCGAGCCGCGCGCTGGGCGGCATTCGTGCGACGAGCCGCGCCGAGTCCTCCCGAGGTATGGGTTCCATGGAAGCGAGCAGATGCACACCAGAGTCCTCCACGGGCGGGAAGCAACGGACGTAAGGAAAGACCTCGCAAATCGAGCGGGCCACGGCCTGCCCGATCACCGGATCTCCCCCCGGGAACCACATCTGCACAATCCCTCCGGGTTCTAAATGCTGTTGAGCCAGGTTGTAGAACTCGGTCGAAAACAGCAGGCTCGATCCTGCCGCCTCGACCGGCGGGGGCGGGTCCACGACAATCACGTCGAATTTCTGCTTGGTGCGCCGCAAATATCGCCTTCCATCATCAACAATAATGTGTCCATGCGGATCGTCCAGCAGGCGCTGGGCGTCGGCATGGTAAAAGGCGAAGGCCTTGGTCACACTGGGCACCAGCTCAACGGCTGTGGTATCAATGCCCCAACTCAAAGCCGAGCGAAAGGTCGTCCCCATGCCAAAACAAATGACCAGCACGGATTGAGGCTTTGTGGCATGGAAGGCGAGGGGCAGATGCACCATGAACTTAGTGATTGGCGTCAAGACAGTCATGCCGATTCCATTGACTAGGAGGCTGGCTTGCTTCCTTTCGTGGTTGGGCGATCGGCTCTCCACTGAAATGACAGTGGCGACGTAATCGTGCCGAACGGCAATGCTCGCCGCTTGCCGGGCCAGGAGTTCTTCAAAATCCTCATTAAGAAACAGTGAGGCCGCCATGGCCAAACCTAACGCCAGCCCCATCCCAACCCGGGTAAAGCGAGATTCACCGCCGCTCCAAAGCCACCAAAAAACTATAAAAGGCGCCGCCAGCAAGACCAGCGCGGACCTTTCGCTGACGAAAGGCAACAAGAGATAACAGCCCACCAGCGGACCAAGGATGCATCCCAACACATTGACTGCGTACGCTTGGCCCGCGCGTTGCGGTTGGCCGGCGGCATAATCATCAATCAATCGTGGCGTCAGATAACCGAGCAGCGCGCAAAATGGTCCTATGCTAGCAAGGAGAATGAGGGCGCTGGTCCCGTGGATGTGCGTGCTCCAGAAGAGCTGCGCCAGCCAACGCGGATCATTTACTATCGTAGGCAGAAACGCGCTGACCGCCAGCATTGAGATGATCAGGGCCATTGGCTTGACTTTATTTCGGCGTAAATCCCAGCGATACAGCAACGAACCCAAAAAAGTTGCTCCCAAATAGGCGAAGATAATCATGGCAAAGGAATACACTTGTGTCTTCAGGGTCGGCGTGAAGGCGCGCGACCAGACGACCTCCATTGCCATCGCGCAGAAACCGGTCGTAAATAAAATCCAGTGAGTGTACCGATTGCCGGGAGCCGCTATCGCGGCCGGTTCACCATCGCCTTTTTTCACCGTTGTCGAGACTTCTTCCTTCGCTCGCTGTTGACTCCATGCCAGCCCAAAACTGACGGATGCGATGATAAAGTTGCCGCCCGCAGCCACCCATAGCGTCCGGTTGAAACCGAGCGTTTCCACCAGCACCACTGCGGTGCAAAAAGTCCCGGCCATCGCTCCTAGCACGTTGGCCAGATACAGAAAACTGAAACTTCCCGTATTCCCCGCCTCCCGTTCCCGCACATACCCCATCATGAAAGGAAAGGTCGTCCCCATACAGACACACCAGGGAAAGATGGTAAAGGCCAGGGCCAAGGCCGAGAGGGACAGGTACCTGAATGAGTCCATCTGACCAGTCGGCAACAAAACGCTCTCGCTCAAAGCAAACAACTTCGGCACCGCGAAAGCTCCCGCGCCAATCGTCAATTCGGCTACCCCGTAAAAAAAGGCCGCCGAAAGGCCGCTTTTTCTGCTCAACAGCCCCACCCATCGACCGCCCAGCCAGGACCCGAGCGCCAAACCCAGCATGAAAATCGATAGGACGACAGATAGCACCGGCGTGATAATGCCGAACGAGGCAAAAGCCATTCTCGTCCACACCACCTGATAAACGAGACTGCAAAAACCGGAAATAAAGAAAAGGAAGAACAGCGCCGTCCGCGTCAATTTGCTCATGCCGTGCCGCCAGTCTAAGGGTGGGTTCTGTTACAAACAAGGCAAGAACCACCGCCGAAGATCGAAGGTTCAGTGTAGCGCGGACGTAGCGCTGCCGGATTTTACCCACTCGAACCTGCGTCAAAATGTCACACCGCGATGAACGTGATTTAATTGACCTCCGGCAGACCGTTGCTTAGACTGCGCCTCCTTTTATGAATATTTTGGTATGTGATCCGGTCTCGCCCAAGGGCATCGCGCTGCTCCAGCAACGGCCTGAGTTCAAAGTCACCGTGCTCAAGCAAAAGACGCCCGAAGCCGAACTTTTGCCGCTGGTTAAAGAAGCCCACGCCCTCGTCGTCCGCTCCGAAACCAAAATCACCAAGAAGGTTATCGATGCCGCACCCCACCTTCGCGTCGTCGGTCGCGCCGGGGTGGGGGTGGATAACGTCGATGTCGATGCCGCCACCCAGCGCGGTATTGTTGTGATGAATACTCCCGGAGGCAACACGATCTCCACGGCGGAATTAACTTTTTCCATGCTCATGTCTTTGGCCCGCAAAATTCCGCAGGCCCACATGTCCATGAAAGAGGGCAAATGGAGTCGCAAAGATTTTCAAGGGACCGAGCTTTATAACAAGACCCTTGGCATCCTCGGGATGGGGCGCATCGGCAGCGAAGTAGCCAAACGCGCTCTGGCCTTCGGGATGAAGGTTCTGGCCTACGATCCCTATCTATCGCTCGCCCGCGCCAAAGCCTTGCAAGTGGACTTAAAGGAAAACCCTGAGGACGTTTACGCCGAAGCGGATTTTATCACCGTCCATATGCCGATGACGGAAGAGACCAAGGGGATGGTCAATGCCGCCGCTTTTGCCAAAATGAAAAAAGGCGTCCGCCTGCTCAATTGCGCCCGGGGGGGGATCATTAACGAGACCGATCTCCACGCTGCCATCCTCAGCGGGATCGTCGGCGGGGCCGGTTTGGACGTTTATGAAACCGAGCCTCCTCCCGCTGATTTCCCCTTGCGCTCCCTGCCGCAAGTCGTCATGACACCGCATCTCGGCGCCAGCACTGAGGAGGCCCAGGAGAATGTCGGCATCGAAGTGGCTGAGGCCATCACGGATTTCCTCCTGAGCGGAGCCGTCCGCAACGCCGTCAACCTGCCTAGCCTCGACGCGCAGACTTTCGAGATTGTCAAACCGTTCTTAACCCTCGGCGAAAAGTTGGGCCGCCTGTTGGCCCAATTGGCCCCCAAGCGCAACGACCGCATTGACATTACCTACGGCGGCAAGGCCCAGCAATACCCCACCGACCCGATCACTCGCGCGGTTCTGAAAGGTTTTCTAGCCATGGCCGGCGGACCGGAAGTCAACCAGGTCAACGTGCGTTCCCTGGCCGCTTCCCTTGGCCTGCAAGTGCAGGAGATCAAATCCAGCGAGCAAACAGACTTCGTCGAATGGCTCCATGTTGCCGTCTTCTCCGGCGAACAGAAGTTTTCCGCCGGCGGCAGTGTCTTTGGGGCGCGGAGTTTTCCCCGCATTGTCCGCCTCAACAGCCAGCCGGTCGAGATCGCTCCTGAAGGCGTTCTCTTTCTCATGAACAACAAGGACCGTCCAGGTATGGTGGGTTATATTGGCACGTTGATGGGCAAGCATCATGTCAACATCGCCAGCATGACCCTTGGACGCGATAAAGCCGGCGGACGAGCCCTCACGGTCCTGAGCTTGGACAGCGTGCCACCGCGAGAATTACTGGAAGAAATTGCCAAAGACCCCGATATTAGCGACGTGCGAATTGTTAAACTGTAATCCAAAACTATAAATAAATGATCTCTTTTCCAAAACAGCTGGCGGTGCCAGCCAGCATGGCCCTCTGCCTTCTCTCCTCGACCTTTGCCGTCCGGGCTGCCGCGTCCGACACGAGCGCGCTTTTTTCGGATCCTGTGGTCGCGACCGGCAAAGGCTTTGAGATTAAGCGCAGCCAGGTGGATGACGCTTACCTCAACTACACCGCCGCCATTGCCGCCCGCGGCGGCTCTGTTCCGGAAACTGATCGGACTGAAGTCCGCTCCAATTTGTTGGATCATTTAATCGTCAATAAAATCCTGGAACAAATGGCCACGCCCGAAGAACGCAGCCAGACCAAGGAACAGGTCGATGGCGCTTTTGCCGACGCCCGCGCTCACGCCCCCTCCCCGGAGGCTTTTGAGCAGCAGATCAAGGCCAGCGGCATGAGTTTGGAGCAGTTGCGCGCGCAAGCCGTTGAAGAGCAGCTTTGCCGCCGGGTCATCCTCCGCGAAACCACCAATCACATCACTGTCACCGACGCCGAAGTCAAGAAGTTTTACGATGAGAATTCGACCAAGTTCGAGGTGCCCGAGCAGGTCCGGGCCGCCCATATTCTTGTCTCCACGCTCGACCCGTTAACCCACGAACCTCTGGCTGCTGACAAGAAGAAGGAAAAAGAAAAGCTGGCCAACGATCTGCGCGCCCGCGCCCTCAAAGGCGAAGATTTTGGCGCTTTGGCCAAGAAATATTCCGAAGACCCTGGCTCCAAAGACAAAGGCGGCGAATACACTTTCCCCCGCGGTCGAATGGTGCCGGAGTTCGAGGCCGCCGCCTTTTCCCTCAAGACCAACCAAATCAGTGAATTGGTTGAGACCCAGTACGGCTATCATATTATCAAATTGCTGGAAAAAACTCCCGCCTCCAAAGTTGCTCTCGCCGAAGCCAGTCCGCGCATCCGGGATTATCTTGTGGGCCAGGCGGTCAAAGAGGAACTACCGGCCTACACGGCCAAGCTCAAAGCCGGTGCCAATGTCAAACTGATGGACGTCGCAGGGTCCACCGCCGGGCCAAAGTAGGGGTCGCTCAGGGCGCGGGTGTGTTTACCGGCGGCGCCTCGCGCTGGAGGATTGCGATTTGTGCGCGCGCTTTGGCCGCGAATTGGCCTTTGGGATATTGGCGAAGGTAATCCTCGAAACTAATAATGGTGTTGGCATTGGTGGCTTGCCGCCAAAAGAGCACTTCGCGCCGCAGCCGCCGTTCGTTGCGATAAGCGGGATCGTTATCAGGAGAATTGGTGCGCAAGCTTTGCTGATAGGCTTGCAGGATCAAGGCGCGCTTGGTCGCCGCCCATTGCCGCAGTTCGTAACGCGTCTTGGCCTCATTGGCATGGTGTCCCTTGGGCCAATCACTCAGGTAACGCATGTAGTCCCCAGCCTGGTCCTGCGACTCAGCCCAATACCAAGCCAACTCGTCCCGCAGCACCGGTACCAGCAATGCAGCCGCCACCACTGCCGCAAGGCAGACAAGCAAAATCACTCTGGCGCGCGTCATCGATAGCCTTCCTAGCAAGCGGCCCTTGAAAAATCAACTCATAATCCGTGAAAGGGGCTCTTAATAATCGTACAAGCCACTTTCGTGGGTATAGCCCCCCCCGGGACCTCCTCCGCCTTCTTCGCCACCCATGAAGTCTCCCAACACCTCGCCCATATCCTCTTCAATTTTTTCGGGATCTTCTCCCGCCTCCAGCCGTTTAATGGCCACATCGAATTCCTTGGGTATGGTTCCAGCCGGCATAATGTTCGCCATTTTTTTCATCAAATGCGCCATGTGCCGGGGGTTATTCTCATCCAAGTGCTCGGTGTCTCGTTCGATTTCCGCCATAACCTTGGCCACACGCGGATCGTCCAGGTCAGGCATCGGCCCCGTTTCGGGTCCATCCACCTTCGCCGCCGGTTCTTCTCGTCCGCGCGGCATGGCGAAGGCGCTCATCTGTTTGATCATCTTCCGATTGCCGCACTTTGGACAGACCGGCACCCGCTCCGGCTGCAGCCTCTTTGAAAGGAAGTTGTAGATTTTCCGGCACTTAGGACACGCAAATTCGTAAATTGGCATAACGACCCTTCAAATTTCATCCTTTGGAAATGGTAGTCAAGACTTCTCCCAAATCTTCGCCAAGCTCCCCACTGTCGCGCCTGCCAGGGAAACCTGTTCCAGCCGCAGTTGACGCTGGAACCATGTCCGCTGGCGCTTGGCAAATTGCCGTGTCCGGATTTTCACCAGTTCGATGGTCTCCGCCAGGCCAAGTTTCCCCCGCAAGTGTTCCGCCACTTGCCGGTAGCCGAGGGCTTGCATGGCCGTCGGATTCTCCGCCAAACCCTGCCGTAACAAGGATTCCGTTTCCGCCACCAACCCGCGCCGGAACATCTCTTCCACCCGTTGATGAATGCGCTCCGTCAATTCTCCTGCCGGACGCGTCAGCCACATTAAGCGCGGCCCGGACTCTTGCTTCCAAACGGCGCGGTGCGCGGAAAAGGGCCGCCCGGTCAATCGAATCACCTCCAGGGCGCGCACGATCCGCCGCGGATTTTGCCGGTCAATCGCCTCATGCGTCGCCGGATCAGTCCGCCGCAATTCCTCCAGCAATTCCGGCAGAGGTCGCGCCTCCAATTCCGCGCGCACTTGGGCGTCCCTCGGCGGGGCCTCGCCCAGCCCTTCCAAATAAGCTTTGAAATAAAGCCCTGTTCCTCCGCAGAAAATCGGCCGCCGACCCCGCGCCGCGATCTCTTGCGCCGCCGCCCTGGCCCGGCTGACGAATTGCGCCGCGTCAAAGCTCTCCCGCAAATCCACCACATCGACCAAATGATGCCGCACCCGCTCTTGCTCGGCCGCCGAAGGTTTGGCCGTGCCAATGTCCAGCCCCCGGTAAACTTGCATGGAATCGACCGAAATAATCTCTCCATTCAGCAATTCAGCCAGTTCCAGCGCGACGGCGGACTTGCCGACGGCTGTCGGTCCGGCGATGAGGATCGGACGCGGAGAGGGTTCGTCCATTTCTCAGGCCTTATCCGGCACGGCGGCTTTGGGAGAAGCAGCGCAGCCCGGTTTCTGGGCGGACAATCGCCAGAGCAAGAGCGCGCCAGTCAGCCCGATGCCGATGCTCACCAGTTGGGCGGGAGTCAAGCCGCCCCAGTAATGCATCGGGGTGTAATCTCCGCGAAACAACTCGACGAACGAGCGCAGCGCCGCGTAACAAATCAAGTAAATGGCAAAAACCTGTCCATCAAACTTCTTGCGCCGATACAGCCAGGCCAAAAAACCGTACAGGGTCAGACTCAAAAGCGAATCGTAAATCTGCGTGGGATGGACATAATTCGGATAGCTCTCATTCCCCTTGGGAAACTGAATACCCCAGGGCAGGGTAGTCGGACGCCCATAACAACAGCCGTTCATCAGGCAACCCCAGCGGCCAAAAAAATAACCCAGAGCAATGCTCGGCGCCAAGACATCCGCCAACCGCCAGAGCGGTAATCGCCTCACCAGCGTGAAGAGAATGCAAGCCAGCGAAGCCCCAATGAGCCCGCCATAATAGACCAATCCCCCGTGTTGCACCATGAAGATTTCTTTGAGCGGCTCGCCGGCAAATGATTCTTTCCAATAAGTGATTACATAAAGGGTGCGCGCCCCGGCAATCGCCCCCAGCAGCAGCCAGGGGCCCAAATCCATAATGACCTCGGGATCAATATTCTGCAGGAGCGCGCGCCGACTGGCCGTCCAAATGCCCGCAAGAAACCCGGAAGCTAGAAAAACCCCGTACCAAGTCACGGTAAAAGCCCCAAATTCAAACGCGATTTTATGCACTCCAACCCAGCGTACAGGAATTTCCCAAAATATCAAACCGCGCAAACATGGGAATTGCTCGTCTATTTGGGCAGGTAAAAGGAAACTCCAAGAATCTTCGCGGTGTTCCGATAATCCTCATGCACATAGTCGAGAATAATCGGGGCAAAGTGCGCCAGCCACGCCTCGTCAGCAATCAACACCACCGCCGGCGGGTCGTGCTTGGCTTCGTTGACCAGAGTTTGGTAATCCGCCGCCGTTTGATCGCCCGCCCAGAGGTAATCCCAGCGCGTGGGATTGCGCCGTTGACAGAGAAAATACAGCATCGGCTGATAAGGGAGGCAAAGGATGGATCGATCTGGCGGCGCGTCCTGCTGGACCTGTTTGATCAAGTTGGCCAAATCTTCCGCGCCTTTGAAACGGACGCCGGTTCGCGGGATTGGCGCTTCCCGGTCTGAACCGGGGTTTTGCAGGAAGAATGGCCCGATCAAAATAAGAAAAGAGACCAAAGCTGCGGTTGCCGCCAAGGAAAACGGCACTTTTGCCACTCCAGATTCCAAAGCCGCCGCCCAAAGGCAGGCGCACAAAATGAAAAACGGGACTTGGGTAAGGAGCAGATGGTGAATGTCCGTCCGTCCCCGGACCTGACAATAGAATAAGAGCGTCCAGGCTAGAACAAGGGTCATGTTGGCTTCCCGCAGCCCGTACCAGCGCCGCCGGTATTGTTTCCAGAGCCACAACACGGCCAGCAATCCCGCCACTGGGGGAAGGTAAAAGAGGGCCACAATGACGTTCTTTAGCAACGGCAAACCCGGATCAAATCGAGGAAAGGGCAGAGTATGAGTCTTGACATAGGTCGTCGCGAAGTAGAGCACCAATTGTTGAAACATGGCTGGTATAGCCCCCTCAATCGCCCAGTAAATAGCCCACGGCAGGAAACTGACGACCATGCCCACAATCCAACCGGCAAAAACGCGCTTCAACAAGTCCTTTGCGATGAGTTGTCCGGCAAACCTGAGGGCCAGCGTATAGGCCACTATCGCCAGCGCGACATACAGTCCTTGGTCGTGCCGGCACAGCATTGCGGCCGCAGTCATCATTCCCGCCAACCCACCGCCCAAACCGGAACCCTTTGGCGCCGCGCGCAGATACAGAAAGACCGCCGCCGCCGCCGCCGCGACTCCTTGACAGGGGGCGAAAGGGATAAAATGAAAAAAAGGAATGCCAAGGACGCAGGCCGGCAGGCCCGCCACCAAAGACAAGGCGGGACCGAGCATGGTTCTTGCGATCCCGTATATTAACAAGGGCAACGCCAGGTAGATGCCAAAACCCAGAATCCGCAACGACAAGAGGGAAGTCCCGTACAATTTATACATCAGCGCCGCCGTGTAAAACGATAAGGGCGGTTGCAGGCTGATAAAATCGCGATGGGGCAATTGCCCCTGCATGACGCGGTCCGCGCCGTAAGCCAATATTCCTTCGTCTCTCGTATCAATCCCCGAACGAAAAAAGGGACCTCCCAAAGCAAAACAAAGGATGAGCAAGAGAATCGGACAAACGCGGTCGGCGATGGTCTGGAACCGGGCGGTGCGTATCGGCAAACCTGTGGCGGGCACAGAAACAGAACCGTTTCCCGGTTGTTCCTGGGGCGGATCTGGCTGCGAAAGCATCGGGCGACAGTAACAGACAGCGGTGCGCTCAGCAAGAGAGTGTGAAATCTCTTGCCCAATAAGTCGGCGGCGTTGTCGCGATCCCGGCCCAACAATCACCCCAATTTAAACGGCCCGTGTGGGAGGCCAAAGAAGCTTGGCGAAGCTTCCAACGCCGAGATTAACGGTGCCCACCGCCGCCATGTCCGCCAACCCCACCATGCGCCCCGCCAAAGCCTCCGTGAAAACCACCGCCTCCTCCATGAAATCCGCCCCCGCCAGCGCGAAACCCGCCGGCACCTCCACGGAATCCACCTACCGCACTACGGTATCCCCCCACGCCTCTGTGAAAAGCGCCATAGCCCCCGCGGAATCCTCTGCCATAACCCCAGCGATGTCCCCAACCCCATCCTACTCCCGGCCACCAATACGCGCCGTAATAGCCCGGCCACACGTAATAGGCGTCGTAATACGGATAGGCATAACCGTAGTCCGAAAGGTCTGGCGGAGGAGTGGTTGGAGTCACCACAGGTGTCTGCTCGCCCGTTGGGTTGCCCGCATTCATCGCGGCGTCATTCGCGGTCGCCATTTGCTGCTGTTGCCAATTCTGCGCGTTCAGTTGCTGGATTTCACCATTGCGGGAGATCAGGGCCTGGGTTATCTCCGGCGGCACGCCAACGGAATGCAGATAAATGATGCCATCAGCATCCAGATGATACGGCAGCGCGGTGCTCTTGATATAGTTGATGATGATTTCCTTGTTAATGCCAGCCTGGTACATTTTGACGACTTCTCGCACCCCTGATTGCAGAGCTGGCGCAGCGGGGACCGAAGCTGGCGTGGTTTCCGGCGCCGCCGCAGGCGTTTGCGCCTCGGCTCCAAAACTCCAAAGTGCGCCGAAACAGAACACCCCCATAGTCATCGAAACGAGGGCGACCGAAATACCTGTTGAACGATTTTTCATATTTTCAACTCCTTCTCTCCTTCTGCTAACCAGACAAGCCTACTCCTGATTGAGCCGCTAAGCAAACAGCCCATCCGCCGGCAAGCGATAAAGGAAATGCCTGGCCCGCTGCCAGCCAATTCATTTGATCTCGTAACAAAGGACTAAATCCTGGTCGCGAATATAGAGCTTGCCATTGGCGATGACGAGATGGGTCCAGGCCTTTTCCAAGCTGCGTTCGGGCTGTTGAAAACGGCCTTTCTCGGTGTAAGCGGTTGAGCTGGCCTCGAGGAGCGCCACTGTGCCAGTGTCCTCTTCCCGATAATAAAGTTTGCCGTCGGCCCAGGCAATGCAGCCCTTTTTAATGGCTCCTTTTTCCACCCAAGCCGCTTCTCCCGTCTTCACATTTTGGCAGGTCAATCCTTTGCTGTCGCAATAACCGTAAATAAAATCACCCACCTGCACCACCCCGCCGTGATGATTGACCATGACGTGATTGGCATAGACTTGTTCCGCAGAAAATCTGCCGCCGCTCCCTGTCACTTTAAATAGATTACAACCCGCTCCGTAGCCAGAGGTCACATAAACCAAATCGCCGATCACGAGTGGTGTCGGGACCACCGCGACGTTGCCTTTGCGGGAAGCTTGCCAGAGCACGCTTCCGTCTTTAGGGGAGATGCCCACGACATGCGAAGGCGTCAATTGAACGTATTGCCGCACGCCCCCAATTTCCGCCGACACAATGGAGGAGTAATGCGCCGGGTCGATCAAATCCTTGGTCTGCCAGATTAGTTCACCAGTGTTCTTATTAAAGGCCGCCAGGCAGCCTTTGGGTCCACCGGGCGTCGCCACCACTTGCGATCCATCGACCAGCGGCGATTCCGAATATCCCCACGTGGGCGGCGTCCCGCCAAAATCCTTCACCAGGCTTTTCCGCCATTGCTCCTTTCCATCGGCGGCGCTGACACATACCAATTCGCCCCAAGGATCGAGTACAAAAATCAATTGACCGTCCACCGTCGGCGCGCAACGCGGACCCGGGAAATCATACCCAGGCACGCCCGGAGAACCCGCTTTGCCGACCTTGACGGCCCAGAGAATCTTGCCGTCCGCGTTGTTCGCCGCCACGATCCAGCCGGCATTATTTTTGTCTCCCATCGTGTAAAAACGATCCCCCACCACGGACACGGTGGAATAGCCGTGGCCAAAGCCGGTCGCCTTCCACGCTAGTTTCGGACCTTCCGCCGGCCACTGCGCCAGCAGGCCGGTCTCAGCCGACTTATTGTCGCGGTTCCGCCCGTTCCACTGCGGCCAATCATCCGCCACGGCGTTCGGGGCCACGGTGACGGCAAACAAAGCAACAAGCGCGGCGCAAAAAGTCAGGAAGGTCCGTCGTTTCATAAAGTTAAAGTTCAGTTAAAACTCTCAGGGGTCAAGGCGCGCCGGAACTTTCCGGCAAGCTGGCGGCGGCCACCGCTTGGCCGACGCGTCGGGATTTTTCGTCCGGAACATGCAATTGGATCTTGGCCGCCGTCGCGGGAAATTCCTTCTCCAGAACTTCTCGTGCCACACGCATCACGATGTCCCCGCCTTGGCCCGTAGTCACACGGCCCAAAATGAGCGCATGGCGAAAATCGTAAAATTCGCGGTAATAGGGCAGGGCGTAGCCAAGGTAAACCCCTATGGTCTCGTAGATTTTGGCCGCGCGAGCGTCTCCGCCGGCCATGAGCGTTTGCACCTCCTTCAACCGCTCCGGCAACCCCATTGATTCCGGCAAGGAAATCCCCGCTGCGGGCAAAAGTTTATTGACCGCTTGTTGCGAAAAATAGAGCGCACCCACCCCGCGATCTCCGGACCATTCATCCGCGGCGGCGGCGGGATTATAATCCACCGGCGCAAAAGCCAGCTCATTAAGCCAGCCAAGGATACGTCCTTGCTTGTCCAGAAAACCCGCCGCTTGACTGGATCCCATCGCCAAACCCAGCACTCCTTTTGTCCGCAACGACAACGCCCCGGCCAACGCGGTCACGTCACCGTCGTTCATCACTGTCAGCGGGACGTTCCATTCCTTTTGCAGACGTTTGAAAATCCGCGCCGCTCGGGAAAAATCCTTTTTCGGCACGGCACGAAAAAGCGACGCAACCCGGATTTCATTGTCCACGACGACCCCTGCCGAACTGCCGCCAATGGCATCGACTCGCGGCAAATGTGCCGCAGCGCGATGCAACGCGGAGGAAATGTGGTGGTAATGGTAATCCGGATTGGATTGCGACTTCGGGTCCCAGGGCATTTCCTCGGTAAAGACCGCTTCGCCATCCACCACCGCCGAGACCTTGTAATCGCTTGCGCCCAAATCGAAGCCAATCCGGCAGCCGTCCAGATGCGCGCCGACGGCCGTCTCCATTTCACGATGGGTCGGAACTTTTTCCGGCGTGGTCAAGACCACTTTGAAGGGTTTGCCGTAAGCGGCCTCCATCAGATGGCAGTCAAACTTGCGCGCCCCGGCGGGCGCGTAGGTCTGGCGGATGAACTCCCCGATGCCCTTGGGCCCGCCGATAAAGAGTTTCCAACCGCCGCGCGCCCACAAAAGGAACTTCACCGTCCGCTCCACGTACTGGAGGGTGGCGGCATCGGCCTCTGGCATTACCCAAGTCTCATAGCGCGAAATCAATCCCTCCTCGCGCTCAAGTCCCAGGACCAGCGGCACAGCTTTGCCGGATTTTTTCGCCGCGGCCACGTACTGCCGATTGACAATAATCGCGGGCTGGAATGCCGGGTCCAGCGGCGCGGCGAAGCTCGAAATGAAATGCGCAGTTTTGTCGCCCATGCCAAAAGTCTGTGAAAGCCAATGAGGAAAAGCAATCGCAATGCTTTCTCGCCTATCGTGTCAACGTGCGCCGGAGGAATTCCCGCGTGCGCTCGTTGGCGGGGGCGGAGAAAATTTGCTCGGGCGGGCCGGACTCGGCCACACGCCCGCCGTCAAAAAACAAAATCAAATCCGCCATGTCGCGGGCGAACTGCATTTCATGCGTGACCACGATCATGGTCATGCCTTCCTCGGCCAATTGCCGCATGACCCGCAGGACCTCGTCGCGCAATTCCGGGTCGAGCGCGCTCGTCGGTTCGTCAAATAGCATGACCTTCGGTTTCATCGCCAGGGACCGGGCGATGGCCACCCGCTGCTGTTGTCCGCCCGAAAGTTGCGCCGGGTGCGCGGCCGCTTTGTCCGTCAGTCCCACTTTGGCCAGGAGCAGCCGCGCTTCCGCTTCCGCCTCCGCGCGCGGGATGCCTTTCACCACGGATGGGGAGAGCGCGATGTTTTCCAACACCGTCAGGTGCGGAAAAAGGTTGAAAGATTGGAAGACCATTCCAGCCTGCAACCGCAGTTGCCGCTGCTGTTCGATTTCCTGCCGGCGGCGCGGCGCGCGGCCTCCTTCAATGGTGACATCACCAATGGTGATGCGACCGGAGTCAGCGATTTCCAATTGGTTCAGGCAACGCAAAAAGGTGCTCTTGCCGCACCCGCTCGGCCCGATCAAGACCACCGCCTGGCCGCGGCTTTGGCGATGATCGACTCCGTGCAAGACGCGCCTGGCATTGTAAGACTTGACCAGATTTTCAACGGCGATCATGGCGCAATTTCCTTTCCAACCGATGGGCCAGGAGCGAAGCCGGATAACTCATGGCAAAGTAAATCGCCGCCGTCATCAAGCCCACCCCGATAAAATCATCCGTGGCCATGGCCAGGATGCCGTACTTCTTGGTCAACTCCATCATGGTAATGACGGAAACCAGGGAGGAATCCTTGAACATGGCAATGAAATCGTTGGTCACGGGCGGGATGACCAAAGGCAAGGCTTGCGGCAAAATGATATGCCGCAACGATTGCCAGCGGCTCATCCCCAGGGCCTGCGAAGCCTCCGCCTGCCCAACAGGCACCGCCTGAATACCCGCCCGATAATTCTCCGCTTCGCTGGCCGCGTAATTGAGTCCCAGACCGAGGATGGCCGCCAGGGCGGCGTTCAATTTGAGCCCGATTTGCGGCAGCCCATAGTAAATAAGAAATAATTGGATGAGCAGCGGCGTCCCTCGGACCACCTCCACATAGGCGCGCGCCGCCCAGCGCAACGGCGCGATGCCATAGAGACGCGCCAAGGCCAGGATCATCCCCACGACCACGGCCAGCATCATCGACAGCACCGAAAGCCAGATCGTCACCACCGCACCTTGCAACAAGACCGGCAAGTACTTGGGCCATTCCCGCAAGGTGGAAATGGTTTTCCGTTCCGTGACTTGTTCCGGCTGATAATCCCCCAAATGCTCCTGCCGCGCGTCCCACAGGCCGTATTTGCGGTAAATACGTTCCAGGGTTCCGTCCGCACTCAACTCGGTAATCGCCTTGTTGATCGCCGCCGAAAGCGTGGCGTCCTCTTTGCGCAGGCCCACGCCGTAGTAGCCCGGCGCAAAGGCCCCGCCGGACAGTTTTAGATCCGGGTCCGGTTTCGCGTAATAGATGGCTATCGGCAAATCCAGAACCACGACGTCGATCCGCTTGGCCTTTAAATCGCGAAAGCTCTCCACATTCCCCGGATAAATCACCATGCTTGCGTCAGTCATTTTTTCCACCAACCGCTGTGCGGCCGAATAGGACAAGACTCCGATGCGTTTGCCCTTGCAAACATCGAGGTTGGTCAGACCCTCCGTGTCGCGCCGCGTCACCAGTTGCTGCGCATAGGCGAAATAAGGCAATGACATGGCGATGCGCTGCTGGTTTTGCGGAGTGATCTCCAGACCATTGAGAATGATGTCGAAGTTGCCCCGCTCCAGCGCGGGAATCAATTGATCCCATTGGTTCTGAACCATGCGCGCTTTAACAGCCAACTTGGCCGCCAGCGCTTCCGCCAACTCCGATTCAAATCCCACCAGGCGCTCCGGGCTTTGCGGGTCAGGATAAACGTAAGGTGCGCCACCCTCCGCATCGGCCCCCCAGCGCAACACGCCGCTGGTGCGAATGTCTTGCAAATGGTCAGCCTGCGCCGGGCAGACGACCAGCATTCCGCTCGCCAGAAGCAGAAAGGAAACCGGGCGCAGCCATTTTATACGAGACAAATACCAGCAGGCACTCATCAAACCTCGTCAACATAGCAGGTCTGCGCGCAAGACAATCTTTTTGTGAAATTCTTTCAAAATAAATGACTGCGGTCCGGATGCACGTGGGGACCAAAATGATCGTGACTTTGAGCTATCCCGCTGTACAGGGCCAATGCTTAGTAGGGCGTAAGTAATTGACGGCCTGAAATTTGAGTGTTTTTGCTGGACTTACGGCGCACGACTTTTTTAGGCTTGGGCATGAAGAACGCAAAACGATTGCCCGATCA
>Ga0182016_10004078_pt1 | contig 16347 bp, 15 predicted proteins | sample 712S2MmetaG_FD_120491 | JGI IMG/M metagenome (GOLD analysis project Ga0182016, IMG submission 120491) | Permafrost microbial communities from Stordalen Mire, Sweden - 712S2M metaG | ecosystem: Environmental > Terrestrial > Soil > Wetlands > Permafrost | place: Sweden: Stordalen | collected...
CGGCGAATAGCTCACGGCGAATAGCTCAGATCGAGCAGTTCATATGGCTTTGGCGAGATTTGCGATCCACGGCCGCTCGGTCGCGGCAAGGCCCACAAGTGCGCCCTGCAGATAATCGCAGCCCCAGGCCTGCAAGGTCGACGCGGCCTGATCGTCCTGCACCCATTCGGCGACGGTTTTAAGCTTCAAGCGTTTGGCGAGATCGATGAGTGTGCGCACGAAGGCGCGATCGTCTTCCGAGCGCATGATGTGCTGAACGAAGGCGCCGTCGATCTTGACGATATCGACGCCGAGCTTGCGCAGATTGCGGAACGAGGTGTAGCCGGCGCCGAAATCGTCGATGGCGATGCGGCAGCCGAGATCCTTGACCCGCGCCACGAAGCCGCGGGTCTCGTCGATGTCGTGGATCGCCGCGCTTTCGGTGATTTCGACGATCAGCCGCTCGGCGACGCCGGCATGGCTGCGCAACAGCGAGCCCAAACCGGCCCACCAATCCGGGTCCGTGGTCGAGGCCGGCGAAACGTTGAAGCTGGCCTGCAGCGTCGGGGTGGAAATCATTTCATCGACGACCAGTTCGAGCACGCGGAAATCGAGCAAGCGAACAAGCCCCAACCGCTCCGCGACCGGGATGATGTCGTTGGCTGCAATCAAGCTGCCGTCGGTACGGCGGATCCGCATCAGGCATTCGTAGAACGCTGGCCGCCGGTCCGTCGCCGAAGCCACGGTCTCATAGGCAAGGAATATGCGCCGCTCGTTAAGCGCTGCGACGATCTCGTCGGTTGCGCGCACGTTCTCCCGGCGCATGGCCTCGCGCTCGATATTGGGCCGATAGGCCGCAAACGAACCGCGGCGTCTCGATTTGGCGCCGTCGAGGCTTTCCTGAGCGCGGCCGAGCACCTCGGCGACGCTGCGTGCATGGCGCGGCGCGGTCACGCCGCCGATGGTCACCGTGACCGCAATCGGCCCTGCTTCTGTCGCTACCATCTCGTCGCGGATGCCGATCAAAAGCCGCTCGGCGGCGATGGCCATGTCGTCCGGCGTGCAATCGCGTAGCACAAGGCCAAATTTGTTGCCGGAGAAGCGGCCCAGCGTGTCCTTGCCGCGCATCCGGCTGCGCAACCGCTTGGCAACAGCGCCGATTACCTGGTCGGCGATGTCGAAGCCGAAGGACTCATTGATGCGGGCGAGATTATCGATCGCGACCAGCAGAAATCCGCAGGACGACCGGAAACGCAGCGCTTCGTCGAGCGTATCTTCCAGGACCTCGGTCAGGCGATGACGGTTGAACTCACCGGTCAAGCCGTCGCAGCGGGCGAGAAAACTGAGCCGGCGCTCGTGCTCGTAGCGTTCATTGATGACGCGGAGCACGCCGTGAGCGCGCAGCGGGCTGCCGTCCGGGCCGGCAAACCAGCGGCCGGTGTCTTCGACCCAAAGTCGCGTTGCCGAAGCGGGGTCGGGCCGGACGCCATATTGGATCTGGTAGGCGACCCCCTGACCGTCGTCGCGTCTGTCCGATTGCGTGACGACGTCAAAGCGCGCTTGCGCATTGTCGGCATCGAGGACCTGCGCGTAAGCCCGCCCGCTCGAGATTGCTGCGACGTCCGGGATCAGCAAGACGTCGGCCGCATTGGTACTCCACGCCAGCGCATCGGTGCCGATGCACCAATCGTAAGCGACTTCGCCGACCGAAGCGATGATCTGCGCCGTATCGGGCGGGGCCAAGGGCGGGGGTAAGGGCAGAGCCAAGGGACGAGGGGATGGCGGTGTGCCGGCTTGGCCGGGCCGGATGGTGGCGGCGGACGGGAGGGCGTTACGCGGGCCGCTTTCGGTCACAGTCGCCTCATGGCAGCCACGGATCGGCCTTTTGGCGGACGATTGGGGTCCGCAAAGCCGATAACGGAGTGGTTCGGCGTCAAGCTAGCGGCAGACTTTAAATAATTCGGAAAGCCGGGTCCGCGGATTATGCGCAGGCGCGGCACGCCGCTTGCGATCTCCTGGGTGGAAGAGCCCGATCGTCCCATTTCGGGACAGGAGATGCCCCGTTGCGCAACGCCCTCGTCCTCACAACGCCGCGCGCCCACGACAGCGTGCTTCGGCCGAGCGGGCGGGCCAATGCGGATTTTCTCGCCCATCTCATCGCCATGGCGGTTCAGGCGCCGCAGACACGCACGCGCCGCCGCGCCGAGCCCGCGCAGGCCGTGGCGGCCTACCGGGCGCTCGGCCAATGGCCGATGGCGCCGGGGGGTTCGGTGCGTCGCTCGCTCTAGCAATGGCAGGATTGGCGGAAATTTAGCGGGTCAGGCTTGGCCCGGGCCTTCGAATTCAACCTGGCGCTGGGCGCTTCGTATCCCGACGATGAAGCCGGCCAGCACGTCGACCAGCGCGATCGCCATCAACAGGAAGAAGGTCGACGTTCCGGCCCGCGCGACCAATAGAAACTCGACCAGCATGCCGACGAACAGCGCCATCGCGAGGATATGATCCATGACGCTGCGCGTGCCCATCCGTGTCGACTTGATGATCTCGATCCAGAGCAGAAAGATCGAAAAGGCGATCAACAAGTCTTCCCAGGTCAGAATCCAGTCCTGACCGGACATCATGTGTACGGTCGTCACGGGCGCGGTCCAGCTTACGCCGGGCGTCAAAAACGCGATCATGTTGTAGACGGCGAAGGGTACCAAAAGCAGCGGGAAGCCGAGCAAGAACATGACGCAAATCTTCCGTCACCCAGCAGTCTTCCGTCGTGATCTTCCGTCAGGCTCCATCGGGCAAAGCCGCTGCCGCGGCTCGACGATTTCCGCTGCCGGGATCTTAGGCTTCCGCCTTCTTGGTCAGAACCTGACGGCCGCGATACATGCCGGTCTTGAGGTCGATATGATGCGGGCGGCGCAATTCGCCGGAATCCTTGTCCTCTACATAGGTCGGCGCCTTCAGCGCGTCGGCCGATCGCCGCATGCCGCGCCTCGACGGCGAAGTTTTTCGTTTCGGCACGGCCATGGGGTCGTTCTCCTCTAAATCGGCTAGCCTTGCTTGGAATGGCGGCCTTATAGAAGAACAAGCGCGCAATTGCTAGGGCATGATCCCGAAAAGTGGAAACCGGTTTTCGGATCAAATCATGCTTAAAAGGGCCTAGTCGCTGATCTAATCTAGTTGGATCAGGGTCTAGGGGCGCGAATACACGCGTCGAGCCCGCCATATTCCGCCGCCCGGCGCTCATAAATCCCGGCAAGCCTGCGGACGATAAGCCCCGGAGTGCGGGCGCTGCGGCGAACCGGGTTGGGCAGGATTGCGGCGAGTTCCGTCGCCTCGTGGGTGTTGAGATCGTGAGCTGACTTGCCGAATGCCCAGCGGGAACCGGCTTCGGCGCCGAACTCGCCGTTGGGACCCCATTGGACGATGTTGAGATAAATCTCCAGGATGCGCCGTTTCGGCAGCACCAGGTTCAGCCACAGCGCCAGCGGAATTTCGAGCGCCTTGCGGATGAAGCTGCGGCCCTGCCAGAGGAAGAGGTTCTTCGCGGTCTGCTGGGTGATCGTCGAGGCGCCACGGGATTCGCCGGGATCTTCTCCCGATTGACGCAAGGCCTCCCGCATGGCGCCGAGGTCGATGCCGGGATTGCGGCAAAAGCTGCCATCCTCGGCGACGATCACGGCGAGCGGTAACGCCGGCGAAATGTCGCTGAGCGGCACGACATCGCGCACGACCCGCGCACCCACGGCAAAGCGCCATAGCATCGGCGTCGAAACCGGCTCGACGAAGCGATAAAAAGGCGCAACGACGTAGGGGACAAGCACCAACACGGCGGCGGCGATGGCCAAGGGCACGACGAAGCGTCGCACGATCGATCTCTCTCCGCAGGCGGCAAGCTGCTAATCTATAGACGGTTTCAATCGCGCGCGTAGCCGATCAGCGGCCTCTTCTTGCGACCGAGCAGGATCAAGATTGTCGCCACGACGCCGATAACCACCCAGCCCGGCAGGTCAAAAGCCTTCTGCAGATAGGGGTCCCAGGCCCAGGCAAACTTCTGCTTCAGCCAACCTTGGACGAGATTAAGGCTGGTCTGGTCGACGATGGCCCAAACGTCATCGACCTTGGTGTAGAGCAGTTGGTGGTTGGCGATCGATTTGGTCCCGTCATAGACAAAGAACACGAACGCCGTCGCCAACAGGCATAGGCCGACAAACCGCAACAGGAATCTGATCATAAGGACGCCGCGCTGAGGATGGGCAGCAGGTGAGTGGACGGATGGGCTGTCATTGAGGAGCCATTACCCTCCCTGGCCTGCTTGTTCAATGCGGCGCGCCGGTGCGGCCTTACCGCCATGGGCCGGGCCATAGGCCGCACCCGGGCCGGCGCTCTCTTGAGTACAGGCAGCCGACTTCGCTACAGTTCCGTGGCCCGCGCGACGCGACCCCCCATACCCCGCCCCGGCAATATCAGCAGGTAATCGACATGGCTTCCAAAGACGGCGGCCCATCTCATCGGCCGACCTTTACCGACCAAGAAGCCCTGCTGTTTCACAGCCAAGGCCGCCCCGGAAAGCTTGAAGTCGTCGCCACCAAGCCGATGGCGACCCAGCGCGACCTGTCGCTGGCGTACTCGCCCGGCGTCGCGGTCCCGGTGCTCGCCATCGCCAAGGACGAGTCACTTGCCTACGAGTACACCACCAAGGGCAATTTCGTCGCGGTGATCACCAACGGCACCGCCATCTTGGGTCTCGGCAATCGCGGCGCGCTCGCGGCAAAGCCGGTGATGGAAGGCAAGGCGGTGCTGTTCAAGCGCTTCGCCGATATCGATTCCATCGATCTCGAAGTCTCGACCGAAGACCCGGACGAGTTCATCAATTGCGTCAAATTTCTCGGCAAGGGCTGGGGCGGCATCAATCTCGAAGACATCAAGGCCCCGGAGTGTTTCATCATCGAGCAGCGGTTGCGTGAACTGCTCGATATCCCGGTGTTCCATGACGACCAGCACGGCACCGCCATCATTGCGGCAGCGGGACTGATCAACGCGCTCGAACTCACCGGCCGCGAAATTGCAAAAACCAAACTGGTCTGTAACGGCGCCGGCGCTGCCGGCATTGCCTGTCTCGAATTGCTCAAGGCGATCGGTTTCCGGCACGAGAACCTGATCCTGTGCGACACCAAGGGCGTCATCTACGAGGGCCGCACCGACGGCATGAACCAGTGGAAGTCCGGTTTCGCGGTGAAGACCAAAGCCCGCACGCTTGCCGAGGCGCTGGCCGGCGCGGACGTCTTCTTTGGTCTATCGGCCAAAGGCGCGATGACACAGGCCATGGTCAGGTCGATGGCGGACAAGCCGATCATCTTCGCCATGGCCAATCCCGATCCGGAAATCACCGTCGACGAGGTCGCCGAAGTGCGCACGGACGCCATCATGGCGACCGGCCGCTCCGACTATCCGAACCAGATCAACAATGTGCTCGGCTTTCCCTATATTTTCCGCGGCGCGCTCGATGTCCGCGCCACCACGATCAACATGGAGATGAAGATTGCGGCGGCTCGCGCACTCGCGGCGCTGGCGCGCGAAGACGTTCCCGACGAGGTCGCCGCGGCCTACGGCGCCCGCCCGAAATACGGGCCCGACTACATCATTCCGGTGCCGTTCGATCCGCGGCTGATCTCCGACATTCCGCCCGCCGTGGCGAAAGCCGCTATGGAGACAGGCGTTGCGCGCAAGCCGATTGCCGACATGGAGGCCTACCGGCACCAATTGCGCCGCCGTCTCGATCCGATCGCCGGCGTGTTGCAGGGCGTCTACGAGAAGCTGCAGCGGCGGCCGCATCGCGTCGTCTTCGCCGAAGGCGAAGAGGAACAGGTCATCCGTGCGGCGGCGGCCTTCGTGCACCAGGGATTGGGCTCGGCGCTTCTGGTCGGCCGCGAAAGCCGGGTGCGCGAGACCGCGCAGGCGCTCGGCGTCGAACTCGGCGGCAATATCGAAATCATCAACGCGGCGATGTCGTCGCGCAATGCGGCCTATGCGGCCTACCTGTACGAGCGGCTGCAGCGCCAGGGCTTTCTGCAACGCGACTGTCAGCGCCTGGTCAACCAGGACCGCAATCACTTCGCCGCCTGCATGGTCGCGCTCGGCGACGCCGACGCCATGGTCACCGGCGTCACGCGTAATTTTTCCGTCGCGCTCGAGGATGTGCGGCGCTGCATCGACCCGAAACCCGGCCACCGCGTCATGGGCATTTCGTTGGTGCTGGCGCGCGGGCGCACCGTGCTGGTGGCCGATACGGCGGTCACCGAAATGCCCGGCGCCAATGACTTGGCCGAGATCGCGATCGAAGCGGCGCGCGTGGCGCGCGCGTTTGGATACGTGCCGCGCGTGGCGCTGCTTGCGTTCTCGACCTTCGGCCATCCGCCGGGCGAGCGCTCGACGCGCGTGCAGGAGGCGGTGCGGCTCCTCGAGCAGAAGCGCGTCGATTTCGAATTCGACGGCGACATGGCGGCCGACGTGGCGCTGAACATGGAATTGCGCGAGGTCTATCCGTTCTGCCGTCTCTCCGGACCCGCCAACGTGTTGATCATGCCGGCGTTCCACTCGGCCTCGATCTCCACGAAAATGCTGATGGAACTCGGCGGCGCCAATGTGATCGGTCCGATGCTGGTCGGGCTCGACCGCTCGGTGCAGATCGTGCCGCTGTCGGCCAACGATGCGCAGCTCGTCAACATGGCGGCGCTCGCCGCCTATAACGCGGGTGGCTGAAAAAATCGCGCGGCTGCCGGCTGTTAAATTCGGCGCAACGGATTCACGGCCCCGAAACCTCTGTCGCCTAGGGTGCCCCGGCCAGCCATTCGGGGCCCATCATGCAAGCTTTTTCGCCTCCCGTGCCGTTCGCTCTCGAGGTGTGCGGCCTCGTCAAGCGGTTCGACCGGCCCGCGGTCAACGGCCTCGATCTCAATGTCCGCGCCGGCGAGTTTTATGCGCTGCTCGGCCCGAACGGCGCCGGCAAAACGACGACGCTGCGCATGATTGCGGGGTTGCTGCGGCCCGACGCCGGCACCATCCGCGTCACCGGCATCGATGCGCTCCTCGAGCCCGAAGCCGCCAAAAATGTAATGGCGTGGATTTCCGACGAGCCGATGATCTACGACAAGCTCACACCGCTGGAATATCTCGAATTTGTCGCCGGGTTGTGGGATATCGCGCCGGAGCTCGCCGAGCCGCGGGCGCGCGAGCTGTTGCACTGGCTCGATCTCTTGCCGCATGCCCACGAACGCTGCGAAGGATTTTCCAAAGGCATGCGCCAGAAGGTGGCGCTGGCCGGCGCGCTGATCCACGAGCCGCGGCTGATCATTCTCGATGAGCCGCTCACCGGTCTCGACGCCGGTTCGGCGCGCCAGGTCAAAAGCGTTTTGCGCGAACGGGTGCGCTCGGGCGGCACCATCATCATGACCACGCATATTCTGGAAGTCGCCGAACGGATGGCGGATCGCATCGGCGTCATTGCCCACGGCAGGCTTATCGCCGAGGGCACGCTCGAGGAGCTGCGGCGCAAGGTCGGCAAGAGTGTCGACCGCAATGCCGGCAAGACGGGCGAGGCGAACAGTGACGCGAGCCTCGAAGACACTTTCCTCGCGCTGGTCGCCGTCGAGGCCGAAGCGGCATGACGTCTGCGCCCGGCAGCGCGTTATGGTTTGCCCGGCATGAGACGCGGCTTGCCTGGCGCGACTGGCTCGCGATGATGACCGGCGGCCGGCGCGAGCGCTTGCGCCGCGTTGTCATCGCCATCACGGTTTTCGTGATCTTCATGCATTTCGTCGCCACCTGGGTGGTCGGCCCATATGCGGGTGCGCAGCCGGACAAACCGACGCTGCTGGCGATCACCTCCACGATCATGCTGTCATGGCTGCTGATGGTTTCGCAGGCCATGGAATCGATGACGCGGGCCTTTTATTCGCGCTCCGATCTCGATCTCATCTTGTCGTCGCCGGCCCCGGTGGAGAAAGTCTTTGCGGTTCGCATCGCCACGGTGGCGCTGTCGATAGCGATGATGGCATTGCCGCTGGCGGCGCCGTTCATCGACATTCTGATCGCGCGTGGTGGCTGGCGTTGGCTCGGCGCATACGGGTTGATCGTCGCCATGGGCGCTGCCGCGACTGCTTTGGCGGTTGCGCTCACCGTGGCGCTGTTCCGCACGCTGGGCGCGAAGCGCACGCGGCTCGTGGCTCAGGTCGTCGCTGCGGTCATTGGCGCCGCCTTCGTCATCGGTCTCCAGGTGGCGGCGATCCTATCGTTCGGGACGCTGTCGCGCGCGTCGCTCCTGCAATCGCCAACCCTGTTGGCGCTGGCGCCCACCATAAGCAGCGTCGTTTGGTGGCCGGCGCGCGCTGCGATGGGAGATGTCCAGGCGCTTGCGGGTGTGCTGGCCGCGAGCTTGGCCGTTCTTGCCGTAACGATCGCCGCGGTCGCGCCGCGCTTTGGCCAATATGCCATTGCGGCCATGGGCGTCGGCAACGCTGTGGCCGCGAGGGTTCGGCAAACAGGAGGCTTTCGGCCGACATCGCCGCGGCAAGCGCTTCGCCGCAAAGAATGGACGCTTCTGCGCCGCGATCCGTGGCTGGTGTCGCAAACGCTGATGCAGATGCTCTATCTCATTCCGCCGGCCGTCCTGTTGTGGCGCAGCTTCGATAACGCCGAAGTCGGGTCGCATGGCGGCCACGCGGGCGCTTATCAGCTCCTGGTGCCGGTGCTGGTCATGGCGGCAGGTCAGCTTGCCGGCGGGCTCGCCTGGCTTGCGATTTCCGGTGAGGATGCGCCCGACCTTGTTGCCTCGGCGCCGGTACCGCAGCGATTCATCGTGCGGGCGAAGATCGAAGCGGTGCTGGGGGTAATTGCCGTGGTCTTTGCACCGCTCGTTGCGGTTCTCGCCATCGCATCGCCATGGCACGCGTTCGTGACGGTCGTGGCGATCGGTATCGCCGCCATGGCGGCGACAGCGATCCAGCTCTGGTTCCGCAGTCAGGCCAAGCGCAGTCAATTTCGCCGTCGCCAAGTGTCCTCGCGCGTGGCGACCTTCGCCGAGGCTTTTTCATCGATCGGCTGGGCGGCGACTGCGGCCGTGGCCGCCGCAAGCTTCTGGCTCGCCATCGTACCGGGGGTACTCGCGCTCATGGTGGTCGGCGGGGCTTGGTGTATGAGCCCGCGCCAAGCCTGAACGGCCAATTCTCGCCGCCGCCTTGATGTCGGCGAAGCATCATTCAGGCACCGCCCCACCGGTGCGGCGGATTGCGTCATGCGTTGTTCATCGGACTACGCGCAATCTGCCATAATACTGGTAGAGACGGGATGCCGCCGTGCCGAAACACAAAGCCGATGCCAAACCTAAGTCCAAGCCGGCCGATCCGGCCTCGCGCCGTGCCGGCAGCGCCGCGGGGCCCACGCAGGATTTCGTTGTCGCGGCCGCGACCCTTGGGGTGGTCGCCGCGGGTGCGGCCTTGTTCGAGTTCGCTCTGATCCCCGGCATCGTGCTTGGCGGCGCCGCCATGCTGGCGCCCAAATACGCCCCGAAGGTTTTGCCCACGCTACGCCGGACTTTGCAGCCGCTCTTCAGTTCAACCTCCGCTGCGGCAGTAGACCCTGAGGCGTCCCCGCGGGGCGGGCCGGGGGTCAAGCTGCCACTCGCCATTCCTGCCAAGCTCGCGATCAAACAGGCGCTGATTAAGACCATCACCTTTAGGCTCATCGTCACGACGCTCGACTTCACCTCGAATTACGTGGTGATCGGCGAACTCGGTACGTCGGCGGGCCTGTCGGCCTTCGGTTTCGTCGTCGCTCCGTTGCTCTATCTCGCCCACGAAACCGGCTGGAATTACTTTGGCCCGTCCGCCGAAGGCAAGGTCGAACTGGCAGGCTTTACGATCAGTCGGGCCTTGGCCAAGACGGTGACCTTTCGAGTCATCGCTACGGCGATGGACTTCACCACGCTCTATGTCGTGGTTGGTGATCTGCCCACGGCGGTCGGGCTCGCGGCCTTCGGCTTTGTGGTCGGTCCCTTTGTTTATTACGGCCATGAATGGGCCTGGGACCGCTACGGCTCGTCCGCCGAACCCAGCCTCGACCTGCCGACAAACCTCCTGCCGGCGCCAGGCTGACGCCGAGCCTCGCGCTCGCCATCCCTTGCCATAACGCTGTGGTTGCATAATCATGACTCGGGGGCGCGGAGGCACTTCGGTTCTGACTGAATCGGAATCTGACTCCAGGGTTTTTGTTCGAGCACGATCTTCCGGAAAACCGGTGTCGGCGTTTCGGGATCGTGCCGTGAGGGGCGTGATGGCAAAGATCCCATCGCTTGGATTGACCGTATTATTGTTTCTATTTGTGCAAGCTGTCGAACCGGCGCATAGCGAGGACGCGGGCTTTTGCGCGATCTTTGCTCAGTATTTTGCCGATCGAGCATCTGGATTTAGCGGTGAGCGCGCCGCACGAACTAATTCAAACCAAATTCTCTGGACCAGCAAGCAGTCGTTCCCGGACATGCAATGCACGATCGGCGAGCAATACGTGCAATGCAAATATAGCGAGCCCGGAGTGATGGGCCCGGAAACCCTGTCTCGGCATATGACGATGGCCCAGAAGATCGATGAATGCGTAGCTAAGCTTCCAGGCCTGCAAAAGACTCAACTGAAGCGAATGCACGATACCGACACGCACGGCTCCATGTTCGTCCTTAGTGAAGGCTGGGAAGTCGCCGATGGCGGCGGCACCTATACGGTTTCGCTTATCCGAAGCGGCCTGGTGTTGATGTTTACCGCGAAACAATGATGGGTCATCGGGCGCTCTCCAGCGTCGGCGAGGTAATCGGGTGAGGCGCAACGCCTGTTGCGGCTCGATACAATATCTGAAAAGCCCGGTTGGGGTTTTGCCTGCCGGAGTGCGCCGCGCGAAGGCCCGAAGCTCGGCCGCCGCTTTTAGCGGCCGTGCCTCGGGTCTCGACGCGGCGCGCCCTCCTGTGATTAAACTTGGCCCGCTTCGCCCACGAAGACGAGAATGTCGAAGAAACGCCCTTTTCCGGTACTCATCGTCGCCGCGCTTGCTGTTAGCGCGGCCGAATCGACGCCTGTTGCCGCCCGATGGGTCAACCCGGATACCGCCGGTTACTGCGCGTCCGGTACTTGCAATAGAGCTGGCGGGATCAGGGCCCGCAACGTCAGATTCTGCAAGGCGGAGAACTGCCGCGACTTCGCGGCCGCGAACCTCAAAACCGTCGCCGTCACCCGAAGGCCTCCTTGCCAAGCAAGTCCGGCTGCGGCCATGGTCTGGCCGTGGAACTGGATCTGGCCGCGTCGCGATTGTGGACCCAGCAATGAAAAATAACGCATGCGCGAAAAACAACAGTCCGGCGTGACAAGACCGAGAGTGGCAAGTACCCGATGATTCCGTTCGACATGGTGGAGCCCGCTTCGCTCGCGGAGGCGATAGCGCTGCTCGATCCGCTGGAGCCGACGATCCGCGCCGTCTCCGGCGGTACCGCGCTGATGCTGATGATGAAGAGCGGCGTGTTCCAGCCGACCAAGCTTGTTTGCCTGCACCGCATCGAGCGCGACTATGCGCAGATAGCGCTGACGGACAAAGGCGAGCTGCGTATCGGCGCCATGGCGACCTTAAGCGAAGTCGAACATGATGCGGCCGTCGCCGCCCGCCTGCCGGTCCTTGCTCGCGCGATGCGCAAACTATCCAATCCGCGCGTGCGCAATGTCGCTCGCGTCGGGGGTGCGCTGGCGCACGGCGATCCGCACATGGACCTGCCGCCGGTGCTCGCGGCCCTTCGTGCCCGCATAAGCATCAGCGGTCCAACGGCGAGCCGCGAACTGCCGCTCGACCGGCTCTATGCCGGCTATTACGAAACCGTGCTGGAGAAGAACGAACTGATTACCGCGGTGACGGTGCCCCCGCCCGGCGCGCGGAAAGCGGCTTACATCAAAGTCACCTCGCGTTCGGCCGACGATTGGCCGGCGCTTGGCGTCGCGGTGACGTTCGCGGTCGAGGACGGCGTGCTGCGCGACCCCATAGTCGTGGTCAGCGCCGCAACGGAAAAGATGACGCGCATGACGGCAGCGGAGAAAGTCCTGCAAGGCGCGGCGCCCGACGATGCAGTCCTGACGCGGGCCGGCGAAGCGGCCGTCGCCGAGGCATCGATCCTCGCCGACGCCCATGGCTCCGCCGCCTATAAGCGCGAATTGCTGCGGGTTTATCTGCGCCGCGCCGTCCGGCAGGCCTTGAACGAAAGCGCGGTGCCGCGATGAACCAGGTCGGCCGATCTATTCCGCGGCTCGAAGTGCGCGCCAAGGTTACCGGGCGCACCGACTATACGCATCACTTGCGTCTGCCCGGCATGCTGTACGGCAAAGTGTTTCGCTCCACCGTGCCGCACGGCCGGATCCGCAGTATCGATACGAAGGCGGCGAAGGAGCTTGCGGGCGTCTACGGAGTCTTCACCGGCGCCGATATCCAAAAACTGATTCCGGAGCCCTATTACGGTCCGGCGTTCCACGATCAGCCAATCCTGGCACTCGATAAAGTGCGCCATGTCGGCGAACCGGTCGCGGTCGTGCTCGCCGCCGATCCGCATATCGCCGACCAGGCCGTGCAATTGATCTCGGCCGAATATGACGAACTGCCGGCGGTCTACGACGAGGTCGAGGCGATGCAGCCCGATATTCTCGTCCACGACGTCTTGCGCCCGGCCGGCACTTTCGCCGATCTGAAACATCTCAAAGGCCGCGGCAACACCAATATCGCGCTCGATTATCATTTGCGGCGCGGCGATGCCGAGGCGGCGTTCGCGGGCGCTGATCGTGTTTTCGAGCACACCTTCAAGACGCAACAATGTTTGCATTTGGCGTTCGAGCCGTTCGTCTCGGTCGCCGAGCCTGGTGAAAACTCTCTCACCATCTACACCGCGAACCAGTCGCCATCTTTCGTGCGCATCGAAATCGCGCGGCTGTTCGGCTGGCCGGAAAATCGCGTGCGGGTGAAGGTGCCGTTTCTCGGCGGCGGTTTTGGCGGCAAGCTCTACATCAAGCTCGAAGCTCTTGTGGCGGCGCTGGCGATGATGGTGCGCCGGCCGGTCAAGATCGCGCTGACGATGGAAGAACAGTTCTACATGATCACCAAACATCCGACGACGTTCCGCATCAAAAGCGGCGTCGCCAAGGATGGCCGCATCGTCGCGCGCACCTGCCAGGTGCATTGGAACGGCGGCGCCTACGCGGATATTGGTCCGCGCGTCGCGCAAAAATCCGGTTTCACCGCGGCGGGCCCCTACGACATCGACAATATCAGTATCGATTCCTACGAGATTTACACCAACCGGACGCCGGCCGGCGCGCTGCGCGGTTTCGGCGTGCCGCAATTGGTATGGGCCTTCGAGTCCCACACCGATTTGATTGCCCGCGAGCTCGGCATCGATCCGGTGCAATTTCGGCGCAAGAATCTTTTGCGTAACGGACGGCCGCACGCGAGCGGCACCGTGCTGCATGATGCCGCCATCACCGAGGTGTTCGATTCGCTGGTGGCGCGAATGGGCTGGGACAAGCCGTTCGAGCGCGGCTCCGGAACCGTGCGGCGCGGCCGCGGCGTTGCCATCGGTCTGAAAGCCGTGATCTCACCCACCACCTCGGTGGCGATCGTGAACATTTCCGCCGACGGCAGCGCCACGCTCTACACCGGCACCGTCGACATGGGGCAGGGTTCCGACACCGCCTTCGCGCTCATCGTCGGCGAGGTGCTCGGCATCGAGGCCGAAAGGGTGCGGGTCGTTCACTCCGATACCGACGTGACGCCCTACGACATGGGCACGCTCGGCTCGCGCTCGCTCTATCACATGGGCAATGCGGTGCGGCTCGCGGCCGAAGACGCCCTCGTAAAGCTGCGCGCGCTTGCGGCTGAGGCCGGACTGCCCAAAGGCACCAATTATCCGCCGGAGGAAATCTTCAAGAAACGCTATGGCATGCAGGCCGGCAACGCCATCGGCACCGCGAGTTTTGTTCCGAGCTACAAACCGCCGGATCCGCAGACCGGCCAATCGGACAATGTCACGCCGTTCTGGATGGTCGGCGGCTCGGGTGTCGAGATCGAGGTCGATACCGAGACCGGGCAGGTGCGCATCTTGCGGCTTGTCAACGCCGCCGATTGCGGCAAGCCGATCAATCCCGGCGTGGCGCGCGCGCAGCTTTCCGGCGCCGCTGTTATGCAGCTCGGCTTCACGCTGTCGGAGGCGATGCATCTCGACGGCGGCCAGGTCACCAATGCGTCGCTCGCCGATTACAAAATTCCCGGCATCGGCGACATTCCGCCAATGGAGAATGAACTCGTCACCGCCGAACAACATACCGGGCCGTTCGGCGCCAAGGGTCTGGGCGAATCCGGAACGTTCGGCGTGTCGCCCGCCATCGCCAATGCGATCCACGATGCCGTCGGCGTCCGCATCATGGAATTGCCGATCACCGCCGAGGCGGTGCTGCGCGCCTTGCGCGCCAAAGACGGCCGGCCGCTGGATGAGGAATGAGTGAGCGAATCATGACCGCGCGCATCATCAATTTCACCCTCAACGGCCAGCCGGTCTCGACCGCGATCGAGCCGCACCGCAATATGGTCGAGCTATTGCAACGCTTCGATCTGTTCGGCGCGCGCGAAAGCTGCGGCCAGGGGCTGTGCGGCTGCTGCACCGTCCTGGTCGACGGCGTCGCGGTGTCGGGCTGCCTTTATTTCGCGGTCTGGGCCGACGGCAAGAAAATTTCGACCGTCGAGCATCTCGATGCCGGCGGCACGTTGTCCAAGGTGCAGCAGGCCTTCATCGATTGCGGCGCCTTTCAATGCGGCTTCTGCACGCCAGGCTTCGTGCTGATGACGCATCAATTGCTGGAAGCCCATCCCGATCCGAGCGACGACGATATCCGCGATTATCTTGCCGGCAATCTCTGCCGCTGCGGCGCCTATCCGGAAATCATCGAAGCAGTGAAGCGCGCGGCGAAGGCGCCTTAACATCGCCGCGACGGGTCTAGGGTTTCTCCGGAAACACGCGTTTGTAGCGAATGAAGTCGTCCGCATTGGCAAATTCGTCATAGAGCCGGCGTGCCGGATTGTCGGCGCGGGTGTGCCAGTAAAGCCGTGACCAGCCTTCGCTGCGAGCGCGCTCGACCAAGTCTTGAATTAACAGCCGGCCAAGCCCGCGGCCGCGAAATCCCGGGGCGACGAACAGGTCCTCGAGATAGCAGACCGGTGCGATGACCCATGTCCCCTCATGCAAGAGGCTGATGCTGAAGCCGACGGCCGTACCGTCGATCATTGCGAGGCGGCCGAACATCGGCGACGCCGGATCGAGCATCCGCTGCCAAGTCCGCGCGGTGACGGTCTCGGGAATGCTCGCTGCGTAAAAGGCGTTATAGCCAGCCCAAAGCTCTCGCCACGCGGCTTCGTCCGCCGCGGCCGGGTTTCGTATTGCCGCCGGCTCGGTCATTCGGTTCCTGCCGCCGCGGCCAGTGCTGCTACCCGATCCAAATCCACCAAAAGGCCATGGCTGATCACGGCGCGCGGCCGGCCGTGAAAGCGGAGCGCGTCGGCGATATCGGGTTGATCCAGTACGACGAGATTGGCCGGCGCTCCCACCACAATCGCGAAATCAGCAATGTGTAGCGCCTTGGCGGGATTCACGGTGATCATGTCGTAGAGCGTCTCCATGTCGCTTCGCGACATCATCCACAGCAGATGCGAGGCGAGGAACGCCACTTCGAGCATGTTGTTGCGGCCGTACGGATAATAAGCGTCCGAAATATCGTCCTGTCCGAGGCAGACATTGATCCCGGCGGCGAGCAGTTCGGGAATTTTCGCATGCAACGGACCGGTATGCGGATTGCTGACGATCGAGATACCCGCGGCATTTAAGGTCTTCAGGAGATCGCGCATATAGGCTTCCGGATAGGCCGACATGGCGCGGCAGTGGTGCGCCAGCGCGCGGCCCTGCCAGCCGCGCTTGATAGTTTCGCTCGCCATCATCTCCAGCGTGCGCAGCTCGGCGTCGCCGGAATCGTCGAGCAGCATCGACACGTCTTTTCCAAACTCGACGGCAAGGTCGAAGCAGAATTTGACATGAGTCATCATGTCCTCGGATGAGCGTTCGATCCACGGAATGCCGCCGACCACGTCGGCGCCGAGCCGCATGGCGTCGCGCATCAGTTCGTCAGTGCCGGGGTCTTTGACGATGCCATCTTGCGCAAAGGCCACAACCTGCAGCTCGACGATGCCGCGAAACTCGTCGCGGACCGCGAGCAGCGCCTTGACGCCTTCGAGCTTTGCCTTGCTGTCGACATCGGCGAAGGC
>Ga0182016_10004079_pt1 | contig 16341 bp, 18 predicted proteins | sample 712S2MmetaG_FD_120491 | JGI IMG/M metagenome (GOLD analysis project Ga0182016, IMG submission 120491) | Permafrost microbial communities from Stordalen Mire, Sweden - 712S2M metaG | ecosystem: Environmental > Terrestrial > Soil > Wetlands > Permafrost | place: Sweden: Stordalen | collected...
GATGGCAGGAGAGTTTGCTGTTGGTGCGCTTCCTTATGCCATGACTCCCGAGGGGATGAAGGCGGCAGAAGCCTATCGCTTGCAGGTTCTAAAGAATGAAGGTGCCGCTCAACGCGGTGGTTCGGCTCGGCCAGTTCCGTACTATCCCGGCGCGGTGAACATCAAAACTGCTTCGTCGATGATCGATCAGGGCATCCAATTCAACGGAGAAGATGGGAATCCTATCGACGTGTCCAAGATTCCCGAGGGTTCCATCCTGATTCCGGTTTATCTTGGGGGCGGAAAATCGTATTGGAGTATTGGAACAGACAAGGGGCGCTACGAGACAGCCGGTAATCAGCGTATGCTTGAACCTTCCGTGGGCGGTCCCAATCCTGAAGCGCCGTCGCTCGGCCCCGTACGTGTTCCAAGCTCAACCACGCGCACGCAAACCTCTCCCGGTGGGGGGCAGGTCGTCACAGGAACAAGTACAGTCATACCGCAGAACAGCGGCATTCCGGCGACGACCCCACACGGGTCCACCCCTCAGAGTGAACCTACACTTCACACTCGACCACAAGGAAAAGTTACGCAAAAACTACAGGGGCAAGCAGACCTCAGCCGTGGAAAAAGTATCCTTCCCGACATTCAGAACATGACTCCGCAGAACGCAGCAGCGGCTCGGAAATCTCAGCCTGCGGTATCTGCCCTCCTTGGACTCTACGGAGATCCGCAGAGTCCGCAAGCACCTTCGATGGTAGAATTCGCTCCACTTGCAAACGATCAACATGCGCAGCAGGTTCTCGGAGAGGCATTCAAGTTGCTCGATCAGAGTATGGGAGAGATTTCCGATCCTGGAATCATTCAGACTCTCGGAACAGCAGCGGGTTGGGCAAACTTTCGTGCATCGGCGGAAGCGGGTGCCCAACAGGCTACGGGAACGCAGATGACGAAGCAGGAACGGGAATACTTTGATACAGCGATTGCATCAATGGCTGATATTATCGGTTCCCGGTCTGCAACTGGACAGTCTCCAGCGCGGTTCAGCGTGAAATCGATTCAGAACGAACTCCCTCTGATCGGTCTTTCTGGTACTCCTGATTCTGAAAGCTATCTGACGAAGATGCAAACTATCGGTCGCCAGATACGAGTTGGATTGAACGCTGTTCCGGATAATTCCCGTGCGCTGGCGTGGCTCGACAAGCGGGAGCATGAGATTGGTTCGCAGAAGGGTAATAAACCATCTCAAGGAAAGGCCATCGTCCAACATTCTCCAAGTACTGGCCAGTACCGATATTCGATGGATGGGGGGTCCACATGGCAGATGGGCAAGCCTCCAAGCCAGTAAGCGACTGGCAAACCGTAGAACCGAATGATTGGCAGGCAGCGACTACTGAGGAATCAGAGCACGCTCGGCAACTTGCGCCATCGCGGCCTATTAGTCCAACGATTACCCCACAGCGCACGTCATCCGCACTGGACAAATTCCTTGCTCCATCCGACATGACCGGCAACGATCCGAACACGCTAAAGGGATACGGAAAAACATGGGGAGAGGCCTTGAAGGGAGCGGCTCAAGGTATCCGTCAATTTATTACCACCCCACTACCTGGAACAGATGGCAATCCCATCATTTGGAATCCTGTTGCTCAGGCCAAGAAAAACATCTCGGGTATTGAGGATCTAGCAAAAACAGCCAAGGAAAATCCTAATTATGCGGCTGGACTAGTGGCTGGTCCAATGCTTCTCACGCATACACTTACGAAGTTGTTATCTCCTGCCGGAATGGCTGCAAAACTCACTAAGGGAAGTGGAGGCATGGCGGAAGACATTGAACCGACCGTAAATGATCTTCGCGCAGTGACCAAGGAAGTAAATCCCGCCACAGGGAAAGCCTTCGGTACTCCCCGGACCGTACAGGACTTCATCGATCACGTTTCAGTAGCCGAGGGAAAACTAAACAAAGAATACGCGAATGCTCTTGGCCCCCATGCTAATGACCCGGGACCGGTGACCGCCAATGGTACATTCCCCGTTGCCGATGCAATCCGCGCACTTAAAAACAAACTAGGCGATACCACCCCTCAAGATAAGGCAGCTCGCGCATATATTGATCAGATGGCCTCTCATTTCGAGAAACCTCTTACACTGGACGAATTAAACCGTCAGCGCATATCGGCCAATGGCAGACTTTATTCTTTTGAAAACAAGTCAGATGTGGCTCAATATGCGAGCGCGGGAGCCAATGCGGGTACAGCGGTAGACAAGGCAATCGCTAATTCGGTGAGAGATACCGTGTATCCCGTGATGGATAAATTGGCGGGAAAGCAAGATGGATATTTTCGCGATCTTCAGGGAAGAGTAGGTAATCTGTTTCGCCTGCAGAGCGATGCGAAAGAATATGCATCCGCAGTTCATCAGAAATCGATGATTGCCAAGGGAAGCACTCCGATGCAGAGACTTCATCCGGGCGCGTCAGTTTCTGCGAGTGGCGGCGTTCATGGATTTTTGTCGAATATCCAATCTGCGCTCAAGGCTCCCAACCCCGAAGCGGAGGCCAATTCGGCAATCCGTTCCGCATATGGCATACGTCAAAGACTTCAACCTCCACCTGAAGTAATGAGCCAACCAATCACTGCTCTTATGACGGCAACGATGCCTGAGGGTCCGGTTTACAAACTACTGAAAAGTCTTCGCGATGAACACATCAATAATCCTCAATAGCATAGATCGCTGCGAACGCCTGCCCTACCTGTTGCAGCGGTGGCAGACTCCCGCCATACGTCCCATAGAAGCACTGTACGAATCCATCGAAGCCGGTCTGATCTCGGCAAGCAAAGAGCCTTGGATAGTAGCGGAACAGGCACTATACGACCTGGCGACGACGCGCGGAATCGATTCAAACCAGACCGATCTTCTCGGGGAAGCTGAGCATCTGGCATCCTTGGTTTCGTTTATCACCTACATCCTGCGCCCGGGTGGACCCTGGAAGCGTCCAGAACCTATTCCCCTACCCAACGGCACTCCCTGGCACCCCGGCGCGTTCCTGAGTCCATCCGAGAGCCATCTACGCAGGGTTGTTCTGTGCTCCCGATGGGATGCTTACAGGATGGTTGAGGAGGAGCACGACTGGAGAACGCTGGAAGGTTCGATTTATGGCGTTCCGATAGATTTGGTTGTGATTGTCCTCGGGCAGGAGCGCGACGGGCGCAGACATGGGCCTTTATCGAGAGCCTACCGGCATCCCGTATCGAAGACGCTGCGCTTCAAAAAGAGAGACGGTGAAGACTTCGGATCGACGTGGGAGCGCGTATGGCGAGAGCGAGACAAGGCCACACGCGAAGAATGGTTAGATGCACTTGCCGATGATGGCGTGTTGCCCGATGTGGTCCAGATTCACAGCGTTCCGGTTTCTGGTCGTGATTGGTGCAATATCGCACTAAAAAAACTGGAGCGGATCATGGAAGCAAAGGAGCCACCGGAAGAGTCCTCTTCGATGTGTTTTGATCGTGTGCGGCCTTGCGCCTTTCGTGCCTGTTGCCCAAAGGGAGAAGAGCCATCAGAAGCATCCGGCTTCGTCCGGTTACATCATGCCGCCGATACCGCGCCGTAACTCGTCGGCGAATCCAACAGCAAATTGTTCATTTGTCCGGTTCTGCGGCTGTGGAGCCTGTGCCGGTTCGGAACTGATGGAGCCAAGAGACTGAGGTATCTGCATCAGAGGAGCAGGAGTAGCGTAAAGAGGATTTGCCATTGCAGCCGGACGATTCTCCAGTTGCGCAATCAGCCCGATGCGATATTGCACCTCTTGTTCGATGCCCTTCAACTCACCCTCAGCGGCCTGAAACTTGCTCTGAGCCAGAAGGTAGGCTGCATGAGATTCGGTGAGCCGTGAACGGGAATCGTTGCGCTGAGACACTAGTTCTACCACCTGAGACTGGAGAGCTAGAACGGCAGGAGATGGAGGTACGGGAGCGGCGGGTACCACCGGAGCTGGAAGGGCCTGCCCAGCGGCAATTGCATGTAACGCTCGTAGCTCATCGATCCCATTGGCAACTTCGGGAAGTGCTTTGCGTTCTGCCCAACGCGCTTTTAGCTTGTCGGAAAGTGCCTTTTTGCCAGCTGCGCTCATCTTTCGTTTCTTGGTTTTCGAGGTAGTGTTCGCGGGTGGTTCGGAGGTGATGACGGTATCATTCATGCAAAAAATGATAATACTAACCACAAGTAAAGTATAGAAATAAATGATTCGGTAGGGTATGCTTAGGTCGTATCCTCTGTATTACTTGCTTTCACCCGCGATGGACGGCCTCGGAAAATGAGGCATAGATGCTCAAGTGGATTATCCTGGCATTACTGCCAGCCGTGACAGTTTCCTCGCAGACTGGACCTATAAGCGGGTTTTGTGAGCAGGGAGCCGCGCAGACTCAGGTACTTGGAAGCAAGTCCATAAACTACAGCCAAGGCGTCATTCCATCGTGCCGGGTTGCCATCTATCTTCATGGATTGAGCGCAGTACAGAGCGCCACGTATCAAAGCGGTGGGTCGATATCCGGTACTTCGGGACAATCATGCGTGGCCACTTTCAACGGTGGTCAGACCAACGGAACCGGAATATTTACCCTCACCGCCAACAACACGATAGCGGTAGGAACATCAGCATCTATTCCTTCTCCAACTGGAACCTACACAACCGCTCCGACCACAGCGACACTTTCCAACGGAACAGCGGTATGTTCTGGAACTGCAAACGTTACGGCCAGCATCACTCCAGCCGCAGCAACAATTTACGCCGATCTAAATAACACCCCAAAGTCCAATCCATTCACCGCATCCAATACCGGACAATTTATCGCCTATGCGACAGGTGGAATCCTGTACGATGTGACGCGGAGTGGGGGAATACCTCCGAATAGCTATACTTCTCCGCTTACAACTACCGTACTCGTTCCCCCTCCCGCTGGTGGCGCGTGCTCGGGTTGCGCTATTCTCACCACCACCTCTTCGCAGGTATTCAATGGTCCTCTGACGATCCCGACAGCTACCATCGGTACTCTGATACCTGGAAGCGCGGTTACTTCTAACTACCTGTGGACATTCAATCAAGGCATACAGTTAAGCAACAATGCACCGATTGTCGCCGAAAGCGCCAACGGTTCCGCCTGTAATCTTGCGTACGTTGACGTGAGCAATAATTATTACTTTGGAGATGTAAACAACTGCTACTCAGGTAGCGGTTTTTGGATGAATGACGGTGCTCCATCACTGACATTTACATCCGGAGCCGTGACTTTCAATAAGCCTCCAGTGTTCGGATCGTTCATTTTGAATGGATCACAGAGCATGACCGCAGTGCAGGGGAGTACGGCGACCAAGGTTATGTCAGCTACGGGTACATTCACCCCCGGAGATTGCGTCAAGGTTGCGGCAGATGGTAGCGCTCAGGACTCAGGAGCTGGCTGTGGTGGTGGTGGTGGCGTGGTCAGTTCTTTGACGACTTCGGGAAGCAGTGGCGCTGCTACGCTTGCGGCTGGTGTTCTTAATATTCCGGTGTACACGGTTAGCGGTGTTGCTGATGTAGATGTAACCATTTCGTCAATCACGATTGCAGCAAATAGTTCCTTTCCACAATATCCAGCGTCGGCGAACACGTTCTCAATGCCCGGTGTAACCACGGCGATGGTGGTTTTATGTGGTTTCTCTGGTGACCCAGTCATCACTACCGGTTGGGGTCAGGTTGGAGGTTTGAAGATCAGTCCATGGGTATCTTCGAACGGTACCGTATCTTATCGCATTTATAACCAGACTGGCGCATCTATCACCTCGGGAAGCACTGCTCTTAGGTGCATGGCTCAATGAGGATTGTACTCACATTGCTTCTGGCTATTTGTGGAGTTGCGCGGGCACAGGTGGGAGCGTCAGACAATCAGGCATATACCACCGTAGCTCCCCCACCTCCCACAGGAGCGATCACTTTCTCTCCAGTAGCGGGAACCTATACCGGATCGCAGACGGTAACCGTATCGACCACAACCGGAAGCGGAAGCGTGTTTTGTACGAACGATGGGACTCTGGCTAACGCCGCTGCTACATTCATAGGCACGGCTCCGGCATCCGGTGGAGCGGCGGGGACAATCACCGTGTCATCTTCGCAGACCATCAATTGCCAAGTAGTTACCGGGGCTGTTACACATCAAAACCTGCAAGCATCCTCGGCTGGATGGAAAGTCGTCATAGCGACATGCACGGTGGGAGGAGTCAACGTATGCAACCATGGAACCCCGACCGCGACATCTGGCGGCGGTGTCGGTAGCTCGGTCCCGACCACTTGGACGTATACGTGGGGAAGCGTTCTTTCCCAGAGCATTACCGCTCCCGCATTTGTGCAGATTCTAGCTCCGTTCTCGGGATCGACGAATGACGGAACGGCTGGACAACAGCTTATGATCGTGCAGCGTAAGATTGCGCAACCCATAAATAGTGCAGCTACACAGAATCAGGAAGCAGACTCGCAAGCCATCAATTCCACATGGAAGATAGCTGGTCAATCCATGAAGCATAACGTTGGCCTTCAGTGCGAACAGGCTCCTGATACGGGTTGCCCTGGACACTGGGCCATCGGTGGAGGAAACGCCAGCAATCAAGATCACTGGTTTTGCACGTCGATCAATACTGGATGTCCATGGACAGACGGAACAAAGGTTGAATTTGCCACACAAGCCCACTGGACCAATGGAGATACGGGCTGTGGTGGGTACGGTTGCATGTATATCGATTGGCTGGAAACCAATGGAATTAGAAACGATCTGAGCCACACACAATTTGTTTCAGGATTCCCGCTCGGGGCGGTATCTAATGAGCTTGTGACTTGGCCCTCGTTTATGGGGTCTCAGGACCAGCTTGACATGTACAACACGGCAGCGACTATACAGCGGCAGGTGACCTACGCCAACGTGACAGTTGCAATTTACTCAGCCACGCCGATACTTGGTTCGGCTGCTTACGTGATTCACTGAGGGTGATATGAGAAAGATCGCACTGATACTCGGATTATTTATATCTTTACCGCTCTGCGCCCAGACTGCCGCCATAAGCGGGTATTCAACGCTTGGGGGAACGCAGGCGAAGACTCAGGGGTTGAATTCCACCAACTACCTTCAGGGAATCATACCGCACGCCACCATAACGGTTTTACTTACCGGGACGCAAACAAAGGCCACGATATACTCGAATGGTTCCAATACTCCTCTATCTAATCCTTTTACCTCCAACGATTCAAGTTCATCCAATCCTGGCGGGTGGGTTTTTTGGGCATCTACCACACAGGCATATGACATCGTCGCAAGCGGAGGTATACCTCCCAACACTTACCCTTCCCCTGTTCCTATTTGCGTGGACTGTTTCCCCGGCAATCAGGTTAGCTTTTGCTTAAATGGATGCACGCTTACCGGACAGTTGAATAGTACCTATACGGGAACAGATACGTTTTTTGGGGGGATTACAGCGGCTAATATTTTGGCTCCAAATGTGGGAAATATCATTCTTGCGGATGGTTGGTCAGCCGGTGTGAATGCGGGAGCGTGGAGCAGCGCTACCACATATCCATCATGCAACGTGGTAAGCTACAGCGGAAAAACCTACGTATCCACCGAAACAACGAACAACATACTACCGGGAACAGGTGATAGCGCCAACGCGGGAGCGCACGCCTATGATTGGCTGCTAGTACGCAGCGACGGAGTGACTTACACACCGGCTGGCTGGATGTGCGCGGACTATGTTCTCATTGGAAATGGGGAACGCGCCACGATAGGAACTGGTAAAAATGGAGGCACTAACTACACTCTCCTGTTCGGTTCAGGCACGTACACAGCGACCAGTGGAGCATTTTTTATCTCCGACCCGGCTCCGATGTTCAATGGAATAGCGGCCCCTAATCGCATTACGGTTAATCCCGCAGGAATGGGGAAATCCGCTACACACATTGTCGCCGCAGGATCATGGCCTGCCTATACCACGTCGACATCTGTTATCCCCGGTTACACTATCCCGACTTCATTCCCGACCGGACTTATCGAGTCACCAATTCAAGCGGGTGCATCCGTAGGCGGCCCAAACTATGCTCCCAAGGTCTACAGTCTTGTAGGAATTGACGTGAACGCGAATCAGATTGCGCCCTATGCAATCGATCTGAAAGGCTTTGCGATTAACGGGTATATTGCGGATGTGCAATACGAGCAAGGAACCGTTGGGAATGCTCGGCTTGGCGTCAACAGCAGCAATACGGATACATGGATTAGCAGCCCAACTATCGTTGGTTTCACGGATAATACGCAAGATGAGGTAGTCGGTGGAGCGTTCCTTACAGTATCAATCTCGGGCGGTGTTCCAACTGTTGGATTCGGCGTACAAATTGCATCATCTTCCCTGGGAAGCGGCTATCCTACAACTGGCACTGAGCCGTGTACGGTCAATGGTGGGACGTTCACGGCACAGGCCACTTGCTCTGCTACAGCTAACGGATTCGGTGGCGTAGCTATCGCAATAACTAGCGCTGGAACCTATAGCACGGCCCCGACTTCGATCAGTTTCACGTCCTTTGGCTCTGGCTCAGGCGCTGGCGCAACGCCTGCAATATCTTCCGGGTCAGGCTATCCTGCTAACACGCAAGTTGTGTTACAAGGCACGCAGGGCGGAACTTCTCCAGTTCCCTGTACAACAATGCCGACTGCCAGCACGCTTTATCCAGAGGGGAGCGTAACCCCGACTTTATCTGGTGGTGGCGCTATCACGTTGACGGGATGGCAGACGACAACAGGGGCATCCGGTTGCGTGGGGCCGATGATGGCGTGGGCGTCTTCAGTCTATCCTGTAGCTATCGGAACAGACTTCAATTGGGTCTCAGACTTCACTCATGGAGGGGGGCTGTTCGGCACGTCTGGATCTGCTTGCACTTATCGATTTATGCATGGCAACAATAAAATCAGCGGTATCCATTGGCAAGGTGGCGGCCAGTACGGACTCTGCAACTATAACAACAATACTATTGATGGTTTCAACGCAGGAGAGCAGAGGCAAGGGAGTATCTTCACTACTACGCCGATACAGGTAGACCATGGCTCGGTGGGTTACACAATTTCCTTCCCTTACCATGCTTTTATAACGCAGGTTGAGTTCGCGGCGAACACTGGCACTGTAAATGGGACAGCGGTAAATGGTACATCGATCAGGGATACGATATGTTACTCAAACCCCGTATCTCGTAATAACCTTGAGTATCATAGCATCCTTAATTACGCAAGTAGCGGAACAACCATCCTGTCTCAAACTAGCGGATCGGGATATGCGGGACCAGGATATGTCGTAGTCAGTGGCGGTAGCCCTGTAAATCCTAATACCATCGCAATAATCAGCGTTAGCGTAGACAGCAGTGGTGCGCTACACTTCTCAAACAACCAACCAGGTTCGTATCTTCCCGGATCAGCCACGCCGACAATATCACTTGCCGGATTTACGAGTGGGAGTGGAGCCTCAGCGACACTACAGCTTCAATCCCCGAATTTCCAGATTTGGGACTCACCGGCAGATACATTTCCAAGCGATGTCCACAACCTGGCGTATTGTGGACCATTCGGAAGTGGATCGACCATAGAGAGCACTGCCGCGCCTGCCACTTTCAATGGCATCGTGAATCCGATAACACAGACGATAAACACTAGAACACTGGGAGTTACCGGCTCGGTTGGCTATAATCCTCAGATCACACAGACTACAGTAAACACTACGGATAACGGAGATGGGATAATTAGTGGATCATGGACAATCTTAGCTAATAGCGCTTCATCTCAATTAACAAGCCGTCTCGGAAGCCTCTTTACATCAAACCAGCTTACTGGCGGTGGAGCACTAGTGAATGGCTATGGATTAAATCTGAGCTTAGATACGATTGCGGGAACCACAACAAGCCAATACTTCGATTTTTTTGTGACCGATGCAGGGCGTAGAATGCTCGGTACAGTCGTGAATCGTCGTGGTTATGGATGCGATACAAACGCCAACGTGCAGGGAACTCTTTCTTGCTTTCGAGATCTCAGTACTGGAACCAATTGGACTAATGGCGCTTGGCGGGCTGATTTAGGATTTCTCGTTAACGGCCATCAGGTTATTCCGTCTACGGCTACTGGAAACACCGGAGCAGCAGCGGGGCTAGTTTCTCTCGTTCCTGGAGCGGAATCATTCGGATTCACAACTCTATCTGCTGGAGTAAGTCCCACGATAAGCACTACAGCAGCCTGCTCACCGAGTGCGACGTGCGTATACAAGCTTACAAATTGCGGCAATGGTGGCACGGCTGTGGGGGTGCTCGAGCCGACTTCATGGGTTAGTGGGACGTCGTTCACTATTACATCAATAAACCCAACCAGCGGAGTAACACAGACCCTTGACACGAGCCATGTCTGCTGGCAGATAAACTAGCTTTACGATTTTCAACCTTGGAGACAGACAATTGGCCGAGACTGTAGCAGAGATCGAGGACGATACAATGGTAGATCGAAGAGCAGAACCCAGCTTTACGAAATGGCTTATCCCTACGGCGTGCGTGATGCTTGGAGCAGCTCTTACGATCGGCACAAACATTATGTCGTTTCAGATGCGATCCAATTACGACGATCACGCTACTAGCTCTAGCAGCCAAGCCGAGATCGCAGCCTTACAGGACAGGGAACGAGCAATCGAGACTCAATTGGCCGGCTTGCCTACCATCTACGTGAGCCAGAACGCATTCACTGAATTTAAAGCTAGGTATGAGAAGGATCAAGCTGAAGAGCATGACTTTCGTGTCAGGATCGATAGCAAGATGGATATGCTGCTTGCGGATCGCGGCGTGAAGATGAGTAAGCCTAAGACGGCTTTTGATGAAGATCCCAGATCGATGGCACGCGATTTCATGCCATCTGAACATGCTTTCACCACACTACCTCACAATTAAAGGAGAACCACCATGGGAACGACACCAGTAAACGACCCTACCGGAAATCCGCACGGTCCAGTACAGAACCCACCAACCCCCGCCGCCGTCCCGGTTGAACCAGTCCCCGAAGGCGATGACGAATCTCTCGACGAAGAAGCAGAGCACTACCAGAAAACTCACGGATGGTTGCCGTGACAGTCTGGATACCGCTCATAATTGCGCTCATTGGGGCGATCCCTGCCACCATTGCTGCCACAGCCGCGCTTATGGTTGGCTTGAACAACCGCACAAAAATCGGAAGCGTGGAAACGAAGGTTGATGGTCACCTGTCCGTAATGACTTCAGAACTGGCCGAGTCCAAGGCTTTAATACTGGAACTCACCCGAGTGAAAGGGCAATTTCAGGGAACCCAAGAAGAAAGAGATAGACCTTCTTGATTCTAGGTTTACAATGTACGCAACATGATCGCTTTTATTAGGAAGATCATCGCAGCCTTTTTATGGCGTCGCACCTGTACCATATGTCAGGGAACGGGTCGATCTGACATGTACGATCACCGGTGCGTGGTGTGCGCTGGAAGGGGTAAGCTATGAACGCCGTCAATCACATTTTCGCGAATTGGAAAACAAGTCTTCAGGGGGTGCTAAGCTTTGTCAGCGTTATTGGACTCTATTGTGTCACGCTTCCGCCTGAAGTCATACCCTCCCATACAGGAGTCATCATCGCCGCAATCAGTGGAGGAGCCAAGATTATCCTCGGTTTTATCCAGTCTGATGCCAAGCCATCCGTTACCTCCAGCGTCACCATCGAAACCACAACCCCCACAACCATGTAAGGAGACCCCCTTGAGTATTCTCAGCGATATCGAAGCAGCCGGTCAGAAGATCGGAACATTCCTCACCAGCATCGTTACTGGAGCCAAAACCGTGCAGAAGATTTACGGCGCTCTCTCAGGTCCGGTAATCGCCGCGTCGATGGCCGTGTTCTATGACGTCGTGAAGACTATCGCCGCCGCGGAGAAAGCAGCCGCAGCCGCCAGCGCAGGTAACATCCCCCTGACGATCACTCTCAGCGAAACCACCATCGGGCTCGTGAAGACCGTCGTCGCCGATGCCATCGCCGGCGAGAAGACCGTCGTCGCCGACTTTCAGGCCCTGAATATCAAGCTGTAGGCTGGCCGAATGTCCCTTGCGATCCGCATCGCCCTCTTTGCCCTCTTACTCGTGGCGACGGGGGCGATTGCGCTTGGAACGTGGGGAGCGTTCGTGCTCAACCGGCATCTCATCGTCGCCATCGACGGCATCGGTTCAGCCTCGATGGATTCCAGTGCGATATTGCATCGAATCGACGGGCCGGCCGGTACCGTGGTCGAGATAGATAAACTCCTCCTGGCCCTCAAAAGCACAACCGTTCACGCGGACATGATGATTGCCCATGAAGACAAGCAGCTCGACGTATACGATTCCTACATCTCAACGATGGCCGACGACATACATGATGTATCTGCGAGACTCGGAGGGACGGCTGACGCGGCCACAGGAACCGCCCGCAGCGCCACCGCAGCCATCGACACAGCCAACCGAACCATCGCATCAGGACAGCCGCTAATAGAGTCTGCCACGTCCCGCATCAACGATCCACGCATTGACCGTCTGATGGACAGCTTGAATGTGACCTCGACAAGCGTAGCGGGTATCACGGCAGACTCTAAGCGCGTGGCCGACGACATGACCGCGCAATACTTCAAGAAAGTTCCGTGGTGGAAGGAGCCGGGCAAGTGGTATCGGCTTGGAATCGATGCGGCAACCTTAGCAAAGTGAGGTTTCCATGCAGATCATCTACCGGGAAACTCCCGACCATCCTGAAATCACCTACCCTGTTTATCTGTGCTTTGCTGGACATGGAGTGATTCTGGAGTTGACACCGTGCGACGTAAACACGTTCTTGAAAGTGGCGCATATCGCGGTGGACGGCGACGAACGAGAGGAAGAGAATGAACACCAGTGAAAACGGGTTTGCCTTGATCCGGTCGAATGAAGGGCTGGGCCTGAAACAATATCTAGATCAGGGGAAATGGGCGATTGGTTACGGCCATGATCTTCTTCCGGGCGAGACTTACCCCAACGGGATCGACCAGTCGACAGCTCAGAAGATTCTCGAAAAGGATGTGGCGTCGTGGGACGTGTTCATCAATCATCTTGCCCCTCAAGCCAACCAAAACCAGCATGACGCACTGGCCGACTTCACGCATCAATTCGGTCCTGGAGGACTGCAGCAGCTTCTCTCTCACGGGTGGGATCAAGTAACCGTTCAGATGCCGCGCTGGATCCACATGCGCAACGCCGCAGGTATCGAAGTAGTATCTCCGAACCTCGTGGCGCGTCGCAACAAGGAAATTGCCTTGTTTAATTCGTAGGAGTAAAAATACTTTGCAGCCCGTCGCCCTGCGTGCCAGCGTTGACGTTACTTGGTTTTCAGCGCGTCCATCGACTGCTGAACCATCTCTTGTATCAGCGATTCGGCAGACCTACTTGTCTCTGTGTCTGCAATTTCATGGATGTTACGCAGCGCAATTTCTAACCGTTTGATCCTGTCGTTCTGCTGTCCGATCGTCCGCTGCTTGCGCATCGCCTCTGCACGCCAGTGGTCGGAGAGCTGAGCAGCTTTTCCGTGTGATTCCTCCTCGACCATGCGCATCATCGCAAAATCCGCCAGCGTCCAACTAACTCCACCAATTACAGTCAGTAAGCAAGCAATCCATGAGTCATGCTGAAACTGGCCGGTAGTGAATCCATCAATCAAGGCACCGATAACTATAAATGACCAGCATCTACCCAACAGCACATAAGACATGAGGTTACTCTTTGCCATGTAATTCTTCCGCTACCATAGCTTTTCGATTTATCTCTCTTATGTTCCGTTTGTTTCGGCACTTGAAGCATCGCGAGTATTTACTAGATGGCATTTTGGCCGCGCAGTCTATGCAGCATATCGCCAGCTTAAGTCTCTTACGCCGCTCCGTCAGAGACTTCCTTACGGTTGCGCGTCTCTCTTCAATCGTTTGCATTAAGTCTGTCCTCCTCCACAAGTCCATCTACCAAGCTAATACCTGTGATCTGTTTAAAAACTTGCTTGAATCGTGGACCTGCCGGAGCGCGCATATTAACCACGTCGCTAATATATCCGGGACTAACTAGAATACCTTTATCTTCCAGCCAGTCCGAGAATTTCTGCTGGGTCATCTTTTTGCGCTTCATCCACGAAACCAATGTATGCGCCTGCTCTTTGCGGGTTAGACTCCTTCGTCTCTTCATGGAAAAATAGTACGCCTAAATAAAATGGATTGCAACGAAAATAATCGTTGACACGGAAAGGACTGAGCGAGTAGATTTGTTTTCAGCGGCTATCATTCCACGCTGTACGGAGAGGCGTCATGCAGGATTGCGGCGGCAACCTTGGTGAGCCGTAATGTTCTCGACCTGCACGCCCGCCTGAAGTTAGAAGAAGTCGTGGAAGAGATCGTGCCGAAGCCGGTTCCGGTCGTTGCAGTTGAAGCCGAAGAAGAAAGCAAGCTGGAAGCGCTCTAATCAAGTTTCCCGGCTCCCCTTACACGGGCATAGAAACTGCGACCGTACTGGATTCCGAATCAGACTCCGAACCTAAACGGTCAGCCGGGAATTCACATCGAGTGAAGGAGAAGCATGAAGCGAAGCGAATCAATTGCGGCAATCGCTAAGGCTTTGGCGGATTCACAGAAGGAATATACGCCAGTGCCAAAGAACAAGATCGCCAAAATCAGAGGCAAAAATAACACTGAGTACAGCTACAAATACGCTGACTTGGCTGACGTTTTAAGTATGGCTGTTCCTATATTGGCGGCACATGGAATAGCCTTTCTCCAGCCGAACGAACGTGCTGCCGATAAGCTTTTCGTGACTACTCTTCTGATCCACGAATCGGGAGAGTGGATGCAGTCGGATGGCATTGAAGTCGATGAGATGGAAATGAAGTGGAACGAGTTCGAGAAAAAGTCTGTTCTCGAAAGATGCGATCCGCGAACCATCGGAGGCGACTTCACTTATTACCGCCGTTACGATGGTTGCTCTTTCATAGGCATCGCCCCAGACGAAGACGTCGATGGCGCAAACCATGGACCGTTGCCCGACAAGCGCGGCAAAAATACGACGGAATCCACAGAATCTAGTGCAAGATCGCACCAAACCGCAGGAGCGACCAGCACGCAACAATCAGCCCAGCAGGCCCACCAACGTGCAGCGACCTCACCAGCAGGCGCACAGCCTCAGCGCAGTGAGTTTAAGACGGTCATCAAGAGCGTCAAGGAAATTCAGGGTGTACCTTCCAAGCCTGCCAACGGCGATATCCCGGCGATGCCTGGAGTTAGACCGAGGATGGTTGTCACTTTTCTCGATCAGCTTAGCGGCACGAATGAAGCATCGTGCTTTGACACTGGGCTCTGGCCCACGCTGCATGATGCTGTTGGCCTTGAAGGTGTGTTCTTGGTTGCTGAAAAGGACTCCAAGGGGAAGCACTACATTAACGTTGAGGACGTATTGTCAATTGACGGGACTCCTTACGTCGACGGCAAACCAGCAGTAGACACAGCGACCGGCGAAGTACTCGCAGAAAGGGATGCGCAGTAATGAATCAAGCACAGCAACGATTTCTGATGAACCGGCTAGATGAGGCGAAGCGGAAGAAGCCTTCGATCTACGGGAACAATAGAATCGCCATGCCCGCTATACCCCCAAGAGTAAAAGCAGCCAAGGATGGTATTGAGAAGGCGAAAAAGATTGTCGCAGACTGGGAGTCTCATTGCGACAAGGTGCGCAAGTCGGTTACCGACAACGTCGATGCGGCCTTCTACGATGCAAAACAGGCCATCCTGTTTTCGGAGACTGCTGAAGCTATCAAGGCGGTAGAGAAGTTCGAGCGAATGAAGTTCTGAAGGAGAGCAGCGCAATGGAATACATAAAGGTTGACAATAAGCAGATTGCAGAGGTGGGTTTCGGAGAGGGGTTCTATGGACCCGAAACCCTTGGCATTATCTTCACCCCTAACCGCAAACAGGCAGCGGGAAGGGTTCCGGGCAACGAATATCACTACGATGGCGTGACGGCAAGGGTGCATCGGGCCATGACGGCAGCAGACGACGTATACGTGTACTTCAGCGAAAACATCAAGAAACACCCCGAGGCGTTCCCGTACGTGAAGATCGAAGCAGTGCCAAAAGCTCCCGTGTATGCCAGCCAAGAACCGGGGATGTTTGACGATCCACGGTCGGAAGGATGGGTTGCGGACCCTACCGAACCCCGCCGCACAACCCAAGCAACTGTGACGGGGACTACGCAGGATTCGAGTGGGACGACCAAGAC
>Ga0182016_10004080_pt1 | contig 16338 bp, 15 predicted proteins | sample 712S2MmetaG_FD_120491 | JGI IMG/M metagenome (GOLD analysis project Ga0182016, IMG submission 120491) | Permafrost microbial communities from Stordalen Mire, Sweden - 712S2M metaG | ecosystem: Environmental > Terrestrial > Soil > Wetlands > Permafrost | place: Sweden: Stordalen | collected...
GCTTCGCCGGAATCCACGTGTAGAGATGCAACTGAAGTTTGCACTGAGGCCAGATAGCTCAGTGGTAGAGCGCGGCCCTGAAAAGGCCGGCGTCGGCGGTTCAATCCCGTCTCTGGCCACCACATTCTAATGTAGTTAGCTGTAAATTAGAGAAATCAAACGAAAAGCATACCTCCCCCTCGTACCCCCCTTTTCATTGCACCTGCAAACATCGCCACCAGCATATCTCCCTGGGTGGTCATGTGGTATTCGTTCCGGGGGGTAAATCTGCAACGTGGTGTGCGCGTCGGCGTGGCGCAACAGGCCTTTGACTGTCTTATGGTCCCACCGATCGCTCCACATCCGTCAAACCAGAATGTGGCGGTGGTCTACTTTTACCCCGCCAGGTCACGCCGCTAACGCGGCGCAACGTGGTCTGCTTTTACTCCGGCGCGCACACTATGCCGGTTGATTTCGAGGGAGCCTCAAAGTCTTGCTCAGTATCTTGTTGCAAAGAGCCGCAGGCAGTTGCGACTTTCGATCAACTCTAAAATGGCAGCACAAAAAATTCGGAAAGGATAGTGCCGACTTCCACAGGGACACCCCCTCCGATAAACGCCAATACCGGAAAAGGTTTTTGAGCGTAAGTGCAACCACCCCGGCATCCGGCTTGAGAATCAAGCTGTATTCAAGTTTTTCGAAACGGCTCACCGGAATCCGATGAACCGCATCCAGAAGGTCGGATGGCACAAGATCGTCGAAACTTCTGTGAAGATACTCCAGTGCCCCGCCAACGAGATGCGTCAGCTTCCTCTTTCTTGCTTGAAACATGAATCTTTCCCAATTGAGATCGGAGGTTGCACGAAGAAGAACCACTGCGTCTGGAATCCAGCGGATCGGGGATATCGAATCCCACGCTGCGCCATGCACGAAGATGTGAAGCAATTGATCCGCTGGGTCTAGAATTCGGACAGGTAGTCCATCAAACGTTGTTCCTCTCGAAGCGCTCCAGAAATCGTCGTCCTGTTTGGGCCCGATCCAAGCGTAAAGCAAATTCCAGTGGAGATCCAGATCCTGTCCAGAGGAATGGGGAAAATGCATGGCATGTTCAAACTTACGGGTCAGGGCGGAATAACTATTATTCACGATCCATGGATCGGAAGACTTCCAACCCAGGCTGCGTAGTAGTTGAATGGTGGCGCTGACGTCGTTGTAGTGGACCATCACGTCTACGTCATCCATGGGTCGAAGACCCCAGTCGCGATAGTACTGGATGGCCATTGCCGCGCCCTTGATCAGCATTACTTCGATTCCGGCCTGTCCAAGTGCGCGGATTGCCTCGCTCGCGCGGCGAAACAACATCTGATTGTGATACCAGGCACGGCGCTTCACACCTTTCAGCGTTGGCAGAAGCGGATGGTCGACTCCCTCCATTCGGAGCCGGTCATAGAGCAAAGGAAGCAAGCGTCCCGACGCTCTCCCCAGACGATCGATGTCGACATTGGCAAGCCAGGCAGATCTAGCTTTGTGACCGTCAGGGCCGGCAAGTAATGCGGCGCGGATCAGCAACAGTTGCTGCGCGGAAGGCAACCTTCCTGGTTCGCAATATTTGTCGCCATTCACCATGCGGACTCTCCGTTGGGGATTGTGCAGAACTGAGGTTCCTGTGCCGCATTGGCTGTGGGTTGGATAGGCGTGAGCGCGCCGCCGTCCAGCCGATACTTTCGAGCTAATCCTTCAGCCACAGAGCGGTTTTGGGTGATGATGAGAATTGCCGGTCGTTCGCGCAGCAGGCCAAGATTGGCGATCAGCTTCCGGACGGACTCCTCATCGAGGTGATTGGTCGGCTCGTCGAGGATCAGCAGCCGCGGCTGGCGGGCCAGCGCTCTCGCGATTGCAATCTTCTGGCGCTGACCACCCGAGAGCACTCCGCCATCCTCATTCACCAGGGTTTCGTAACCATGGGGTAGTTTCTGCACAAACTCGTCAACAAGCGCAATGTGGCAAGCGTTGATAATCTCATCGGAGCACTTGGCGTCAAGGCCATAACTCAGGTTCTCCCAGATTGTGCCTGCAAAAACAATCGGATCTTGTGGCGTGAAGGCGATGGATCGCCGCAGATCTCTGATGTCCAACTGGTCGTATGGCGTGCCGTCCGCCAAAATCCGGCCGGACTGTGGCCGATAGAGACCGAGGATCAATCGCGCCAGCGTTGTTTTCCCTCCTCCATTTGGACCTACAATAGCCGTCACTGACCCCGGTTCGAGAAGCAAAGAAGCGTCTTGCAGGAGGGAACGCGAATCGTATCCGAAAGCAACGGATTGCAGCTCGATGGAGCCCTTGAAGGCAATCCTGAGCGCGCCGGTATAGTCTGCCCGGTCGTCTTGATGAGCCAATGCGCATAAAGCGGAAACAGACTGGCGTCCCTCAATGACATGCGGCACCGCGGCAAAAAGCTGCTGAAGGCTGCCGCTAAAAAGGATACTTGCCACATAAAACGCCATGAGCCTGCCAAGAGAAAAATGACCTTCAGCCACATCCATTCCGCCCATCACCAGAATGACGGTGCCACCAAGAATCAAAGCACTGTTTTGGGCGAGAGTATAAGCGGTCTTCAACCAAGCCATTCGCCCACTGACGACCCGCAAGCCTTCAATATGTTCATACTGCCGGCGCATTTCAAATTCTTGAGCCGATTGGTATCTGACCAGATCGATTCTCTGCAGCATGAACTGCACTCCGGTGCTGAAGCGCGCGAACGCATGGCGATGTCGATCCACCCTGGCTTTCACCTTGGCGCCGAGGCGCCGGTTAACTATATACAAGATGGGCATCACCAGAAACAGCAGGCATGAAAGCCGGAAATTGAGCACCGCCATCAACGCGATCAGCGCAGCTCCCAGAACTACGGAAGGCAGGACGTTGGCGATAAGCGCGTTGATCATGACATCGAGCAACTCGGTGTCGTGTACCAGCAAAGAGTGCAATTCGCCCCGGTCAGCCGTGTCGTGAAAAGCCGGTGGAAGCGACTGGCATTGAACCGCAAGGTCGCGGCGCATGGCAGAGATAGCCCGCTTGGTGGTTCGCAGGGCAGAAAATCGAGTTGCCAGTGTGAGGCCGTTCGCGACGGAATTCAGAACCAGGATCTCAACGCCCAAAAGGATCAGCGCAGCAATGTTCCGGGAGGGGATGATCGAATCAAACACGCGCCGGATCAGCCAGGCGATCGGCAGCAGGCTGACACTTTGCAAAAGCGCGAGCGTAATGCAGCCCAATAATGGAAGGCGCGAATCGCGCAGGTAGCTCCAGAGGTAACGCCAGTCGGCAGCTCCCGCTTCCGGATGCGCACTTCCTGTCATTAGCAATCTCCGGCCATGGAATCGGCAATTTTGCCGCGTTCTCGATCCATGTGTGCCTTCAGGATGCGAATTCTCTCTCGTGCCAACGCATTTTGGTCTTTGGAAAGATTGTCGCCATGGATCCGCCTGTGAAGGAGGATATTGGGAATGAAATTCACCGGGATCCCAGTTTCTCGCATACGGATGAACCAGTCCAGGTCGTTACCGTGCCAAAATTGAGAGTTTAAGTGTCCGAGCCGCTCCAATACCCAACGGTGCGTTAAACTCGCTCCCAGGGCCCAGCCACCGCCATCCTCTGTCATCATAGCCTCAGAAATCCAGCGTGGCATGCTCGTTCCGTTTTCAAGGAAGTTCCAAACCTTGCCAATTACGCACCCGAGTTCCGGGTGCGCCTCAAGATATGCCGCCTGGATTTCGAGATTGTCCGGCGGCCAATAGTCGTCAGCGTCAAGAAAGGTAACAAAATCTCCGGTGCAATTTGCCAAACCAGTATTCTTTGCAACACAGTGCCCCTGGTTTGCCTGGAAGCAATAGCGCACTTCAGGATAAGACTTTGCAATGGATACGGTAGCGTCGGTCGACCCATCATCGACTACAAGAACCTCGATGGGGCGATAGCTCTGGGCGAAGATACTGTCCAACGCTTCGGCAAGATATTTCTCTCCCTGATAAACAGGAACGATCACGCTAATCAACTTTGCATCCATTGCCCATGCCTTTCGAATCGAGGGTTTCATCCAGCAGTCCCCGGATCACGTCCGGCGTGGAATAGACGTCCGAACCGAGTTCGAGCACATATGCTGGTAGCTGCCGCGCCAGGGTATTGAAACACCCGAGCGCACGCAGGCGAGCAGCCGGAAAATGCAATGCGCAACTCGCAGCGATCGCTTTGAAGGCCTCGGCGTTGCTTATTCTGCGCAAACCGGTTCGCGCAGACCCGGTAATGCGGGCCAAGAGAATTGCTTTTAACGAAAAACCGCCGGGGATGCGAATCGAAGGAAGCCGATCGAAGAAGAAAACCACCTTTTCCCCTTCTGGGCGATGGTTCATCTCCGCGGCTGGAATGAACGAGGGGAATCGGCCCAGATCGGAAACAGCCAATTTCCCGGTGCCGAAGATACTGTGGACGGCGGCTTCCCCCTCGACCGATACCAGGCAATGGTCGTCCGATGCATACTCTAACCCGGCATTCAGACAGGCAAGCGCCGATGTGGATTTTCCAGCGCCCCCATGACCGACTATCAGAGCGCCTCCATTAGCGGTTCCCACCGCAGCAGCGTGGGCCAAGTAGCGTCCCAGCACTCCCAGCCAATAACTCAGAAGCAGACGCAGTGGCGCCGCGCGTTCAATATAGGGAATCGATGCGGCGTCCGGAACGATCCAATAGGCGGTATTGGTGCGCCAATCTACGGCTGTGAGCAACCGGCCTTGCCGTTGCACAATCAGCATTAGATCGGGCCTGTCCACCAGCCATATGTCCATCTCTCCACCAGTCATGCTGAGAGCCCCGAGGAACTCCGCGGCGCGCGGCGCCGTGGCAAGGTCGTGAAGCAATACGGTGAGAGTGTCTGCTGAGTGATGCGCGCATTCAAGGTGTCTTAGGGCGGGGGACACCAGCTCTTTAAACCGCTCACTTCCAAATTCCACATGAAGCGTATTTCCAGCAATGGAGAAGTTTGCCGTGGAACTGCACGGCAAATCGAGGAGGTAGGATTGTAAATTGCGAAAGCTATCTACCCATGAGGATGCGGTGGAGGATAAAGACAAATCAGACCTTGGGCCCACCAGGATTTCCATTACCCATTTACCTTAGCCTTAGGCCATCCGTACTCTTCGTCAACCTGGTGGAGTGGATCGATCAGCAATAAATCTCGCACGTCGTCGAAGCGATCGAGCGCCGGCGGCGGGAAGCTGACACCTTCAGCGTAGAGAGGCGCGCGGAGATCCCCATTCGGATGGAAGGGACGATCCGATGCGCGGTCAACGATTATATTTTCGGTTATAAGCCGCTGGACAAAGTTCTCGATAAGTATCTCCAGTTGGATGATTTCTTTGGAGTTACCAAACAGGGCGTGAATCAGATCCCCGGCGGGGCAGCCTTCTTCCAGAAGGCGAAGAATGTCCGATCCGCTCGGAGACAGGCTGTAATAGTAACCAGTTTCAGTGTTAACAAGAACTGTTTCATCCTCAAACTGCTCGAATACAATCCTTGTTCTGTCAATCCGGTATGTTTTTGAGTTATCCACGAAGTCTCCTGGAGCCGGTAACTATGCAGCGATAACGATCCTTCTCCGCGAATTGCACACGTAACCCTTGATTTCCATTTTGTTTATACGGTGACGACAGTATACTGCCAGTTGCCGCTGCTGCGATCCTTTTCTGAATTCGTTCCGGAGCCAAAGAACCGGACACGGCAGGCAGGTCCTTTGCCAGAGCCAAAAGGTCATGATTTTCCCCATTTCGGAACGATTTCTCAGACAACCCTCCCTCAATTTCCGTAATCGTCATGTCTTCCCCACTGGACTGAGTTCGTCGAGGGCGTAAAGCATGAGGCATATTATCGGCAGGTACAAGTTCGCTGTTCTGTTGCGGAGAAGCGCCAAATCGTAGAGTTGGCGTATGCGCCGGGGATGAGCGTGGCGCGAGTGGTGCAAGCTGAAGGGGTCAACTTCCATCAGGTATTTCAGTCGCGTCGGGCCTACGGCGACGGGGCTGTGCCTCGCCAAAATGCGATCCACGCAGAAACCAGCACCGTCTGCAAACGCGCCTTGCGGTCCGGGCCAGGGTGAGGCTGGGTTTTACGAGCCCAGGCTGAGGCCGCTGCGCTGATTCAATTGAGAACATCCTCCGAGTTACTCGCACTTCTGAACGAAACATGCTTATGGCCAAAAAAGCTAAGGACAAACGTAGACCCCACAAGTAAAGCGCTGGCCAGAAAGACCGATCCACCACTGATCTTCGTCATGCTCTCGATTGGTGCGTTTACAGAATTCAAAGCGACACTTAGTGGCGCGACAGCCAAAGTATTGATTGCGATACTGGGCAGGTACACGAGCAGGCTTCTGAGATATTCCCTCAGGTAGTTGCCCCTGGTCTTAAATACGAACCATTTGTAGGTCAAGAACGAAAAGGCAATACTGAAGAAGGATGCGCACAACATCGCGGCGGCGCCCATGAGCTTTGGTTGCGACGGGACCAACACAACAAACAGACGGGTGATTGCCAGAGTGTTGCAGAGCCCGAAGAGCGTATTGCAAGCGCCCGCGAGCAGATAGCGAATTCCACGATGGGAAACCATACGCCCTTTTCTCCCTGGTGAGTGTCGAACTGCCTTTAACGTGGATGCTTTCTGTTTGGGTATCTCGTGAAATGACTCGGGCGATCATTCCACTCGCATCGATTATTCTCTGGTTTGTTCCGGCTGGAATTTAACGAATTTTCCGAGGCTTTGGGAACTTGAAGAGCGCTGTTGCAGGGCGTCCACAGCACTCCTGGCGATGCCTGATGCGCTCAGTCCCTGCAAGTCCCTCAGTTGCTCCTGAGTGCCAGATGTCTTGATGGGAGAGCGTCCCAGGCGCAGTGGCACAAATGTGGCCGCTTTCCCGAATCGCGCGATGCACTCGCCCACAGCGGCGCCAAGACCTCCGACGCCGTGCTCTTCCACAGTGAGAATGACGCCAGTTTCCGTCACAGCGGCGTGGATTGCGTCCTCATCCAGCGGCACAATGAAGGGCATGCTTAGCACACGCACAGAGTACCCGGCCTCGGTGAGTTTATCGCGGGCGGAAAGCGTGTTGGCGAGCATGCTGCCGATGGAAATCAGGGTGAGGTCATGCCCCTCACAACGCACGATCGCTTTGCCATACTCCACTACAAGATCCGCGGGATGCAACACGGGCTCACCGGCCTTTCCGAGCCGGAGATAGGCTGGACCCGGCCGCGAGGCGATGATCCGCGTGATCGCCCGCGCCTCCAGAGGATCTCCCGGAGCGGCCACCATAAGATTCGGCATTGCTGCCATCACGGCAAGGTCCTCGACTCCATGATGCGTATAACCGTGGCTGCCATAAGCCAGTCCGCCACCTACGGCCACAATCTTGACGTTCAGATTGTGATAACAAACATCATTCCGAATTTGCTCCAGGCATCGCATCACGGGAAAGTTGGCAATCGAATATGTGAATACAGTCTTGCCCATAAGGGCCAGTCCCGCGGCCACTCCGGTCATATTCTGCTCGGCTACGCCCGCGTTCACGTATCGTTCAGGGAAGCGATTGGCGAACGCCTCAAGTACGGAGTACCCGAGATCGCCGCAGACCAACCAGATGCGCTTGTCCTGCTCTGCCAGGTGAACCAACTCGTCAATGAACGTGGTCCTCATGCGCTCTGCTCCAACTCCCTGATTGCACCGGCCAACTGCTCCTCCGACGGGCTCTTGTAGTGCCAGGCCAAGTCGTCTTCCATGAAGCTCACGCCTTTACCCTTTACTGTGTTGGCGACGACCACACTTGGCTTGCCAGCCTCAAACGGAATGGCAGCGAACGTTTCTGCGAGTTGCGAAATGTTGTGACCATCCACTTCGCGAACCGCCCAGCGAAACGCGCGAAACTTGTCCGCAAGCGGGGCGAGCTCCAGCACTTCGCTTACGCGCCCAAAACTCTGAATCTTGTTGTAGTCCACGACCAACAAAAGGTGATCCAACTCGTGCTGAGGCGCGAACAGGATGGCCTCCCAATTCGATCCTTCGTCGAGTTCGCCGTCGCTTGCAAGAACAACGGTGCGAGAAGGCAAGTGGTCTCGCTTCGCGGCAAAGGCCATACCGCATGCAATCGGCAAACCGTGGCCCAGAGAGCCTGTTGACACCTCGACACCCGGAACGCCGCTGGTGATATGACCTGTCAGGCGCGAACCAAGCTCGCAGTACGTTTTCAATTCATCCACGGGGAAAAAGCCGCGCTCGGCCAACGCAGCATAGACGATGGCGGCGGCGTGCCCCTTGCTCAAGATGAAACGGTCACGCTCCGGCCAGTCGGGCTGCGCAGGGTCAATCCGGAGCGTATTCCAATAGAGGCAAGCCACGATGTCCGCCACGGAAAGGCAACTGCCCAAGTGAGAAGCGCGCGAACGATGCACCATTCGCAATGCGTGCGCCCGAAGCATTCTCGCCATGCCCTTTAATTCTTCAACATCCTGCCGCATTTGCATCCTCTAATCGGGCGACTTGGAACTGAATCGAACTCCAATTGCAGTCGTTGGTCCATCATATCTTGGATCTGGATTTAAGGCCGATTCGAGAATGGGAATCCGAAGGCTTGCGGAGGCGCATGTTAAGCTGTTGCACGAAGGAAGAACCAGGTGCCCGCAACCATGAAGCTGATCAGCGTGGTAAGCCCATGCTACAACGAAGAGGGTAACATCGAGTTGCTGATCGGCCGGGTGCGGGAAATCTTCGCCGCAATGCCGCAATACCGCTACGAACACATCATCATCGACAACCATTCGACGGACAAGACAGTTGAGATATTGCGGGGAATTGCGGCCAAAGACGAGAACGTCAAGGTAATTCTGAATGCTCGCAATTTTGGGCACATCCGGTCGCCTCATCACGGCATGATGCAAGCGACCGGCGACGCGGTGATTTTGCTGTTGAGCGACCTGCAGGATCCCCCGGAACTGATCTACGACATGGTGCGGGAATGGGAAGCTGGCTTTCCGATCGTGGTCGGCATCAAGACAACGAGCGAAGAAGCGAAGCTGATGTTCAGCGTTCGCTCTGCCTATTATGGGTTGGTCGCGCGACTAACAGATGTCAAGGTGCTGCAGCACTATACAGGGTTTGGACTTTACGATCGCTCGGTGATCGAACTCTTGCGCCAGCAGTTCCAGGACCCCTATCCCTACTTTCGCGGGATGATTGCCGAGCTTGGCCTGCCCCACAAGGAACTGACTTACAACCAGAAGCGGCGGGATCGCGGCATTACCAAGAACAATTTCTACACGCTTTACGACATGGCAATGCTGGGTATTACGAACCTATCCAAGGTGCCGCTGCGGGTGGTAACTTTTGGAGGATTTGTCTTTGCCACTCTGAGCATGATTGCTGGCTTTGGTTATCTGATGGCCAAGCTGGTTTTCTGGAACAGTTTTCAAATTGGACTCGCTCCCACCATGATTGGACTGTTCTTTTTGGGGTCCGTGCAACTTATTGCAATCGGGATCATTGGCGAGTACATCGGGTCAATTCACACGATTGTCCAAAACCGCCCCCTGGTCACCGAACGCGAACGCATCAACTTTTAAGACCGGTTATGCGCGGGCGAATTTGGATCGCGATGCCAATTCGAAGTGTAGCGGATAGCATCACGCAGATCGACTGTGACGCGGAGGCCTAGTTGCTGCCGCGCTTTTTCGATACTGGGAACGTAACGCGCACGGGCTACTCCTGGCGTGACCTCACCTGAAATACTGATCTCCAAATCCACGTTGAGAGTCTCGATCACGGTGTGGGCGAGGTCGGCAATGCTAACTCCGATATCGGAGCCGACATTGTAGGCCTCTCCTGAAGGCGCGCGAAACAGCAGCGTCCACATCCATACTGCCAGGTCGGAGGCATACAAGTAAGAGCGCAGGGGTGTTCCATTCCCCTTGATGCGAATCGGCACACCAAGAATCGCGTCGCGAATGAAGTTGCCGATGGCAAAATGCTGGTCCAGCGGTAACTGTGGGCCAACAAATGAAAAGCACCTGGCGATGACGCACTCCAGTCCTGCTTCCTGCGCGAGGAGTGTAGTCAATAATTCGGCAGCGCGTTTGCCCTCTCCATAAGCGGCAAGCGGTTTCAGCCAGTCGGGTCCGCCAAGGTACGACTCTGGAATGTGCGTCATTTCGGCAGGTTGGTCGCCATAAACCGCGCCCGAACTGACAAACAGCAGGCGGCGTGTTCCATGGGCCGCGGCAAAGTCGAGTACCCGCCGAGTGCCGTCGAGGATAGACGCGAGCAATATACGAGGCCGTTCGGAGGCCTGCACGCTGGTGTCCGCGGCGGCATGTATGACAAATTGAAAATCGCCTTCGGGGAAAGGGAAGCTACAGATACCGCCCTGCAGCAGATGCAACGCAGGGTCGCCGGCGAGATGGGACGCCTTTTCTCGAAAACGCTCCGGCGAACGCGTGAGTACAGTTACCGACGCGCCCAGTGAGAACGCGCGATTTGCCTGGAGAAAGCTCTCAATCAGCCAGCACCCGAAAAATCCCGTACCGCCAGTTAGAAAGAGCCTCTGTCCGCGCATCTGTTCCCACATGGGCGCGGTCTGACTGAGAATGGAGTCGGTATCTCGAACAGGCAGAAGGCGGGAGGCCATTGTAACTCCGTTCTTATGTCAAAATGGCTGGACGGATCGTGTGCTTACCCGTGGCGACCTCACCGATCACCTCGGCAATGTGCTGGAGCATGGGACTTGTCAGGCCAGGATACACGCCCACCCAAAGCACATTGCGCATGACGTAGTCCGTTCTCTTCAGGTCTCCGATCACACGGAATTCCACCCCCTGATACGCAGGTTGACGGATGAGGTTGCCGCCGAAGAGCAGGCGGGTATCAATCTTGTGAGCATTGAGTCGGCTTAGCAGTTGATCGCGGGTAAAGGGGGCGTCCTCGCGAACGCCGAAGGGGAAGCCAAACCAGCTTGGATCGGAGCCGGGTGTGGCCTCTGGCAGCAGAAGGACATCCGCATAGGGGTCGAGGGCGGTGCGCAGAATGCGGTAGTTCTCTTTACGACGCGCAATGAAAAAAGGAAGCTTCTCAAATTGCGCACATCCAAGCGCAGCCTGCATGTCGGTTGCTTTCAAGTTAAAGCCAATATGCGAATACGTATATTTGTGATCGTAGCCGCAAGGCAAGTCTCCCAACTGCCATTCGAATCGCTTGCCACAGGTGTTGTCCTTGCCGGGATCGCACCAGCAGTCGCGGCCCCAGTCGCGGAAGGAGTCAATGAGCACCTGCAGGGCGGGACTGTCAGTGAGCACGGCCCCTCCCTCACCCATGGTGATGTGGTGCGCAGGATAGAACGACACCGTGGCGATGTCACCGAATGTTCCCACATTTCTGCCGTTCAGCGTGGCGCCCAGGGCATCGCAGCAATCTTCAATCAGCCAGAGGTTATGCTTATGCGCGAATTCGGAGACCATCTGCGCGTCGAAAACATTTCCCAGCGTGTGCGCGAAGATGATGGCGTGGGTCTTTGGACTCAAGGCTTCTTCAAGCTGCGTGACATCTGCCTGAAAAGTGGGGAACGCCACATCGATAAACACCGGGACGAGCCGATTCTGAATGATGGGATTCACTGTGGTGGGAAATCCAGCGGCCATAGTAATTACTTCATCGCCCGGTTTCAACTGGCGGTTGCCCAGCTTTGGAGAAGTAAGCGCCGAGACGGCGAGCAGGTTCGCCGATGAGCCGGAGTTGACCAGCGAGGCGCTCCGTACGCCGACAAATCGAGCCAGCTTGCGCTCGAATTGGATCGCGAAGCGACCGGTTGTGAACCACCCATCGAGCGCGGAGTCGACTACAGCCTGAACGTCAGAGGCATCGATGACTTTGCCAGAGACAGGAACCCTGGTTACATCCGCAACAAAGCTGCGCTCGGGAAAAGCTTCATTGACGTATTCGGCAGTCAGATCGAGAATACGCTGGCGCAATTCCGCTGCTTTTGTAGTCATGGATGGCACTCCGGAGGGCTTGGGGAAGCAGCATCAATTTGATCTTCAGTGTACCTTGCTAAGGCTCAGTCCGGCTATTAGACTACAAGCAATGAAAGCAGTCATTTTGGCTGGCGGCCTTGGAACGCGAATCAGCGAAGAGACCGCACTGCGCCCCAAACCCATGGTTGAAATTGGAGGCCGGCCGATACTTTGGCATATTCTCAAAATATATAGCCAGCACGGCATCAACGACTTTGTCATATGCCTCGGATACAAGGGGTACGTGATCAAAGAGTTTTTTGCCAATTACTTTCTCCACACGGCCGATGTTACATTTCACATGCAGGAGAATCGGATGGAGGTGCACGGACAGAGCACTGAGCCCTGGCATGTGACCCTTGTGGATACCGGTGAAAATACAATGACCGGCGGGCGGCTCAAGCGAATTGCCCCGTATGTGGTTGGGGGCGACAGTTTCTGCATGACTTATGGCGATGGCGTTGGCGACGTGGATATAACGGCGCTCGTTGCTTTCCATAAATGCCATGGGAAGTTGGCCACGCTGACCGCGGTTCAACCCCGCCAGCGCTTCGGCGTGCTCGAGCGGAGTGGCAATGTGGTTACAGCGTTCCGGGAAAAGGCACAGGCCGACGGAGACTGGATCAGCAGCGGCTTTTTTGTCCTTTCGCCCACCGTGCTTGACCGCATTGAAGGCGACGAAACCTCCTGGGAACGAGAGCCTATGGAATCTCTCGCCGTGGAGGGCAATCTGCAGGCTTTCGAGCATAAGGGATTCTGGCAGCCGATGGATACCTTACGCGATAAACAGCTCCTGGAGGCTCTGTGGGCCGGGGGTAAGGCGCCCTGGAAGACATGGTGAAAACCATCTGGGAGAACCGCCGTGTCTACATAACCGGGCATACCGGCTTCAAAGGGAGCTGGATGACACTTTGGCTAGCTAGCCTGGGAGCCAAGATACATGGATACGCGCTTCCGCCGGAGAGCGAGCCAAACTTGTTCAGCATCGCGCGCGTCTCAGAATGCGTCGAGCACGAAGTGGGAGACATCCGCAATCTAGCGGAGATGGAGAGCTCCGTCGCGGCGTTCAAGCCGGAAGTCGTGTTCCACATGGCGGCTCAGCCGTTGGTGGGCCGCTCATACGCAGACCCCATCGGGACTTATTCAACAAACGTCCTGGGGACGGCCCATGTGCTGGATATCATTCGCCGTGCGCCATCCGTTCGCGCGGTGGTCATCATCACCTCGGACAAGTGCTATGAAAACCGCGAGTGGCTGTGGGGGTATCGCGAGCAAGACAGGTTGGGCGGATTCGATCCTTACAGCAACAGCAAAGCGTGCGCGGAACTGGTGACCGAGGCGTACAGAAATTCGTATTTCCTTCCTGCCCGGTTTGCGGAACACAAGGTTGCAGTGGCGACCGCGCGCGCCGGCAATGTGATTGGTGGCGGCGATTGGGCGGAGGGCCGGCTGATTCCAGACCTGGTGCGCGGATTTCTTTCCGGGAAGCCGGCTGCGATTCGTAATCCAGCGGCAATTCGACCATGGCAGCATGTGTTGGAGCCATTAGCCGGGTACATTGTCCTGGCCGAGCATCTACTGCAGGATGGCGCTGGGTTTGCGAGCGCGTGGAATTTTGGTCCGGCAGAAGAAGACGCCTGGACTGTGGGTCGCATCGCCGATGCGCTTGCTGACTTGTTTGGCGGCGAGGCCAGGTGGGCTCACGAGATAGCGGAGAATCCTCACGAAGCAAGTTGCCTTAAACTGGATGCGAGCAAAGCGCGAGTCATGCTAGGCTGGCGTCCGGTGCTGCCGATTGAAGAAGCACTGCGCTGGGTTGCGGAATGGGTTGTGTCCTGGCGACAGGGCGCGGATATGCAGGCATTCACGCTGCGCCAGATTTCGGAATATCAGGCGCGATTGCTTAAGTAGCGTCGCCCTTTCTGCCAAGCCATCCGTTTGTGTGTATTGTCCATATAGCGTAAACAGTTCAAAGATTTGCCCAGAATTGAATCATGAAATGCTTCATCGCAACAGCGCGATTCTCGCTTGTTGCATCCTGACGGGCAAACCAACGATCTTTCCGGGGGGCACATTGCAATTAGTTCGCCGATACCGCATTCCGGCTTTATTTTGCGCCGTCGCCGTGGTTGTCTGCGAACTTATCAGCCGGCCTTACGCAGATACGGGGATCTGCGACGACGGGCCTTACATACTGGTGGCACAAACGCTCGCGGCTACCGGCCACATTGTGTTCAACGGCTGGTCGGCGGCCATGCTGACCTGGCAACTCTACCTGGGCGCAGCATTGATCAAGGTGTTCGGCTTCTCGTTCACCACGGTTCGACTGAGTACCCTGCCGGTGGCTGCAGCGCTGGCCTTTTTCCTGCAGCGCACTCTGGCTCGGGCAGGCATCAACGAGCGCAATGCAACCATTGGAACATTGGCCCTCGTCCTCTCGCCGCTCTATCTCGCGCTCTCGGGCACCTTTATGAGCGATATCCACGGTCTGTTTGCAGTCCTCCTCTGTCTGTATGGCTGCCTGCGCGCCCTGCAATCCTCTACGATTCGCGGCCCCATCGGATGGCTCTGCTTCGCGGTTGTGGCCAACGCCATTTTCGGTACTTCGCGCCAGGTCGCGTGGCTGGGCGTCCTTGTCATGGTCCCGTCCACTCTCTGGCTGCTGCGGGCCAAGCGCCGCGCCTTACTGGCCGGGGCAGCAGCTACACTTGCGGGTGTGTTTTTCATTCTGGGCTGCTTGGTTTGGCTCAAGCATCAACCCTACACGACGCCTGAACAGCTCACGGCGAGCAACATCCCGGTTGCCTATCTTGTGAATCAATTCGTCCGTTTCTCCCTGGATGTTCCCTTCCTACTGCTTCCCATCGTGGTCTTGTTCCTGCCAGAGGTCCGCAAAAGCAGGGGCCGGGTCATCGCCATCGTATGCGCAGGCTTTCTCGGTTATCTATTTCTCGTGATTTACACAGGAGGCCATCTCCGTGGCGGCTTCTGGACCCTGCTGGAGCCGACCATGGGGGATTGGGTCAGTGCGTCCGGAGGTTTTGGGCCTTTTCTTTCACACGGGACGTCCCCTGTGTTCCTTCATGCAGATACGCAGATGCTCTTAACGATTCTCACATTCGGCGGTCTGCTGGGCTTGATCACTTCGCTGATTCGTTCTTATGGAATGGCCCCGGTTACAGATTCCGCACCCGGGGCTTCCTGGAAAGAAGTCGGCGTGATTCTCGGGCCCTTCCTGGTTGCATATGTGCTTCTTCTGATTGTCCGGGCCATAACGACCGTAAACTCCGGAACCCCCGCGATCATCGATCGCTATGCGCTCGAAATGCTGGTGGTCGCATTGATCTTGCTGGTGCGCTACTACCAGGAGAGAATCCAACCACAACTTCCGATTGTCAGTGTTCTGCTTGTAGCGATCATGGCTATCTACAGCGTGATCGTAACCCATAATATGTTTGCGTTCTATCGCGCCCGCGTTTCCATTGCAGCGGAACTTCTCGCCGCCGGCGTCCCCGATACATCCGTTGACAATGGATGGGAGTACAACATTAACGTCGAGCTTCAGCATGCTCGCAGCATCAACAACCGAGCGATTGTGTTGCCCGCAGACGCCTATGTCCCCACACCGCCGCTGCCCGCTGGCACCTGCGATATGGTTTGGTACGACTTCTACCCCCACATCCACCCGCTCTTCGGCATCTCATTCGGTCCCGACGACTGCTACGGACCAGCGCCCTTCGCCCCGGTCCACTACTCGCGTTGGCCCGGCCTTACTCCTGGAACCCTCTACGTGGTGAAATACACTGCGCCGTCGAACCCCACACCCGTTTTCGCTCACCCATGATTGGGCCGTGCTACACGTATTTCGCCGTATTCCTGCAGCCCACCATGTCTTCCAAGTAGTTGAAAGCAGAAGTTATTAACGCCCTGAAATGGCTGGCGTCGGCGGTTCAATCCCATCTCTGGCCACCACATTCTAAAGTAAGTTAGCTGTCAATTAAAAGACCCCCCGGAAAGCCGTCTCACCCTTGATCATCACGGGTGAGATTCATTGCATCCAGCCGTCTTCGTGGGTCAAGAGCGAGGTAACACCACCGCGCATAGCACTGCCTGGGGAGGAGATGCTCTGAAGGAATTCTTTGCCGGATCAGGAAGCCTGCCACCGTCTTTTTAAATGAGGCACATCGCCGGAAGCGTGCTCTGGAGGGGGCGTATTCCTAGCGAGTTCCCTACGTTGGCGATGGGATTCGAAGCAGATGAC
>Ga0182016_10004085_pt1 | contig 16326 bp, 11 predicted proteins | sample 712S2MmetaG_FD_120491 | JGI IMG/M metagenome (GOLD analysis project Ga0182016, IMG submission 120491) | Permafrost microbial communities from Stordalen Mire, Sweden - 712S2M metaG | ecosystem: Environmental > Terrestrial > Soil > Wetlands > Permafrost | place: Sweden: Stordalen | collected...
ATGATCATCGTGATGGAAAACGGCTACGCCCGGCGGCCGGCGCAACCGGACAGCTCGCCGCGCCCGGTCGGCGTAGGCAAGGGAGGAGCACAGGATTTCAGCCGGATGGTCGAGGAACTAGAGGATGTGTACATCAATGATTTGATTCCGCTGATTGACGCCACGTACCGCACAATCCCTGATCGGGATCATCGCGCCATGGCCGGCCTTTCGATGGGCGGTATGGAGACTTTTAACATCACGCTCGACCACTTGGATGAGTTCAGCTATATCGGCGGGTTTAGCGGCGCAGGCGGCGGTTTTGGCGGCCCGATTGACTTGCGGACGGCGCATCACGGTGTGATGGGCTACGCGAATGGGTTTAACAAACGCGTGCATTTACTCTGGCTGGGTGTCGGCACGGCGGAACCGGAATTCATGCGCGCGAGCGTGTTGAACTACCACGATGCCTTGGATAAGGCTGGTATCAAAACCGTTTTATACCAATCGCCAGGCACAGCACATGAATGGCAGACGTGGCGGCGAGATTTGAGAGAATTCGCACCCCTCCTCTTCCGTTACTAACCGGAATCAAAAGGCACAAAACGTAGTATTGAGCTTACGAATTAATCAAATCGCAGTCGATTAAATCTATGAAAGCAAATCACACGAGTAAGAATGAGTACTAATGACGACGTTCGAACCGAAAACCGCGCAAAGCAAGATGAGGCTGCTTCGATTTGACGGACGGTAAATTGGGTAGACAATCAAATGATTAAAACCAATAACCAGAACCCCGTTAAGACCCGTCAGAAATTTGACCAAACCTTTAAACGCGAAGCCGTCAATAACTGGCTGACCAGTGGCAAGTCGGCCAGTGTGGTGGCCTTGGAGTTGGGGATTCTCCCCAACCGGCTGTATGCTTGGCAGCAGCGCTTTGCCGCCGAGTTGCAAACCCAGTTGGATGCCGCCCGCCGTGAGATTCGCCACTTGACTGAGCAGCGCGACATTTTAAAAAAAACGTTGGGCATTCTCTCCGAACCGTCACCGAACGCTATGAACGGATCCACGCGATGAAAGCCGATTACGCCATTCTGGGTTTGTGCCAACTCCTTGAGGTTTCCCCCAGCGGCTTCTACGACTGGCAGCAGCGCCGTAGCCACCCAGGCCCGCGTGCCCTGGCCAATCAAACGCTTGCCGGCCAGATCGCCACTATTTTTGCCGGTAGCCGACAAACGTATGGCAGTCCCCGCGTCCAGCAGGCGCTCGGCCAACAAGGCTGCCGCCATGGCCGCAATCGCATCGCCCGGCTCATGCGCACCGCGGGCTTGTGCGGTCGCCAGAAGGGCCGTTACCGCGTCCAAACCACCGACAGCAACCACGATCACCCGATCGCGCCCAATCACTTGGCTGCCGCACCCCAGGCTACAGCCCCCAATCAAATCTGGGTCATGGACATCACCTACATCCAGACCGGGGAAGGTTGGCTTTATGTGGCCGCCGTGCTGGACCGCTACAGCCGCAAAATCGTCGGTTGGGCCATGAGCCAGCGGATCGACACCGCGCTGGTTTTACAAGCTTTGGCCATGGCCCTCCTGCACCGCCAACCTCCCGCCAAGCTCCTCTGCCACTCCGATCGCGGGGTCCAGTATGCCGCCGCCGATTATCGCCACGCCCTCGCACGGGCAGGCCTGATCGCCTCCATGAGCCGCACGGGTAATTGCTACGACAACGCCACCATGGAAAGCTTCTGGAGTACCCTCAAATGGGAACTGGTCTATCGCCGGACATTTACCACCCACCAGCAAGCCCGCTCCGCCATCTTCGATTACATCGAACGTTTCTATAATCCCAAGCGCCTTCATAGCGCCCTTAATTTCCTGTCACCAGTTGACTTCGAAGCCAAAAACAATTAACCAAATGACTCGATTTTACTCTCCGTTTTTTCGAAGCAAGCCCAAGATTCAATTCAGGCGAAAGAACAACGTAGTACTCAATCCCAACTCATTAAAGCTGATCCGAAAAATAACAGGCACGAACACTTAATTGGAACATATAAAGTATGACTGGTACAAAAACATTATATCGTGCTCCCATTACGAGGACTGAAGACTTGCGAAGACAAAACCGCCCAAAAGTGAAGGCAATCATTGTAAAACTTCTCCTCCTGATTCTAGTAAGCAAATACGGTTTCGCCTTTTCCAGCGAGGCTGATGCACCGCGTCAGGTTGTGTCGCTAGATAACGATTGGAAATTTCACATTGGTGACATTACCAACGCTAACGCGCCGGATTACGACGACCATAGCTGGCGTCAGGTAGACGTGCCCCACGATTATGTGATCGAGGGTGTGTTCGACGCGACAAACTCTTTTCCGCAGGCGGGTGACCGCGCCTCCTGGTATTGGCTCCATGGCTTTCTGTCGACACCACCTGCTACCTATCGAAAAGACATCGCCATTCCCGCCAACGCCAAGGGCAAGCGTCTTTGGCTCGAATTTGACGGAGTTTTTAGCAACAGCCGCTATTGGCTCAACGGACGTGAAATCGGCAGTCAGTATAGCGGCTACTCCAGTTCGCGCTTTGACATCACCGACGAGGCCAAATGCGGCGGTACAAATATCCTGACAGTTGGAATTGATCCTCGCTGGGACGGGTGGTGGTATGAAGGAGCTGGCATTTACCGGCATGTGCGCCTAGTAATCCTTGATCCGGTCCATATTGCGCCCGATGGCGTATTTGTAGCTCCAGCTTTGGCCGATAACGGCAATGGCACAAATGCGGATGCCCAAGTAGCTATATATAATGACGTTACAAATGAAAGCGCCACGGCAACCACGGCAAACGTCGTGAACGACATCCTCGATTCGGAGAGCAAGCTTGTCGCCTCAAACCAATCAGTTCAACCGCTCGCCGTCGGAGGGGATGCGGAGGTCAAACAGTCTATTGAGCTGACAAATGCCACCCTGTGGTCGCTCGAGAATCCTTATCTTTACCGGTTGCGGACGACTATCGAGATCGCCGGCCAAGTCACCGATCAGGTCACCACCACCTTTGGCGTGCGACAAGTCCGCTTTGATGCAGAGCGTGGATTCTTCCTGAATGGCAGGCACATTAAAATCCACGGCGTCAATGGTCATCAAGACCACGCGGGTGTCGGCGTGGCCCTGCCGGATCGCCTTATCGAATGGCGGCTCGAACGGTTGAAGGAGATGGGCTGCAACGCCATTCGTTTATCCCATAATCCGGTTGAACCTGTGATGCTCGATGATTGCGACCGACTGGGCATTTTAGTGGTCGCTGAAAATCGCCATCTCGGTGACACCTATGCGGATCAGACCCCAAAAAATACGTACGCCGTAGAACACCGCGACCTCACAGGTCTCGTGATGCGCGATCGCAACCATCCAAGCATCATTCTGTGGTCGCTGTGCAACGAGCAATGGACCCAAGGTTCGCCCGAAGGAGCGGCGATGCTGAAGGCCATGAAACAGCGAGTCAATGAACTCGACCCGACGCGGTTGGTGACCGCGGCAATGAACGGCGGATTTAGCAGCACGAACGGGTTCGTCAGTGTCTTGGACGTGATTGGCTTCAATTACAACCCCTGGGTCTACACTCCGTTTCACTTGGAATTTCCGGACAAGCCAATGATTGCCACTGAAATCGCCAGCGAAATCGGAACACGTGGTGTTTACGATCTAAACCATTGGGATAACTATTGGGGAGACCAGGAGCGCGGTTATGTTGCCGCCTACAGCATAAACGCGGGCCCGGGCGGGCAGACCGTCGAAGATGCTTGGCCGCCTATTGCGACGAATGATTTCATGGCTGGAGCGTTCGTTTGGACTGGTTTCGATTACAAAGGCGAACCGCGCCCGTTCGAGTGGCCGGTCATTAATTCACACTATGGTTTCATGGACCTCTGCGGTTTTCCCAAGGATAGCTATTATTACTATGAAGCCTGGTGGACGGACAAACCTGTGCTGCATCTTTTCCCGCATTGGAACTGGCCCGGCAGAGAGGGCCAGGAAATTCCCGTTTGGGTCCACAGCAACTGCAAAGAAGTGGAGCTGTTCCTGAATGGAGTCTCACAGGGCAGGAAGACGGTTACCCCCTACCATCACCTCGAATGGAAGGTAAAATATGAGCCCGGTAAACTCGTCGCCAAAGGGTTGCGTGATGGCAAGCTTTTTGAGACGGAGGTCGAAACCACCGGCGCACCGGCTGCAATCCGCCTGACCGCTGACCGCGCGGTACTTGCCGCCGACAACAACGATCTGGCGGTGGTAACCGTGGCCATTGTCGACGCGCAAGGCCGCGTTGTACCAACGGCAAATAACAAAATAATGTTCTCCTTGACCGGCCCCGCCAAATTGATCGGGGTGGGAAACGGCGATCCCACCAGCCACGAACCTGACAAGGCAAACAGCCGATCCGCCTTCAATGGCTTTGCGCAAGCCATTGTGCAAACAACCATGAATAGTGGGGCGATCAACTTGAAAGCCGAAGCCGCCGGCCTGGAGACAGCCAACCTCACCCTCATCAGCCAATGAATAATCTGATTCGCAATCATAAAGTCCTGAGTAAATCAAGCGTCGCTTTCCTGAATATGAGCTTCAGTTTGCTGGCAGTAATGTGCTTGCAAACAGCGGTTGTTTGCGGTGAGACCGCAGCTCTTTCTCCTCCGGCTTCCAGCAATGCCAGCGCCGACAATCACGCAGCCAATAGTGCCGGAAGATTTGGTGGCTCGATCGTGCTCAATCCGGACGACAAGCCGGCGTTTCCGAATCCGCCTGCAGGCTTCGACGTGTCGCGCAACGATATCGCCCACGGAACCTTGGCGATGGTTGAATATTATTCCAAGACGGTGGGCACGGAGCGCAGAATGCAAGTCTACACCCCGCCCGATTACTCACCGGATAAAAAATACCCGGTGCTATATCTGCTGCACGGTATCGGCGGCGACGAGACCGAATGGCAGCGTTACGCCCCGCCGAGCGTGATCCTAGACAACCTGCTGGCGGCGGGGAAGATCGTGCCGATGATTGTGGTGATGCCCAATGGCCGGGCGCAAACAAACGACCGGGCCGAGGGCGACATTTTCAGAGCCGCCCCCGCTTTCGCCCATTTCGAAAACGACTTGCTGCATGACGTTATTCCAGCCATCGAAGCTCGCTATTCAGTGTTTACGAATCGTGAAAGCCGCGCTCTGGCCGGGCTTTCTATGGGGGGTGGTCAGTCGTTGAATATTGGCTTGGCCCATCTCGACACCTTTGCTTGGATCGGGGGATTTTCCTCGGCACCTAATACGAAACCGCCCTCCGACCTGGTGCCCAACCCCGCCGAGGTTAACCGGAAATTGAAGCTTTTGTGGCTTTCCTCCGGAAACCGGGATGGGCTCATCCGCATTAGTCAGGGCGTACATGGCTACCTCATGGCTCACCAGGTCGCCCATATTTGGAATGTGGACGGCAATGCTCATGACACGCCGGAATGGAAAAATAATTTGTATTGGTTCTCACAACGTATCTTTAAATGAAAAAGCTTTTAATAATCATCATGACCGCCTGTGCTTGTGGATTGGCGGCAACCGGCTCGGAAAATCTTGATCCGCATTTGGAATTACGCCACGGCGTAAAGCAACTTATCGTCGACGGCAGGCCATTTCTGGTGCTTGGCGGAGAACTGGGCAATTCTTCGGCGTCGAGTGCCGCGTGGATGGAGCCAATCTGGCCGCAGCTCGCGCGCCGCAACCTTAATACCGTAATCGCGTCTGTCACCTGGCAGATGATCGAGCCGGAGGAGGGGAAGTTCGATTTCAGTTCCGTGGACAACTGTATTTACGGTGCGCGCACCAACGGGCTGCACCTGGTTTTCTTGTGGTTTGCCAGCTGGAAAAACGGCCAGTCATCCTATCCTCCAGACTGGGTGAAGAACAATCCACAGCGTTTCCCTTGGGCCAAGGACGGCTTTGGCAATACGCTGAACATCCTATCGACGTTCAGCGAGGATCTTTGCAAAGCCGACGCCAAAGCGTTCGCTGCCTTGATGCGCCACATACGCGAGGTGGATGGAATGAATCACACTGTTCTAATGATGCAGGTGGAAAACGAGGTGGGCATCCTCGGTGATTCGCGGGATCGCTGTCCGGCTGCGAACGCGGCTTTTGCTAAGTCGGTGCCAAAGCAGCTAATGAATTCTCTTGCTCAGCACAAAGCCACTCTCGCGCCGGAACTGCTTGAATCGTGGGCCGCGAATGGCAATAAGACCTCCGGCACCTGGGAAGAGGTATTTGGACCCGGTAAATCGCCGAGCTATAAACTCTGGGGGCCCGACCTGACAGCCAAAAAAAAGAATATTTTTTGGCAGCAGTTAAACTGGGCTTCGGACGAATGCTTCATGGCCTGGCGCTATTCTACCTTTATCAACCGTGTGGCAGCAGCGGGCAAGGCGGAATACAATATCCCGATGTATGCCAACGCTTGGCAGCAACAGCCCGGCTGCCCTCGCCCCGGCGAATATCCCAGCGGCGGGCCGGTACCGCAGGTTAATGATATCTGGCGCTTTGGCGCCCCGAATCTGGATTTCCTTTCCCCCGATCTTTACATCCCGGAATTCGATTGGGACTGCGCCCGTTACACCCGCAACGGCAATCCGCTATTCATTCCCGAAGCCAATACCGGCGGCTCTGCCCCGGGAAATTCTCTCATCGCCTTGATCAAGTATAATGGTATCGGCTACTCGCCGTTTGCCATTGAGCGCGAGCGTGCCGGTGGCCGGGGTGGTTTTGGCGGTCGCAGGCCGGAAGTGAAGGGCACGACTGAAGCTCCCGTCGCGCCTACGGCCCTGCCCCCGGATGCATTTTCCCAGACTTACGCGTTGCTGCAATACCTCGCGCCCGTGATTCTTGAAAATCAAGGCAAAGGAACGATGGTTTTACTGAATGAAACAAACGCCACGAATGCCGAACCTCAGGAATTGCATATGGGCGATTACACATTGCTGATCAAATATGGTATCCGGACCGACCCTGCCGGTGGTTGGGGCAGTTTTAGAGGGTTCGGCATCTCTGCCGGAGGCAGCTTCACTTTCACCAATGTTTCTCCTCTACGTCTGGCCATCAACGCCAGGCCGGGCGCCTATGTCTTTGTCGGTGGACCGATGACGGTCGTTTTTAAGCCGACTGATCCGACGCGTGGCAAGGTGGTTTTGAGCAGTACGGTTGAGACCATCAACCAAGATGGCAAATGGTTGCCGGGACGCTGGCTTAACGGCGACGAAACGGCCCAAAACACTCGCGTTGATCCCGAACAAACCGGCCTATATCTGAGGACTTTCGGAGTTTATGGCTATTCGGTCTTTCAGCGGCGCTGAACAACTATTATAATAAACAAGCCTTTTTTCGAAGGTTATTACTACAATTCAGACGGCAGCATCAAATCCATTACCATGACCAAGGCAGTAGTTACGCCGCTGGCTCCGGCTGCTCTCTCGGCCAACCATAATCGCCCTCACCATGTCACCGATTAAAACCTTTAGCTTCACAAATTCTCCTTCCCGACGCGCTTTTCTGGGCAATGCCCTCGCGCTTGGTCTAGGCTCGTTGCTGCTCGATTCGGCCTCGCCGGTTCGCGCCACCGATAAACCCGACCCCCCTCTAAGGAATTCACAACCACTGGCCGAACTGGCCGAACTCCCTAAACGCATCTTGATTGACCAGGACGGGTACGGGCTTAAATCAACCGAGCGGCAGGGTTCGCGTTTCACCTCTGGGAATGCGGTCGTGAATCTTATCACCACAACGGCGGGACAGGAGGTGCGCGTTTGTTGTCCGACCGGACCACTTTCACGAGTGGTTTTGCGCTGGGAAACGGAGTTTCCTCTCGACACACTTTTCCTGGGAGACGCATGGGAAAGGGGTTACGGAGATTTGCAATGGCGGTTTCGCCAACCCGAGCGGATCATGCCGTGGTATTTTGCGGCACATCAAGCGTCGAGCGGACGCACTTTTCTGGCCGGTGTAAAGACCCAACCATCCGCGCTCTGTTTTTGGATGGTTGATGCGGCCGGGATATCGCTCTGGCTGGATTTCCGGAATGGCGGCGGTCCATCACGACCGGGAAAACGTGAAATAAAATCTGCTGTGATAATTTCTCACACGAGTGACCAGGAAATCACCCCGACAGCTGCAATAACCCGTTTCTGTCAGCTGATGTGTCCGTCGCCCCGGCTTCCTTCTCAACCTATCTGCGGAAATAACAACTGGTATTACGCTTACGGACGAGACTTTGATGCTGACGCCATCCGGCGCGACGCCACATTTCTCGGTGAGTTGGCGGGCGACCATCATAACCGACCCTTCTGCGTAATTGACGCAGGCTGGACACCGGGTTCGGTTTGCCCGGGGGGTCCTTGGCAAAAGGGGGATGCCAAGCGCTTTCCGGACATGCCCGGACTGGCCGCCGACCTCAGAAAAATCGGCGTACGGCCAGGAATCTGGATGCGGCCAACGGCTCTAACAATTGTGGACGACCCCAGCCGTCTCCGCGCCGGACCGGTCAATACGCAGGAGAAGCCACTTGACCTAACCTTACCGGAAAATCTCGAGCTCATCCACGCAGACGTGGCCCGGGTCCGCTCCTGGGGCTACGATCTGATAAAACATGATTTCTCAACCTATGACATCTTGGGGAAATGGGGGTTTGAGATGGGGGCTGAATTGACCGAGGACGGCTGGCATTTTCAGGATCAAACGCTCACAAACGCGGAAATCATTTTAAGGCATTATCAAAATTTACGCGCTGCCATCGGCGATGGGTTACTCCTTGGCTGCAACACCATCGGCCATCTCGGAGCCGGTCTTTTTGAAATTCAGCGCGCGGGCGATGATACTTCTGGTCACGTTTGGGAACGCACGCGGCGTATGGGAATTAATACTTTGGCTTATCGTCTGGCCCAAAATGGCACTTTCTTCGCGTGCGATCCGGACTGTGCAGCGCATACGAACCAGACCCCTTGGGACCTCGACCGTCAATTCCTGGATCTCGTCGCTCGCAGCGGGGCGCCTTTGTTTATCTCCGTCGATCCACGAACAATCACACCAGAGCAGAAAACCTTGTTTCAAATGGCGATGCAAATTGCCCTGTCTGGCGGCGCTGGTGGAGGCGCTGAACCACTCGACTGGTTATACAACACAGCCCCGGCCCATTGGCTTTTGGGAGTTGAGGAGAGGAATTACCATTGGGAAGAAGCGTACGGTTCTAGCCCAATGAAAATATGATCTGTCTGAGACTAAAAAATGAACATTTTATGAGCAAAACCACAAAGATTCTCGCAGCCTTCTTCTTGATCACCGACGCTGCCTTGGCCCTACCCTGCTCTGCCGCCAACAAAACCATGATCGATTATTTTCTGCCCATGCCAATTCACGGACAACTCACAACAAATACCTGGGGCGCCGCAGGGGTGCTCCCGCGCGATGCCTTGAATGGCCTGGAAGACCCATCCTTGAAACAGTGGTATTATTGGGATGGGAAAATCATTGCCGGACCAGACGGTAAATTCCACCTTTTTGCGAGCCGTTGGGCACAATCCAAAGGGCACAACGGATGGTGGAGTTCTTGTGCGATCAGCGCCGTAAGCGAGACCCCCACCGGCCCTTACGTGGATCAAGGTCTGCTGTGGCCGGATAATGAAGCTGGCAAAGGACACAATGTGACGGCCCTGACGCTTCCCGATGGCAACTATGCTGTGGTTGTGAGTGAAACCCGACCGGGCGATGTATTTGTGTCGAAATCGCTGGATGGATCATGGAAACAGATTGGCTCCATAAAGGTGGCAGGTGAGCCGGATTGGCACGCCTCAAACGTGAGTATCATGATTCGGCCGGATGGGCGCTTCGAAATAATTGGTCGTTCTGGAGAAATCATGATCAGCAATCACGGCATTCTGGGGCCCTACGAAATCCAAGGTCCCGGGATTTACGACGCAATTGCGGACTTTCCACACTATAATCTTGAAGACCCGGTGATCTGGTATAGCGGCGGACTGTATCACGTCACGGTCAACTGCTGGAGCGAGCGCAAGGCCTACCTCCTGACCTCACCCGATGGTATTCGCAATTGGAAAAACCGGGGTCTGGCTTACGATCCGCAAGCGGATTTTCTTCGGTATACCGACGGCACTGTAAATCATTGGAATAAGATCGAACGACCCAACGTTTTCCTTCAGAATGGCCACGTAACCTATTTCACTTTCGCCGTGATTGACGTTCCGAAAGAGCAGGACCCGGGCAACCTGCCTCACGGCAGTAAGGTTATCGTAGTTCCTTTTGACGGAGCTGCGTTGGATCGAGATTTAAAAAGTGCCGATGACTCCGCAGAGAGTACTCGTGCCGCTCCTCAATCAAAATGAAGGCCCTGGCCAGGAGGCACAATTTGGCTCAGCGATGAGAATATTCACCAGAAAGCCATCTTTAGAGCCGCAACTGTTACCCATCCTACCCGACTGGAAATTAAACTATGACTTTTAACTCATCCATGCCCGGCTTCAAAAGGACAGTCTTAATCGGGCTGATGCTCTTGCCCGTTGGGCGGTGTCTTGGCCAGCCTGCGGGCAAAGCCTCCAATCCGCCACCCGACCAGCCTATCAACGATACTTGGGATATGCCGCACGCGGCCAACCCCATCATTCCAGGTTACTATGCCGATCCAACAGTACTGGCAGCCGCAGGCAAATATTATATTTATGCGACAATTGATCCTTGGGGCGGGGACACGGTTGGCTGCTGGGAATCGAGCGATTTCAAGCATTGGCACTATCAAGTCTTGAACTGGCCGACCAAACAAGCCTGCACCAGTCCGACCTCCAAGGAGGCCAAGGTTTGGGCGCCTTCCGTTGTGAAAGGAAGCGACGGACGCTTTCACATGTTCGTCTCGGTCGGCAGCGAAATATGGACCGGCGTCGCGGACCACCCGCTCGGCCCGTGGCACAATCCACTTGGTCATCAGCCGCTGATTTCGGCGGCTTTCAACCCAAGTTATCACATGATCGACGCGGATGCTTTCGTTGACGAAGATGGCAGTGCTTATTTATTTTGGGGATCGGGCTGGAATTGGACGAATGGCGCCTGCTACGGGGTTAAACTGCAGCATGATCTCTCGGGCTTTGATGGTGAAGTAAAGCTGGTCACCCCAGAACATTATTTCGAAGCACCGACCATGATGAAGCATGACGGGAGATACTATCTTGCTTATTCTTATGGTAAAACTATTAGCGACACCTATCAAGTCCGCTACGCCGTGAGCGACCATCCCCTAGGGCCGTTCCAAGAGGGTGCGACGAGCCCAATCCTCGTCACGGATTACCAGCGCAACGTGATCAGTCCGGGCCACAATGCCTTTTTTCGTCAGAATAATCACGTCTACATTGTTTATGGTCGCCAGCGCGTGCCATTCGTCGACGGAACCGCCTTTCGGCAGGTATGCATCGACGAATTGCATTTTACCGCCGACGGGCTGCTTGAAAAAGTGCTTCCAACCCATCAAGGACCAATCCTCGTGCAAGGCCGCAACGAAGGTCGCAATAACCTCGCCAGCCTGGATCTTGGAGTCATCGCCACCGCTTCAAGTTCTGCGTCAGGACTTACACAACCAAAGCAGGTGTTGGATGACAATTACGCAACCCGGTGGGCCGCTGCTACTGACGCTCGAGGCGCCTGGATTCAGATTGATCTTGGATCGGAAAAACAACTCCAGCGCAGTGAAATAAGATTTGAATATGCCTGGAAACCTTATTTTCTTTTCGAGGAGGCTTCGAGCGATGGTCAGGCCTGGAAAACCGTTGCTGACTGCCAAACCCACCCGATCGTCGGCTCTCCAGTAATTATCCAGCATACGGCCAAAGCGCGCTACTTGCGCTTGGTTTTCCCAACCACCGTCCCAGGCCGCGATATTTCCATATTTGAATGGGAAGTATTTTGAGACAGGTTCACGTTTCAACGGGCCTTCACTGTAAACCAGCCACAGACGCATCCCGTAAATCGCCTCACCATTGATGGTGAACCACCCCCCAATTGGTGGAGCATTGCTTCTACTTCTGGATCCAAGGTCTCATCGGGACGTGAATTGGCTGATATTTCAAGTGCTCGTTGTAAACCAGTCACCGAGGGATGTATCGGTCTGCCACGGAGCGGAATGAAGCCAGGCATCACAGCGCGTTCCACATCCTTCAAACACGAACCGGCTCGAACTTCTCCAGTGCCAGGGGCTTACTCGAAGGTACAAATTTCGCATATATCAGTCGATACATACAGTAACAAATGGCCGTTGACAGTGGCGATAGCGCTTATTTTATTTGCGCCAGGCGATATTGTGATATTTTTTCAAACGCACATTTTGTCCCTGAGCCGGACGATTTCAATGGATTAATGGACACAAAATGACAATGCCACCTCCGACCGCTAGGCTTTCGGTCAGAAAGAATAAGCCTATGGCCGAGTTGGCAAGGTCATTCAGGTACGATGGCCGTAAGCCCCGGCGGTCCTTACCCACCTAAGTGCGGTATCCGATCAATTCTGTTTTCCTGTCGACATAAAAGATTCAGCTTCGATTGATTTGACTTGACCTTTTTGGGCTACTGTATTAATGTGCTAATACAGCAATGCAATTGCGTATCTCCATTCAGGATGGCACTCCGATCTATCAGCAAATTGTAGAGCAGGTAAAGTATCTAGTTGCCGCCGGACGTCTCAAACTGGGCGATGATATTCCACCCATCCGCGTTCTGGCGGAACAGTTGCGGATCAATCCCAATACGGTGGCAAGGGCCTACCTTGAACTCGAACGTGAGGGGATCTTCACGATGCGCCAGGGGTTCGGCACCAAGCTGGCCCAAGTCAAAGTGCTTTTGACCCGCCGCGAAAAGCTCCGGCTGCTCGCCGAACCGGCTGACCGATTGTTGACCCATGCCCATCACTTGGACGTAAGCCTAGATGAGGTCATCGCTCTTTTGCGGGAGCGCGATGCCGCCATGCAACCAAAATCAAGCCAATGAAATCAACCCTGATAAAATTTCCCTCGCCCTCCTCGGCTGAAGCGATCATCGCAGTTAGCGGCCTGTCCCGTCAGTTCGGCACGAAAAAGGCCCTTAATGAGGTGTCGATTTTTGTCCCTCGCGGCAGTGTGCTGGGATTTGTTGGCGAAAACGGCGCCGGCAAGACAACGCTGATTAAACATTTGCTCGGTTCGCTCAAGGCTATGACCGGCAGCGTAAGGGTTTTTGGTTTGGATCCAGTGTTGGATCCGGTGGGTGTCCTCAGCCGCGTAGGTTATTTGTCCGAGCGGCGCGACCTGCCGGGATGGATGCGCGTAGGCGAGTTTATCCGCTATACGCAGGCCTTTTATCCGGGTTGGGATGAGCGTTATGCCTCACAGTTACTGGATCAGTTCCAATTGGATCCGGTGCAAAAGATCAAGACACTGTCGCAAGGGCAGCAAGCGAAAACCGGTTTACTCGCGGCGCTGGCTTACCGTCCGGAGTTATTGATTTTGGACGAACCCAGCTCAGGTTTGGATCCAGTGGTGCGCCGCGACATCCTGGAGGCTATCATTCGCACGGTGGCCGATGAGGGTCGCACGGTGCTGTTCTCTTCTCATTTGCTTGATGAGGTGGAACGGGTGGCAGATCACGTGGTGATGTTGCATCAAGGTCGCGTGGTATTGAACGGACGGACGGAGGAAGTTCGAGCGGGACATATTTCGGCGTTGTTGGCGTTCGCACAGCCGCCGGGTGCGTCACCTGTGTTGCTCGGGGCTCACGCGGTGACGGGTTTTGGTTCCGAATGGCGGGTGTTGTTTGGCGGCTCGCGGACAGATTTGGTAACGGCTGCGGCGCTGATCGGTGCCAGAGTGGTCGAGGAACGAACCCCCACCTTGGACGAAATCCTGGTAGCGCGCGCAGGGGGGAAAGGGAGTTGATGAGTCACGGTGGCACATCAGGTTGGCAAACCCCCATAGGTGCGATGCTTTGGGAAATCTGGGGCCGACGCAAAGTGAACTTTGCGTTCCACACCATCGCCCTGATGGTAAGCTTGTTCTGTGTCCGTTGGATCCAACATGGTACTAATCAAGTCGTCGAACGGGTGTTGGTTATGGTGATGCTGAGCTGTTTCTTGGGCGCTTATTTTGATCTCCTGACTTGTTTCGGTTACATTGAGGCGGACGCTCGGAAAATCCAACTCGGCTATCCCGCGCGGCTGCTCTTAAAACCGGTCAGCACACTTCGACTGGTCCTAGTGCCGATGCTGGTCGGCGGCGCGATTGTGGCAACGGTTCTCCTCATCTGGAACCAATATATTTTGCAACCGCTGGCACATACGAGCGCGCTGAACCCTTACTGGCTGGGCGCGATTGTTGTCTCATTCTTTTGGTGGATGCAGGCCCTGGCCTGGAGCCTGCCGTTGATGCCGGGCCGGTCGCTAATCATGCTGATCGTGGCACTGATTCATCTGGGGGTCGGGATTCTGCCGCTGTTGCCGAACAGCCTGTCCGGCTGGCAATGGTTGATTCTGGTTGTCTTGCTGGTCTCGGCGGTGCTCACGGCGTGGACCGGCCTGGGACTAATGCGGCAGGGAAAGTGGGATGGCCCATCGCGGCTCAACCTTTTCTGGAACCGATGGCCTTCATTCCATACGACCGGCATGCGCGGAAAGTTTGGTTCCGCATTCGCAGGGCAATTTTGGCTGGAATGGCGGCGCCAGGGGTTAATTCTACCAGGGATCACAAGCGGAATAATGTTTGTTATATTGCCCCTCATTTTTTTGGTCAATCAACAATCGGGTGTGCCCGCACAGGGTGCGGATTTCGTAAAGATTCTCCTAATCCTGACTTTGCTGGTCCCACTCGTCATTTCCAGTATGATGGGCGCTACCATCGCGCGGTTTGATCAGCTGCAAGCTTCCAATGCACTTCCGGTTTACATCGGCGCTCGTCCCATAACCAACGGGGGCTTGGTGATAGCAAAATTGGCTATGGCGCTGGCCTCCAGCGCGCTGACCTGGCTGACTGTTCTGGTCGTCGCCGCTTTCTGGCTGGTGGTTCTGCAGCGGCACTGGCTGATATCACTAATCCCCGATGTCTCGCCCTTTCATGTTGTAACAACCGCGATCGGATGTGTGCCGATATTGCTGTTGCTAATTCTTTATACGTGGAAAAACCTGGTTGCCGGGATTGGCGCTGGTCTGACGGGTCGGCGCTGGGTGGTTGGAATATTCACCGGCTGGAAGGCGGCGTCCGCCATTGCATTGGTCGGCCTCTTTACGGCGGCGAAGTTCAACAGCGATTTCCAGGCAGCGCTGCTGCATTGGCTGCCGGAGCTATTCTTCGTGGCGTTGGTAGCCAAGGTCGCTGTTGCCTTTGCCATTTTTTCCCGGGGGTTACGGCAGAATGTCATAACCTCCGGTTGCGTAGGTTGGATTGCCTGCGGCTGGCTGGCTGCGGGCTTTTTTGTAACCGGCTACGCAGGTTTAGTTTGCCGCGCGATGCGTCATTCAGACTTGTGGCTTCCCATCACGCTGGGTGGTTTCCTGATTTTGCCGCTGCCTGATCTGGCTATTGCTCCACTGGCCCTGACTTGGAACCGGCACCGATGAATGGGAGCCAGCTAGCCCATGTGGGATCTTTGTTGCTCGAGAGATTGTGAGCGGGGGTTTAAAGGCTTATGTCTAAGCACCACACTTTGATCCGGTACCCATCCTCGATCGGGAAGGAAAGTTAAAATCTTGCGAACAATTAACCAGGCTCCCTGTTTTGAAACAGGCCGCATCGACAACGATGACCGCACCGGCAGCCAGTTCACCCTTGATCAGAAAATTGGCAATTTTCGTGAGCGACGGGAATGCCGCGTTTTCCATGTCCACGACCTGCTGGCGCTGCGGCGCAAGGACAATGTCGTGCCGCCCAGATTGCTGGATTTCCGCGTCCAGCGCACGGAGCTCAAAACTTTTGCCCGTGCCAGCTCCGCCCCGGAACAGTGAGACGGTGTTGGTACAATGCAATAATGCGTCCAAAGCTTTGCGTTGTTCATCATCTAATCTCGGATTAGCTAGTCGCGGATTTTCAACGATTGGGCCGCACCCCCCACGCCGTCCTTGACGTTCTGGACAATTTCCATCTTGCGGGACAATACTTCGCGCAACGTCACTATGTTGGGTGTTCAGGATTGCGGATGTAATTGCGCTGGCTGGTGAGTTCCTTGAGTTCAGCCACCGTGAAGCTCTCCGCGCGTGCCCGTTCCAATACCTGCTGCCACAATTGACATTCCAGCACGACCGAATTGCGGTCGAACA
>Ga0182016_10004089_pt1 | contig 16304 bp, 17 predicted proteins | sample 712S2MmetaG_FD_120491 | JGI IMG/M metagenome (GOLD analysis project Ga0182016, IMG submission 120491) | Permafrost microbial communities from Stordalen Mire, Sweden - 712S2M metaG | ecosystem: Environmental > Terrestrial > Soil > Wetlands > Permafrost | place: Sweden: Stordalen | collected...
CGAGAAGCTCTCCGGCACGCCTGCGGCCTCAACAAAGTTGTGCGCAACGTTGATAAAGAACTCAAAGGCAAGTCCGAAGCGATCTTCAACAAGGCGCGTAGAAAGGAAGACCGCTTCGGTCGTCCCAAAGGTTGCGTTGCGGTGGCAGATGGCGCGGTCACCTAGCTCCACGGTGTAAGACGGGGCGATTAGGATTTCGCCGGTGTCGGCAATGGCCAGCGGAACGAAGTAGTACGCGCGCCGCGCGAGCGCCGTCGACAGCGTGGCCGGGACGACGCCGACGAGATGGGCGATATCGGTTTCCGGGACGCGTGTTTCTCCCCATGCGGCAAAGTTGACGCCGTTTGCAGCAGGGGCAACCTTGGCCTGCGCAGCGACCTTTTCAGCGGGCCACAACTCGACTTGTGCACTGGTAGACATGAATCTGTATTCTAGACGACAGAGGCCTTAGGATGATGGTTTCAGCACAGACAGAGCCCGGACGGGACGGCACGGTGCTCGGTTTCCCCCTCAAGGGATTCGGACTATTCACCAGCCTGTTGCTGGCGTTTGCGTCGGCGTTCTTCACATTTTTCGCGACCACAGCCCTGGCGATATTCTCGCTGCTCGCCTGGAACCTGATCGGCCACCACAATGTGAGCTATGCAGACACATATCTCTACGTTGGATTTCCAGCGGGTGTACTTGTGCTGCTGGTCGCGCTGCCGCTCTTTGGGGTGCTGTGGCTGCGAGCCAAAACACGGGGTTAGCGTGCAGTGCGGGTTGAGCGAACCCTACAGCCCGGCCGGCTTCGGATCAGCCTTGTCGTACTTGGCCACCTGAACCTTGCGTGCCAGGCCGACTTTAGAGAGCAGCCAGATGCCCCAGTAGTTGGGATCGAACTCGTACCAGGCAAGACCGTGTTTTGCGCTTACTGGGTGGGCGTGGTGGTTGTTATGCCAGCCTTCGCCGCCGCTGAAGAGAGCGACCCACCAACTGTTGCGCGAGTCGTCGCGGGTTTCAAACCGCCGGCTGCCCCACAGGTGAGTTGCAGAGTTCACCAGCCACGTTGCGTGCAGGCCAAGCGTTACGCGGAGAAATCCCCCCCAGAGGAGCATGCCCACTGCGTTCTTCCAGCCGCCTGTCCACCAGCCAAGCGTAAACAGCAGAATGCCGCTGACGGTGATGGGAATCCAGTGGTACTTGCTGAGCCAGACATGGAAACGGTCACGCGCGAGGTCAGGAACGTACCGGGAAAGGGCCGCTGTCTGAGCGTGCAGAGAGTTGCCCCAGATCATCCAGCCGGTGTGTGCCCACCAGCCGCCTTCACGCGGGGTGTGCGGGTCGCCGTCGTGGTCGCTGTGCTGATGATGAACGCGGTGCGTTGCCACCCAGAAGATTGGGCCGCCCTCAAGCGACAGCGTGGAACAGAGCGCCATGCAGTATTCAAGCCACTTCGGCACCTGGTAGCCGCGGTGCGTGAGCAGGCGGTGGTAGCACATGCCAATGCCCACGTTGATGGCCAGGACGTAGAGAATTACCATCGCGGCCAAACGCGACCAACTGAAGAAGAAGAAGGCCGCAAGCGCGCCAACATGGAAGATGACAATGATCCAAAGCGTGAGCCAGTTGATCCCGTCGCCTGCGGTGGCGGCGCGGCCCATGCGCACAGGTTCACTCGCGGGAACTCGGTTGGATACCGTGGTTGCCGGCGACCCGGGAGCAGACGCTGATGAACTGGTTGCGACTTGAAGGGAGGGCGGGGTTGCAACGGATGCCATATGGGTTGGAGATACCTCAATGAGTGAAAGCCTGCTTACTCTGAACCCATTCTATAGGAAGGCGATATGCTATTTCTGCGCATTTCCGGACAGCAACGTAACCATTTTTGGGTATGAGGGAACGGGATTCCCGAAATAAGTGAGCAATAGTGCTCAGGTTTTCGATTGCTCAGGCTATGGCGAGATAAAGCCTTCTGGGCTCCGGCAAGGAGAAGCATGACTACCGAAACGGGACGGATTGAGGCCTTCTCTGACGGCATCTTCTCAATTGCCGCCACGCTGCTGGTACTGGACCTGAAGGCGCCGCCGGCAGGCGAGCCGTTCTGGCAGGGCATCGCCGCGCAATGGCCCGGCTACGCCAGCTTCCTGCTCAGCTTTCTCTTTATCGGCATCATGTGGATCAACCACCATCGGCTGTTCTCGCACATGCGCCAATCAAGCGATCTGCTGCTGGTGGTCAACCTCCTCTTGCTGCTGGGAGTCGTCTGGATTCCCTATCCCACGTCGATCATGGCGCAAGCGGTGCTCACCGGTCGGCTCAAGGATGCTGCGATTCTCTATAACGGCTCCTACCTGGTAATTGCTGTTTTGTTCAACCTGCTGTTTGGTGTGTGCGTCACCAGCAACCTGCTCGATCGCAATGTATTCGGCGTACGAAACATCGCGCGGAGTTATGCAGCCGGAATTTTGATGTATGTGATCTGCTTTGCGGTCACATGGTGGAACGTTTACGTGAGCCTGGCAATCAATCTCGGAATGGCAATCTTTTTCCTTGTGTCGCCCGATCAGATGGCCAGGAACTGCTCATCGCAAAAGCGCGCTGCAAACGCTCCGATCGAGTAAATTCGTTGGTTGGGTTCGGGAAGGCCTAGTTGTTCGGGTCCGCGCCGAACTGGCCTCCGCCAGTTTCGAAGAGCTTCTCAGCCTGCCCGCGTGCTATGCGGAACAGCGCGAACTGCCGCTCGGTTGCGCCACGCATTTCAAACAGCAATTCGGCGCGGTTGTCTCCCAGCGCGTCAACTGCATCGACGAAGCGCAGGCGGGGCTTGTCGTCGAGGTGGGCGGCATCGGTAACGGATTTCAGCACCACATGAACATTGCCATAGAAATCCGGCTGGGCGACAAGCGTTACGAACTTTTGCTGCTCTGGCGGTGCATCGGTGTGGGCAGTAAACACCAGCGTTGCTTCAGCGCCGTAAGTTAACTCGAGTGCGCGGAAGTGCTCCTCCAGCAGCGGCGCAGGCTCGGCAGGTGTAGGGGCCGCAGCCGGCTTCGTGGTTCTGTGTGCCGTGGTGGTGGTCTTTTGAGCACCGGCTGTCTTCGCCTTGGGCGCTGGCGGCGGTGCTGGGTTCAGGCCGAGCGCATCGCGAGCGATGTCTTCGAGCGACGACTTCATCTTTGCTTCGACAGCAGGGTCGGACCAGGTGTAGATGAAGGGATGCTCGGGGCGATTTCTTGAATCTGAGACGGCTACAGACTGCTCAAGATCGGGCGGCAGGCCAACCAGGCTGGGAAGCACCTTCAGGCTATCCATGTTGGCCATCCCACGCTTGAGCCGCGGACGATCTGGATCTTCACCGCCCGAAATGGAAGAGACATTGCCAAGGTCGGATGGCTGAGCTTTCTTGCTTTTATGCAGGACCGGACGGTCTGGATCGGACGGAGCCGAAGAGGCGCTGCTATCTGTCTCTGAGTCCTTCTTGTGAAGCACAGGACGGTCAGAGTCCACGACTGACCCGGGCGAGGACGAGTCCGAAGTAGAAGTTCCGGAAGGAGAAGTTCCAGAAGAGGAGCTTCCGGTCGAGGAAGCGCTTGCGGAGGAGTCGTCGCTCCCAGCGGACTTGCTCTTATGCAGTACAGGGCGATCGGGATCGCTGGGGGCCGTGGGAGCCTGTCCCCCAGAACCCTGTCCTCCAGAAGCTCCTCCGGACGAGCCACCAGAAGGGGCCTCGTCCGCGTGCCTCTTGCGATGAAGAACGGGACGATCGCCCTCCTGATTGTCCATGCCCCACTCAGGAAGCGTTGGCTTGGGCTGGTTGCGCGGCGCGGTAGGCATGGACTTCCAGGCGCCAAAGCCGACCCAGGAACCAAACTGCTGGCCCGCGGTCTGAACGTCGTATAGGCCGACAGCCTTGCCATGCTCCTGAAGCTCGTATTCAACCTCCGGCGCAACGGCCATCGGCTCAGGACGGGCAAGGTAGATGCCGCCGTCCTCCAGCTTTCCGTTGTCGTAGACCAGAACCGGGACCAGGCGGCTCGACTTCGGATTCTCTTCAGGTCCGGTCCACTCAAGAACGCCGATAGAGCGCAGCACCGGCGCTTCCTTGGTGCTTTTGGAGACTTGGCCGGGATACTGAGCGCAGGCCGGGAATACAGCGAGAACAAAAAGTGCGAGCACAATTGCGCGTCGGATGAACAAATCGGGGATTGCGATGAAAACGTCCAGGATCTTGCGCAATGACATGTGCCGCCTGCCTCGGGAATAATCGAATGGGCCGGCCAATAGCGGCCTTTCAAATCTAAACTCGAAATTGAATTTGAGGATACTCCCCATGGAAATCAACCAGAAAGTTGCCGACTTTACTCTGCAAACCGACGAGGACAAGACCGTAAGCCTGAGCGACTACAACGGTCAGCCCGTCGTGCTGTTCTTCTACCCTAGAGCGGATACCCCCGGATGCACAATTGAGGCCTGCGGTTTCCGCGACACATTCAAGAAGATCCAGGCGGCCGGCGCCGTCGTGCTCGGCATCTCGCGCGACACCGTCAAAGCCCAGGCCAAGTTCCGCGAAAAGTACGACCTGCCCTACACGCTCCTTGCAGATGTAGACGAGAAAGTCTGCAATCAGTTTGGTGTGATGAAGGAAAAGAACATGTATGGCAAAAAGGTGTGGGGCATTGCGCGAACCACGTTTGTAATCGGGCCTGACCAGAAGCTGCTGCACATTTTTCCCGACGTCAAGCCGGAAGGTCACGCGGAAGAAGTGCTTGCGCTGCTGAAGGAATGGAAGAAAGCCAAGAAGTAATACGCGAGACTGGGACGGAAAGGATAGTGCCGGAGTCAGCCGAATGCTGCCTTCGAAGCTAAGATCAAACGATCAATCCGAGCCGTCGCAGGTCGGTCTCCGTCCAGCGGGCCTGTGTTTCGATAATGCTCCTGAGTGTTCCCAGGGGGAAGGTATCCTAGGAGTGATGGAATGAAAGCGTGACGCGACGGCCATCGGTATGGCGGTAAAGGCGGTGGCTCCCTCTCTGCCGGTGGAGCTCGAACCCATCGTCGTGGAGTGCGGAAGCGATGCGGCGGGCTGGCGTAGAGCGGATGCGCGAAAAATCGACCGTCATACCGTTACAGCGACCACCGGCTCGTTCACCTCCGTCACGCCGGGCGGCAGCGGTTCACCGTCCTCCAGCATCGACTCGATCACCAACTGCGCAACTTCACGGATATTTCCCAGCGCTTCTTCTTTCGTCTTGCCCCAAGTGGCGCCACCCTTCTCCTCGAGATCGGGAATATAAGCGCGCCAAGCCTGATCGTCCGGTTCAAGAATCACTCGAAAAACGTAAGACTTCAAGTTCTCCTCCTTGGGTTAACCATCAGTCCCCGGAATACTCCTTCTGTTACTCTCAATTTGAATCGTGGACTGATAGCCCGAAGTTCATCCCCGTTGTTTGGAAAGGGCCGAGCATTTTCGGAATGCTCGTTGAACATGCAGTCGTGAAATCGATGCCCACCCCAGGCACGCTGCTCTCTCGTGCTTTCTTTGAGGCTGCGCCAGAGCGCGTTGCGCCCGCGCTCCTCGGCAAGGTGCTTTTGCATCGAACCAGCACCAATCTGCTGGCCGGGCGGATCGTTGAGGTCGAGGCCTACCTGGGTCCTCATAACGACCCGCCCGATGCGGCGGCACACACCTATCGAGGACCAACGCCTCGAAACGCAGTGATCTTTGGTCCAGCGGGGCATGCGTATGTGTACGCCATCTACGGACGATACTTCTGTGCGAATATCTCCTGCGAGATCGAGGGGCAGGCAGGGTGTGTGCTGCTGCGGGCGCTTGAGCCGATGCGAGGCGTCCCACAAATGGCGCTGAACCGAAGCGTCGACCCAGGTGCCGCAGCAAAGGAACTGACGTCAGGACCCAGCCGGCTGTGCCAGGCACTGGGCCTGACACGTGAACTGCACAACGGGCTGGATGTTACCAGTGCAGATTCTCCGCTACAGGTACGGGAGGACGGATTCGTGACAGGACGAGTGGTGACAACTCCCCGGATTGGAATCAACCCGGCAAACCCCGCGCTCAATTGGCCGCTGCGGTTCGCCATCGCCGGACACCCATGCGTTTCTGGTCCAAAGCGGATGCGGGGATGAAAGAACAGGGAGAAGGGAACAGGGAGAACAGACCAGCGACTGGTTCATCTCCCACCAGGTCTTAAGGCAGGATTCAGCCACCGTTGGATAAGATAGTCTTCAGTTCCGCCGCAAGCAAGCATTCCCCATTTCCATCCAGGAGAATTCAGTTTTGAAACCTTCCACGCTTGTTCAGCATTGCGGCAGGATAGCCCTGTTCGCAGCCACCGTGACAATGAATATCGGGGCGCAGGCTCCGCAATCCGCTCCGCCACCGCAGGGCAGCACCGCACCAGGAGGCCCTCCTCCGCCGCGCAGCTTCCCCGCACCCACCAACCTGCAAGTGTTGCCCAAGACGCTCACCGGCAACCAGGTGCACGAGATCATGGAGAAGTGGGAAGGCGCGCTGGGAGGGAAGTGTAGCACTTGTCACACGGCTGATCCAAACAATATCGGGCCCAACGGGCGGCCGCGCCTGAACTTTGCCGACGATTCGAAGAAAGAAAAAGCGACGGCGCGCCAGATGTTCAAGATGACCGAGATGATCAACGTGGACTACATCGGCAAAATCGACAGCTCAGGCGAGCCCGTGACTTGCGGAACCTGCCACCGCGGCCATCTGGGACCCGAGCCCTACAAGATTCCGGACGACGATCACGATCACGACCATCCTGGTCCACCGCCACCGGCTGCAGCGCCAGCGAAGTAAGCAACAGCGCAAAGATCACTGCAGGATCATTGAGAGCGGGAGGGCCAGTGGTCCCCCCGCTCTCTTTTTGCGATCGAACTTTGGGCCCGGCGTGCGGCTCAGATTCAGGCCCGCGCGCTCGTCGGCTGACGAGTGTAGTCACCGCTCTTGCCGCCGGTTTTCGATTCGAGCTGAACTGAACGAATCACGATGCCCTTGTCGAGAGCCTTGGTCATGTCGTAGACCGTAAGCGCGGCGACAGATGCAGCGGTGAGCGCCTCCATCTCAACGCCAGTAGGGCCGACCGTAGCGGCGGTGGCAATTATGCTGACGCCGCCTTCAACCACCTGGGCCTGCACATCGACGTGAGTGAGCGCCAGTGGGTGGCACATGGGGATAAGGTCGGCAGTGCGCTTTGCGGCCTGAATTCCAGCGATGCGCGCCACCTGGAGCGGATCGCCCTTGGGATTGTTTGGCAGCGCGGCAAGCACGGCCGCGGATAGCTCGACGAATGCCGAAGCAGTAGCCGTGCGGCGGGTAGTCTGCTTGGCGCCAACGTCGACCATGGAAGCCTGGCCGTCGGCATCAAAGTGCGAAAGCCCGGAGTGTGAAGGTTTGGTGCTTGGGGACTTGGACATGTTGTTCCTCAGGGCAGCAGAATGCGGACAATCTCGCCCTCTTCAAGATGGGCGGCGTGTTCGGGAATGACTAGAAAGCAGTTCGACTGTGCAAATGCGCCAAGATCGCCGGAACCGTGCCAGGGGACCTGAGCAACGGTCGGAGGTTGACCGTCAACTGAAGAAAATGTGCAGCAAGCAGGCAAAAATCGCGTGAGACCAGGCTTGGTTTTGCGGTCGGTAGTTTTTGCAAGCTGGGCCAGGGCGAAGCGCGGCCCGGAAGCTCGATTGCCCGACAGCGCGCCAAGGACCTGCGCCGCAAAGAGCAGAAATGTAACTGCTGACGAGATCGGATTGCCCGGCAGCCCGAAAAAGGGAAGGCTTGGGCCGTCGGGACGGGGAAGTTCTCCAAATACGAGCGGCTTCCCGGGCTGAATGCGAACGCCGGTGAAGTGGAATTGTGCACCAATGCGTGCCAGCGCCGGCTCGACAAGGTCGAATTTGCCGGCTGATACTCCACCGGAGATAAGCAGCAGGTCTGCGCTTGCGGCCCGCGTGAGCGCAACGTCGAGCGCAGCAGCATTGTCGGCTGCGGCTGGCAGAACCCATGGATCGCCGCCAGCCGCGGCCACCATTGCGGCAAGCATCGGCGCGTTGGAGTTGCGAATCTGGCCCGGCCCAGGCGCGGCATCAACCGGGACCAACTCATCTCCAGTGGTAAGGATCGCAACGCGAGGCCGCACAAAAACCTCAACGGACGCGTAACCGCACGAGGCCGCAAGCGCAATCTGTGCTGCGCCAATCGAGGTTCCTGCTGGCAGCAGTTCATCGCCCGCTTTGGCCTGAGCGCCCCGGGCGACAAGATTCTCCCCACCAACAAGCTTGCGCGGCTTGAGTAGCCTTACCCTGCCGCCAACGACTTCAACGTGCTCGACCATGGCCACGGCATCGGCGCCGTCCGGGACAGGAGCTCCGGTCATAATCTCGCACGCAGAGCCAGCTGCCAGAGGCTTAGCCGGCGCATCCCCAGCGCGCACCGAACCTGTGAGAGCAAGAAAATTGTGCGCGGACGCTTCTAAGGCGCGGCATGCAAAGCCATCGCGAGTCGACCGCGCAAATGGTGGTTGGTCGCTGTCTGCACAAATCGGTTGAGCCAGTACCCGGCCAGCCGCTTGACCCAGATCGATGCGCTCGCTGGCTGGCCCGTTGGCCGCCAGTCGCGAGGCGCATTGGGCAACCAGCGCGAAGGCTTCGTCGAAGCTGAGCAGCGGAGAAGGCATGGAAAGGATTGTAGAAGGTAGAGCTGCGCGCAGTTGAGGGCGCGGCGAAAAAGAAAAGGCGCCCGCCGAAGCGAACGCCTTTCGAATTTCCATGAGCCAGACTGTTAACTAATTCCCCTTCTTCTTCTTGGGATCGGCCTTGTAGGTGTTGTCAACGGTACTGCCGAATTGGGCGATGATCTGCTTGACCTCGGCTGCGTAGGTACCATTTGGCTGGAGGTCGAGATACTTCTGGTAGGCCTCCATGCATCCTGCCGGGGCTACGAGTTTCTTGGTCTTCTCGTCCAGAGTCGTCTTCTGGATAAGAGCGTTGCCCTTGAGGTAGTAGGGGATGGGTTGTGTGGGATCGGCGTCGATGGCCTTCTGGGCAGCGGTGGCCTGTCCATCGGCGTTGTTGGACTGGAAGAAGATGACAGCTTCGTTCTTGTAGTACATGCCGGCACGTGTCGGATCGAGCTTGGCGGCGTTATCGTAGGCGGTGTTAGCCTCAGGCACCTTGCCGGTGCGGGCATAAATCTCGCCCAATCCAGCCTGGGCCAGTCCCTGCACGCTCAGGTTCGGCTTCTTCGAAGCCGTATCCACATCGATTGCTTTCTTGAATGCTGTCTCGGCCTGATCGTACTTCTTCAGCCCGGTCTCTGCCTGGCCAAGATAGCCCCAGAGGATCGAAGCATCGGGCTTGGCGACCGTGTCCTTGAGCATCATGGTTTCGATCTCTGTGAACTTGGCGGTCTTGATCTCAGCTTCCTTTGCATCCAGATCGGCCTTGCTGGCGGTTGCGCCCAGGGTCTGGGTCGCAGTTGCCCTTGCAGCGTCGGCGTCCTTGATGTCCTGGGTAGTTACGCGAATGTCGTTGTTGAGGTTCTTGATCACCTCGTTGGCCTTCAACGCTTCGGCGTTATGCTTCTTGAGGTCTTCAAGTTGTTTCTTCTGTTCAGGCGAAAGGGCATCAATGTATTCCTTGCGGCTCATGTCGATGTCCTGCGCCACATCCTGGCCAACCACCGCCTTGACGTTGTCAATATGGTCGGATTCCTTGTCGTCGGGGGTGCCGACGGCGCGATAGACCAGCTTGTAGGTGCCCGCCGGGACCTCGGCCGAGAAATCGCCATTGGCATCGACCGGAAACTTCGCCGCGGCGCCGGAGAGCTTGCCGCCGTTAAATTCGACGCTTCCGCCGTTCTGGGAGGTTCCACTGGGGTTGGTGACATGGCCGTGGACCTTGCCTGTCGTTGCAGTTGGCGCCGGCGCTGGGGTCTGCGCAAGAGCAGGCAAAAGTGCGAGACCCAGCACGGCCAGACCAAGTGAAATGGTGCGTTTCATGTTCTTCTCCTTTAAAGCGGCGGGAAGCATCCTTCCGACCGGCTCAAAACACATTTTCGGCCCAAACAACGCGAGAATGCTTCACGCACCCTACCTGCTCGTTTGGCCTCCAAAACCAACTGCCTGCGGACGCAAGGTCATTCCCTGACAAATCGGGCGATAATCCATGCCGCCGGCAGAAAACTGAGCGGAAGACGCCACTCAAAGTCTTGCGCGGAACGCTTCCATTCGCAGGACTCACGTTAAATCCAACGGACTATCCAGCACAAGAGCAAGTCGAATCTCATCCCGGTGATTCCTCAGGTTTTTGCTCAAAACCTGCGTACCCTGGCAGATAAAGCGCCGAGGGATGTGATTCGCCGGGCCGCCCAAATCAATCGTGCACCTCCATGGTAGTGCCGCAGGATTGGGTTGGTTGTGGCCTGGATCACACAGTCAGGCAGATTCGCGCCGACCGCCATGGTCGGATGATGAGGCCCTAGAATGTAAAGAAATGGCGACGAGAATACGCAAGGCAACACCGGCCGACGTACCTGTGATTCTTGATTTCATTCGTGCTCTGGCCATCTACGAGCGCGAACCGGACGCGGTTTCGGCCACGCAAGAAGCGCTGTTGCGCGACGGATTCGGCCCTAATCCCTTCTATTTCTGCCTGATAGCAGAGCACGACAAAGCACCGGCCGGGTTTGCGCTTTACTTCTTCAACTACTCCACCTGGATGGGTCGTCCCGGGCTCTACCTGGAAGACCTGTTCGTTCATCCGGAGTTCCGGGGGTTGGGGATTGGCAAGGCGCTGCTCCAGCGCGCAGCGGCAATCGCTGTGGAGAACAACTGTCCTCGCCTCCAGTGGGAGGTGCTCGACTGGAATTCGCCGGCCATCGATTTCTATCGCGCCATGGGTGCGGAGTTCATGGACGAGTGGCGAAATGTACGCATCACGGGCGAAGCGCTGACCCGGCTCGCTGGGGCAAAAGATGAAACTTCTGCGGATGCCCACGGGACCTCCGGGAGCCGGCCTTGAAGATTCGCGTCATTGGTGGTGGCCTGGCGGGTCCTGAGGCAGCTCTGACGGCGGCGCGCTTTGGCTGCGAGGTAGACCTCTACGAACTGCGAACAGTTGTCGACGGCAAACTCCGGCTGACACCGGCACATCAGACAACGGACTTCGGCGAACTGGTTTGCTCGAATTCTCTGAAGAGTGAATCCCCCAACACCGCGCCCTGGCTCCTGAAGCAGGAGATGCGTCGCGGGGGCTCCGCGCTGTTGAAGCTGGCGGATGAAACGGCCGTACCTGCAGGCCACGCTCTTGCCGTAGACCGTGTGGAGTTCTCGCGGCGCATCAGCGAGGCGATTCGAGCGGAGCCGCTGATCCGCGTGATTCGCGAAGAGGTGACGAGTCTCGAACAGGACAGCGACACAGCATGCACCATCGTTGCCACCGGCCCGCTCACATCCGACGCTCTGAGCGCGGAGATTGAGCGCGTCACCGGTTCAGGGCGGCTGGCGTTTTACGATTCCATCTCGCCGATCGTCGATGCCGAGTCCATTGACATGACCCGCGTCTACATGGCAGCCCGCTGGGACAAGGGCACAGCCGACTACATCAACTGCCCCATGAACCGCGACGAGTACGAGCGCTTTCTCGATGCGCTGCTTACCGCAGAGGCAGCCGAAGCCAAAGAGTGGGAGAAGCTCGATTATTTCGAGGGCTGCCTTCCGATTGAGGTGCTGGCGCGGCGTGGGCGCGAGACGCTTCGGTTCGGGCCCATGAAGCCGGTAGGGCTGCGCGATCCGCGTACCGGAATGACTCCGTGGGCCGTGGTGCAACTTCGCCAGGAGAATCTTCGTGCCGACAGCTACAACCTGGTCGGCTTTCAAAACCATCTCAAGGTCGGCGAGCAGGCAAAGGTCCTGCGCCTGATTCCCGGTCTCGAGAATGCTCGCTTCCTGCGCTACGGGCAAATCCACAGGAACACTTACATCCAGGCGCCGCTGCTTCTGGATGAGACCCTCCGGCTGAAGTCCCGTCCAACAATTCTGTTTGCGGGTCAGCTTTCCGGCGTCGAGGGATACACAGAATCGATTGCCACAGGACTTTTGGCAGGTATCTACGCGGCTGCAATTGCTCGCGGTGAAGAGCCAGTTGCCGCACCACGCCGGTCGGGGCTAGGCTCGCTGGTCAACTACATAACCCACGCCGACCCAAAGCAGTTTCAGCCTGCCAACATCACCTTCGACTTGCTGGAGCCTCTCGAAGAAGCAGAGCGGAAAAAGATCCGCGACAAGAAGGAGCGGCACAGGATTCAGTGCGAACGCGCGCTCGAGGCGTTCGATGCCTGGTGGGCCTCGATCGGGATGGCGAGAAGCGCAATTCTGTGATCTGAACGATGAGCAACGCCACTTGGTTCCGATTGAAGACCATTTCGAACTGACATCTCATGCCACCGTGGCAAGCCCTTTTTGCGCCACCAGCGACAGCAGCTTGAGCGACGCGCCCTGGGGACGCCGCTCTCCGCGTTCCCACTGGCTTACCAGGCCTGTTGTCACATTCAGATACCGGGCAAAGACAGCCTGGCTTGCGCCCTCGCGAAGACGCAGTGCTCGGATTTCCTCGGGGGCCAGCGCCTGAACAGGCGTGAGGCAAAGCTCATCGAACTCGCGCAGCGTCCGCTTGTCCATGACTCCGGCAGTGTGCAGGCCCTCAGCCGTCTCGTGAATCGACGCCATCAGGCTGCTACGATACTGCTTCGCTTTTCCCATCGCACTTCACCTCCATTAGCGCTCCCGATGCAACGGCCTTTTCGAGCGCTTCCGCCCGATAAGCCAGCATTTCAGAAGCCAGTTTCTTCAACGCGGAGAGTTCATCCGGACGAATGCTTTCCACTTCGCTCTTGGCAAAACCGTGAACGAAGACTGCCAGCTCCCGAACCTTGAACACAAGGATGGCGCGAAAACCGCCCGACTTTCCCGCGCCTTTTCGCGCAACCCTCTGCTTGATTACCCCTCCACCAAGATCGGCGTCAATCAAACCGCGATTTGCATCTTCGACCGTCTTACAAAGCCCTTCGTCGCTTATCTCGTTTTTCCGCGCGAAGCGGGCAAACGGCTTGTTCTTGAAAACGCGCATTCGCTTCCCATGAGCATCGTTCACCACACAAAGTGTAACACTAAGCGTGATACTTTAATCGACAGCGAATGCTCAAGGCGAAATCGTTTGCTTGAAGTAGGCTTTCGCCCATGCCGCGCGGGCAATGGGCGGAACAAACGACCGCGCAGGCTCGTATTTGGATGCAGCAGCCGTTTCAAGTTCAAATTGCTTGAAACCCTTCAGTGGTAGGATGTGGGCCACGAGAGGTGTGTATTATGCAAGTCTTCTCTGCCGCAGACGCTATTGCGCCCGCTATCAGCCGAACCAATCGATTTCTCTTTCAGCCATTCCGGCTGGGAACATTTCTAAAGCTCTCGCTGGTCGCGGTCATCACCGAGGGTATGACCGGAAACCTCCACAGCTCGCACTACAATCCAGGCACGCATGTCGGGGCGCCGGGAACCATGCCACCAATGAACTTTCCGGGTGCGTGGCTGGGGCTTGCGCTGCTGGCGATTGCGATCACCATTCCAATCATGATTGGAATCTTTTACCTGATTACCCGGCTCCGCTTCGCCTTCTTCTATTGTCTTGTCTACCAGGTTAAGCAGATCGCACCAGGCTGGCGGCTCTACCGCGAACAGGCGATGCGGTTCTTCCTCCTCAGCATTGGCGTGGGGTTGGCTTTCCTTGCGGTGGTCGTGCTGTGCGCCCTGCCGTTCATCTCCGGCTTCTTCAAGTTCTTTCAACAGATGCACAAAGGCGCGCCCTTTGACTGGGGCGGATTCCTTTCTCTGTTGTTGCCTTTGCTGCTGCTCCTGGTTGTTCTTTGTCTCCTGGGTTGGGCAACCGACGTGATCATGCGCGATCTGATGATGCCCCACATGGCACTTGAGAATGCAACCGTGGGCGAAGCCTGGAGCAGCGTGAGCGCACGCATCGGCGCAGAGCCGGGCGCATTCTTCCTGTATGGGTTCCTGCGATTGGTGTTGCCGATTGTGGCGTTTATCGCGATCGCGATTGTCATGATCATCCCCTTGATCGTGATCGAGGTTGGGATCGGGGCAGTGGCCGCAGGGTTGGCTGCATTGATGGTGAATGCCGCTGGCTTCACCAAGGTGCTTCTGGTGATCATCGAAACTGCCGACATCCTGCTGGGTATTGGAATCGCTTTGTTTGTAGGCTTGTTCGTTGGAGGACCCGTAGCCACAGCGATTCGCAGTTACGCCCTCGTTTTCTACGGCAGCCGTTACCAGTTGCTGGGCAATCTGCTGTATCCACCTGCGCCCCCGCAGGCCGCACCCACAGGCGTTGGAGCGCCAATCGGGAGCTAGCGATGGCCAGTGTCAAGGGGCCGTCGGACCTGGGCTTGCGGGACCCGGCAAGCTGAACTCCGGGAACCTTTTCAGAGCCGCGGTGTCCAATTAGAGAGTGCGTGCAGACGCGGGCCAATGCCTTTTGCAAGGGGCCAGCGTGTACTCTGAAGGCCAGGTCGAGCAATGCCGGGCGACCCGAACACCGGAGTGAATGAATGCGTTTGATTCCTGCGATTGCATGCCTGGCAGTCATGGCCATTGGCGCGAGTTGGGCTAAGGGCCAGGCGGCAGGCAACAAGCCCGGCGATCCTGCAAAGACCGTGGCAGCCAAGAAGGTGCCCAACACGAATGCAGACAAGCAAGTGGAAAAGGACGCTTCCAAGCCGTCCGCACCGAAGCCACTCCTGCCGGATTCCATTGCTGGATGGGCCGCGACTGGGCCAGCGAAGAAGCTGACCGACCCATCCGAAGCTGACTCGACAAATGCCGCAGCCCTGAAGGAATACGACTTCGATGAAGGAGCTTCCGCCGACTACAAGCGGAGCGGAGAGACGCTGAGCCTGCGCTTGCTGCGCTTTCACGACGCCAGCGGCGCTTATGGGGCGTACTCGTTCTACCGGCAGAACGGATGGCCCAGGGAAGACGTCGGAACCGGCGCAACCTCAAACCACAACCGCGTGCTCTTCTGGGTAGGCGACACAGTGGTCGACGCCAACTTCTCGCGGATCGGCCCAATGTCGGGTAGCGAGCTAAGGGAATTGGCATCGCAAATTCCCAAACCCGATGGACCGCGCGCGCTCTTGCCGCCGGTGTTGGCGAACCTGCCAAAGGCCCAACTCGATGGACAGACAACTCACTATGCGCTGGGGCCGGCGGGATATGCAGGTGCGGGAGGCGTGCTGCCGCCGGAGCTGGTCGGATTTGATCGTGGCGCGGAAGCAGTGACAGGAAACTACACGCTTCGTTCAGGACCCGCAACGCTGACCATCATCGACTATCCCACGCCGCAAATGGCGATGGCCCAGGAGCCAAAGATCCGAGCCTACCTGAAGGCCGGCAATCAGGCGCAACCGGCGTGGCCCAAGCCGCTGCAGGATTCAGATCCCGCTTCGCTGGAAGTAAAGCGAAGCGGTCCGCTGGTGGCAATCGTGAGCGGCGATGCAGTGCCGGAGGAGAGTCACAAACTGCTCGCCCTGGTTCACTTCGAGTCGGACATCACGTCGATTCCGCAGCCAACCGAGTCAGAGGTTGCCAAGACCAGCCAGCTGTTGCTGGGAATTGTTGCCCTGGTGATCATCGGCGGAAGTACCGCGCTGCTGCTGGGATTCTTCCTTGGCGGAGGGCGAGCGCTCTACCGAATGGCCCGGGGAAAGCCCGCTTCGACCGTTTTCGATGAGGAGTTCATAAGTATCGACTTGCGGGACGACGCGTCAGAAGCGAGGACGGTAGTCGGCGGCGCGCATCCGAAGGGTTAATGGCGGTTGAAAACCTGTGGAAAACCGGACCTAAACCCAAGAAAACACCGGGGAAACTCGGGAATCACCGAGGTTTTACAGGCGAAGATACGGAGAATAAATCGCTTTCTCCCCATACCTTGTGTTGTTTATAAGTAATTAATATTAAAGGCTTTATTTCACCCCGGATTTCTCCTTGACACTCACCTTCCCCGAACCTACTATGCAGCCAGAAAGTTCTGATGGTTTTGCCTCCGTTGGAACTATTCTCCCTGAGGGAAGAGCTGCCCTGTTGCCGGGCGGCTCTTTCCGTTGTGCGCCCAGCATGGGCGCACTCTTACGGGTGTAAGTCCCGTCGCGAGTTGGTCACAACGAGCGAAGTGAAACGCAACTGCATGAGGGCGACCGAGTGTGGGGAGGAAGCGTGGATCGA
>Ga0182016_10004091_pt1 | contig 16300 bp, 11 predicted proteins | sample 712S2MmetaG_FD_120491 | JGI IMG/M metagenome (GOLD analysis project Ga0182016, IMG submission 120491) | Permafrost microbial communities from Stordalen Mire, Sweden - 712S2M metaG | ecosystem: Environmental > Terrestrial > Soil > Wetlands > Permafrost | place: Sweden: Stordalen | collected...
CGACTTGGATAATCTCCGCTATCCGATTGGGCGCTTCCGCATGCCCGCCAGCAGCCTTCCTGACGTTCGTGCCGGGCATATCCAGGTACTGCGCGAGTTGCCTGAACGCCTGGCTGCAGCAGTTGACGGCTTGAATGACGCCCAGTTCGACACCCCTTACCGGGATGGTGGCTGGACCGTGCGCCAGCTTGTGCATCACGTGTTCGACAGCCACGCCAACTCCTACATCCGATTCAAGCTTGCCCTCACCGAAGATTGGCCAACCATCACTGCCTACGATGAAAAGGCCTGGGCAAACCTCGCCGACAGCCGCCTCCCGGTCAATGTCTCACTGGCTTTGCTCACGGCGCTGCATTCTCGCTGGGTCTCTCTGCTCGAGTCCATGTCCGATGATGACTTCAGCAAGGGATTCAACCACCCTGAAAACGGAAAGCAGACACTCGCTGTTGCTCTTGCCATCTATGACTGGCACTCCCGCCATCACGTAGCCCACATCACCGCGCTCCGCGCCCGCCAGGGTTGGTAGTGCCTGTGTGACAGCAACCTCTCGCATCGCCGCCGATTCCGATCCGAGCGCCGCGAAAGCACTGTCTCCCAGTCAGCTCGCGCAAGTCCTTGAGGAGTACCTCGCCGACCATCCTGCCGCCGCTCTGCTGGAAGATGGGCGCGTGCTCTTCGACATGCGCCTGGCGCGATTTTCGGTGAGCGAGCAGCACGGCCGCTGCCTTCTTCAGATGTGGAGCGAAGAGCGCAACCTGGTGCGCTCTGTTGTCGATCTCCAGCATCGTGCCCACTGCCTGCGCATCCTTACCAGGCGCATGGGCGTTGCCAAGCCGCAGGCACTCGAGCTTGTCCCCACCAACGACCGCCGCACTCCCACTGCCCGCGACGCATCCCGCAAGAACTACCTGCGCCTGCTCGAGCGGGTGCTGAGCAGAAACTTTATCGGCTCCAAGGTCGATGGGTTTCGCTCGGCCATGGATCTTGAGCACAGCTTCGGCCCAGCCTATGTCCGAGGCAAACTCATACTCGGCACCAGTGTTGACGCAGTCATCGGCGTGGCTGAAGCCGAGTCCTCCGCCATGGTCGATGGCATTCTTACCCTCGGCATTCTCTGGCTCGATCACTGCCGACAAAAGAGTGATGGCCGCCGCCATGTAGGCGGGCTCAGAGTGATTGTCCCTGTAGGCGCATGGCGCACCACGGCCGAGCGAATGGCCTGGCTCAACCACGCCGCCGCAAAGTTCGAGCTTTACGCCCTTGACGAGCGCAGCGAAGAGCTCACGCTGATCGATTTTCGCGATACCGGCAATCTTGAGTCGCGGCTGATGCATGCATTCGATGCAAACGCCGCGCGCGAACGTTGCGCAGCCGGCATCGAGAAGCTGCTCGCGCTGGTCCCTGCCATGGCACGCGAGCGCGTTGAGGTCCAGGTCAAATCCACCACCGAAGTTGGGCTGCTTCTTCACGGCCTGGAGTTTGCGCGCGTCCGTCACGGCGTTTCATCGCACTCGTTCTCTCATCTTGATGAGGTCACATTCGGCGCTGGCGCCAACGAAACGCCTCTCTCTCAGGAGAACGAGGCTGTGTGCGCCGAGTTGCTTGCCCGCCTGTTTCAAAGTCGCCGTCCCGACGGCATCCACACCGATCCGCTCTTTCGCTTTCAGCCCGAGCGCTGGCTTGAGGCGCGGCTGCGCGCTGAGCTGCCCGAGCTTCTCCCCGGCCTGCGTGGCGATCTGCTCTGTTCTCAGGTTCCGGCCATCTCCGTCGGCGACCGCGGCATGCTTGACCTGCTCACGCTCGATCGGACGGCCCGCCTCACCGTCATCGAACTCAAGGCCAACGAAGATCTGCACCTGCCCCTGCAAGCCCTCGACTACTGGATTCGAGTACGCGCACTCAATGCCGATCGCCAGCCTGCCTCGCCCGGCGGGCGAGCAATCTCCGCGTTTGAGCGGCAGGGCTACTTCGCAGGGACTGAGGTCTCGCCGCTCGAGCCGCGCTTGCTGCTCGCTGCTCCTTCGCTTCGCATTCATCCAGCAAATGAGCCGGTGTTGCGCTATCTCTCGCCCAAAGTGGAGTGGGAGTTGCTCGCCCTCGGTGAACACTGGCGTCGCGAGTTGCAGGTAGTACATCGCAAGCGAAACGCGCCGCCGCTCCCATAGTGCCTGTTTCAGCAACTCATAGCAAAACAAGCGCTGTCATTAGGAGCAACCTGCAGTTCTCTTTCAATCTACAAAGAAGCTGTCATTCTGAGTGAACGGGGCCCCAAACGTACTTCAGTTTGGGGGTGGTGAGCGAAGAATCTGCTTCTTGTCTTCTCCAGAAATGTGTTATCGATTTCAGACTCACCTCACTGGATGGCCAAGCGCTTATGCCTCCGCGCTCGCCTTCACATCGGCCACCAGCGCGTCTACCCGCTCCAGGTCCGCATCCCACGCAAACATGAACCGCGCAGCACCGCCAATGAATGTGTAGAATCGCCATCCACGCTCGCGAACCCGTTCCAGAATCTCATCCGACGCTGTAATGAACACCGAGTTCGCCTCAACCGGCGCGGAGATTCTGATCTTTGCGATCGGGCGCACCTTCTCCGCAAAATAAGACGCGCAATGGTTCGCGTACGCTGCGTTCTTCAGCCAAGCCCCACTCTCCAGCAAGCCCACCCACGGCGCTGAAAGATAGCGCATCTTCGATGCCAGCTGCCCGGCCTGCTTGCAGCGATAATCAAAATCCACGGCCAGCGCCTTATCGAAAAACAGCACCGCCTCGCCCGCCGCCATTCCGTTCTTTGTTCCGCCAAAGCACAGCACATCCACGCCGCTCTTCCATGTCAGCTCGGCCGGCGAGCAACCGAGAGCCGCGCAAGCGTTCGCAAACCGTGCGCCATCCATGTGCAGCCAGAGCCCGCGCTGCTTGCACGCAAGAGAGATCGCCTTAATCTCATCCAGGGCGTAAACAGTGCCCAACTCAGTCGGCTGCGTAATCGTCACCACGCGTGGCTTGGGATAGTGAATGTCCGTCCGCTTGGTAGCCAGCTCATGAATGGCTGCTGGGGTTAGCTTTCCATCGCGCCCCGCGGCTACCAGCAGTTTTGATCCGTTCGAGAAAAACTCCGGCGCGCCACACTCATCCGTCTCAACGTGCGACGAGTCGCAACAGATTACTCCGTGATACGACTGACACAACGAAGCAAGCGCCAACGAGTTCGCGGCAGTCCCGTTGAACACGAAAAACAGCTCGAGATCCTTTTCAAACAGCGAACGAAACGCGTCGGCCGCGCGTGCGGTCCATGCATCTTCACCGTAAGCCGTGGCATGGCCGGCGTTCGCCGCCTCAAGCGCCGACCACGCCTCCGGACAGATCCCCGCGTAGTTGTCGCTCGCGAACTGCTGCGCGCTTTCGACGTCTTCCTGCTTCAATACTGTCATCCCGCTTCAAGCCCTCACGTTACAGCTCAAGCTCTACTCCCACCCCGCGTTCATGCCCGCAAAGGTCCCATCGTAGCGGCCTTCGCGCTCCGCATTGCGCAGGCCCTTTGCCCTTTCCACGATGATTTCGCTGGGCGTGGGTTGCGCCTTGAAGAGTTCCATCACTTCCTCGATGAAATCCTTCAGAGGCATGGCGCGCGGATCTTCTGCTCCGGCCATCAGGTGCGTCTGCACATATGGCGGCGCGAGCTCAATCACCTCCACAGGCGTAGACCTCAACTGATAGCGCAGCGACTGCGAATAGGAATGAATCGCGGCCTTCGTAGCGCAGTAAGTCGGCGTAAACGAGAGCGGCACAAAGGCCAGACCCGAAGACACATTGATGATTGCGGCAGAGGACTGCTTCAGAAGATGTGGCAACAAGGCTGCGGTCAAACGAACAGGCCCGAGCAGGTTCGTCGCCACGATAGCTTCGGCATCCGCCAGGTCTTCCTGCTGCGCGGTCAGCTTCTCGGCACGCATGATGCCGGCATTGTTGATGAGCACATTCAGCGTGGGAAACTGCGCGACGGCCTTCGCTGCAAAACTGCGAATCCCGCCCGCATCCGCTATGTCGAGTGTGAGCGACTTCATGCCCGGATTTGCCTGCGTTACCTCGTCCAGCGCATTGCCGCGCCGCCCGGAGATGATCACCTGGTTGCCCAGCGCGTGAAATGCTTCAGCCAGACCGCGGCCAATGCCCGATCCGCCTCCCGTGATGAGGATAGTGTTGCCTGAGAGATTCATTGAGATTCCCCCTCCAAATGAAATGATAAGGCGTAGGAGTGGCGCCATAAGCTGTGGGTGTGCCACTGCTTGCGCGGCATGAAAACATCTGTTGGGCCCGCGCTCGTCAGTGGAACCGGTCTAACGGATTGGGTGCAAAGCCAATGCCCCGCCCACAACGGCGTCCGAAACAAGCTGGCGGTCAAAGGTTGCAAGCTGACCGCCACGCGCCTTTGCGAGAGCCAGCAGATAGGAATCTGTTACCTGTGCTGAGTTGAGAAGCCGAGTAGCGTCGATTGCACTTCGGTCGAGAAGTGAAATGTCATCCGGCCAGAATTCGTGCGTCCCAAGATTTCTGAAAACGAGGAGAATCTCTGCGACCGCAGCGGGGTTGCCGGGTGATGAGGGATACCGAGAGTTGCCGACAATTCGCAATACGCCATTTTCAGTAATTGGGCAGGTTGCCCATGCCCTCCCGCCTTTGGCAGCAAACCAATCATGAGCATCATCGTGGCGAATGTGTGCGGGGTCTATCAATGCGATGAGGACATTCACATCGAGCAGGTAACGAGTTGCGCTGCTCACTGCAACTCATCCTGCAACTGGTGTACCAGCTCTGAGGTCACGCGCTGTGCTCCAGGACGGACAGCGAGCAGCGGAATTCCATTGCGCGTCTTTCGCCGCGTGTTGATAGGCCTCATCCCATTGCGAGCCAGGGCGGAGATCACTTCCCCAACGCTTTTTTGCTCCGTAGCAGCAATTTCCTTTGCGGCAGCAAGAATGTCGTCGTCTATGGCGAGGGTGGTACGCATGGCGAGGCTCCCGGCGATGCATTGCATCACGCATCAATCATCATACATCAACCCGAACCTGGCCTTCTCCTGCCCTCGCGCTACTTCTTCAGCGGCTTCCGCGCAAAGTAATAGAGCGAAAATGCCAGCGCCGCAAATCCCAGTACGCTCACCCAGTCGTGATCGAGGAACGTACTGGGGAAGTTGAGGATGTCGCCCTTGCCAACCGTCGACTCGTAAGCCTTGAGCGCCACACCGATCAGCCCCACGATCCCGCCCGCCGCAATCAACCCCGAAGCAAACAACGAACCCGGAGATATCTCGCTATCTGCGTTCTCTTCGCCAGCATTTTTCGCAGCCCGGTCCACCATCCACCGCACTACGCCACCAATAAAGATCGGCAGCGTTGTGCCGATGGGCAGGTATGCGCCAACAGCAAAGGTCAGTGACCGAATCCCCATCAGCTCGACGGCAATTACCAGGAATACGCCCAGCAGGACCAATCCCCACGGCAGCTTGCGGCTCAGAATGCCGTTGATCACTGTTGCCATCAATTTGGCCTGCGGCGCGGGCGCGGCGGCGCTGCCAATCCCTTGAATCCAATGCACCTCAATCTTTCCGCTGACCGGCGAATACAGGTACTTTCCATCCTGCACCTCGGACGAACCAATCGCATTTAGCACCGTGTACTCACCGCGCTGGTGCGTGATGACGCTGTTGTCCACTCCAATTACGCGAACCTGGTCTGGAAGTTTTCCGTTGCCCTGAATCGTAACTCCGGGATGATTTCCGTTCAAATCCCATGCCTGCGGTGCAGCGTGGAACTCCTGCAACCCCGTGTTCATCAGGTTCAGCGTGAACCCAATTACCACCGTTGAAACCACCACGCCAATCATCAGCGCAATCTGCTGCAGCCGCGGTGTTGCGCCAATGATGTAGCCCGTCTTCAAGTCCTGCGAAGTGTCGCCGGAGTTCGACGCCGCGATGCACACCACGCCGCCAATCGTGATGGCCAGCGCGCCAAACGCCGGGCTGGTCCAGCCATTTACCAGGAACACCGCGGAAGTCGCCATCAATGTTGCGATCGTCATGCCGCTGACCGGGCTTGCCGATGAGCCCACTAGCCCGACAATGCGCGAACTCACCGTAACGAATAGAAAACCGAAGATCACCACCAGCAACGACGCCGCCAGATTCGCCGCCCAACCAACAAACGCTCCCGGCACAGGCTTGAACTCAAGAAACAGAAACATCAACAGAACAATCAGCAGCGAGCCAATCAGCACCACTCCCATCGAGAGATCGTTTTCCGTCCGTATTGGCTTTGCCGCCGCGCCTGCCGCTCCGGGGCGCATAGTCTTGAATCCCGCAGTCAGCGCCCCCCAAATCGTGGGCAGCGTCTTGAACAGCGTAATCAGCCCCGCCGCTGCTACCGCGCCAGCACCCATCGGCTTGATGTATGTCGCCCACAACTCCGGCGGGCTCATTTGCGCGATTGGATTCTGGCCTGGATACACAGGCCCGGGAAGGTCCTTGCCAAAGAAATAGATCAGCGGCATCACTACCAGCCACGAAAACACGCCCCCGGCAACGATTACTCCCGCAACCTTGGGCCCAATGATGTAACCCACGCCCAGATACTCAGAAGTCGCGTCGGCGTTGATCTCCGCGCCCTTCATCACATGCTGCTGCCCAAGATCGAACCGGTACTCCGGCGCTTCCGGCCACGCCTTGAAGAGGTTTCCATTCTGGAACAAGGTGTAAAGCCCGCCAAGTCCCAGCCCAAGGAACACGCGGCTAGCCAGCGACCCACCTTTTTCGCCTGCAATCAGCACATCGGCACAGGCCGTGCCCTCGGGATAGGGCAGCGCGCCGTGCTCCTGCACAATCAACTGCCGGCGCAGCGGAATCATGAACAGCACGCCCAGCCACCCGCCGATGAGCGCCAGCATGAAGATCCGCGAGTATTCAAGATCGAAGCCGAGAAACACCAGCGCCGGCAGCGTGAAGATGACCCCAGAAGCGATCGACTGGCCCGCGTTGCCGGTTGTCTGGACGATGTTATTTTCCAGAATCGACGAACGCCCGAACGCACGCAGAATGCTGATCGACAGCACAGAGATGGGAATAGAAGCCGCCACAGTGAGCCCGGCGCGCAGGCCTACGTAAACCGTCACCGCGCCGAAGATGATCCCAAACGCCGACCCCAGCAGCAGTGCGCGAACAGTGAATTCCGGCCGATTTTCGCTGGCAGGAACAAAGGGCTGAAACTCTGGCATTCCCATCCTCCGGTCAACAGCAAGTGCGACAACGCATTTTCGCTGAAGGGGGAGTTTAGCAGGCAGGACGTACGGAATGACAGAGTGGATTCAGAGCGGCGCCTGCTGGACAAAGCTAGCTGCTCAGGCCACCTTCACCCATACCTGTCCGTAATTCGAAGCCACGGTCAGCGGAATGGCTTGCCCAGCCTGCCCCGGAGTGACTTCAAATGGCGTCGCGCGAAACGAGTCGTCAAGCATCTCGCGCCACGTGCCGGCCACCGGGAAGGGAGCCTGCACCGTGGCATCGCTCCCGCCAAAGTTCAGCAACACCAGCGCCCACGACTCCGCGTCGCTGGCCGTAGCTGCGGCGTGCCTCGAATAAATCAGCACCTGGTTGCCTTGCAGTGACTGCTGGTTGTAGTAGAAGCTGTTCCGCCCGCGCAGCGCCCGCGTGCTGCGCCGCAATCCGCCAAGCCGCCGGTACAGGCTTACCAGCGGCTGGCCATAGCTATCGTAGAAGTACTCCCAATGCGTTTCTCTCTGTAAGTGAATGCGGGCCAGCCCGGTATCCGGCAGATAGTAGTTATCGGCGAACTCCTGCCCTTGCCAAAGCATCGGAATCCCCTGGAGCGTGTATAGCGCGATAGCATGCGGCTGCAAGTTATACCAGTGGCTGCGGTCGCCTTCGGGAATCGGGTCTCCCGCGTCATAACTCGGGTCGGTAAAGCAAACCAACTGGCTGTGATCGTGCGATTCGAGATACTGAAACGGCGCGACAGGCATCTGAATCGCATTGCCTGCCAAGTCCACCGCGGCCGTGGTCGCCGGATTTCCCATGAAAGACGGATTCAACTGAAGCGCATAGCTGTCCTGCGGTGCAGCTCCCGAGGCAACCCCCTCGGCCAGCGATAGCAGCCCATTCTGCCACGCGGCATTGGTATAACTCTCGGTCAACACAGTTGTCGCCTTGTCCAGTGCCTCTGCGCATTGAATTATCCGGCTATACCCTCCTGCCGCCCCTTGAAACCGCGCCAGGCCGAGTGAGAGTACATAGGTCTTCTGCACCAGAGTGCGATAACCGGCATCCATCGGCGGAACGTATAGATCGGTAACTTCGTCGTAACGGAATCCATCGATGTGGAAGTCATCGAGCCATTGCTGGTTTGCGTTTTGAAAGTAGTCCAGCGTGAAAGGAATCGTGAAGTCGGGCTTTGGACCAAAGCCGTAGACATTCTGCCCATCCATCATTGGGTTGGCCGGCTGCGGCGCGCCCGCAGCGCCCGCCAGCGCACTATAAACCGAGTTATAGGCGAACATAGGATCCACATGCTCGTACACCACATCGAGAATCACCGCGATGCCCTCTCCGTGTGCTGCATCCACTAGCCGTTTGAGCCCTGCGCTTCCACCCCAACGCCAGCCCGGTGCAAAGTAGTGCAGCGGCCCGTAGCCCCAATCGAAGTCGAGCTGCATGCTGGTCACTGGCATCAGCTCAATGCAGTTCACGCCCAGGCTCTTCAGATAAAGCAACTGCGCCGCAACTCCATCAAACGTGTCGTTGAACTCTTCAACTTGAAGCTCGTAAACAACCAGGTCATCAAGCTCCGGCGTCTTGTAGTTCGCGTCGGTCCACGTGAAGGGTTGCGCCGCCGGATCCAACAGGAAAGCCGACATCCGGCCGATCTCAGCCTCGCGTGCGAATGGGTCCACGATCCAGCTAGAGACGCTCTGCGGTGCTGCGCCAGCCGGGTTTCCTACGGGCGTCCACCACAACTCATACCGATATAAATGGAGCCCTGGCTGGCCAAGATGTGCTCCTGCCACAGCCGTCAGCTCCACGGTCGCGCTCCACAGGTCGAGCGCCGAGGCCTGCTGCCAAGCCAGGTCAAACGTTGCCGCCGGAACCGCCGGATCGAAGCGATCGATCAGGTGAATTACCCGCACCCGGACCTCGAACCCAGCGGTGCTCTGAATACCGGGCAGGTAAAGTCCAAACCGCACGCTGAACTGGCCCGAGGATTCGAGAGAAGGGAATGCGCCAACTTCTGTCAGGTTGATCATCGTGTCTCCTTGGGGATTGGAAGGAGTGGGAGTAAACAAGCTGAATTAAGGTTAGGAGTGAGTTAGCTCGGTTTGGACTGCCAGAATTCAACCGGAAGTCTTTGCATTATGCACTGAAATGGCCTCGAACGCCGCAAAATTACCGTGAATAGCCAAAGCAGCAAGCTGAGAATCGCCGACCAAGCAAGTCACCAATACCTCAACACAACCCGTCCGACCATCGACCATCTACATTCCTTCTTGGCTGAGTGCCGCTTGAGCGCGTAGGGTAGTTTTGCGTTCCCACTGTAATAAATTTGGGAGAAGAAAATGGCCACCACGCTCCAAGCCCCCACCAAAACGAAGCGCCTTGTGTCGCTCGATGTGCTCCGCGGCATCACCATAGCTTTCATGATCATGGTGAACAACAATGGCGGCAAGGGTTCGTGGGGTTTCATGAACCACGCGGTGTGGACCGGTCTCACCGCAACCGACCTTGTCTTCCCCACATTCGTCTTTGTCATGGGCGCGTCCATCGTCTTTGCCTTCGAGTCGCGCCTCGCCCGCGGCGCGACGCGTGCGCAGCTGGCCGTGCATACCGCGCAGCGGGCCGTGATCCTGTTTGCGCTGGGCTGGGTGGTGAATAACTTTCCGTTTTTCCATTGGCAGGGGATGCGCTTCTACGGCGTCCTCCAGCGCATCGCCGTCTGCTATCTCGTAGTCGGCCTCTTCTATCTCTTCGACCAGCGCGTGTGGACCAAGGTCGCCGCGCTCGCCTTTGCGCTTATCGGCTACTACGTTCTGCTCCGCTGGGTTCCAGTTCCCGGCGCTGGCATGCCCGGCCGCGATTTCCCCTTCATGGACCAGCGATTGAACCTCGTCTCCTGGCTCGACCGCCTGCTCATGCCTCACCATCTCTACGTCGAGTGGGGCGGCCCCGACCCGCACAACCTGCGCGATCCAGAAGGCCTGCTCAGCGACCTGCCAGCGATTGGAACGGCTCTGCTGGGCCTTCTCGCCGGCCTATGGCTCCGGTCATCACGTGCGGGCCAACAAAAAGCCATCGGCCTTGCCGGCGCAACGGCAAGCTGCCTGGCCCTCGGCTACCTGTGGTCTCTCTGCTTCCCGCTCAACAAGAATCTCTGGACCAGCTCCTACGTTCTTGTCGCCGCCGGCTATTCGCTGCTGGTGCTGACGCTGGCCTACATCGTCGTCGAGCGATGGGGCTGGGGCAAAGACCGAAGCGCGTGGCTCGTCTATCCCTGGCTCGTCTTCGGATCGAACGCCATCGTTGCCTACATGATCAGCGAACTACTTCCCGGCCTGCTCGAATTCATCAAGATCCCAACAAGCGCTGGCCACCATACCACCCCGCTCCCTTGGACACAGGCACATATCTTCAACTACATTCCCGACCCCGGCTGGGCAGCCTTTGCATACGCTGTCTTTTATGCGGCGGTGTGCTTCGTCCCTGTGTGGGTGCTCTATCGCAGGAAGATCTTCGTCAAGGTTTAAGGGCTGCTGGGCGATCATCCGCGAGTCGAGCCCTTAAGGGAGACCGGCTTGCCGAGGTCCTTTTCGACAGGCCGTGTCCGTCGGGGGCAATTCTCACCTTCAAAAGCGCAAATGATCATGGCCTGTGAGCGATGATCGGCTTGATGGGAACCGGTAGGTTGGTACCTTGGATGACGGCTGCATTCGCGCAACCTCCTGGTGGCGTGATGTCCTTGGCATTGCTCTCCCCGAACACCAGCGATGGTGGCCCAACTGCTGCGACCAGTGGGGGCTTGTTAGTCACGGTCAGGCTATTCATTTCCCCGGTCCAGCCGAAATCCGAACACACGACTCCGGTCTCCGTGCCGATCAAGATACTGTCGCGTACCACGATCGTCGATCCCGGGTTGAAGACCGCCCTGCCACCCTCGGCAGGGCCAAATACATTGAACTCCATCGCCTGCCACCCTGTGGTGGCGCCGGCGATCGGGTCGCCGCTCCATTGCGCGTAGAGAAGGCCCCCGACCTCGATTGCGACCACGTCATCATAGGGGTTACCGAATTCACCCCCGATGGAGCCATACAGTTTCATGCCGCGCAGGTCGGCGATGGTTACGGCTGGGGTGGCGATGGAGCGACTGTCTCTCAGGCAGCTTCCGTCCGGATCTTTGTCCGATTGCCATCCAGCGGGGCACGGATTGCGGTAAAACAGCAACCAGTATTGAATTTCAGAATAATGACCGGAAGAGTCGTAAATGAACTGCACCCAGCCCATACACTCGTCTGGATGCAGAGCGCCATTGCAAGTCGAGGTCGTGAAGGGATTCGTGTTGAGCTGGAGCGTGAAGGAATTAGATGTCCCGTTGCCCTTTTCACTTGTTACCCCCTGCACCTTGTCGAATGATCCTTCCCCCTGCATGATGGACCCGTTCAACACCGCCAAGGAGGGGCCGGCGCCAGGTCCTCCGCCACCAACGGTGAGCAGATGAATACCTTTTGGCGGCACCACCGGTCGAATTTGCGCAGGCTTGCACTCAACCTCGTGCCACTGCTGATCGGGATACCTGGCTGTAGCGCAGCCTTCTTTGGACCGATTGATCTTCAGCATCACGTTGCGCCAGACTTCACGAGCAGGGTCGATTTTCGTGGCGGTTACCTTCCCCGTAGTGGGCTTTGCAGCGGGCTTGGCTTGATCGTTCGCGGCGACCGGCGCGGTCTGAGCCGGTTCCGCGATTCCGCTGGCCGCTGCTTTGCCTACGCCGACTGAGGCAACACACAGCGCCATCACCGCAAGGATCGCGCTGCTCTTGATTCCCGCGTTCGCGAGCCGGCCTGGACTGTTCAGCCGCGCAAGGGTTCCTTTCGTCGGAGCGACCATGAGCAGAGATGCGCTTGAATGTTTCATCTGGTTCTTTCCTTTCTCAAAGGACGGAAGGTTTTTGTGCGTCAGGGAATCTCTGAAGAAGCTACCATCCGCGGTCGACCGACTCAATATATCCGCGCCCAGGCATTCACTAGCGCATCCACGTTCAGCGTGCCGATGCCGGTTGCAAAATTTCGTTTGGCTGGTCGTGGGTGAACTTTTCCGGCGCCTGGAAGATCACGTTCGATTGAGATGCGCTGCGCGGAAACCGGCAGCGAGGCAACGGCAAGAGCGCCCACGATGATAAGACTCTCCAGGACTGCTCAGCCAGGTGTCATCATGAGGTTCCTCACGATTGGAATTGGCGACCGAGTTGCCAGGTCAGAAGTATTTGAACGGGGAAGACGCCGCAATAGGTGGCTGTCAGAAGTCTTGTGGCGAAATGGAGCATGCGTGCTTCCGGTTTGAATAGATTGACTGCACGCGATAAAGCTTTCCGTTGATGGGAAACGTCGGAAGCACCCAGTAGCCGTCGCTACTCAAGAACAAGCACTCATCTGCGATCTCGCTGTTGTAGCAAACCAGGTTTGAATTGTTCCACCATGCGTCCGAATCCGGATCCGAGATGGTTTCAAACGTCTCGTGATTGAGCGCGTCATTGGTGGAGTCGGCGAGTTGACCGTTCGGAGCCCCCGTCGGCGACTCTATGCAACCCGCCGCTCCCTGCCACGGCTGTACTGTAAAGAGCACATGTTGTCCCAGATCTGCGAATGTAGCGCTGGCGTGAAAGGCGCAGAAAACAAACGTTGACGGATTGTCGGGTGAATAGCACTGGTCGGAGTAAGGAGCTGGGAAGCAGGCGTCGATTCCCGGCGGCAAAAACAAGTGGTAAATGTTGCCGTAGCCGGCCTCTCCGGTGGTCATGACAACGCTGTGCAGAATTGCCAGCAGGTCGTCGTAGGATAGGGTGCTGGAAGGAAGAGGGTCCTTCAGAACAATCCGGGCATCCAAGGTATATCGTCGATCGCGAGTTTCGCCGGTGTATTCATCGGCCACGTGGATGAAATCGCTGTTGGAGAGATCGGCGAGAAAGCCCTCGGGGTTCCCCCAGCAGTTTGCAATCGTGCATGCCCCGCCGGGATTGACATACACCGGATGCGACACGGCCTGCTGCACCACCATCCCCCCCTGGTAGATCACGTCGGCGGGGTACGCTGTGAACGCGTTCCCGGCCACGTCCCCGGGCGATGCCAGGGCAGCAGCGGTGCGGGTCTGGCTTTCCCGGTTGCGTGCGGAGTTTCCAGCCGGTGTGCGTGCGTAATTGGGGTGGTTAGAGACCTGGATCGCGCTGCCGGCGGTGTCCCGGTCGGCCGGGGTAACTCTCACCTGCAGATCGTTGTTGCTGAACCTGGATTCTGTCGCTTGGCCATGTGCTCCGAGGGTGTCCATCGATACCGTCGCCAAGAGCGCCAAGGCGAGGAATATAGTTCGTTGCATCTTTAAGCGGGGGATCGACATGTTTGTTCTCCTTTTGTAATCCATCTAAATCTGGGCGCCGAAATCGGGTAGTTAGCGGGGAACAGCGCTAAAAGTCTGGCGAATCGGTCGACCCGGTTCTGCGCTATTGACCATTGCAGTCCGGATGTTGGCCCTTCCGCCGTTTGGTTTCAATAGCGGATACCTGTCGAAATCCTTAAGGTTTCCTGTCTCCCTTCAAGCGCAAGATTCAATTGGAGATGTCTCTCGAATCTGTCAACGGTGTAGAATCGCAACACTCTTGTGAGGGGTGGTGCTGTGGGATCACTTTCAGCCGGTGCGCAGGAAACCATTCGGTTCGGAGAGGACTTCGAGGTCGATCTTCGAGCCTTTGAGCTGCGATGCGTTGGTCTCCCGCTCAAGCTGGAGCGCATTCCCCTGCAGGTGCTGCTCATCCTGATTGAGCAGAAAGGCCAGCTCGTCTCCCGCGAGGAAATTGCCGAGAAGATCTGGGGCAAAGGCGTCTTTCTCGATACCGACAACAGCATCAACGGGGCCATTCGCAAGATCCGCCAGGTATTGAAGGACGATCCCCAGGAGCCGCGTTATGTGCAAACGCTTCCGGGCAGGGGCTATCGATTCATCGCGCCTGTTGCAGAGGAGAAATTGGAGACACGCGCGCCTGGTCGTCACGAATCTTCGCAGCCCCAGGAACCCGAACCAGAAGCGACCCTGGCGCAACCAATCGCCGAAGAGAAGGAAAACACAACGGGAATTACGGCATGGGGAGCCCCCGTCAGACATCGGCGGCGATTAGGCTGGCTGGTTTCAGTTTTATCCTTTTGTGCGATTGTCGTTGCCGCCCGGATTGGGTGGACGCATTTTTATGGCCCAGATGCGGCTCACCCCATTCGCTCGATCGCCGTGCTGCCGCTCCAGAATCTCTCCGGCGATCCGGCCCAGGAATATTTCGCAGACGGCATGACGGAAGAGCTCATCACGGAATTGTCGAGAATCCATTCGCTGAGAGTGATTTCCCACACTTCGGTGATGGAATACAAAGGGACCAGAAAACACCTGCCCGAGATCGCGCGCGAACTGGGCGTGGATGGCATCCTCGAGGGTTCCGTCATCCGCGAGAATGACGAGGTTCGGGTGACGGTCCAGCTGCTCGACGGCCCCAATGACCGGCACATCTGGAGCGAATCGTATGAGCGCCCATTGCACGGGGTTCTGAACCTGCAAAGAGAGGTGGCCGAGGCGGTCACCAGGCAGATTCGCATTACGTTGACTCCAGAGCAGGAAGCCAGGCTTAATGCGGCGCGCACCGTGGACCCGGAGGCTTACGAGGGATACCTGAGAGGGCGCTACTTATTTTCGACCCAGTACACGATGGAAGCGCCGCTGCTTCAGGCAAAGAACGACTTCGAGCAGTCCATTCACATAGACCCCGGCTTTGCCCCGGCTTACTCGGGTTTGGCGGACGCTTACTTTTACCTTGCGCTCTTCCATCATGTTCCCCAGGAGACTGGCCTGCAATCCGCGCTGGAAGCGTTGCACAAGGCCATGCAACTCGATGACAGCATCGGCGAACCGCACGATACTCTTGGCCTGATTAATTGGCTGCATGACTGGAATTGGACAGCAGCTGAACGAGAGCTGGATGAGGCGATTGCCCTGGCCCCGAGTTACCCTTGCGCCCATGAGGATCGCGCTCAGCTTCTCGCCTTTCTTGGCCGCCGTGCCGAAGCCGTCGCCGAGCTGACCAGGATCCACCAGATCGATTTCGGCCCAAGCGCCGACCACACCGAAGATAATGTTTATTTTCAGCTACGCGACTATCAGAATCTGTTGGAAGCGAGCCGTCGAGGAGTTGCTTCGAATCCTAACGAGTGGGTGGAACACTTGAATCTCGGCATCGGCTATGAAGGCACCGGGAAGCTGCTGGAAGCGATCGCCGAGTATCAAAAGGCCGTCGAGCTATCGAATGGCGATCAGGGCGCCAGAGGTTCGCTTGCACACGCGTTTGCGACGATCGGAAACAGAGTTGGCGCCCAAACGATCCTTCGCGACTTGCAGCACAGATCGAAGGATAGCTATGTTTCACCGTATGTTCTTGCAACCATCTACGCTGGCCTTGGCGAAAAGGATAAGGCTTTTCAGTACTTGAAAAAGGCATGCGACGAGAGATCATTCGACATTTCGTGGAACCTCAAGTCCGACTTGCGCATTGATAATCTCCGCTCCGACCCGCGATTTCAGGATTTAGCTCGGCGCATCGGGCTTCCCCAATGAAGTTGTTTATTTAGTTGTGCAATTTCAAGTGTTGCAGCGGAAGCTCTTCGATGCAAGGCCCGGCTCAGCCCACTTCCGCCCGCACCTTCACCGGCCGAAACAGCCACATGTTCAGCAGCGTGAACAGCAGTCCGCCTACGGTGAACTTCAGCCACACCGGCGCGTTCGACGGCGAGAAGAAGCCCTCCAGGCATCCGGCGATCACCAGCATGGGGATAATGCCCGAAACCAGCCTTGCCGCCTCAATGCCCCCGCGCGCCACTGAGTCCTTCCAGCGCAGCGCCCCAGGGAAGAGCATTCCGTATCCCAACCGGAACCCCGCCCCCCCGGAGATGATGATCGCTGGCAGTTCCAGCGAACCATGCGCCGCGACAAAGCTCCACA
>Ga0182016_10004094_pt1 | contig 16294 bp, 13 predicted proteins | sample 712S2MmetaG_FD_120491 | JGI IMG/M metagenome (GOLD analysis project Ga0182016, IMG submission 120491) | Permafrost microbial communities from Stordalen Mire, Sweden - 712S2M metaG | ecosystem: Environmental > Terrestrial > Soil > Wetlands > Permafrost | place: Sweden: Stordalen | collected...
CCTCAATTCTTGCGACATTTCCCCGATCAGCTGATCGGGGCCTCATTGAAGCGAAACACCCGGCTCATCCCATCGAAAGGGCTCCATATTTCCCCGATCAGCTGATCGGGGCCTCATTGAAGCCCTGTTCCCTTGGCGTCGTCATTAAGCACGCAGTCATTTCCCCGATCAGCTGATCGGGGCCTCATTGAAGCACACCATGCGACTTCGGATTTGCAAATGTCGAATCCATTTCCCCGATCAGCTGATCGGGGCCTCATTGAAGCCAAAGGATTCCGGGAGCGGCGGCGCGCGAAGGAAGATTTCCCCGATCAGCTGATCGGGGCCTCATTGAAGCTGGCTATGATACTAGTCAGTATGATTACGTCGTACAAATTTCCCCGATCAGCTGATCGGGGCCTCATTGAAGCGACTCCTTCAAAATTATGGAGCCGAGGACAATTTTATTTCTCCGATCAGCTGATCGGGGCCTCATTGAAGCCCAATATTCGCCGCAAGTTGCGAAGGCAGATGGAGAATTTCCCCGATCAGCTGATCGGGGCCTCATTGAAGCCGCCTGCCGGTTGGGTTGGCTCCGCTTCCGTGCCTGATTTCCCCGATCAGCTGATCGGGGCCTCATTGAAGCAACCTGTGGCCTTCGGAGGCGTACAACCTCCTTGCAATTTCCCCGATCAGCTGATCGGGGCCTCATTGAAGCACCTGACTCCCGGCAACCAATTGATTCTGCTGATAAAATAGGAAACCCGTCGAGGGTGACCGACGATGGATGCCGCCAGCGACCAGAAACGCAGTCCGGACAGTGCGATCCGCGCGGAACTGAACCGAGTCCTCGCCAGCCAGGCATTCTTGACGGCCGACCGCCGCGCCAGGCTGCTACGATTCCTGGTAGAGGAGTCTCTCGCCAACCGAGCCGATTCTCTCAAGGAATCGGTCATCGCGATGGAGGTGTTCGATCGGCGGTCCGATTATGACCCGAAGCTCGAGTCCATCGTACGCGTCGAGATGGGGCGCCTGCGGTCTCGTTTGACGGAATACTATGCGCAAACGGGCGCGAACGACCCCGTTCGGATCGAAGTTCCCAAGGGCGGATATCAGCCGGCCTTCGCTTTCACCGGACAGGAGCCGACGCAGCCAACGCCCCCGCCCTCGCGAAGGATATTCGGGGGGCCGCTGGCGATCGCTCTTGGAATCGGGGTCATGCTGGGTCTGGGCCTCGCCGCCACCGTCTGGTGGAGATCGCAGGGAGGCGGCCGCGCGGCACACATCTCCATCGTGGTCCTTCCCTTTCTCAATTTGAGCGGAGAGCCCGGCAAGGAATATCTGGGCGATAGTCTCACAGACGAACTGACCGAGGCGCTGGCCGAATCCAAGGATTTGCGCGTGGTCGCGCGCACTTCGGCATTTCAATTCAAAGGGAAGAATCAGGACGTCCGCGAGATCGGCCGCGCGCTCAACGCCGGAGCCGTTCTGGAAGGAAGTATTGCCCTGCGCGACGACAAATTTCGCGTGGTGGTGCAGCTCATCCGGGCTGCCGACGGCTATCATCTTTGGTCGCGCACCTACGACGAAACCCTCGCGGGGCTGTCGCATGTGGAAACGGAGATAGCAGGGTCCATCGAGCACACTCTCCTGCCGGATGGAGAGCCCGGCACGCGGACCAGGCCGGCCACCGCGCCCATCATCTCGTCGAACCCGGAGGCGCATGAATTGTATATGCGCGCGATCTATCAGCTGCAGCTGCACACGGCGGATTCGTTACGCGAAAGCCTGAAGCTGTCGCAGGATGCCGTGCGCATCGATCCGCAATATGTGCGCGCCTATTTCGCGATTGCCCGCGCGGAAACGTCGCTCAGCGCGATCGGTGTGATTTCCGGACGAGAGGCCGCGGAATTGGGCAGAGCGGCAGTTAGGAAGGCGCTCGCCATCGATCCGCAATTCAGCGACGCCCACGCCTATATGGCGCACACCACATACGTATACGACTGGGATTGGCCGGCAGCGGAGAAGGAGTACGCGCTCGCGCTGCAGGCGGAAGGATCGCACGGCCAGGCCCACAGCCTGTATGGGTGGGCGTTGATGACGCGCCAGCGTTTCGACGAAGCGCGCAGCCATCTTCGAATCGCCGAAGAACTGGACCCACAATCGCCAGGCTCGCGGCAGAACATGGTGACGGATTTGATTTTCGAACGCAACTTCCCGGCGGCGAAGCGCGAAATAGCAGACCTCTTCAAGCTCTATCCAAAGTCGCTGATCGGCGTTCGCGATCTGGGATGGGTGGCGATCCTGGAGGAGGATTGCTCCGCCGCCAGGTCCGCTGCGCAGACCGGCGCCGAATGGTATCCGGATCTGGGCGATAAGGCCGGCAGCCCTACCATGAAGGTTTGCTGCGGCCAGCCCGAGGAGGCTCGCCGCCAGCTCGAGCAGATGGCGAAACAGTCCGAAAAGGAGTTCGTATCGCCCTACCCCATGGCACAAGGATACGCTTCGCTGCACGATGCCGGCCATGCATTCGAATATCTGCAGAAGTCCGCCGACGCGCGGGAATCGATGGTGCTGTACCTGGAAATCGACAGCCTTTTCGACCCAATCCGCAAAGATCCGCGATTTGCAGCGCTTGAGAAAAGGACCGGCCTGCGGCCATAAGCGCTTATTTCTCAATGTAACGTGGTGTGACTAACCCCTCGGGACTTTCCTTCAGGGGTGGCCCGGCGCAAACTTACTGCCGTGCGCACGACTTCAGGTTCGATTTTCATAATCGCCGCCGCGGGAGCTTTGTACGCGTCGCCTGCCCACTACTTCGTGACTACGGCTGCGGGAGCGACTCCCCAAACGAACAACCCGATCGCCAGCAAGCAGTACCTGTTCGGAGACGGCCTTCTCTACGACCGCCAAGGCAACCTGTACCACTGGAATTCCAATCAAGTGTGGCGGCTCAATGCCGATGGCACGGACACGCTGATTGCGGGGAGCACCACCGGAGTGCCGGGCACCGGTAACGGAATTGCAACCGCAAGGATGTTCACCTCGATTTTCGGTGTGGGGTTCGACGCCCAGCAGAATCTCTATATCGCGGATATTGGCGTGGGGTATGTTAACGGCGTGCTTACGGGCTCGATTCAGAGGGTGACGCCGGACGGGAAAATCGGCGTGGAGGTTGCGGGAATCGAGCCAGTCGGCATGACCGTCGACGCCGCCGGAGATATTTACGTCCTCGACTACGATAACAACAATAACAATACCGTAGGAAGGCTGACTGAATACCTGCAGAATGGAACGAGCAGGGTGGTGGCCGAGGGCTTCAGTGCGAATATCTTCGACATTGCGCTCAACGGCACGACCGCTATTTTCGGCGACAGTGGATACGGACTGCGTCAAGTCGATTTGCAAACCGGATCGGTTTCCACGCTGATGCTTCTGCCGGAGGGTGGATTCGACGTGGGACCCGATGGGTTTGTGTATATCGACGACCCGAGCTCGATCCAGAAGTTCAAGCCAACTACCCCCGGGGCCCTGCTCACCGTGGCGGGGACCGGCCAGGCGGGATCCACAGGGGACGGTGGTCCGGCCATCCGGGCCACCTTCGGCACGGGCTCCCTGGCTGTCAATCCCGTGAATGGGGACATCGCGCTTTTCGACAGCATCAAGTACACGATCCGCGTGATTACCGCCGCCACGGGCACGATCCAGACTGTGGCGGGCGCGCCGCATTCGTCCGGGGACAATGGTCCCGCGGTTCTGGCGCAAATTCAGTTGGGCGACGGTCTGGCAAGCGATGCCTCGGGAAACGTGTATTTCGGGGATAACGCCGGCGCCAGCATTCGAAAATTTTCCCCCTCCGGAATCGTGACGACAGTGGCTGGCACAGGCATTCCAGGCAACTCCGGCGATGGCGGAACGGCGGCGCTGGCCCAGGTTTCTCCAGGCGGTGGTTTGGCTGCGGACAGCCGGGGAAATCTCTACTTCGTCAACGCCGTTCCGATTAGCCCGATTAGCTATTCGTTGGCGATCGCAGTCCGCAAAATCGACGCCAATGGCTTCATCTCCACAGTTGCGGGAGGCGGCACGGCGGCCGTGGCCAACGGCGTCAACGCTTCGAATGTCTCGCTTTCCGTGGTGAGCAGCGAAACCGTCACGAGTCTCGCCGTGGATCCAACCGGCAACCTTTACCTCGCTTATCTTGACCCCAGCGAGACGGCGCGAATTCTGAAGATCGATCCCGCGGGAAACATCTCGGTGATCGCGGGAGGGGGCAGTCTGCTCACCGATTCTGACGGCACGCCAGCCGCGTCCGCGGTACTCGGGAACATCACCGGGCTTGCTGTGAACGCCGCGGGGATGGTGTACTTCGGGGAAGGTTCCGCGGTGCACAAAATCGATTCGAAAGGCTTGCTGGCTACCGTCGCGGGCAACGCAAACTTGCCGTCCAACCAAACTGCTATCCAGGCGGGAGCCGCATTGAGCACGCAAATCGGTAACCCCGGACCAGTGACGATCGACAGTTCCGGGAATCTGATTTTTTGCGCGGATGCCATCAGCTCTTTTCCGCAGGTGGTGCTAGTGGATTCCTCGGGAAATCTGACGCCGATCGCGGGAAGCATACCACCGAACTACGTGGCCGCATCCGCCGGAGACGGCGGCGACGGCAGCAAGGCCACTTTCTCATCCATCGCGGGCCTGACGGCCGATCCCGCGGGAAACATCTACGTCGCCGATGGCGAATGGTACATTCGCAAGCTCGCTTCCTATGACCCGAGCGCGACCCCGCCATTTCTGGCTGCGGGCGGCGTGGCCGGCGCCGGGGGAAGCATTCCGGCGGTTTTGGCGGTGTCGCCGGACGGAGACGCCACCATCTACGGCGCAAATTTCGGAGTGTCTCATACGCTGGTACCGTCGGACCTGGTAAATGGCAAGGTGCCCACGAGCCTGGCGGGGGTGTGCGCCAGCTTCGACGGCGTCCCCGCGGCGATGCTGGGCGCGTATCCGGGCCAGATCAACGTGCAGGTCCCGACGCTTCCACCAGGACCGGTGGCTGTGCAGGTGACGCTGAACTGCGGCGCGTCGAACGCGGTTTCGAGCAACTTCGCGGGCGTGCTCATGCAAGCGGCATCGCCGGAGTTCTTTTCGTTCCTGCCGGATCCAGTGGCGGGGAACAATCCCATCGCAGCGGTGAACGTGTTGACGAACGTGCTGGTGGGCTCCCCGGGACTGCTGCCCGGAGCTACCTTCACGCCCGTGAAGGGTGGCGATATCGTGGCAGCGTACGGGACGGGTTGGGGATTGACGAATCCGCCGCTTGGTCTTGGGGTCATCCCAGGCGCCGCGGCGACGCTGGCATTGCCATACACGCTGACGCTGGGAGGCACAACCATGCCCACCGCGAACATCCTGTACGTTGGCGCCGCCCCCTGCTGCGCGGGGCTGTATCAGGTGAATTTCGTGGTTCCTTCGGGAACTCCCAGCGGAAATCAGCCGCTGGTGATTACCGTCGGCGGCACGGCTTCACCGCCTCACGCATTCATCGCGGTGCAGTAGGGCTGCGGATCTCCCACTAACAAGCAGGAAACGGTGAATCGCAATTCGGCACCGAGCGATTTGAAGATCACGGACGTGCGGGCCTGCCGGGTGGCGGCGAACTACGACTATTCGATCGTCAAGTTCAATACCAACCAGGGCGTTTACGGCCTGGGCGAAGTACGCGACGCCCGGGTGGAGGGCATGGCGCTGATTCTCAAGCCGTACCTGGTGGGCCGCAATCCGCGGACAGTGCGCCAGTTCGCGGTGCATGGGCGAATGGGTCGGATAGAGCGCGGCGGACATCATGGCCATGCACCACATCGCCGGGAAGGTGGATGGGGTTCCCGCGTACCGGCCGATCGGCACGAAACGGCGCGATCAGGATCCGAAAATCTATGCGCAAGCGCAAAGAGATGGGGAGCGATGCCGAATTCCCGCGTGGCTGGATTACCCGCGGCGCTAACTTCCAGCCACCGTCGGCGCCGGGTTTGACTCGCCTGGCAAATCTCCCGTCGCAGCGGGTTCGGACATCCTCCGAATCCCACAGCATCGCGCCCGATGGCGTAAGTGGCCTTGCCGAAGTAGCAGCAAGTGGTTATTGATTCCCGCGAGCGCTCGTGTGACGCTCACCGAATAGCTATGAGTTCACCGCAGGTGTTTGGACCCTATTTAACCCTGGTAGTGTTCCTGATTGCGGCATTCGTAGCCGTGGGTCGAGAGTTCCGGATGGCGCGGGGACTCGACAAGGCCTATCCGCTCGGCCGCGTTTTTCTGGCCATTCCGATCGCCGTGTTTGGCGCGGAGCACCTGACGTCGCCTCGATCGATCATGCAACTCGTCCCGGCGTGGATGCCCGGCAAGCTCTTCTGGACCTATTTCGTTGGCGTAGCCCTGATCGCCGCGGCCCTCAGCTTTATTTTTCGGGTTGGGATTCGCTTATCGGCGACGCTTCTGGGAATCATGTTCTTCTGCTTTGTGGCGATGATGGACCTCCCGAGTACCATCGCCGCGCCGCATAATCGGATCGCATGGACGCTGGCCGCGAGGGAGTTGGCATTCGGCGCGGGCGCGATACTCCTGGCCATCACCAGCGGCGCGCGGGAACGAACGCCGGATGAGAATCGGGTCGCGCTAGGCGCGCTCTATTCGATTGCCCTTGTCTCAATGTTCTACGGCATTGAGCATTTTCTTCATCCCGAGTGCGTCCCTGCGGTCCCGCTTGAAAAAGTGACGCCACTGTGGATTCCTGCCGCGCACTTCTGGACTGTTCTGACGGGAATCGCACTGGTCATCGGCGGGGGAGCAATGTTCGCGAGAAAAGTCTCGCGGCAAGCGGCGGCCGCACTCGGCGCATGGGTCGTCCTGCTGGTGGTGTCCCTTTACCTGGCCATCATGATTTCGAAGCCCGATATCGAAGGTTTGAACTATTTTGCGGACACACTCATGTTCGGAGGCGTCTTGTTGGTCGCCTCTCGCGCATACGACGTTCCGCCGAAGGCAAGCATCTCCTGATGTCGGTTCGATCTCGAGGGCTTGCGAACACGTTCGCGGTGAAGACAACATGTTGCCGTACCTCCTCCAATCCGGCACTTCAATTCGCTTCTAGCGGGAGAAATTCGGAGCGAGCCCTTTTCGAACCAGGCAACCGCCCTGGATAGCGATGGAGTGCGGAAAAGGGGCGTTCGCACACCCGCGGCTTCTAGAGAACCTTGAGCCAATCGCCTTTGCCATCCCGGCCATGTCGAATGCGCTCGCCGACGTGGCAGCGCGCTGTGTGGCGGCCGCGATTAGCGCGCGAGAGAAGTTTGGCCGATTCCACAGGCACTGCAAGCTAACATCAGCTAGTGTAGTGTCCACGATATGACTGGACAAGTCGAATCCGGCATAACCGGCCAAAATCGGCGTTCATCGGTGTTCATCGGCGGCTAAGGAATCTTCTTGAGAGCTTTCGCGCCAGGACATCGATTCTAGCCGCCGATAAACGCCAATCAACGCCGATAAAGATCAGTTGGATTCGCTGACCGAGCGCGTGCTGGGTGCTGTCTTTGAGGTTACCAACACCCTGGGCGCCGGATTCCTCGAGAAGGTCTACCAGCGGGCGCTTCTTACAGAACTCGGTCTTCGCGGCCTCCGGGCTACCGCCGAAGCTTCGTTTACACTCACCTACAAGAGTCACTCTGCCGGAGAGTACTTTGCCGATCTGCTCGTCGAAGACGTGTTGGGGGTCGAGCCGAAATGTGTGGAACGGCTGTCCAGCGAGCACACCGAGCAGCGTATCGACTATTTGCGAGCCTTCGGCCGGACCGTCTGTCTTCTCGTCAATTTCCAGAAGCCTAAAGTCGAGTGGAAGCGTATCGTCCATCGGTTTCCAAATTCGCAAGCTGATTGAGGCGCCGGTTGGGGCGGAGTAGACTCAGATTGCGCCTGTCCATATATTTCCTGGACACTACGCTACCGCTACTACCCCGCGGGCCACATGGTGTATGTCAACGATCGCGTGCTGAAGCAGTTTCACGATGATGTTGCTTCGTTCGTCAAGAGCTCGGCGCAGCGGTGAGCGCCGGCTTCGCGAGTCAAGGTACGACCCTCGATACCCGCAAACTAGGCCAGGATACCCCCCCGATAATTCCTTGAGGATAATCCCAGGCAACGGCAGAATTAAGGTAATGACGAAGTCCGGTGACCCTGTTTCCCCGGCATACGCCCGCATCGCCAAGCGGCGAATTAGTGCCGGCAACTATGAGGCCGCTCGCGCGCTCCGCGAAGAACTGTTAGAACAGATCCGCCCCTTGCGAGTACAGGTGGCAAACGTCCTACGAAAAACCGAAGCGGCGACCATGGCGCCGGCCGCGTAAGGAGCATTATGGAACTTACCGACCCCAGACTGATCGATCAGTTGACGATGGCATTCGAGGCTACCGATCCGCAGCCGCGCCAGTCGACCGGTCCCCGGATGAGAAAGACCGCGCCTCCGCCGGGCGAGAGTGTGTACCAATCGCCCGCGTATAAGACCCGCCGGTGCCGTTGCGGAGTCTGCAAGAGCTGCCTGGATAATGCGCGCTGGGAGCGCATCTTCGCCGAGAAATTTGCCGACCCCACCTACTACTCCGGCCCGGTCATTCGGTACGCGTCGCCACTGAACGCGGTTTAGGCTACGACAATCCGTCTAAAGTATGACCCCTCGCCAGCCGCAGGAGGCGTAGAATTTCACTGGCAGCGCAGTGCGAGGGAAATATGGCTAACCAACGAGAGAGAAGCAGGCGGACGCGGCGATCGGTGTTTCGGATGGCGGCGGCAGGCGCCCTGTTCGGCCCGCTTTTCCGGGCGACCGAAGGGCCGGTAAGCGCACAGGAAACGGTGAACCGCAATTCGGCGCCAAGCGATTTGAAGATCACGGACGTGCGGGCCTGCCGGGTGGCGGCGAACTACGACTATCCGATCGTCAAGGTCTATACCAACCAGGGTGTTTACGGTCTGGGCGAGGTGCGCGACGCAGGCGTGGAGGGCATCGCGCTGATTCTCAAGCCGTACCTGGTGGGCCGCAATCCCCTGGACATCGAAGGGAACCTGAAGACGGTGCGCCAGTTCGCGGGGCATGGGCGTATGGGCGGCGGATATAGCGCGGCGGACATGGCCATGCATGACATCGCCGGGAAGGTGTATGGGGTTCCGGTGTACCGGCTGATCGGCGCGAAACGGCGCGATCGCGTGCGGATTTACGCGGACACCACGGACCATAAGGATCCGAAGATCTATGCGGAGCGGATGCGGAAGCGCAAAGAGATGGGGCTAACCTTCTTCAAGATGGATTTGCATACGGAGCTGATTGCCGACCGTCCCAACGCCGTGAATGAGCGCGGCGTAGCGACGGACAAGGGGTTGGGCTACCTCTGCGAGTTCATCGCCGCGATTCGCGACGTGATCGGCTGGACGGCGCCGCTGGCGGCGGACCATTTCGGTCCGCTGAATGTGAACGATGCCATCCGGTATGCCAAGGCGTTCGAGCCGTATCAACTCGCATGGGCGGAGGACCTGCTGCAGACGCGCGAAGGTCCCCATTATCCGTGGCAGAACTGGCGGGGCTATAAGACGATCGCGGAAGCGACCACCACGCCGGTCAACACGGGCGAAGATATTTTCGGGCTGGAGGACGGGTTCCGGCCGCTCATCGATAACCATGCCGTGGATGTGATTCATCCGGATATCGAAACTTCGGGCGGGCTGGTAGAGACCAAGAGGATTGCGGATTATGCGGAGGCGGCGGATATCCAGGTGGCGATGCACCACGCCGGATCGCCGATCGGAGGGTTCGCGGGCTACCATTGCGCCGCCACATTCGGCGACCATTTCCTGGCGATGGAGAACCACGCGCTGGATATGCCGTGGTGGCAGGATCTGGTGACGGGCATTCCCAAGCCGATTATCGATAAGGGCTACGTCGCGGTTCCGGAGAAGCCCGGCTTGGGACTGGAGTTGAACGACGCGGTGGTGAAAGAACACCTGCGGCGGCCGGGATATTTCGAGCCGACGCCGATGTTTGACGATCCGATCGTATCGGGATTCCGCCTGGGCGGACCGTGGCCGCATTTCGACGAAACCGGCAAGTGGTGCAACTGCGTGACGTACGAATAGAGGGGGAGATGCGACTCCGCAGTCACATGGATGCTTCCGGTTGGTCCGACCTGGACAAGCTGAAGCGTGTTCCACAACTGCGCCAAGAAAACGGGCCCATCGCAAATTCGACGGCCTCAGTAGTTCAGAGACTGATGGCGGTGGCGCTTGCGGCCGTGGTGGTGGCGGCCGCGGCCGATCCCACATTTTTGCGGCGGCGGATACCGGACGTCCAGCCGCAAGCCGACGATCTGACGGCGAATGCCAAAGGGGCATCGTACCGGCCGGCATTCGGGGTGGGCGATGCGCAGGCGAATCAGCTGAAGGGCATCGCACGGTATGGGGAACTGACGGTGGAGAGCGGCGGCGCGAGCGCGGTAGTCAGTTATGCGGCGGAGGAGCAGATCTACTACGTGCTCGACGGCGACGGCGTGCTGCTGTATGGCGACGAGAGGGCGACGGTGAAGAAGGACGATTTCCTGTACCTTCGAGCCGGGGTGAAGCATGGGCTGGCCAACACTTCGGGAAAGCCGGTGCGCGCGATGGTAATGGGCTTCAGGATTCCGACAGGGACCAAGGTGGCGGCAACGCCCAGGCTGATGCTCGCCAACGCGGGCGATGTGCCGTTGACCACGCTGGCCTCGCACGGTCCCACCACGCAGTTCAAACTGCTGATGGGCACTACCGGGAGCAAACGGGATAAGCTGGCGGCGGCCAGCCAGATGGTGAGTCTTTTCCTGATGGACTTTGCTCCCGGCGGCACCAACATTCCGCATCATCACGATATGGAAGAAGAGATCTACTATATTCTGCGGGGCAGCGGTGAGATGGTGGCGGGCGGCGGCGCGGACGGCAACGAAGGGCGCTATCCGGCGCGCGCCGGCGATGCCTTCTTTATCCGGCTGAATGCGACGGTGGGATTTTATAGCGGCGCCCGACCCGGCGGGGAACACGACCTGATTTTGGCGGTTCGCTCGCGATATCCATTTCCGCCCGTGCGGGAATGACGGAACGGCAGCTGCTATGCTTTGATTTATGCTCAGCGAGCAGTTGCGCGAATCCGGTGTCGTAGGCGCAGGCGGGGCCGGCTTCCCCACCTATGTCAAGGCGCAATCCCGGGTGGAATTCGTCATCGCCAATGGCGCTGAATGCGAGCCGCTGATCCACAAAGACGCCGAGCTAATGAAGCATTTTCCCGCCGGGATTCTGGCGGGAATGACGTCCCTGATGGATGCCGTGGGGGCGAAAGCGGGCAAGTTCGGCATCAAGAGCAAGAACGCGGAGTCACTGGAGGCGCTGAAGCACAAGCTCACCACCGACCGGATCGAGTTCGTGATGCTGGGCGATTTTTACCCGTCGGGCGATGAATACGAACTGGTGTATACGGCCACGGGGCGGCTGATTCCGCCGGCGGGCATTCCGCTGCAGGTGGGCTGCGTGGTGAGTAACGTGGAGACGCTGTATAACGTGCACGAGGCGGAACAGGGTCGTCCGGTGACGCGCAAATTTCTGTCGGTGTGCGGCGCGGTGCGGCAGGCGAAGTCGTTCTGGGCGCCGGTGGGCACGTCGTTTCGCGAGCTGCTGGCGAGGGCCGGCGGCGCGAGTGTCGACGACTACGCTATTTTCGTCAGCGGACTGATGATGGGGACGTTGTGCCAGGATCCTGACGATGTGGTGACGAAGACGACGGGCGGGCTGATCGTGCTGCCGCGCGATCATTATATGATGACGCGGCGGACGCGGTCGCAGCAGGAGATGAATCACATCGGGAAATCGGCGTGCGATCAGTGCAGCTACTGCACGGAATTCTGCCCGCGCTATCTGCTGGGGTACGATGTGCAGCCGCACAAGGTGATGCGCAGCCTGGGATTCACGACAACGGGCGCGGAGATCTGGAACCAGTGGTCGGAGCTGTGCTGCGCGTGCGGGCTGTGCACGCTGTACGCGTGTCCTGAAGATCTGTATCCCAAAGAGGCCTGCGACATGGGGAAGCACGACCGGCGCGAGGCGGGTCTGAAATTCGTGCAGCAGCGGGCGGTTGAGGTGCACCCCATGAAAGAGTACCGGCGCGTGCCGCTGGCGCAATTGCGGAAGCGTTTGCATGTGGAGGAGTACGAGAGAGAAACGCCGTATGACGCCGCGGAGTGGCAGCCGGCGGCGGTGCGGGTGCGGCTGAAACAGCACGCCGGCGAGCCGGCCGTTGCGGTGGTGGAAGCGGGAAAGCGCGTCAAGAAGGGTGAGACGATAGGGCGGGTGGCGGACGGAAAACTGGGTGCGCATGTGCATGCGAGCATCGACGGGAAGGTGCGGGCAGTGACGGCGGACGCGGTGGAGATTGTGGCATAGACGATGGCGAACAATTCAATCGGATTGATCGAGCTGACGAGTATCGCGGCGGGATATCAGGCGGCGGACGCGATGTTGAAGGCGTCGAACGTGGATATGATGCTGTCGCGATCGATCTGCTCGGGCAAATATATGGTGATGGTGCGCGGCGATGTGGCGGCGGTAGAGGCGGCGGTGGCGGCGGGGATGAGCGGGTGCCGCTTCGCGGTCATCGATTCGTTCGTGATCCCGAATCTGCACGAGGCAGTATTCCCGGCGATTGCGGGGTCGAGCAAGGTGGAAGCGTTGAACGCGCTGGGAATCGTGGAGTCGTTCTCGGTAGCGGCGCTGATTGAAGGCGCGGACGCGGCGGTGAAGGCGGCCAATGTGCAGCTGATCGAGATTCGGCTGGCGATGGCGTTGGGCGGGAAGGCGTTCGTGACGATGACCGGCGATGTGGCGGCGGTCCAGGCGTCAGTGGATGCGGCGGCGCAGGTAGTGGGACAGAAGGGGATGCTGGTAAATAAGGTGGTGATCCCACACCCACGGGCGGAACTGTTGAACGAGATGATTTGAGGCGGTTTGACAGGGTTTGTCACGGTCTGATTAAATGGAGAGATACCTTGCTCCTCAGTAGCTCAATGGTAGAGCATTCGGCTGTTAACCGAAGGGTTGTAGGTTCGAATCCTACCTGAGGAGCCAATTTAACTCCTTTATTTTCAACGTATCTCCTACAGAACACGCCACATGGTGCGTTGCGCGCAAGCCACGTTCGGAATGTAAATTTACCCGTCCTTACCCGAATTTCCTATATCGTGGACGTTGGGGTACCCCCAGTTTCCCCCCAGTGCTTTCGCAAATGGCAGGCGAAGCACCGGGCGCGCCCTGCGCTGCCGGAGGCCCTGCCTGGTAGAACGAGCCGTCCCGCCGCGCTCGGGCGCAACGTGAGCCACGTGTGCGCGAACGCTGGCGCGTCCAACTGAACCCGGGCGGCTACTGCTGATGCCGAATTCGGTGTCGGCGACCGTGTCATTCCTCTGCCCGGCGCCCGGGCCTGCCCAAGGGGACCTTCCTTCCACGTCCTGCGAACAGCCACGCGAGCCTCCTGCTGGCCGATGGCGTGGGCCTCGCGACCGACGGGAGTGACTCCCAGAACGCCGTTTCCGGTGTTTAGAGTGTTTTCCGAAGTCGCTCGACATGGCCAACGAAAGACACGAACATTTGGAGATTCACGTACATCTGTTCACGGCTGACTGTCCTGTTGGCGAGGGCGTGGCCAGCTTTGTTCCGCGCGATTCTGAGTACCGATTGGATTGTATTGATGTGCGTGTCGAGATCCTCGCCGGCCTGTGAGAGCAACATTTTCGGCAAGGAAGGAAGAGCCGCTTGAAACTTCTGAATCTTTTGCCGGAGTTGCCGCTCCTTGGATGCTGGCAGGAAGAGTGACCTGTGTGTGACATTTGCAGCGCCGGTGTCGATCAGTCGCAAGAACTCGATCTCGGCCGCAACGCCAAGCATCACGCATGATGCGAGCAGGCAATCGGTGTAATAGGTCGCAATGGCCTGATTGAGGTATTCTTCCGTGTCCGGGGAAATGTCTGGCGCTTCCGTTTTGACCAGTGTCAAGTACGACGCCGCATTGTGAAAACGGTACGGGCTCGCTTTACGGAGAGTTTGATCGGCGTGATGACTTAGACGGAAGTTCGGCCAGGCGTCATTCACAGCGTCGCGACCGATGGTGACGAGGCCCTGCCGGAACAGATCCCAGAAGATGTCCCGAACGAGCTCGACATCCCGATCATCCATGCGGATGTCGCCCGAATACTGTGGCATATCCGTGTAGGGCGTGCCTCGTCGCACCAAGACTTCGCCAACACCGTCGGACAGATAGCGATAGTTTCCGGCGCCATTCTTGATCTTTTCCTTGCCAAGGAGAATGTCGATGACAACGGCGCGGAGTTCCTCGTAACTGTGTGGTCCGTTTGATCTTTCGCATAAAATCTATTTCGGAAATGGCGGTGGGACGAAGGACTTTGATCGCACCCAGGCTTGAAGGAAGTCGTCGCGCTTCGGTGAAAGAAACGCCCCCAGCATCCCCGGCTTGTCCATCATGTGACGCACAACTGTGCGAACAATGGCCTCGGTCTCGCCCATGCGGTCGTCGATTTCAGACCCCTCCTCCCATCGTCCGTGAACAATCTCTGATCTGGTTTTGTAACAGCGCTTCACCAGGTCGTGGAGCTTTTGCTGGGTTGCCGCATCGTCGGCAAGGAAGTAAGAAATCCGTTCTCGTAACCTGCGGCTGATGCCGCGGCTGTCATCCTCGGCCCCAAACAGGGATTCCAAACCCTGCCAGAACAGCGGATATCTGTAGTCGGCGGTGTAGGAGACCAGGGCGGCCCAGAAAGCCCGGAGCGCCGCCCACACGACATTCTTGCGCGGCACGGTCGAAAGCGTCCCATAGAGCGCTGCAGCCTTGGTGATGTGCCTCGGCTCAACCGGATTGTGCTGGTCCCGCGGATGACAATAGATCGGACCCTCGCGTTCGCTCCTGAGAATGATCGGGGGATCGACGATGCGGCCTCCGTCGATCCTGGTGAGCGCATGGAAGCCCACGGTGAAGCAGACCATCGATGGCTGAATGAGCCACATGGCCATACTGGCAAGCATGGCGGATTGAAACCGAAGGTCCTGAATGCCGCGCGGTTTCTGTCCCTTCCATTCCGGATCGGGGTCGCCGATGGAGGCCGCTTCGTATTCGGATACCAGCGCGTGGTTCGCTGCCAGAGTGGACGTCCTGTCGTGGCGGCCGATGTCGTTGAGGAAGCCGGTGTCCTTCTTGAGCCATTCGGGAACGTCTTGAAGAACGAACTTGCTGCCGAACGGTATTCGGGTACCCGATGGCAGGTCGAGATTGTGAAGTGGCACGACCGTGAACGACACAAGGTGATTTTACCGAAGTCGGCAGGCGATTAGTCCCAGATCGATCTTGTGAAGCACGGCAGACCCCTGACGATCTTGGCGATTTTTGCAGGGTCCGGCGTTTGTTCAACGGGCTTGATAGCCTCGAACACCGCATCGCGCTCGACGATGGCCAACATCGAATGGGCACGGCACGACGCAAACACTACCAGCGTCCGCACCCTCGCAGGCCAGGCGCGCGCCATAAGCGCGGAAAGCGCGGTAAGCCTTCGCCAACCCCGCCATCCCACGCTTTTTAACAACAACCGGGCAAACGACCTCCTTTTCTGTTGACGACTGAACTCCCGCAATGATACTCATCAGTTGACACTGGCGAAAGTGTGCCGCAGTCCTCCAGAGCGCCGGGACGCTCGTGAATCTCTTTCCCGCAGCTTTTCCTTCCACTCTACTTGTGTCCAAAATGATGAATTGCCTGATTCCCGTCTATAACGCGGACGGTAGCGTGTACGCCTGCGTGTCCGAACAACGGTTGGCTCGGCTGCAATCTGCGGGACTAGTCGCACACGTGGTGCGCCATCGCAAGGGCCACATCAACCGAGCCACCCTCTTCATGCGACCTGGCGAGCCAAAGCCGATGTCGGCCAGTTCCGTTATGGGAACTCGATACAGCTTCAGAGAGCTTCTGAACCACGGACAGTCCTGGGAATTGAAGCGTCTCGGTGGCAACCGCGACGGGGAGACGTATGCGCCGCTGGAGACCCGCGCAGCCTTCCTCCAGGTTGTTGCGGATTGCACGGTTCCATGAAAGCTCGACGGCAAATAGGCGCGAGGCACGTCGCCTGGATGCGTGGTGCGTTCCTTGGCGGCACGGCGCGCCCGAACCAGCGGGTCGGCCAATCAGCCAACCCGGAGCCAGACGGCG
>Ga0182016_10004095_pt1 | contig 16289 bp, 15 predicted proteins | sample 712S2MmetaG_FD_120491 | JGI IMG/M metagenome (GOLD analysis project Ga0182016, IMG submission 120491) | Permafrost microbial communities from Stordalen Mire, Sweden - 712S2M metaG | ecosystem: Environmental > Terrestrial > Soil > Wetlands > Permafrost | place: Sweden: Stordalen | collected...
TTCGGCGCTGTCCTCTTCGATCGCGCCCCAAATCTCGCTCGGCCGACTTATCCCGAAATCATCCAGGCAGCTCTCGGCGTTGTGCTGGTGGTTGTCTTTTGCAACCAGGTGATCCCCTCGATTCTTTTCAATCGCACACAGGGGCGCTGGGTAAAGAATCTTGTCTGGCCCATCCGCCTGCTGTTGTGGCTCATGACGCCCATCACGGTGTTCGTGCGTTTCTTTTTTTCCATCGCGGCCCTGGCTGAAGAGCCGGCCAGCGACGAAGAAGAAGCAGCGGTAGACGTCGAGGCACTGCTTGAAGCCGGGGAGGAAGAGGGCATTCTTGAAGAGAACGACATCGACCTTGTGCGTTCCGCCGTCGAGTTCGGCGACAAGCTGGTGCGCGAGGTCATGACGCCGCGCCCGGAAGTTTTTGCGGTCCCCTCGACTATCACGCTGGAGGAGTTTCTGGAGCAGCTGCGGGAACATAATTTCTCGCGTGTCCCGGTCTACTTTGGTTCGCTTGATAACGTGACGGGCATTGCCTTTGCGCACGATCTTCTTCAGATCGCCGACGAAGAAGCTCGTACCCGCACTGTTGCCAGCATCGAGCGTGAAGCAGCCTTCGTCCCGGAGACCAAGCGCGGCTACGAGTTGCTTCGCGAGATGCAGCGCGAGAAGCAGCACATGCGGATTGTGATCGACGAATATGGCGGCGTTTCCGGCCTCGTCACCATCGAAGACCTGCTGGAACAAATCGTAGGCAACATTCAGGACGAGCATGAAGAGGAGACTGCCGTCGAAGAGCCGCAGCGCGAGCCCGAGGGCGCATGGGTTGTCCCTGGGAGTTTTCCTGTCGATCAGCTAGCGGACCTTTTCGGGGAGGCGATCGAGCCGGGCGACGGATATGAAGCCACCACCCTCGGTGGCTTGGTCAGCGAGATCGAAGGGCGCATTCCGTTGGCGGGCGAAGTGGTGGTGTTAGAGCCTGCCGGCCTGAGGATGGAAGTGATAGCTTCAACCGACCGGTTGGTTGAGCGCCTGCGTGTATTTCCGCCGACAATCCTGGAACATGCTTCGTCCTGATACCATCTGCCCGCCCAGTCCGCGATAATAGAAGGTCAGGAGTCTCGTCCCTTTGAAATCTGGATTTGTCGCAATTCTAGGCCGCCCCAATGCCGGCAAGAGCACGCTGCTCAACGCTCTTATCGGCGAAAAAGTAGCGATCGTCTCCGCCAAGCCGCAGACCACCCGCAACCGCATCGCCGGGGTGGTTGAAGTGGAGGCAAAAAAGGGCGTGCATCCAGCGGCGCAGATCGTTTTTGTCGATACTCCAGGCGTCCACAAGCCTGGCTCGCACCTGGACCGCCGCATGTTGCAGGAAGTCTACGAAGCGCTTGAGACCCGCGATATTGTGTTGGTGCTGATGGACGCCACGCGGCGGGTGCAACTGGAGGCGGCTGCAGCGCCTGAGAACGATGCCGAGAATTCGGTGGAATCCCTGGTCTCAGAATCGAGACCTGGGGCACCCACAGGATCGAGCGCACCCAAGCACGAGCGGACTAATTGGGCGAGTGAAGACGAGTTTCTTTTTGGGTTGATTCGGAAGGTGGACTGTCCGGTTTTTCTGGTCCTCACGAAGATCGACCTGGTTCCCAAAGATCATCTACTCCCGCTGATCGATACGCTTACGAAGCAATTCAACTTCGCGCAGATCATCCCCATCAGCGCCCGCAAGCGCGACAATCTCGACCTGCTGGTGGACAAGATCATTGCGGCGCTTCCGAAAGGCGAGCGCTACTATCCTGCCGACCAGTACACGGATCAGCCGCAGCGTTTCATGGTGGCTGAGCTCATTCGAGAAAGTATTCTGGTCGAGACCGGCGAAGAGGTTCCTTATGCCGCGGCCGTGGTGATTGAGCGTTTCGAAGAGCCAAAGCCGTTTGTTCCGCGCAAAAAGGGAGCAGTGCCGGCTCGGCCGCCGTTGACTCGCATCGCCGCTGCTATTTACTGCGAACGCGACGGGCAGAAAGCGATTCTCATCGGGAAGGGCGGCGCCAAGCTCAAAGAGATCGGCACGGGGGCGCGCCGCAAGATCGAGTCGCTGCTAGGCACTCGCGTGTATCTAGAGCTTCATGTCGTCGTAGAGCCGAACTGGCGCGAGTCGAAGAGTTTCGTTGAATCGCTCGACTGGCGGAACCAATTGGAGCGTCTAGGCGTAGAACAAATCACGGAGCAAGACCCGGAAGAGGAGAGATAGCCGAGCACTCAGGCGATGGAGACAAGGGGTTTCATCCGGAGCGACCGGGCTCTGAGCGCAGTCGAAAGGGAAGGGAGTCGAAGGACCTGCTTTCTCAATTCAACTCCGAATCACCAAGCCAGTTCCGTATTAGGACAAGGCCAAGTTCCCCGGTCCTTTCCGTCAACATTTAATCGTTTTCTGCCTTAAACTTGGGACACGCATGAAGATCGTAGAGCGAGCGCCAAAGTCGACCGTTTGGTTATTTCTATACGCTCTTGCGCTTTTCTGTGTGTCGACAGCGCTTCTCGCCGCTCAGCCTCCATCGATTCCATCGCCGCAGGCTGCAACGGCTCCCGCTACGAGAGCCCAGGACAGAATCCACGGCGCAATGCTTCTCGACGGTCCTTGGCGCTTCCAGGTTGGCGACGATCCCCGCTGGTCCGATCCGACTTTTGACGACTCTGCCTGGCCTGCAGCGGTGCTCAGCAAACCGCTCACTGAGCAAGGCTTCGAGACCTACTCCGGCTACGGATGGTACCGCCTTCGTTTGCAGCCGCAGCAGCTTGCGCAATTCAAAAGCTCGCAAACCGATCTCCTGGTTACCGGCGACGGGATCGCGCAGTTCGATGTATATGTCGGCGGCATCTTGTCGGGGCGCACCAAGGGCATGTCGGATCGCCCAAGCATGTATCAATCTCCGCCGCTCATCGCGCATCTCACCAGCCCCGCCGCCGACGGCACGGTGGTTCTGGCCATTCGCACCTGGGCCGGCCCCAGCATGACCATCGGCCGCGGCCTCCTCGATAAAGTTGAACTCGGCGGCCAAGACGACATTGCGGAGAGGCTCACCGCTGCCACCGATCGCCGCTGGGATGAGCACCTGATGGCCGGAATCGGAATAAGCTTTCTGTTTTTTTGTGTGGCTGTTTTGGGTTTTACGCTTTACTTGTCCCAACGCAAACATTCGGAGTATCTCTGGCTGGCATTGCTTTGCCTCTCGGTAGCTTTTATGGGCGCCAGCGAGACGTTCTACGGTCTCGCGCAGCTGCCATTCTCAATTTTTCTCATCTTGAACCTTTGGGCAAGTCGCATCTTCATGGCCGTTACGCTGGAGTTTATTCTTCGCTTCACCGCCAGTGAAAACAGGAGACTCGTTCGCGCTGTCCAGATAGCCGTGCTGCTGCTGCCCATTCTCTACCTGGTCCACCTGCAGCAGATTTACGAGTATTTTGCCATTTCCGCGGAAGTTGTTTTCAGCGCGCTGGTAACGGTCCTGCTGTTTCGCGCATGGCGCAAAGGCCGTCCCGATGCCGGGGTCATGCTGCTGCCGTTTTTTCTCGCGGCCACGGCGGATTCAGCCGGAACAGTGCTCGATTACGCAGCCAGCAGGCACTGGATTCCGGAACAATTCGCTTTCAAGCAATTCCACGTCGGGCCTATTGCGTTTCCGATCAGCACGGCCGCTTATGGAGTGTTCCTCGCCAGCCTGCTGGCAGTGATCTTCTATCGCTTCATCCACGTCAGCCAGGACGAGCAACGCTCCGCCGCTGAAATCGAGGCGGCACGCAGCGTCCAGGCCATGCTGATTCCCACCAAGCTGCCGTCGAACCACAACTTCATGCTGGAGAGCGCCTATCTACCGGCCAACGGAGTCGGTGGAGATTTCTTTCAAGTCCTCCCGCTCAAAGACGACTCCATGCTTATTGTGGTCGGCGACGTCAGCGGCAAGGGACTCCAGGCCGCCATGAATGCAAGCACGCTGGTCGGAGCGCTGCGCAATGAGCTCTCGCACGATCCTGCCACGGTGCTCAACAATCTGAATCATGTCCTGGTTGGCTCAGGCACGTTGCCCGGCGCATCCGAGAAATCCGTGATCAGCTTTGCGACATGCGTCTGCGCCCGCGTCTATCCCGACGGCACCATGACCATCGCCAACGCCGGACACCTGAGTCCCTATCGCGATGGCCGCGAAATGGAACTGGCCGCCGACCTTCCCCTGGGTGTCATCCCCGACATGCATTACGAGCAAGCCACCTTCCAGCTGAACGTCGGCGACAGGCTCATTTTCCTCTCCGACGGCGTTGTTGAAGCGGCGAATGCGCAAGGCGAGCTCTTTGGCTTCGAACGCACCCAGCAGGTCAGCAACGAGTCCGCTCGGTATATTGCCCAGACCGCCAGGCACTTTGGCCAGACCGACGACATCACGGTGGTCTCAATGTACTTTGCGGCTCGCACCGTTCAATCGGTGACACGCAAAGAACCTGTCCGCGTGTGAGTTGGTCGACGCTCGGGTTGGCGCCTGGATACATGCAGGCCCCTTCGACTGCGCTCCCTATGAACAAGGCTGGTTGAGGGTTGAGGTTTCCCGCCCTTGCGCCAGAAAAAAGGCGCAAGAACGGGGCACGGAGCAGTTTTTGCGCGCCTGACAAAGCGCTCATTACGGTCGCGGTAACTTGCCGTTGCGAGTCAAGATGCTCCTCATGAACAAGAGATTGGGAGGGGTAGAGGTTTCGATTCATTCAGCGGGTTAGCCTCCGCTTCGCGGAGATAGCAAGTTAGCAAGTCAGCTGGTTCCGCTGATTATCCCGAATCTGCATCTGTTCATTGCAGACGCAACTTGCATTGCGAGTCGGGTTGCTCTCGATGAACAGGCTAGTTGAGGGTTGAGGTTTCCCACCCATTTCACGATGAAACTGTGAAATGGATGGGGCACCCAGCTTTGATGTGGATTGAGATGTGTTGATTGGACACGTAACTCGCAAATGCGAGTCGGGTTGCTCTCGATGAACAGGCTAGTTGAGGGTTGAGGTTTCCCGCCCATTTCACGATGAAATTGTGAAATGGATGGGGCACCCTGCATTATGTTGGGCAAAGCGTTCAAACTTTAGAAATAGGCCTCAAGCTCCGCGTACCTGACCACGCCCGTTCGTTTTCACGGTATACATACGCGCATCTGCCGAGCCAATGATCGAATGCACCGTGAGGCCGTCATTGGGAGCGCCAGCCAAGCCCACGCTGGCGCTCACACGCAGCTTCAGACCGGGCCGGATCGGGAATCGCGTGTCCATCAACGCATGCAGCAACTCGGTGCAGGATTTTTGCGCATCCTCAAAGCCCGTCTCGGGCATCAGCACTACGAACTCGTCGCCGCCATAGCGGAAGCACATGTCCTGCTTGCCGCTCAGTTCCTGCAGCCGCCGTCCGGTGCGTGCGAGCAACTCGCTGCCTACCAGGTGTCCGTGCGCGTCGTTGACCAGCTTGAATCGATCGAGGTCAAGAAATGCCAGGCTCACCGGCACACCAAACCGCGCACAGCGTTCCAGTTCCCGCCCCAGCACATCGTAAAGATGGCGTGAGTTGTAGAGGCCCGTGCAGTCGTCTGTAATGCTCAGCTGCTGAATCCGCGCTACGTCGTGCGCGTTCTCAATTGCGATCGCCGCATGATCCGCCAGAATATGCAGGAATGCAATTGTGTAGTCGGTCATGCGGTCGGCGCGAGGGTTGAAAATCTGGATCACTCCATGCGTTCCCTTGCGCCCCCGCAACGGCATTGCGATGACCGAGCGAACACGGTTTGGATTGCCCGGTTGTTTGCTGCTCAGTCGCGGATCGTCTACGGTTTCGGGAACAATCAGCGTCTCGCCATGTTCGGCCACCCAGCCGGCCACGCCGTCGCCCACCTTGACGCGCAGCCCGCTCAGTGACTCCTGCTCTCCGCCTGCTGCCAGTGCGTAGTAGAGCTCGTGCTTGGGTTCGTCCAGCATCAGCAGCGTCCACAACTCTGCTTCGATGATGCGCTCCATGTGTTCAAGAATTGTGCGCAGGATCGTATCCAGGTCGAAGCTCGACGTAAGCGAGCGTGTCAACTGGTGAAAGACAAGCAGATCTGCGAGCGGAATCCGGTTTGCCGTCTCGTTCGTCATTGATTGGCCCAAAGGGAAGGGGGGAGACTTGAGAGCATTCTGTCATATCCGGCGGGAGAAGCGATAGATAATATTGGGTGAACTCCGCACCGGAGCGCAGCCGGATACTTGCGAAAAGCGATCTCACCCTTTAGCCGCCGATATGCACCATCGACCGCGAAGGTTTCAGAAATCCTGGTTCGCCAATGTGATGGCGCGCTTCCTTTCCCTGTACAGTACGGAAAATATAGCCGCGCAGTTCCTCATCCGACTCACCCGCACGCAGCCGCCCATACAGGTCGTGTTCCACCTGCGAGAAAAGGCATGTCCGGATCTTGCCGTCAGAAGTGAGCCGCACCCGGCTGCAAGCTCCGCAGAACGCCTCGCTGACGGGTGCAATAATCCCGATTTCTCCCCCAGCCCCGTCCGCAAATGTGTAGCGCCGCGCCGTCTCGCTGGCCTCGCGCGCAGCCATGGGAACAAGCGGCATCCCGCGCCCGATGCGATCCACAATCTGCTTGAGTGTCACCACGATTTCCGGAGTCCACAGCCGGCCCTCTTCCAGCGGCATGAACTCGATAAACCGGACCACCACGTTCTCTTCGCGCGCAAACCGGGCAAAGCCTTCGATCTGGTCGTCGTTAAAGCCGCGCATCAGTACGCAGTTGATCTTGATTGGTGTCAGGCCCGCCGCCTTCGCAGCGCGAATCCCGCCGAGAACTTTCTCGAAGCTCCCGGGCACACGTGTAATCCGCTCGAATGTCGGCGCGTCTACTGCGTCCATGCTCACAGTTACGCGGTTCAACCCGGCGGCCTTCAGTGGCGCGGCCAGTTTATCCAAGAGGTGTCCATTGGTAGTCAGCGCCAGGTCCAGCGGCTCGTGTTCAAAGGTACGCATCGCAGCAAGCTCTTCGACCAATTCCACCAATCCGCGCCGCAGCAGAGGCTCGCCGCCAGTCAGCCGGACCTTGGTGATGCCCAGATCCACAAATAGCCTGATCAGCCGCAGGTACTCTTCGATCGCGAGTTCCGGATACTGAGCGCCCACCTCGCCGGTCCGGCAATAGACACACTTATAGTTGCAGTTATCTGTAATGGAGACGCGCAGATCGTGAATTACGCGGCCGTGGCTGTCGGTCAGCCGGTTGGCCGTTTGAGTCGGGGAAGAATGTAGAGTGGCAGCGGCCATCGGCACCTTTAAGGCTACACCGTGTTGGACGCCCGCGCATCCCAAAAGGATTCTCGAGTGGGAGGAAGGCGGGGTTTCAACCGCCGCATTCAACGCATAAAATAAACTGCTCTCGCGAGGGAAGGAAATCCTCCGCCATTCCCGCTGAATCGAGCGATCAATCGATTCGGGGCGTCCCCTTGCGCAGCACCAGTCCGGTAATCCCGAACACCAGAATAATCCCCACCGCGATGGCGAAGTAGTAAGCCATCGGGTGGGCCCATCCCGGCGAGTAAGTCAGGTCTTGTCCGATCCACAGCAGCAGAATGGTGGCAATTACGGCAAACTGTCCCGCAATCACCAGGAACGTATGGCCCAGGTCGCGTCGTTTATCCAGCGCCTCCACCTGGTCGGGAGTCAGGTTGCGCTCTTCGGGGGGAAGCAGGGAATTCGCCATCGTAATTTCTCCGTTCGGGCGACGGGTTGCGCCAGTATCCCCTGGCCTCCAAGTCCCGCCACTCACATCTTCGATTCAATCACAGGTCACAAGGCTCGCGCCAGTCTCTACAAAAAGTCGATCTCTATTTTGTAAGCTGGCCATTAAGAAAGAGGTCGATCGCGACGTCTTTGTCCGCTTTCCAGATCAAAAAGCTTGGGTCCTTCAGTCCCCATTGGATGTACGGCACGACGAAATGTGCCTTGGCGTTTGCGGCCGTGCCTTCAACATGGACCAGGATGGGAATGGTGATCTCGTGAGGCGTGCCGAGGAGCGTGAAGCTGCCGGTTACCTGGAGATTCGAGTCACCTGAAGCCGCAATCGCCCCGGTATAGGTCTTCGGCTCAAAGGAAACAGTTGCGAATTGTTCGACCTTGAGGATTTCCTTGTTCATTTTTTTGTCGCGACTGTCATTGCCGGTCTTGCCGCTGCCGGCGAGCACGACCACCGAGCCTGAGATCCTGGGAGTGGTGGGGTCAAATTCAATCGATCCGGATTGGACGTGGAAGGCGCCGTTTACGATCTCGTGGGTCGTGTTGAGCGTAATCTTGACCTGGCTGGTGTCGGGATTCACGACGAAGGTCTGGTGCTGGGCTAGCGCGGATGGTGCAAGCACAGCAGCGAGCGCTAAGACTGCGAAGGATTTCATTGCGTCTCCTGTAGCGATCTGACTATTGAGAGTTGTTTTTTGCGTTGCTATATTTCAGCTGGCGCCTGCATCGGAACCACAGCCGCGCTGTGAGCGACACGCGTGAGCCTTGCCGTCACGCGCATCACTCCCGGCCAGACCCTCAGGCAGAACGGCAAAACGGCGCGCGCGAATCCGTTGTTCAAGCCATCGGCGGCAACCTCGGCAAGTCGCATCTGTGTCAGCAGTGCTGCGCGCAGCTTAGCCTGAAAAATCGGCGCGGGCTCTGCCGCAAGGTAGGCCGCGACCGCACAGCGCGCCGTATGCAGCGCGATCGATATGCCATCTCCGGTAAACGAAGGGATGACAGCTGCCTGATCGCCAATGCAGTATAGCCCGTCCTCGGATGTGCGGCGGATAAAGCCATACGGAATATGCGTTATGGCTATCGGCTTGGCGAGCAACGGCTCCGCACCGGCAAGCCTCATCGCGAGGTGTGGACAGTCCTGTTGCATCTTTGCGAGAAATTGCTCCCAGCGATTTCCCTCGCGTGCCAGATAGCGTTGTTGCACTACGCAGCAGAGATTTGCAATGCCGCCTTCTACCGGCTGGATGCCACCATAGCCACCCGGATAGAGCATCAACTCCGAGGAGCGCGCAAGCTCAGCGGCTTGCGCGGGAGCCAGGCGAAAATACATCTTGAAGGCGATCCACCGCTGCGGGTCCTCGGGGCGCGCGTGTCCGCGAAGATCGTGCTTGCCAGTGGCGAGAAAAGCTGCTGGAGCTTCACGCGTTGTGCCATCGTCGAGCGTAGCTTGCCACATGCCGCTTGCTGCGCGACAGAGCGCCTGAACGCTGCGGCCCTGCTCCATGCGGACCCCTGCGGCGACAGCCTCGGCGATGAGCGCAGTGTCAAGCGCTTTGCGTGTCAGCGACGCAGCGGGAAACGGCAAGGGGGCTTGCGCGGCGCGGCGCGCAGCGGCCAGGCGAACCTTGTCGATAGGCACCGCTCCAAGCGAGGCCACGTCGATGCCGAGAAGGTGCAGGTCCTCAAGGGCCTCCCCACTCAGGAATTCTCCGCAGACTTTATGGCGTGGGGTTGGCTCGCGTTCGATCAGCGTTACGCGCCGCCCCTTGCGGGCCAGCGCAATAGAAGCGGCACAGCCTGCCACTCCGCCACCGAGGATGAGAACTTCATCTTGCACAGGAATCCGATTCAATGAATACGTTGTAACTGGAATCTCCTTTTCGGGCGCGATACCTAAAATTATACGGCTCCAATGTGTATTGAATGACGAATGCTGCAGTTGGATAGCGGCGTGATTTGAGATTCAAAGGACTCACGTGACAGTTTGACGGAGCGTGGGCGGAGATGGTGAGCTTCAATCCGCTGTGCAACGTCTAACCCTATAATTCGAGCTGAGGAGCTATACCGATTGAGAAGTCATTTTACAAAGAAGACAAAGCGCTTTCATGGGGTCTAGTGCGCAGATCGATTTCAGTGTGCGAGTTTCTCCGCGCGATTTGCCGGAACTGATGGATGGTGACTGCAGCTACGAGGATTTTCGTGGCTGCCTGCGCAGCCTCGGGCAGATTAACCGCTGGCTGCTGGGATATCGACCGACGCTGGCATGGCTGAATCAGCTACGGCCTGCATTGCGTGCTCCGGTGCATATTGTCGATGTGGGCAGTGGCGGCGGCGATCTGTTGCGGCAGATAGCAGGGTGGGCGCAGCGGCGCGGCATTGCTGTCGAGTTGACGGGGATCGACTTGAATCCATACGCGGCGCGCGCGGCACAGGAGGCAACGCCGAAGGAGTTAGGAATCGCGTGGGTGACCGGCGACGCTCTGGAGTATCGGCCGAAGAAGCCGGTGGATATCGTCGTGAGTTCGCTGATGGCACATCATTTGGAAAATGAGGAGGTCGTCGCGCTGCTGCGTTGGATGGAAGCGACTGCGCAGGTGGGCTGGTTTATCAATGATCTGGAGCGGTCGCAGCGGAGTTTTCGAATGTTCGGTTGGTTGGTCGGAATTGCGGACTGGCACCCGTTTGTCCGGCACGATGGGCCGGTCTCCTTCCGCCGCGCCTTTCGCAAAGAGGACTGGGCGCGGTTGCTGGCTGAAGCTGAGGTTCCGCGCGAGGCGGTAACGGTGGAGCATTGGCGGCCGGGACGGCTGTGCGTGGGGCGCTGGAAGTAAGACAGGCGCTGAGGCCGGTGTTGGCGCGGTCCATTAGCCGCGACGCGTGGTGAGTTCGCGCCAGTTGAGCCCCAGCTCCACGATAAGCAGCGATATAAGAGTGAAAGCGATGACACCTACAGCGGAGAGCGTATCGCCGAGGTGGCTCCAGTAGCGGGGCCAGAGGTTGAGTACACGGCTGGAGACAAACGTGAAGGTCACTGCATAGGAACGCGCCATCCATTGGCGGTGCTGGACGATGTGGCGATTGCGTGCCGTGAGGAAGGCGGCGGTAGTACAGACAACCCAGGCTGCGGCTTGCCCCGAGGTCCCAGGGAAGCCAGGACGGCCGTAGGCGAGAGCGACGCCGGTAGCCGCGCCAACAAAGACCGAGAGTACGTAGATGCGGCCGAGGATGCGATGCAGCTTCAGATAACGCTGGCGGATCCGCGAGGAGAAGTTGATGGGGCCGATCACGAGGGCGAAGATGCCGGCGAGTGTATGCGGGATGAGGAGGCCACGGTCGGCGATGACCTGTAGCCGGTAGGCGTGGTACATCGGGTAATCGGTGAAAAGAAGGACTTCTGAAGTGATGAAGACAAAGAGCGCCGTGAGCCCAAGGAAGACCCAGAGCACGGTTTTAAATCTGGAACGCCTGCTAGCGGGCGCAGCCAGCGTGGAAGCAGCCATATTCCCCCCTCAGATGGTTAGACGTTCCGAGGGGCGGATTGGACGTAATCAAGTCGTTCCGCCCGACGAGTTGAGGGAATTCGATCGACTCAGGTTTTCTCTTGACAGCTTTCGTTATGCATAATATTGTTATGCCTATGGTCGATACACCTAAGTCTGGAATGCCTGCTGGGGCGCTTCCCATGTTGATTCTGCGCGTCCTTCAATCCGGCTCGTTGCACGGCTATGCGTTGGCGCAGCGGATTCACCTGCTGTCCAGCGAGGTGCTGGCGGTGGAAGAGGGGCTGCTTTACCCCACGCTGCAAAAAATGCTGGTCAAGGGCTGGGTAACGGCCGAATGGGGAATTTCCGAGACCAACCGGAAAGTACGCTTCTACCGACTTACGCCGGATGGACGCAAGCACCTGAAGGCTGAGTTGTCGGAATACGATCGCGTGACGCAGGCAATTCAGAACATCTTGCGCACCGCCTGACAAGTAGTAGAGCTTGTTTCAAAAGTGGATTGGCAGTTATCGAATGCAGCCCCGCAGGGGCTAGACAGGTTGCTGAAAAAGACGCATTCGAAGGTATTTGGCGGTCCTGGGCTTTGCAGGGGCTGAAGCCCAACTCTGATTTATTTGGCTTTATCGGCCTGACTAAAGTCATGCCCTTTTACAGAGCTTAGAGCGGTTCCGATGACTCTGTACGCAGGCATTGTGGTTTCCCGCCCTTGCGATAGAAAAAAATCGCAAGAACGGGGCACGGAGTTCTTGGGTACGCTCATCATGGAACCGGTCTAGGAATTCGGCCTTGAACTGAGTTTTTTCGCAAGCTGTAAAGCCCCAGGTTTTACAGCCCCCTTTCGACAGGACTGAAGTCGTGTCCTGACACAACGCGGCAATTCTGAAACAAACACTACAAAACAGGAGGTCTTCATGGGTGAAATTTTCCGTCGGATTCGCTACCTCATCAATCGCCGTCGCTTCGATGCGGAACTGGAGAACGACATGGAGTTTCACCGCGAGATGGCCGCGCGCGAGGGACGCAGCAACTTTGGCAACACGCTTCGCATGCGGGAACAAGCGCGCGAAGCGTGGGGTTGGACCTGGCTGGATCGGCTGGTGCAGGACCTGAGTTATGCAGCGCGAACGCTGGCGCGCTCGCCGGGATTCACGGTGACCGCGGTGCTGGTGCTGGCGATCGGAATCGGTGTGAATGTGGCAGCCTTCAGCCTGTTCAACATGGTTGCACTGAAGCCGCTGCCGGTGCGGGACCCGGGCTCTCTAGTACGGCTGGAGCGGCGATCTCCGGATCAATATACGAGCGAGATGCCGTATTTGTCCGCAGTGTTCTATGGGGAACACGCGAGGTCACTCGAAGCGACGATCGCGGTGTTGGGGGTTCCACCGATGCAGATGAACGACGACCTGCAAGGAACCACGGCTTCGTTTGCGACGGCGAATTACTTTTCCGAACTCGGGACTCCGGCGGCCGCTGGCAGGCTGTTCGATCCATCCAGGGAGAGCCAGGCGACAGCACCTCCGGTGGTGGTTTTGAGCTACACGCTTTGGCAGCACCGGTTCAACGGCGATCCCGGTGTAGTTGGGCAGACGGTGAGGCTCAACCGGAAACCCGCAACGGTGATCGGCGTTACGCCGTATGAATTCGCCAGCCTGGGGGGGCAGAATCCCGATATGTGGATACCGATTGCGCAGCAGCCCTATTTTGTGACCGGCAGTACTGTGCTCACCGACTCGGGCGCGGGCAGCGTGCGGATGTGGGGTCGCCTCTCCCCAGGAGTGACGCCGAAGATTGCAGCGGAGGAACTGAAGGCGCTGACGAACGAACTGCGCCGCCAGCATCCGAAGGATATCTGGGACAACGAGTATATCGACATCCACCCCGGCGGTCATCTGCAGGTGATGCAGGAGGGAATGTACCGTGTGGCGGCAATGGTGGCGCTGCTCACGCTGCTGATCCTGGCCGTCGCGTGCGCTAACCTGGGCGGGCTGCTGCTGGCGCGCGCGGTTACGCGGGAGCACGAGATGGGCATCCGGATGGCGATTGGCGCGACGCGGGCGCGGATATTCCGGCAGCTTGCGACGGAGAGCGTGGTGCTGGCGTTGCTGGGCGCAACGGCGGGGCTGGGGCTGAGCTCTATCGGACTGAGGGTTGCGCTGACGCAGTTCCACGCGGCGGGATGGTTGAGCGCAACTCCCGACTGGCGTGTGCTGGTATTTACATTCGGAATGGCGCTGGCGGCGGCGGTTTTTTTCGGATTTGCGCCGGCGCTCCAGATTGCCCGGCAGCGGCAGCGCAAGACAATGGTTCGCCAAATTCTGATTGCGGCGCAGGTGGCGGCGAGTTGCTTGCTGCTGATTGTGTCCGGTCTGTTGGTGCGAGCAACGCTGCATGTGCTTTATACCGACCCGGGATTTGCGTATGAGGAATTGCTGAGCGTTGACCCGCAGTTGGCGCAGCATAACTATTCGCCGGCGGCTGCACAAGCCTATCTGGATGCAATGCGGGAGCGCATTCGGGCGCTGCCGGGCGTGAAGTCGGTTTCACTGGTCAAGCTGCCTCCGATGGGGCATACGATTTCAAACATGGATGAGGAGATTAACGGGCATCAGGTGAAGGTGTACCCGAACTGGGTTGCGCCCGACGTTTTATCGACGATGGGCATTCCGTTGCGTATGGGGCGAACATTCTATGCGGGCGAGAAGAATGTGGTGATCGTCAGTGAATCGATGGCTCGGCGAGAATGGCCGGGACAGAATCCGGTTGGACAGCTTCTGCCCAACGGCGACGCGAAAGACACCGTGGTGGGCGTGGCGGGAGACGCGCATGTGAACGCGGCAAACGATGACGATGCGGTGGAACTCTACTGGCCGGCACAGCGGGAAGACATGACGGATATGGTGGTCATGGTGCGGACTGCTGGAGAACCGAACAGCCTTCCCCCAATGATCAAGGGCATCAGCGAGAGCATGGATGCGAAGTTGTTTCCGGAGATCAGGCAGATGAAGGTGCTCTACCACGACAATGTCTTGATGACGATAGAGAACATTGCCCGGGCGGTAACGCTGATAGGGCTGATAGCGGTTCTGGTGGCGGCGGTGGGAATCATTGGGCTGGTTTCGTTCTCGGTGTCGCAACGGCTGAAGGAGATCGCAATCCGCATGGCTTTGGGAGCGACGAAAGCGCAGCTGCTTCGAGCGGTGCTGCGCCAGTTCGTGTGGCCGGTTTCAATCGGTATGGGCGCGGGGGTGGCGATTGCGTTGGCGGCGTCGAGAGTGCTGCGCATCGCTCTTTATGGAGTAAGCAACCTTGACCCGGCGAGCTACGCTGCGGCGATTCTGGTTTTGATGGCGATCCTGGGGGTGGCGGCGGTTTTGCCGGCACGCCGCGCGCTGCGGTTGGATCTGGCCAGGACCTTGCACTATGAATGACGGGTCCCCGTATTGCTTCGCCCCGCGCCGGCAAGGCGTCATCCGGCCTGGGGCGATTGGTGTTCTTTCCAATTGAGCAGGGATCTTGCGAGATTCGCTTAGCGGTGCGATTTTCCCATCCGTCGCGCTGTGCAGGGCGCGCCTACTCCGAAATGAACGCCAGCGATTGCAATTGCGTGATCTCAAAGGGTTTGCGGCAACGCACGTTGGCACAGGAGAGCTTGTCATCCCGTCGCACCATGTAGGACTGCGCCTTGGCAAATCGCGCCCGATCGCGCTCGTCCGCACCGCGTGGCACCTGGGGCCGCTTCCGGCGCACAATCCAGGTAACCTTGTACTCCGCTGCCTGGCCACATTTCGGGCAAGTCATATTGTGGCTGCGCAATTCTGTCGTTTCAATGAAAAAATCCCGCTCTTCCATGGTCTCCCGCACTTCCCTTCAAGGGTGAGTCTATTCCATACTGGACCTTACGACAAAGGACTCAGGCAGCAGCCGCCATGACGAAACGCAAGCCAGGAAAGTTCTCCGTCACCAAGGCCGTCAAAGCCAACGCCCGCGAACGCGTGGGCCAACCCAAACCAGCACGGGTGGTCGACACGGAACCGCGCACCGGCCGCGAAACCAAACACAAACCCAAACTTGAAGAGATCATCCGCCAGGAGGAGTAGGAATGGCCAAAGCAGTCGGAGTTGGAGGCATTTTCTTGAAAGCGCGGGATCCCAAGGCACTCGCCGCATGGTACGCAACCCATCTGGGCATTCAGCCGCTGGACGGCGCGTCTCTGATGTTTGACGGCCCGGAGGCAGCTGGAATGACCGTATTCAGCCAGTTTCCGCAGGATACGGCCTACTTTGGGGATGGTCCCCAGCAGGCAATGATCAACTTCCGCGTGGACAATCTGGAAGAGTTGTTGGTGCAACTGGCCACGGCGGGTGTCCGCATCGACCCCAAACGTCAGGACGATGGATACGGACCATTCGCGTGGATTTGGGATTTGGAAGGAAACCGGGTGGAATTGTGGCAGCCATTGGCTGAAGGGTGAGGGATTTCGAGCGCGAAATTGGCCTGAATTCGCGTAAAATCTTATCTGGATTCCGAAGTCTAATTCGGCCCGTAGGGCGTGTAAGACACTCTGTAAGACATAAAGCAATTGGGTAGGGCAGTTGCAATGCAGTGTCTTACGGGCCGCCAGGGCTTTTTGGGTTTATTGCGGCCTTGAGCGGCGCGTGGGACTGCGCTGTTTACCTGACTCGGAGGCTTTTGTAAGGCAGTCATACACTTTGTAGGACTAAATTGAAGCTTGGGGGCTCTGTCTTACCGCTGTCACGCGGCTGTTAGCCTGTATTTCTCGTGCGCCGTGAAAGGCGCTGGTCAACAGTGGGTGCAAGTCCCACCCGGGAACTGGGTTGCTCCGCCCGGTAGCAATCGGAGCAGCGGTGGAGGCAACGAATCCGCTGAAGCCTCCGGTGTAGAGGGTCGCGCAGGCTACCTGGCGAGCATGCAGGCCGTAATGTGAGTAAACGCTGAGCAGGCCCCGAAACGGGTGATGCAGGAGCCGACCCGCCGAGAAA
>Ga0182016_10004096_pt1 | contig 16287 bp, 14 predicted proteins | sample 712S2MmetaG_FD_120491 | JGI IMG/M metagenome (GOLD analysis project Ga0182016, IMG submission 120491) | Permafrost microbial communities from Stordalen Mire, Sweden - 712S2M metaG | ecosystem: Environmental > Terrestrial > Soil > Wetlands > Permafrost | place: Sweden: Stordalen | collected...
CATCGTGCCCGTATAGGCTTCCGGCGGGCCATTATCCGGTTTGAAGGTGCAGCTGACATTGCGCTGCGAGGCGATAATCAAGCCGATGCCGGCCGAGATCGAACACGCCAGCGTGCCGACCTGAACGCGATCCTGCGCCTGCGCCGGCGCGGTCGCGGCGAGCAGCGCGGCGCCCAGGAGCGCGGATGAAAAGCCCTTAAGAAACATAGACATACTCCCTCACCCGGCCCGCCTCTGGGGGCCTCTTGAACGCCATTCTAAGCGAGATTGCCGTCCGCGTCTTGTACCGTTTCGCACATTGCTAAACGGCGCGATTAGAAAAACCCGATGGACTCGCAGCCGGTGCCGGCCTTGAAGCTTCTCTTGGCGCGCTTCCCCGGGATGTCGATCACGTGCACGGAGCCGTCGCCCTGGCAGGCGACGAACAATTCGTCGCCGTGGAACGCCATGTCCATCGGCTGGCTGCCGACCTTGATGGCGGTCTGCTCACGGAACGACGGATCGATCAGGCTGACGGTGTCGCTGTTGAGACTGGTGATGCCGAGGAGCGAATTGTCCGGTGCATAGCGCGCGATCTGCGCCGCTTTGGGCACATCCTTGAGCACGATCTCTTCGCGCACGCTGCCGGCAGCCGTATCGATCAAAAACAATGTCGGCTGCGCGTCATCGACCGCCACCACGGTGCCGCCGTCCGGCGAAATCGCGATACCGGCAAGCGGACGCGGCGTCTTGATCTTGCCGAGAAGTTTTCGCGCCGGCAGGTCGATCACCGATATGGCGCCGTCTTCTTCGTTCTCGGTGTAGAGCCGCTTGCCGTCCGCCGCGATGATCAACCGATGGCCGTTGGTCGAGCCGGAATCGATCGCGCCCACGACTTTGTTGATCTTCGGATCGATCACCGCCACCACCGCCGAGTTCTCGCAGGTGATGTAGATCAAGCCGTCGGGCCCGAGCTTCAACGTATGCGGCGCGATATAGGGCCGAAGATCGATGGTCTCGATCAGCGCGCGCTTATGCAGATCGAATACGCAGAGATAATGTTGCGGATTGGGATTGCGGCCGTGGATGCCGTCGCCGAAGATCGGCACATAGGCGCGGCCGGTTTCCGGCATCACCAAGAGCTCGTGCACGGTACGCAGGAAGCCGTCGATGACGACCTCGGTCTCGTAAGTCTTCGGATTGAGGAACAGCACCTTGGCGCCCATCTTGTCGACCGCGATGATGCCTTGTTCTGCCTTGGCCATTTTCGTTTCTTCCCTTCGACACGCCCTATAACATTATCCCGGCATGGCAGCGACACGCCCCGCCATGCCCACTACGATAATACGACATTGGGAGGACAATCATGAACGCCGTCGCTTCACGCAACATCAAATTCCTCAGCCACAGCGACCAGGGCGGCCGCGGCGACGGCGTGCAGGTCATGGTCAACCGCGGCTTCGCCTATGTGGGCCACGGCTTCAGTAACGGCATCACCGTGATCGACGTGCGCGATGCGAAAAATCCAAAGCCGGTCAACTTTCTACCGTGCCCGCCGAACACGCGCGCCCACCATCTGCAAACCCATGAAGATCTGCTGCTCGCAGTGAACGGCCCGAGTGTGTGGACCATGCAGGTAAGCCAGGAGGCCTATTTTGCCGGCACGTCGGGCGACGCGCTGAAGGGGCAAGCCTTCACCTCGGGCTTGCGCGTCTACGATCTCGCGAAGCCGGATGCGCCGCGTGAGATCGGCTTTCTGCCGCTCGGCGGCCTCGGCCCGCACCGCATCTGGTACGTCGGCGGACGCTACGCTTACGTGTCCGTGCACCTGCCGGAATTTTCCGACCATATGCTGGTGATCGTCGACATGGCGGAGCCGACAAAGCCCGCGGTCGTCGGCAAATTCTGGCTGCCCGGCATGTGGACCGGCGGCGGCGAGACACCGACCTGGCCGAAGGGCCGGCGCTATGCGCTGCACCATGCGCTGGTCGCCGGCAATCTCGCTTACAGCGCCTGGCGCGACGGCGGCATGGCCATCATCGACGTCGGCGACCCGACACAGCCGAAACTCGTATCGCACCGCAACTGGGATCCGCCGTTCGGCGGCGGCACCCATTCCCCGCTGCCGCTGCCGGACCGGAATCTGCTGGTCGTCGCCGACGAGGCCAACTTCGCCGACTGCAAGCTTGGGCTCCGTTACATCTGGGTGTTCGACGTACGCGAGCCGACAAACCCGGTCAGCATCGCCACCATGCCGGTGCCGGACGAGGCGGATTATTGCAAGAAGGGCGGCAATTTCGGTCCGCATAATTTGTGGGAGAACCGTCCGGGCGCGTTTGTCAGCTCCCGTTATATTTTCGCGACGCTGCATAATGCCGGCGTGCGGGTTTACGACATCGAGAATCCGTTCCGACCGGAGGAAGCCGGTTATTTCGTGCCGCCCGATCCGGCGCGCATGTTCGATCCACGGCCGAACCGGCCGCAGGTGATCCAGTCTTGCGATTGTTTCGTCGACGCGCAGGGCGTCATGTACGTCACCGATTCCAATGCCGGGCTCTATATCCTGCAATTTGAGGGCAGATGAACGCCGCGCCGATAAATCCGCTCATTCCCGCGCCCGCGGGAATCCAGATGAGCCCGAATCGTACAGTTTAATTCTGGGTCCCCGCCTGCGCGGGGACGAGCGGACAATTTGCCTCGCCGCTCCCTCGCCGCATTGACAGTGGGAGCCCGCCCTTCCAAAGTGCGCCACCAAAAGAGCCGCCTAAGCGGCTGGGGAAAAGCGATCGGGGAGGATCAAATGGTGGCAGTCACCGCGGCACACGTCGCGTCACCGGGCCGTGCGGCCCAGGCCGCGCAGACAATCGAAGGTTTCGTCAACGCGGCTCTCGACGACGCGAAAATCTCGCCGCTCCATCGCCGCGTCGTAGCCCTCATCGCCGCCGGCTATTTCTTCGACGTCATCGACTTTACGGTGTTCGGCTCGATGGTGCCGCTCATCCTGGCGTCCAAATTCGCGACCGGCGCCGAAGTCGCGGCCATCGGCAGCGCCACTATTTTCGGCCTGTTCATCGGCACCGCCGGCCAGGGCGAATTCTCCGACCGCTTCGGCCGCCGCTTCATCTACCAGTTCAATCTCTTGTTGTTCGGCATTTTCACGATTCTGGGCGCCTTCGCGCCGAGCGTCACGCTGTTGATCGTGTGCCGCTTCATTGCCGGGATCGGATTGGGCGCCGAGCAGCCCTTGGCCTTCGCCTATGCGGGCGAATATGCGCCCAAGCGCATTCGCGGCCGCATTCTGGCGATCGTGCATTTCATCGGTGGCGCCTGCGTATGGCCGATCGGAACGGCGCTGGTGCTTCTCGCCGGCAATCTGGTCTCGGCGCCCGAATGGGCGTGGCGCGGTGTTTGGCTTGTCATCGGCGCCGGCGCGCTCGTGGTCTGGGTGTTGCGTTACTCGCTGCCGGAATCGCCGCGTTATCTCGCGACCCACGGCCGCGGCCAGGAAGCGCTCGCGGTGCTCGGCAAGCTCGGCATTGCGGCGCCGACCCAGCCGCTGTCGACCGATGCGGCCAGCGACACCAAAAGCGACCCGTTCGCGGTGGTGTTCGCAAAATTCCCGACCCGGGTGATCGCCGGCATGATCTGCTTCTCGGCGTTTTTCGGCATCGCCATAGGCCTCGGCGCCTGGCTGCCGAACATCATGAACGGCAAGGGCTTCTCGATCACCAAATCGCTGCAATATACGCTGGCGATGAATTTTGCGGTGCCGTGCGCGAGCCTCTTTATGATGTACGCGCTCGACAAATTCGGCCGCAAGATCACCTCGGTCTGCGCCTTCATCGGCGCCGGCGTGATGGCGATCGTGTTCGCCAATGCCGAAACAGCCACCCAACTGATGGTGGCGGGCTTCGTGATGATCTTCTTCGTCCAGGTCGCCGGCAATTCGATGCAGATCTTCGCGTCCGAGGTGTTCCCCACCAATGCACGCGCGTCGGGCTTCGGCTGGGCCGCGGGCGTCGGCCGGCTGGCGACCGCTTTCATCATGCCGATGATCTTGTGGGTGCAGAACGGCTGGGGCCTGACGACAGTATTCGGCTGTCTCGCGACCTTCCTGTTCATCGCCGCAGTGTCGGTGACGCAGCTCGGCCCCGAAGCGAAGCAGAAAAGCCTCGACGAGATCGCGCCGCCGACGGGGTAAGACCCAACGTTGCTGCGAATTCCTACCGACAAATAAAAAAGCGGCCGCCCTCAAGGCGGCCGCTTCTGCATTCAGCTAGAGCGATTGAGCTACTGCAAGTTCCCGCAAAACCGCTGGATGCGGGTGCAGGCTTCTTCGAGCGCCGAGGTCGCGGTCGCGTAGGAGATGCGGAACGCAGGCCCGACGCCGAACGGCGTGCCCTGCACCACAGCGACCCCTTCGGCTTCCAGCAACTCGGTGACGAAGTCCTCATCGGTCGCGAGCTTCTTGCCGTTCGGCGCCGTCTTGCCCATGGTGCCGGCGCAAGACGGATAGACGTAGAACGCGCCTTCCGGCTTCGGGCATTGCAGGCCGTTGGCCTGGTTCAGCATCGAGACGCAGAGATCGCGCCGCTCTTTGAAGATCTTGTTGTGCTTGGGGATGAAATCCTGCGGCCCGTCGAGCGCCTCGATGGCGGCATATTGCGCCACCGCAGTCGGATTCGACGTCGACTGCGACTGGATCATCGCCATGGTCTTGATCAGTTGCTCCGGCCCGCCCGCATAGCCGATGCGCCAGCCGGTCATGCAATAGGCTTTCGAGCAGCCGTTGACGGTCAGCGTGCGCTCATAGAGCCGCGGCTCAAGCTGCGCCGGCGAATAGAACACAAAGTCGTCGTAGACCAGATGCTCATACATGTCGTCGGACATGACATGAACGTGCGGATGGCGCACCAGCACGTCGGTCACCGCTTTCAGCTCCGCCTTGGTATAGGCCGCTCCAGTCGGGTTCGACGGCGAGTTGAAGATGATCCACTTGGTCTTCGGCGTGATCGCCTTTTCCAATTGCTCCGGCTTCATCTTGAAGCCCGATTCCATCGTGGTGATGACCTCGACCGGCGTGCCACCGGCGAGCAGCACCATGTCCGGATAGCTCACCCAATAGGGTGCCGGAATGATCACCTCGTCGCCCGGATTGATGGTGGCGATCAGCGCGTTGTACAGCACCTGCTTGCCGCCGGTGCCGACGATGATCTGCGACGGCTTGTAGTCGAGCTCGTTCTCGCGCTTGAACTTGCGCGCCACCGCGGCCTTGAGCTCCGCCATGCCGTCGACCGCGGTATATTTGGAGGTCTTGCCCTCGCTGATCGCGCGAATCGCGGCAAGCTTGATGTTGTCCGGCGTGTCGAAATCGGGCTCGCCGGCGCCGAGACCGATGACGTCGCGGCCAGCCGCTTTGAGCGCACGCGCTTTATCCGTGACGGCGATGGTTGCCGACGGCTTGATGCGCATGATCTGGTCCGCGATGAAGGCCATTTCCTATTCTCCCTTTTGAAGCGCGTGCTTGGTATAGCCGACCTCGCGCACAGGCAAGCGCAAAAACCTCGAATTTCCCTCACATCTGCGGCATTTCGAGCCCGGCGCGCTTCCCGCGCAACGCTCCATTAAGCCCCGGCTGGCCTAATGTGGCACCCCCTCGAATCGGGAACCGCCATGGACCGGATAGGCGACAGTTTGCGCAGCGGCGACTGGCTGACCGGCGAGCGCGTGCGGCTTGTCGCCGTCGCGTTGTTGCTGGCGTCGGTCGCGGGATTTCTGTTTCTGGTCGTGACCTCGCATGGCTATATCGACCGCCAGGGCCGCCCGCTCGGCACCGACTTTTCCAACGTCTATGCGGCCGGCACTTACGTCAATGACCACAATGCCGATGCGGCGTTCGATCCGGAGCGGCAATTCGCCCGCGAGAAGACGATCTTCGGGGACGATACCCAGTTCTATGGCTGGCATTATCCGCCATTCTTTTTGTTCGTCGCCGCGCCGCTGGCGTGGATGCCCTATGGGCTCGCGCTCGCGGCGTGGCAGGCGGTGACGCTTGCGCTTTATTTACTGATGATCCGGGCGATTGTGAAAATACCCTCCCCGGCAAGGGGAGGGTCGGATCGCCAACGGCGATCCGGGGAGGGGTCCGTCTATCCAGAGCAAATAACGTCAGTGCCCCCCACCCGAGAGCCTTCGGCTCTCGACCTCCCCCTTTCAGGGGGAGGTTCGCCGATTGCCGATCATCATCTCTGGCTCCTCCTCGCGCTGGCCTTTCCCTCCGTGCTGATCAATATCGGCCACGGCCAGAATGGCTTTCTCACCGCAGCGCTGCTCGGCGGCGCGCTGATCCTGCTCGACCGCCGTCCGCTTGCCGCCGGCATTCTGCTCGGGCTGTTGGCGTACAAGCCGCAATACGGCGTCTTTTTTCCCGTCGTGCTCGCGGTGAGCGGGCGCTGGCGCTGCTTTGCGGCCGCGGCGGTTACCGTCGTGCTGTTGACGATAGCAACGACGCTCACCTTCGGCCCCTCGGTCTGGCAGGCTTTTCTGGCCTCGACCCATTTCACCCGCACGGTCGTGCTCGAACAGGGCAATACCGGCTGGTACAAGATCCAGAGCATCTTCGCCTGGGCGCGGATGTGGGGCGCCCCGATTCCGCTGGCTTATGCGCTGCAGGGAATAGCGTTGCTGTCGATCGGCGCGGCGCTCGCCTGGCTTTGGCGCAGCCCGGCAGCCTATCCGCTCAAGGCAGCCGCGCTCTGCCTCGGCACCATCCTGGCGACGCCCTATAGCTTCGATTACGACATGATGGTGCTGGCGCCCGCCATCGCCTTCCTCGCCGTAGACGGTTTTATGCGCGGTTTCGCCGCTTGGGAAAAAACCATGCTGGCCGGGCTGTGGCTGGTGCCGCTCTTTGCGCGCAGTATCGCGGAAGTGAGCCTGATCCCGCTCGGCGTGCCTGCCATGCTCGCTGTATTCGTGCTGATATTACGCAATGCCGGGCTGGGCCGTGCTTGCCGAATGGCGTTTTTTCCGAAACCTGCGGCGATAGCGCGCGGGATCCCGGCCCGACCGCAATAGCGTCAAATAAACTCGCCGATTTGGCTCCGCATCGCGCTTGCCACGACATCGCCTCGGTGCAGTCGTATCATCGCAACACTCGCGGGGTAGTGGCGCGGCTGAGACTTCAGCGGCGAATCGGGGTGCAGCGATGTACACGCTCTATTCGATGCAGCGGTCGGGCAATAGCTACAAGGCGCGATTGGCCTTGGCGCAGCTCGGCATTCCCTATCGGCTGGTTGAGATCGACATTCTCAAAGGCGAAAGCCATACGCCCGAATTCCTCAGCAAAAATCCGAACGGCCAGGTGCCGTTGCTCGAGGTCGCGCCCGGCCGTTATCTCGCCGAATCGAACGCCATCCTCTGGTACATCGCCGGCGGCACGCCGCTCGCCCCCGAGGATCGCATCGGCCGCGCCGAAGCGCTGCAATGGATGTTCTTCGAGCAACACAGTCTCGAGCCGAATATCGGCGCCGCCTATTTCTGGCTCGCTTTGGTCAAAGGCGGCCGCGACTTGCAGCAGCACGCGCTCGAGGACTGGATGGAAGAAGGCAATCGCGCGCTCGGCGTGATGGACAAACACCTCGCGCTGAACGATTTCTTTGTCGACACTGGCTACACCATCGCCGACATCGCACTCTACGCCTATACGCATGTCGCGCATCAATGCGATTTCGACCTCACGACATTTCCGGCGATCCGCGCCTGGCTGGAGCGAGTCGTCAATGAGTCCGGCCATGTGGCGATGGAGTTTCGCCCCGAAGCCGCGTTTGCGATGTGAGCCGCTGCCGCTCGCCCTCGCGTTGCGGCAAAGCCACAGCGGCGATTTATCGGCCTCTGCGCGCTCGGCGTTAACTCTCTGTTAACCAAAACCACGAAATTGCCTTTGTTCGTCAACGACTTCGACAAAGTCCGGCCGAACCGGCGCCGGCATCCGGCGCGATCTTTCGACAACGCCCAAGTGATTCGAATACGCAAGTGATTCGACACGTGATCCGCTTCGAGAAAGATCCAAGACGATGACGCCCACCAATGACCTGACGGGGCAGGTCGGTTTCGGCTCCCCGATGACCGAGAACGGTTTTGCCAAACGGCGCCGGCTTGGCGTCGAATTGTTCGCGACGCTGGCGCTTGCGGTGTCGTTGATGATCGCAGCGACCGCGGTATCGATCGGTATGGCCCGCGCGCAGACGTTTCATGCCGCCGGCACATTCAAAACCGCGCCGGAATCGGGGACATCGCTTCTCGGCAGCGTCTTGGCGGCAAAGACTCTTTGATAGGTTTCGCGGTTACTCGTTGAGTGCGACGCGAGGGGCCGGGCCCGGACCATGCCGGGCTCGGCCCCAATTCATTTGCAAGACCAAGCGGCCGTTATTGCGTCTTGATGTCGGCCGCCTTGATAATCGGCCACCATTTGTCGAGCTCGGCTTTGTGATAGGCCGCGAGCGCCGCGGGGTTCTGCTGCTCGCGCGGGAAGATCACTTGGCCGAGCGCATCCAGTCGCTGCCGCATGGTCGGGTCGGCGAGCGCGGCTTGCACTGCGGCATCGAGTCGATCGACAATGGGCTTCGGCGTGCCCTTGGTCGTCCACAGCCCGTGCCAGAATGTGATGCTCAGCCCTGGAACGCCGGACTCGATCATGGTCGGCGTGTCGGGCAATTTCGACCAGCGCTGTTCGCTCATCACCGCGAAGGCCTTCATCTTGCCGGCCTGCACGTTTGCGAGGCTCGCCGACGATTCGAGGCAGGCGAGATCGATCTGGCCGCCGATCAGATCCTGGATCGCCGGGCCCGCGCCGCGATACGGCACGTATTGCAAACGCGCGCCGGTCTTCTGCTGGAAGAAAACGCCGCACAAATGCGCGGCACTGCCAGGGCCGACCGTACCGAAGGTCGACGGCTCCGGCTTCGACTTCACCCAGGCAAGAAGCTCGGCCGCCGTCTTCGGCGGGATCGCCTCTTTGCCGAGGATCAGGAGCGGCGAGGCAGCGACCAGCGCGATCGGCTGCAGATCCTTGAGCACATCGTAATCGAGCGGATAGATGGCGGGCGAGCCGACATGGCTCGACCAGTTGCCGATGCCGATGGTGTAACCGTCCGGATCGGCGTGGACGACGCGGCCCGCCGCGATCGTGCCGGCGGCGCCGCTGACCGTCTCGACCACGACCGGCTGGCCGAGCGAATTTTTCATCCCATCGGCGAGAAGCCGGGCCAGCGCGTCGGTCGGCCCGCCGGGCGGAAAACCCACCATCATGGTGATCGGATGGGAGGGATAGGTCTCGGCCAGCGCCGGAAAGGCGCCTACCGACAGCGCGACAAGCGCGCCTAGGAAGCGTGTTTGCCTCATGGCGTTCCCCAAGATGTTTCCCCGTGCCTTTTCGGCACTTTGTTGGGGCATGCACTTTTCCGAAAGCGGTATGCGCTTTTCGGGATCATGCCCTCGACAACGATGACACGAGCGCAATGAGGCTAAAAGGTCAGGATTGCTGTCCCGACACGGCCCCCATGAGCGTCTGGCTTGATCGGCGCGGCAATTGACGCCATGTAGGTAACCATCGGAAAATGTTTGCCCTTTTTGAAAGATTGCTGACGCCGACGGCGGCGCCCGAGCACCCCGAGCCGCCGCCGGGGCTGATCGCTTTCCTGTGGCATTTCGCCCGTCAGGCGAAATGGCTGTTCGCCGCTTTGTTCGTCGCCGAATTGTTCGTAGCCCTCGGTGACAGCGCGGTGCCGTGGTTCATGGGCCGCGTCGTTACGCTCGTGACCAAGACGCCGCCCGAGCGCCTGCTTGCCGTCGGCTGGCCCTGGCTCCTCGGCATGGCCATCGTTGTCGTCATCGTGCGGCCGCTGGCGACGCTGACACGCTATCTCATCACCAATCAGGCGATCGCCGCGCCGTTCACCGGTCTGATCCGCTGGCAATCGCATTGGCACGTGGTGCGGCAGAGCTGGGCCTTTTTTCAGAACGACTTCGCCGGGCGCATTTCCAATCGCGTGATGCAGACTGCGCCGTCGGTGCGTTCGACGCTGACCGCGACGATCACCACGGTCTGGTACATCATCGTCTATGGCACTTCCGCCATTGTGCTGTCCGCCTCGGCCGAGCGCTGGCTCGCCGTGCCGCTCCTCTTGTGGTTCGCCGGTTACGCCGGCCTGTTGTTTTATTTCGTGCCGCGCATGCGCGAGCGCTCGAAGCTGAGCTCCATCGCACGCTCGGAACTGACCGGGCGCGTCGTCGACAGCTACACCAATATCCTCACCGTAAAACTGTTCGCGCGCGCCCGCGAGGAAGACCAATATGTGCGCGACGCGGTCGATCGCCATGTCGAGCTGTTTCTCGCCTCGCAGCGCCTGCTCACGGTATTCGGCTCGCTGCTCGACGTGCTCAATGCGCTGTTGATCGCGGGATCGGGCGGGCTCGCGCTGTTGCTGTGGCGCTACGGCGCGCTCGAGGTCGGCGCCATCGCCATGGTGCTGCCGCTCACGCTGCAGCTCACCAATATGTCGCGCCAGATCGCAAGCCGCATCACCGAGATCTTCGAGGATATCGGCGTGGTGCAGGAGGGCATGCTGACCATCGCGCAGCCCCTGCAATTGCCAGATTCCGCCGGCGCCAAGCCGCTCGCGGTGCGGTCTGGCCGCATCGATTTCAAGGATGTGAGTTTCGGCTACGGCCGCGAGATCGGCGTGCTGCAGAATTTTAATCTGACCATTCAGCCCGGCGAGAAGATCGGTCTCGTCGGCAGATCCGGCGCCGGCAAATCGACCGTGGTCAATCTGTTGCTGCGCTTCTTCCATCTCGAAGAGGGCGCCATCCTGATCGACGGCCAGGACATCGCCGGGTTGACGCAAGAATCGCTGCGTTCGCAGATCTCCGTGGTGACGCAGGATACCTCGCTCTTGCACCGCTCGATCCGCGCCAATATCCGCTACGGGCGGCCCGCCGCCAGCAACGAGGAGATCGAACGTGCGGCCAGGCTTGCGCACGCCCACGACTTCATTCTCGATCTCGAAGATTGGCAGGGCCGGCACGGCTACGACGCCCATGTCGGCGAGCGCGGCGTAAAACTGTCCGGCGGTCAGCGCCAGCGCGTCGCCATCGCCCGCGTGATCGTCAAGAACGCGCCGATCCTGGTGTTCGACGAGGCGACCTCCGCGCTGGACAGCGAGGTCGAAGCCGCCATCCAATCGAGCCTCGGCACTCTGATGCAAGGCAAGACCGTGATCGCCATCGCGCACCGGCTCTCGACCATCGCGCAGATGGATCGCCTGGTGGTGCTCGAACACGGCCGCGTCGTCGAACAAGGCACCCATCGCGAACTCTTGGCCCATGGCGGCCACTACGCCGCCCTGTGGCACCGCCAAGCCGGCGGTTTTATCGATGCGGACGATATGGAGGCGGCAGAGTAGGATCCGATGGCGTCGACGCCATTCGGCGAGGCGGAGTTTTCGAGGGTGCGGCGGGCTGCCGCACCGTCGTCGCAATTCCCCCCTATCGAATTCGGCATTGCGCCGACGAAGCATGATCCTGAAAATGCCTGCCCTCGGACTTGATCCGGGCGTGGTCGCCGGTTTTCGGAAAAGATCATGCTCAAAAGAGAAAACCGGGAGATTGCTCGATGGACCGACGTTCCATTGCCGTAGCCGTTACCCTTGCCGCGCTCGTGAGTTTTGTCGGGCACGGTTTCGCCCAACAGGCCCAGCCGCAATTGCCGAACCTTCGCCCGCCGCCGCCGGCGCCCATCAAGCCCTACCAGGCAGTCGCCATAACGCCGCCCGCGCCGCTCGCCGATCCGAGCTTCGTCGCCTTCCGCCAACAGCTGGCCGACACCGCTACGCACAAGGACCGGACGGCGCTGACAAAGCTCGTCGTGGCGCAAAAGTTCTTTTGGATCCAGGATAAGGACCTCGCCGATCCGAAAAAATCCGGCATCGACAATCTTGCCAAGGCCGTCGGCCTCGATGCGCCGGACGCGCCGGGCTGGGACGTGCTCGCGGGCTTCGCCAACGAACCGACCGCTGCGGAATCGTCCGACCAGAAGGGCGTCGTCTGCGGCCCGGCCGATCCCGACATCGATCCGAAGGCGTTCGAAGCGCTCGGCAAGGCGACGCAGACCGATCCGTCCGAATGGGGCTATCCGCTCAAAGCCGGGGCCGAGGTTCATGCCGCCGCACAGGCCAATGCGCCGGTCGTCGAAAAACTCGGCATGAATCTGGTGCGCGTCCTGCCCGACAGCGGCCAACAGGCCGACGCCAATCAGCCGACGATGCTGCATGTCGCGCTGCCGGACGGCAAATCCGGTTTTGTCGACGCCCTGGCGCTGTCGCCGCTTGGCGGCGATCAGATGTGCTACACTAAGGATGCTGGCGGCTGGAAGATTGCCGGATATCTTGGCGGCACGGCGCAATAGCGCCGCCGCCGCGAGAGATTGGCCGACCGGGCCGTCGAGGAGATAATGCGGTCATGATGAGAACAGCACGAAGATTGGGCTTCCGCAGCGCGATGGCGTGGATCGGCGCGGCGACGCTGTGCTTGGTGCCGGGGCATCTGCCGGCCCAACCGATGCAGCAGCCGCCGATGTTTCAATATCCGGTGACGGCGCCGGATGTCGACCCTGGCGTCGATCATGGCAATTCGGGCGCCAATCTTCCGGAGGATTTCCAGAAGCAGATGGTATTCTACCGTTCGCAGCAGCCGCCCGGCACCATCATCATCGACACCCAGGAACGTCATCTCTATTTGATCAAGGACGAGACGCACGCGATGCGCTACGGCATTGGCGTCGGCCGCGACGGTTTCACCTGGCAGGGCCTGTTACAGATCAGCCGCAAGGCCGAGTGGCCGGATTGGCATCCGCCGGCGGAAATGATCGAGCGCCAGCCCTATCTGCCGCGCTTCATGGCCGGTGGGCCTGGCAATCCGCTCGGCGCCCGCGCCATGTATCTCGGCAACACCGTTTACCGCATCCACGGCACCAACGCGCCGGAGACGATCGGGCAGGCTGTGTCATCCGGCTGCTTCCGCCTGGTCAACGACGACGTGATGGATCTCTATGACCGGGTGCAGGTCGGAACCCACGTCATCGTGCGGCAGGATTAGCAAAAATGTAGGGTGGGTCAGCCGCGACCCTCCTACGCTCGCTGTGCGAGCTTCGGAGGGTATCAGTCCGCCGAAGCGCGGAGCGCGAAGGCGGAAGCGGCGTAACCCACCAGAGGCCTAACGGTGGGCTTCGCTTTACCCACCGTACGACAATTACTTCTTCCCCGCCGCGGCGACCGACTGCGCGGTCTGACCAAACAAGATCGCGCGCTCTTCGGCGGTGCGGATGCCGCCCTGGCCGGGATTGATCTTCGGCGTCCATTCATAGGCTTTCAACACCGCGGGCCGCGCCTTGATCGCCTCGAACCAGCGATGCAGATGCGTGAAGTCGGAAATTTTCTGGCCCTGACGTTCCCACGGCACCACCCACGGATAGCAGGCCATGTCGGCGATCGAATATTCGCCGGCGAGATAATCATGGTCGGCGAGCCGCCGGTCCATCACGCCATAGAGCCGATTGACCTCGTTGCGATAGCGATCCATCGCGTAAGGAATTTTGTCTGTCGCGTAATTGCTGAAGTGATTGTTCTGGCCCGACATCGGGCCGAGACCGCCCATCTGCCAGAACAGCCATTCGAGTGCCGCGGTGCGGCCGCGCAAATCCTTCGGGATGAACTTGCCGGTCTTGTCGGCGAGATAGAGCAGGATCGCTCCAGACTCGAACACCGAAAGCGGCTTGCCGCCGTCGGCGGGCTTGTGATCGATGATGGCCGGGATGCGGTTGTTCGGCGACGCCTTGAGGAAGTCCGCCTTGAACTGCTCGCCCTTGCCGATATTGACCGGCGTGATCTTGTATTCGAGCCCGGCTTCCTCGAGAAAAATCGTGATTTTGTGACCATTCGGCGTGGTCCAATAAAGTAAGTCGATCATGATGCGCCTTTGCATAAATGTGGGGCCAAGAAGGGCGGCACCATAGCCCATTACCTAGCGAATATTTAACCCCTCAGGGTGCATTGCTGTCCCTCGTGGCGAGCACCGGAACATATGCGCCGTCCAGCGGCCTGGCGGCCCCCGCGGCTACGAATTCCTTCGTCGCCGCCGTAATTGTCGTGCTGTTCGTTATCGCCGCCGTGGTGAGTGCGGTCCGCAAGGATATCACCCAGGGTTTTGACGAACTGGCGCACACCTCCTATGTCGCGAACCTGCAAGCGACGGGAGAGACATGGCCGGCGCTGGAACGCATGCGGATGCTCGATCCGCAAAATTTTGAGTTCACCGGCGCAGCCAATTATCTCAATCACCCGCCGATCTACTATGCTCTGGTCGCTGCGCTCGGCCCAACACTCCAAGGTCATCCGCAAGCGCTGATCGTCGATCGCCTGATCGATGTCGCGATCTCAGCCCTCGGCTTTGCGGGTTTGCTCGGTCTTGGCCTTGCAGCCCGGCTGACGCGCCAGGAATTCTATGCCTATGCCGTACCGCTCGCCTGCATTCCGGTGCTGATGCCGATCGCCGGCGCCGTCAATAACGACAATCTCGCTTTCCTCGGCGGCGCCGTCGCGACGCTCGGTGTCTGGCAGCGCGTCACGACCGGCCGCGATATTTGGCTGGCGCTGGCGTTGCTCGGCATGATCGCCGCCTCCTGGGCGAAACTGACGGCGCTCCTCTTGAGCGCCGGCTTCGTCGAATGCGCTATTGTTTATTTGCTTTGGCGCCGGCAGCTGACATGGCGCTGGGCGTTTGCGGCGGGTTGCGCCGTCGGACTCGCCGCGCTGCCTTACCTGATTTTCATCTGGCAATACGGCAGCCCAACACCGCAGACACCGGCCCAGGTCGCCTTGATCGCCGATGGGGCGCGCGCCGCCGGCTGGGCCGATCTGCCGCGAAAATCGTTTCCAGGCTATCTGGTCTATTTCATCGGCGCCTTCGTCGCCGATTGGATGCCGGCGCTCGGTGCGCGCAGCGCCTTTAATTATGCGATGCTCGTCGTTCCGGTGGCGGCGCTCGGCTGCGCGTTCGGCGGCGTGGCGCTGTCGATGCGCCGTTTATTGCGCAACAGGGAAACTCCGCTCGACGTCGTGGTGACGGCCGGCGCTCTCGCCATCGCCGCGACTTTCGTTGTCCATGTCACCTACAGCTACAACCGCTACGCCGGGACCGGATGGCTGTTGGACGCCTATCCGCGCTATTACCTGCCGTTGATCGCCATTGTGCCGCTCGCGTGTCTATCGTTGTCGGGCGCCATCGAATCAGCGCGACGGCGCAACGCCTTCCTTGCCTTTCTCATTGCCGGCCCAGTTCTATTCCGCATCTTTGGCGCGCCTTTAGGATAAGTTCTCCGCGTGCTAGGTTGCCGTCCTCAGTGCAGGGAGCAGCCATGATCACCGAAATCGCGCAGATCGAAGTCAAACCCGGCATGGAAGCCGAATTCGAAGCCGGCGTGAAAAGCGCCGCGCCGCTGTTCAAGCGCGCCAAGGGCTGCCGCGCCATGGAGCTGCGGCGCTCGGTCGAAAAGCCGGAACGCTATCGTTTGTTCGTCGCCTGGGAGACGGTCGAGAATCACACCGTCGACTTTCGCGGCTCGGAGGATTTCCAGGAGTGGCGCAAGCTGGTCGCGCATTGCTTCGCGTCACCGCCCGAAGTCGAGCACGTCGCGCAAGTGCTGCGCGGATTCTAATTTAGGCGCGCACCCGCTCCACATTGGCAATGCGGTTCGGCACGCCGAATTCGCGGCGGCAGACTTCGGCGAGCGTCGCGATACCCGCACGGATGTCTTCGTGCGACGGATGGGCAAAGCACAGCCGCGTGCGGCTTTTGCCGTAGCTCTTGTCGGTCGCCCATTCCGGGCCGGGATTGATGGCGACGCCGGCGGCGAGCGCCGGCTGATAGAGCTTCAGCGTATCGACCTCGTCCGGCAGCTTGACCCAGAGGAAAATACCGCCCTTCGGGTCCTCAAACTCGGCCGCGGTGCCGAATTGCTCGTTGAGTGCGTCCATTAAAGTCTCGAGTTTTAGCCGCAAGCCGCGCGTCAATTGCGGCACGTGCTCGTCGAAATGGGCCGGACAGAACTCACCGAGCACCATCTGTTCGAGCGCGCCCGAGCCGGCATCGGTCTTGATCGCGAGCATGCGCGCGATCAGCGGCCAATCGGCAACGATATAGCCGACGCGCAGCGCCGGCGCGATCGACTTGGAGAACGAGCCGATGTGAATG
>Ga0182016_10004097_pt1 | contig 16284 bp, 11 predicted proteins | sample 712S2MmetaG_FD_120491 | JGI IMG/M metagenome (GOLD analysis project Ga0182016, IMG submission 120491) | Permafrost microbial communities from Stordalen Mire, Sweden - 712S2M metaG | ecosystem: Environmental > Terrestrial > Soil > Wetlands > Permafrost | place: Sweden: Stordalen | collected...
ACATCAAAATTTATATAATACAAATAATATATTATATAAATTCATAAAGTATAAATAAATGACACGTTTTCTTATCTTGATTCTTCTTTTGGGTATGTTATTTGTTATATATTGGTATTATGATAAAATTTCTAGTAAAATAACAAGTGTAACAACGCATAATACCGAAAATACAGAGAATTACAAAAATACAGACAATAAATTAGTTTTTACCAAAACATTTCCGAAACTTAAAAAAATGAAATCTAGATCAAAATCAAAATCAAAATCAAAATCAAAATCAAAATCAAAACAGTTTACACGCAAGAAATCTAGGAGAGATTTACCGACACAGGATACTGATTCAGATTCAGATAATGAATCTGAAATTACAAATAGCACAAATGATACAAATAATACAAATAATACAAATGGTACGAATGGTACAAATAATTCTGATTTTTCTAATATTTCATTAAATTCATACGGTACTGAAAATAGCCATACAAATAATACAAATAATACAAAAAATACAAATGACACAAATGCTACAAATGGCTCCGATTTCGATATGCTGGATAATATGGAAAATTTAGATATGGCAGAGAACTCAACAAATGGAAAATATAAAAATAAAAAAATAAGAATACGAAGAAAACCACAAGTGATCGAAAAAGATGATGATATGGATAATGACAGTATTCTCAATAACGATGATGATAATGATACAAATTACTCATTGTCTGATTTTTAATTAATTTTTAATTTTTATAAATAAAATTGATTTCATAAATTATAAGATAATCATTTATAATTATTATCTTAATCAATAAATTTATTTCACTAAATTTATAATGAACAATTTGAATTCGCCAGTTAGTTGTTTCCTCGGACACGTTGACGTTGGAAAAACGACATTATTAGATTATTTACGAGATAGTTCTGTACAAAAAGGAGAAATTGGAGGCATCACACAACAAATCGGTGTTACATATTTCGATAAAAATAAATTAAACGATTTAACACACGGATTAAGTAAAGGACTCGACATTCCAGGATTATTAATAATAGATACACCTGGACACGATTGTTTTACTGAAATGAGATTAATAGGTATGAAAGTAAGTCACTTACCGATAGTGGTTATTGATGTAATAAAAGGTGTTGAAAAACAGACAATACAATGTATTGAGTTATTAACGAAACACAATATTAAATTTATAATTGTACTCAATAAAATGGACAAAATATATGGTTTCAAGACGACACATATAAATGGACAATTTTCGAGTTCCACAGATAACAAAAATTTAAAATCCGTTTTTGCCAAACAACCACCTCAAGTGATACAGAGATTAAAAGAATGTGCAACAAATATAATGGTCAAATTATACGATTGTAATATAACTGCAATGTTGTATTATGAAAATACAAATTCAAATGATGATGTTATTAATATGGTCCCAGTGAGTGGAAAAACGGGGGAAGGAATACCTGATTTAATGATGTTAATATCTAGAATTACAACACTCAATTTTAAAAAAAAATTAAATGATCCGAATTCACTGTATAATAATTCATTCGGATACATAATAGAAACAGGGCGAAGTGATGGACATGGAATTATTAATCATTGTGTATTAATGAGCAATGATTTATCAGTCGGCGACAAATTACTAATAGAATCGACAGATGGGTCCGTAATAGATGCAACAATCAAAGAATTATTAAGTCCACCAAACCAAAAAGAGATGAAAAATAAAGTATTCTTAACAATTAATCATAAAGTTAATGGAACCTGCTGTGTCGCAATGAAATTCACTGATAATTCACTGAACGATATAATCGCCCCAGGGGGTATATTTATAAAATATGAAACATCATCTTTTGTAGAAATATCGACAAAAATAAAAAAAGAAATTAATAAATATAACGATAAAAATACAATGGATGCAATGAATGAAAATTATTCTTCTGACATAGATAACGGTATTGATACCGAAATAAAGTTTGATTCAAAAGGTCTCATTGTTAATGTTCCAACAAAAGGAATGGCCCATGCAATTATAAAATTAATACGTGAAGAAAATGATAATATTTCTGTTGACAAAGGTGGTGTAAAAATATGTGGAATTTGCATTGGTAGAATAAATAAAACTACTGTTATAAGGGCAGGAACTATTTTATCGACAATGCCGGTGCGGAACGACGATGATTATATATATAATAAAAGATTTGCTGTTATACTACACTATGATTGCGTTGAAATGTCAAAAAAAATAGAGTACGAATATGAAATTGAACAGCTTCTTAAGAAGGATGATGTAAAAATTATTCATGGAAATACTGCATATAAATTAATAAATAGTTATAAAGAATATGTTGAATCATTAAATAATAAATTAAAACAACGGTATCCAAGTGTTACGAATAGAAACACTAAACTACAAATACTATCAAAATACATATTCATGAAAAAAAGTCCTTTTTTGTTTGGAATAAGAGTTATTAACGGTGCCATAGAAAAAAATATGATATTGGAAGCACATAAAAATAACAATAAAATAATTTTGGGAAAAATAGTCGGTCTTCAAAAGGACAATAAGAATATCGATTATGGTACAAAAAATGATGAAATATGCATTCGAATCGAAAGTTTGAACTCAACTGATTACAATGAATACGGTAAAGACTTTGATGATACTTGGGAGCTAATTCCACATTTAACTTCAGATGATAAAATAATTTTAAATAAGTATCCGGATGTTTTTACTTAATTTATTTTTTTTATGAAATCACTCCTGCCTATTATTATTAAAATATGTCAATAATTATAATATAGAAACATAAACAAATATGAATACAAAAAATATGAATATAAATGACTTCGAACAACCGAAAGTGAAAGAAATTGAATCGTCAGTTGAACACACATCATTTGATGTAATTAATATCACTAATATTACAGACCAAATATACAAACCGTATCAGTATCACAATCCAATTATTATAGAAAGAGTTATTGATATGATTGAAGAGTATTTTAGAATAATGGAAAATAAAAATAATGAGGAACCATGTTGTATTTGTCTAGAATCGAAATCATTCGAAGAAAAAACTTATTTTAAATGTAAACATTTTATTTGTGTAACATGTTTTGCACATTCCAACTTAAAAATGTCGATAAATCCATGCCCTTTATGTAGATCACCATTAGAAAGATATATATTATCAGATAAATATGCTGTAATTGCATTAGGAGAACAAACAAAACACAAAATATTTGATAATGGGGGATATAATAGTGTATCAATTGTATATTTTCCAGATCATCCTGAATTTGGAATAAATAAATTATTTGAAAATATAACATACCACGACGAAAATGAACATAGAATACTATTTTCTGAACATGTAGAAGAGTTAATGTATAACGGGTATATTATAATAATGCAGGATTTTAATAAAATGAAAAAATGGTTAGACTGTGTTATGTTGAAAAATTTAATTTATGATATCAGAATCCAACATGAATGAAATATATTATCATAAAATTATATTATCAGAAAAATTAATAAAATTATTTAATATAAATCGTAAATTAATGGATTAATTTCTCAAACTATGTTGTAGAAAAATTGATATATTAACATTTAAGGGAATAAGATAACTTAAATTAAGGAAATAGTAATACCAATAATAACAAGAACAGACAACCTATAAAATGGCAAGCAAACAAAAAACCCCACAACAAACTAAACCAGCTGCTCCAGCTCAATCGAATGGAAAAGTAGTTGTTCCAGCTAAGACTCAAAATCAAAAAGTTCAGGTCCAACAGGCACCTCTTCAAGTAGCTAATCAAAATAAAAAGGCTCAAGTCCAGACCCAAGTGGCCCCAGTACAACCTGCTCAAAATCAACAGGTTGTTCATCAAAACCAAGTCAAGGATGAAAGAACTAAATTAACAGCAAAGGCGAATCTTAGTCTCAATGTTATGTCTTTCAGATCATGGCTACGTAAATATTATGAACAAAATGGTATGACACTTCCCAAGTTCCGTGGTGTTCATGTTGCGCTAACGGCAGTCAGCGAAGTTTTGTGCAGAGGTATTTTGGAAGCCACAATAAAACATTTAGGTAAAGATGCAAGCGGTCTTTATAGCATTACCAGACCATCAATTCGTTATGCAGTTTTATTGGATAGTGATTTGAAATTAATGTTTGAATCGGCTTTAGAATCATACGATAAGACAATGGCATTTACCGATCATTTCTGTATTCCACAAAAGGAAATGATGAAATTCATTGAAACAGAAATGGGAAAAAATATTCAACTGGATGCGGTTGCTTATAATTTGTTAGCATATTTATTGGCAAAGGCTGTAATCGATTTTGCCAGAGCAAGTCATATTCTTATGACATATGCTGGTAAGGCATCATTGGATTTCAATGTTGTTAGACATGTTATTAAACTTAAATGTAGTGGTTCACTCGAAAATACATTAACAAGACATGTCGAAGATACTGAAAAATTGTTCGTTCCAGAAGAAGAGGAACAGCAAGTTGAAGCCGTTAATGATCAAGAAGGTGCTCAAGAAGCTTCCGAACAAGTTCCAAAACAAAAGAAAGGTGGAAAAGTCCAACAGGTTCCAGAAGAGATTGAAGCAGAAGCCGATGAAGAGGTTGTAGTTGATGTGGAAGGAGATGAGGAACAAGAGGCACAAGCTGAACCAGAACCAGAACCAGAACCAGTTGTTGAACAACCAAAACAAGAAAAGAAAAAACCAGTCGTTAAGAAATCTGGAAAGTAAATTTTGTTGAAAAATATTTTTTTTATTTAAATAAATTGAATAAATATTGAAATTAAAAAAGCAACTTTTAAAACTGATTTAAAAGTTATTTCCATAGAATGTATTTATCATGACACATACATATAATTCTGATACAAAAACAGATATAGTCAATAGCTGTTATAATAATCTCGATAATTTAAGTCCTAAAATATTACAACCAGACAATGTGCTTATCGAATTAAAAGAACATCAAAAAACAATAATTCATGCGATGTTACAATTAGAAGAAAAAGGTTGTATAGCGGTTCCAAAATTATTATATTTTTCGAGTGTACCGACTGATTACAATATTTCGACGACAGTTGGAATTCTTGGTGATAGAGTAGGAGCCGGAAAATCTCTAGATATAATTACTTTAGTGTCGTTAAATAAATCTCCTAAAAAGAGAGATGTTATATACGAAAGTTCAAAATATATATCAATAAAAGAAATAACCGATACATCAAAATATATCGATACCAATTTATTAGTTGTACCACACAAAATATTATCACAGTGGGTAAATTTTTTTAATTACGCTCCTCATCTTAAACTATACACAATAGCACACGATTCTGATTTTAATTCACTTAATATTATAGATAATCACGACGTTATATTAATTGCGTGCACAAAATACGAACAGTTCGAAACAAAATATAGTAACTACAAATGGAATAGACTCATAATCGATGAAGCTGATACGATAAAACTACCCAAAAAAATAGAAATAACAACAAATTTTTTATGGCTCGTGACAGGTACTCCATCGGGAATTTTATATGCAAATAAACCGTATATAAACAATATATTTAACAAAAATAAAGTATGGTTATTGGATCATTTGACTGTTAAAAATAGTAAAGAATACATAGATACATCAATTATTTTACCAACCCCAAAACGTATATATATAAAATGTCTTACTCCAAATGAATTAAATGTAATAAAAGAACTTATACCGAAGAATATATTAGAAATGATTAATGCAGGGAATACAGATGAAGCTATTAAATTGTTAAATTACAATGAAAATACACAAGATAATATAATAAAGGTATTAACAAGAAATATTATGCAAACAATTGATAATAAAAATATAGAAATAGAAGCTGAAAAGAAAAAAAAAATGTTAGAAAGTGAAAAAGAAAAAAAAATAAATGTAATACAGAAGAGTATCGAACGTCTCAACATAAGACTTGAAACAATTAAAAAGAAAGTATATGAACTGAATGATGAATATTGTCCAATTTGCATGGATAGTTTCACTAAACCGGTGATAATAGATTGTTGTAAGAATTTATTTTGTTTCGAATGCTTGGCAATGTGTTTAGGAAAACAATCAGCTTGTCCATTTTGTAGAGAGAAAGTGGGTATAAATGATATTCATATTATAAATCCAAATAAATCAAACGATGTAAATGATGAGACAACTAAAAAAAAGTCTGAAAAAATATATGAGAAAAATGAAATACTCATTGAATTAATTAAAAATTCTTATAATTCGGAATACGAGAGAAAATTTCTAGTCTTTGCAAATTATAATGAAACATTCAAAAAAATAGAGAATGAATTCGTTAAAAATAATATAACATATAGAATTCTCAAGGGTTCAGATGTAATAGTTAATAAATATATTGAAGAATTCAAAAATAACAGAATTAAGGTTTTATTAATGAATGCTCAATATTTCGGTGCAGGAATGAATTTACAAATGGCAACTGATATAGTTATATATCATAGATTTACTAAAGAAATGGAAGAACAAATAATAGGTAGAGCACATAGAATGGGTCGAGATATATCAATTCCGTTATCTGTTTATTATTTATTACATAATAATGAAAATAATAGTGTAACTTCGGATATGAAATTCGATGATATAGAATACGACGATTATATGGAAACATATAAAAATATTGATCCAGAAGATAGTGATCAAATTATTGATTCTATAGTAAATGATAATATTGATGTAGATGAAAATATAGATATAAATATGGATGTAAATATAGATGTAGAAATTCAAAAAAAAAATAAACCTGTAATAGTAAAACATTCGAAAAAACAAGTTAAAAAGCAGAGCAAAATTTGTATAGAAAATAATTGACATGATTTTTAATTTATTTTTAATTTATTTTATAAAATAAATTAACCAAATCAAAAATTGAATTTTATTTTATTGGAAGTAAAACTATTTAATAATTGATTAATTACAAATAATTATTAGCTACAGTTATTAATCCATGGATATTACATTATTTTTAGACAATGATGCCATAAAAGAAGGTGATGATAGGAAGACAATTGAAGTGAATGGTATATCAAAGACACATTTGAAAGAATATATGGATATTTTGACACGATTATCAAATAAAAAGAAAATTACATTTGCAGAACATACATTTTTATTACAATATATTAAGAAAAATGGTTCATTAATAAATATAGAAACATTTACACAAATAGTTAATAAAACAAACAATTCAGAATTGATAAATTTATGTGCAAATATATTTAGTAAATTAATTACATTAACAAAACTTGATAATGGTGATGATGGAAAAACAATCGAAGTTTTAACATATGACACAAATAGAATAATAAAAGATATGCTTGAATCGTATGATACATATAAATCAATGAAATTCACAAACGACCAAGAAAATGCAATCAGTAATATAATTACTTTTATGTCTAATAAGAGCGAAGTAGTTTATGGTCAATATGGATATGCAGGAACGGGAAAAACTACAACATTGGTCGAATTAATTAGTTATTTGATAATGAATGGTTATATTAAAAGTATAGCATTTACGGCTCCAACAAATAAGGCAGTAAATATAATGAAAGCTAAAATGAGACCAAATCTAAGAGACATATGTGAGAAATATACGGGTAAACGATATAAAAAGAATTCGAATGTTGACGATGTATTAGAAAATTTATCACAAGTTGGGATTAAAATAGATTTTTTAACAATACATCGACTATTGAATTACAAAAATGATTTCAATATAGAAGGAGACAGAATATTTTTAAAATCTGGTAAAAGTTTGGTGGATGAATATGATGTTGTTATAGTAGACGAATGTAGTATGATATCACTGCAAATTACAATACATATATTTGAGGATTTACACAAAAACTGTGAATATAATAAAAAAATAATATTTAGTGGTGATCCCGCTCAATTACCTAGTGTAAACGAAAAAAATAGTGCAATATTTATTAAAAGGAAAGATCAATTAAGTTATCATTTTTTTACGCAAGTAGTCAGTGAGCTCGATAAAGTTGCAACTATGAATAAAATGGCGAATTTTAGGACAACAAAAGAACGATATGAGCAACTAACAAATGATATTATTAATATGAGGTATAATGTATTGAAAGAGGTTGTGAGAAACAAAATAGGATGTGTAGTTAACTTATGTTATAACATAAGAGAATGGATTGAAGGAGTAATAAATGCACCAAATCTTAATAAATTTGTAGGAACTGGGGTAACAATATATAGACATAATCCATCTAATGCGAAAACAGAGTCAATGTGGTTTAATAAATTTATTGAATATCAAAACGCAATGATAGATAATAATATAAGTAATATTATTTTGACATGGACAAATGAACAAACAAATAGATATAATAATGCAATTCGTGACATAATGTTTGCAAATAAGTACACAATAAATAAAAAAAATAAATTAGATAAGTACGAAATTGGTGATATATTGATGTTAAATGATTTTTATAATTTCGATGAATCTTGTATTAAATGTCTCGGAGGGACAGATACAAAAAATAAATTTTATACATCGGAACAAATTAAGGTTATGGATAAAGAGGAAAATAAAAAATTTGTTGGAGAATTTTTAGAACAAGTGACTCCTTCACTAATTAAAATGAAAAATTCAAATCATATTCTAACGAGATACAAATCATTAGTAAAACTATTGAATACAAAAACAGATAGAAATTATAATGCATACAAATTAGATGTTCAAAGATTAACGGAATCTCAAGCAAAAGATACAATTAGTGAGAGTTACACAATATATGTATGTCATGAGACATCAATGGACCAATTAACTGCCGATAAAAATATATCAATGGAATTAATTAAAAAGTTTAGAAAAGAAATGAACCAAGAATATACTGAAAGTATTCGAAGAGTGGATAAAGAAATCATAAGGCCTTTATGGAGACACCACAATAAACTTTTTGTAGACCAATTTGCAAATGTAAATTATGGTAATTCACATTCAGTACATAAATCTCAAGGATCTAGTTTTTATAATGTCTTTGTTGATACTGATGATATCTTGAATAACAAGAATGAAGATGAAGCAAAACGATGTATTTATACAGCATTTACAAGATCATCAAATGAGTTACATATATTAGTTTGAACACTGTGTTTATATATTATGACCATATCATATAACCTATGAATTGCAAGAGCGCAATAATAATAATCAGGATTAAAATAAATATAAAGATTCCTCTTGATGAACATTCATCACGTTTAAAATTATATACAACAGGTCTATCCATCGATTAGTTATAATTTATTATAATTTATACTATATAATTATATGCCATATATTTATTTTAATATATTCCGAATTAACTGTTTCACATAAATTTGCACTAATTATATTCAAAGATTTAAAATACTATTTTAACAATTTATTAGAAAATCAATGAAAATAATTGCAATAAATATAATAATGAGTAACAATATTATTGTGTGGACCATTCCATTTTTATAAATATGATAGAAATTCCAGAAATTATCTGCATCAACATAATAATAAGGTTCACCTCCGTTTTTTACTGGTATGTCCGACAGTAAATCAACCGGATTAGGAGAATAATATTTTGTATAATTTGGATGATAACTCATTTAATTATTTATTATTTATTATATTACTGTAATAATTTATTTATTTTTGTATGAGCTTGTATAAAAAATAATGTGATAAATTTTCTAAGTTCAGGAATTTGTAATGTTTTAAATGTTGTATATACATCATCAAGTTGAAAATCACCTTCAAACAGTGTTGTTTTGGTCATGAATACATCATAATCATTCATTATAATGTAGTACACAACATACTTCAAAATTATCATGATTGTTGATTTAAAATAATTTATTTCAAGTAAATCTTGTACACTAATATTTTTCCCGGCAATTTCCACCTTTATTTTATCACCATTAATATCATTAAAAATCTGTATAAGTGTATAATTTTTATTATTATATTTAACAATATAATTATTAACAATATCAACATCTGTCTTCATTGTGACAAGTAAATTTGTTATACCCCATTTTTCCATAAAAACAAGGCGAGTAAATATGGGTATCAATATAATCCCACTATCTGATTTTTTCATTATGTTAGTATAAAAATCCATAAAATAAAATACATCATAAATTGCATAACGCAATTGTTTTTCATTCATTTTATTGACATCCCATACATATTTATTATCATCCACTTTATTTGATTTTGTTGATGATTCCATTGATTTATTAATTGATAGTAATTCATTATATGTATTTTTATTGATTACATCAAAATATAATAAGGCATCATAAATCGAACATTTTTTATTTATATCTCTATTTTTTAATTTATCATTTGAATCAATAATTTTGTTATACTCACACATAAAACGCGTGTCAATCAAATTACATAAAAAATCGAAAATATATGTTGTGTTTCCCATAAAAAGATCCTGGAAGATATATGGGATATCGAGAGAATCTGAGCCATGTAATAATTTTATAATATATTTTGATGTAAACAAATGAGTAATAAGGTAATTACTTTCTTTTGTAGATAAATCATTTGGATCGAATACAAATATAAACTTATTATTCCGTTGAGGGAAAAAAGCCAATTGACATAATGCTACTTTGTGGTCATTAAATTCAAAATCTATGCCAACATATGCATTTTTTGATAGGGCGTCAATATTATAAAATATCAAGTATAAAATAAATAATTTTAACTTAATTTTTTTGTTATCGTTATCACATAATATAATATTGAATGAATTCTCTGTAAATACCGCATAGTTTTTTAATAAATATATAATTGATTCTCTTATTGTATATAACCAATCTAAATTTTCCATATTGTTTGATTTTTTATTAATATTATTTAGAAATTCAACTATATCATTTTTATTTATTTTATAGGTTTTGTGAGAATAATTCTTACTATTTTTTGTAAATTTATTTAAAATTATGGGAATAAATTCATATAATGTATGGACCGATTTTTCCATTAATTTAATTAATTCAATAATGATTTAATGATTTAATAGGTTAATAATAATAGTGTGTATAATAAATTATAAAAATATCCTGAATCTAAATTATAAGACATAATGAGTAGAATATCAAGATATCAGGATAGTATGGGACGTTTTGTTAAACAACGGAGTTGTATTTCCGGAATGAACCCAGAAATAAAAAATAAAATGGATGATATAATAAATAATTGTGATCATGTAATTAGTATATTACTTTTGACAGTCATGAATAGTCAAGGAAAAAAGATAAATATGAACGTTCATGGTTACCATATAGCATCTGGTATTGAAATAATGCTATATACAACAATGATAAACGATAATAAAGAATACTACGAAAAGAAATTAGGAAAAGAATGTGTCAGTGAAATAATTAATCAAATGCCTGGAATGGTAAATTTATGTTTATCACATAATATAGAATCAATACAAGATAACTATTTAAATAGCAATGCAAAGTTATTAAAAACAATATATTATACAACAAGATTAATTAATACAAATTTATATAAGTTGATCAAAGAAACATCTTTTGAATTTGAATCAAATATAACAAAAACTGATGCAATTAAATATAAATTTGAAGATATGGTCAAAGCGATAAATAAGATTAAAAAATTAAAAAGAATTAAACAAACAAGTCTCGATAATTATATACAAGATAGATATGGATTTATATGTCAATTAGCTCTAATTAACGGATGGATATTAGGTGGAGGAAGCAGTGATGATAAAAATATTCCACACTTAGAGAAATTGGGTACATGTTTTGGTAATATGGTTAAATGTGTATATGATTTTATTAATATTGAAAATGATCTAGAGTATGCGAAAATTTATACGACAAATACAATAATAAATAATGGATTTCAAAATTCATTTGAAGTATTCATTGAGAACAAACAAAAATTTATAGAGGGATGTATCAAACAAAACATTTATACAAACACAGTAAAAGAAATAATAGATCTACTAGAATCAAAATTAGATATTGCAATTGATAAATCTTCTCCAGATGTGAAATCTCATTATACTTTGACAAATGAATGAATTATCACAAAAAAATAAAAAAAATTAAAATTCAAAAAATAAATTATATTCATTTATATTATCATATATTGGAAAGATAATATAAATGATATTAATAAGTGATGCAATAATATCGATTCCTTTAGGCATATTGTATTATATTTTTGCAGATAAATTGGGAGATGTTTTATTTTGTTCAGGAAATCAAAATCTTTGTACACAGAAGCTTGTAATATTTTTATTTTTCGTTGGAATCATTGGTATAATATTAACCCAAACATTGTTCGCGAAAAATAATTCATATAAAAGTAGAGTAGTAAAACAGGGTTTAATAATTGGTGGAATTATATTGATATGTTATTCTACTCTTAATAATTGGGAAAAATTGACTGATTTGACTAAATTATTCATAATTGGTGTTGCAATAGCAGGTATTATTTGGTATTGTTCAAAAAGTGATGAACACTTTACTTTAAATGTTAAAACATCAAAAAAAGATAAAAAGAAATTAAAAAAACTTAAAAAAGAATATGAAATTGAAGATATTAATATCGATCCATATGATGATAATATATATGCACCAGATATTCCCATTAAAAGAAATGAGTTAGGATACGGATATGATAATTACACGAGAGATATTGCTAAGGGATTCGATATGGATGAAAAAAATTTGAATGATTTCGATAATCATGATTATGATAAAAATGGAAATGATAGGAGAACATACAAAGGTACATATTTTGGTAGTAGTGGTATAACAATACAAGATGATTACAACAATAACCCTAATAATTACCCACCGGATGATCCCAATTATTATAAAAATCATCAATCCGATCAAGACAATAGAGTTGCCATAAATGATAACGAAAAATGGCAACAATATTCGGACACAGATTTTGCTGCTTATAACTCTTATTGAGTCAATAATTTTTTGTTTATGATAAGATATTTATATTTAAATCTTATCATAAAGTATAAAGAACAAGTTATATATTAACTTAGTTAATGGGTATAGAGGGATTTTTTAAAACTATCCAGAAGAAAAAAAACACTGGAATAATCAGCGATTATAAAAAAAAAACAAATGATCAAAAAACCAATTGTGTATGTATAGATTTTAACTCGATATTATATCAAATTAGTGCTCAGGTTGAAGAAGAGTTAGGTCTGTTACTGTGCAATATAATTTATAATAATGACTTCAAAAATGATCATTTTTGTCAAACAATAGCTCAAAAATATAATTATGATTTGATGACTGGAACAGTGGAAACATTCGCAAAACAGTTCAGGAAACAAAATAGTTCAAATGGCAACGATGTCGATGAAAAAATTATATCGATGGTTGGAGAATATATTGAAAATATGTTAGCGATGTACGGAGATGAAAAACATTTAAAAAAAATGTTTATTGCAATGGATGGTATACCAATAATGGCCAAAATTATCGAACAGAAACATAGAAGATATATGGGTTATGTATCTTCAGAAATGGGTAGAAATATATATCTCAAGTATGAAAATTCTATATCTCAAAATAGAAAAATATATGAAGAAAATAAATATAGGTTTGATAGGAATAATATTGTGACATGGGCTGATTTTATGGTTAGAATGGAAAATAAATTGATAAGTGCAGAATTCACAATTAAATTAAAAGATTTATATCCTCTCATGGAGCAAATTATTGTTTCTGGACCAAAATACCCAGGAGAAGGAGAAAAAAAAATAATGGAGTTTATTATATCAGAAATAAAACAGGATATTAATTCAACCTATTTATTAACAAGTCCAGATGCTGACATGATATTATTAGCAATAATATTAACAAATATTGTATACATGAATAAATCTAAATCATCAGTCGATGTTTTGCATTATAGTCCGGACAAGAAAACATACGAATATGTCAATATAGATAAATTTGTTAGGTATATAACAAATTATGTAATAAATAATTTTAAAAAAGAAGTGGGAATTGTATCAAGTGATGAATTAAGATTTAAAATAGCAAATGATTTTGTGTTACTTGCAACAGTATTTGGCAATGATTTTTTACCAAAAATACAATCGATCAATGTAAAAACAGATTTTGAATTATTATTAGATTTATACAGATACCAGTTCAATGGAAAAATATTAAATGAACTCATAAATATTGATACTTCCATTGTCGACAGTTTATTTAAGATAAACACAACAAATCTAATAAATTATTTCAATAATCTCGAAATATATGAACCATACTTATTGAGACATAAATACTTGTCACAAAATTACGATATGTTTACAATAAGAAGTGTATATGATTTCAGAGGTAATAGTATCGAATTGGTTAACAATATATATGAATATATATCAAAATATGGTACTCTTCTACAAAAAATATATATGTTTCAAGGTAAAATTCCAAATAGAAAAGATAATGGTCCAATTAAAAGGCAGAAAAATAATGCGATATATAGTTACATTAGACAAATAATATTCCAACAAAATAGAGAAGATCGCGAATTCATGAAACAATTTAATGCTTTTGAATTAGGACCACTAAGAGCACAATTTCCAGATGAAAAAAATTTTGTACTGGGAACCAGATTTTTGTATAGGACATTTATACTACACAGGACATCAAATACAATAGTACTTCCGCTTTCAGGAATATTAAAAACAGATAAATTAGAAGAACATCAAATTAATACATATAAATCAAATAAAGTTATCGATTTTTTTATTAATAAGGAAGGATTAACAGAATATGATGAAAACATGATAAAATTCGAATGGAAAATGGGAGATTACAAAGATATGTTAAATGCTGGAGTATATGGAACGGATAGTACACTCGGTATTGTTACGATTGATTTCTCAGATTTACAAAAACCATATATGCCAGATATTAATTATAACGAGTACAACATAAATTATATGAAAATTAATACATACAAGGATAACGATTATTTAAATAAAATGAATAATTATATATTTGGTATTTATTGGTTGATTGATCAATATTTTAATAAAAATGATATGAAATTTAATTTGGATAATGTCACGACATGGTTTTACCCAGGAGAACGAGCTCCGTTAATTGGAGATATTTCCAATGTGTTACGACACAATGAAATGCATAAATTAAACCAATATACTGAAAAAGACATTGACAAATTTAATATAAAAAGATCTGATTTTGTTAATTCTATTGAACAATTATTATATATATCACCATCAAATAAATTATTAAAAGATGCTGTTGTGGGATCATTACCTCAACAATATAGAGAATTAATCGAAAAAAATAAGACGCTGTTTCCCGATATAAATGACCAAATAAAGAAAATATGGGAAGGCAAGAATCCGAAGGAATATATCGATTGTCGCAGAATTACATTTATAACTAAGTGTATACTAGAGAAAGTAAAAAATTTGAGTTGGGACGAATACAAAAAATATGTTGTGCCACTTAGAGAAACAATTACAGATCCTAAACAAAAACAACTCATTGAAATACAAACCGAACATAAAATTATAGAATTAGATACACAAATGAATAATCTATTCGAACGTCTTGACATTGGTAAAGAAATGAGAGAGGGAGAGGCAGAAGCAGAAGTAGAAGCAAAAGAACAAGGAAATACAATCCAAGAAGGAGGATATTACGAAATTAATGAAATGAAAAAATCATTAATTAAATATATGAAAGAATATAAAAAACATTATATTGTGACAAAAAATATAAATTATAAAAAATCATACAAAGAAATAAAACACATGATTAGTTCTATTTAATATTATTTATTAAATTAATAAATTAATAAATTTAATTATTTACTTAAAAAGGGGGATTGGGAAAGCCCTGGATTTTAATCCAGTGATGATAAATCCTCCGTCGGTTCATATTTGTTTACACATCTAAAGATTCGTTTATTAATTATATTTAATGTCATCTAATAAATATATTTCTAACGGTGACTGTAAATTTAACATTTCTTATCATATTGTTTAGATCCCTAAATATCGCAAACATATATTGACAGATTCAATTGAAACTAGATTTAAACAATTAATCAATAAAAAATCATTTCATTAAATTTACAATTAGTTGCTTTAGA
>Ga0182016_10004098_pt1 | contig 16284 bp, 10 predicted proteins | sample 712S2MmetaG_FD_120491 | JGI IMG/M metagenome (GOLD analysis project Ga0182016, IMG submission 120491) | Permafrost microbial communities from Stordalen Mire, Sweden - 712S2M metaG | ecosystem: Environmental > Terrestrial > Soil > Wetlands > Permafrost | place: Sweden: Stordalen | collected...
ATCGACGAGCCGGCTGGAGTACCCCCACTCGTTGTCGTACCAGGCCACGACCTTGACCAGCGTCCCGTCGATCACGCTCGTCAGTCCCGAGTCGAAGATCGACGAGAACGGCGAGCCGACGATGTCGCTGGAGACGATCGGATCCGCGGTGTAGTGCAGGATTCCCTCCAGGCGCCCGTGGTCTGCGGCGTCATGGAAAGCGGCGTTGATCTCCTCCACGCTCGTCGCGCGCTCGGCCTCGAACGTCAGATCGACCAGCGACCCGGTCGGCGTCGGCACGCGGATCGCGAATCCGTTGAGCTTTCCTTCCAGCGCGGGGATCACGAGCCCGAGCGCCTTTGCCGCCCCGGTCGACGTCGGCACAAGATTCACGGCGGCCGAACGCGCACGGCGCAGGTCGCTGTGGGGGCCGTCGAGCAGGTTCTGATCGGCGGTGTAGGCGTGCACGGTCGTCATCAGGCCGTGATGGATGCCAACCGTCTCGTGCACCACCTTGGCCACCGGGGCCAGGCAGTTCGTCGTGCACGAAGCGTTGGAGATGATGTGATGGCGCTCCGGGTCGTAGACGTCCTCGAAGTTGACCCCGATCACGACCGTCGCATCGAGCGGCTCGCTGCCCTTGCCGGGCGCGGACACGATCACCTTGTGGGCGCCCGCGGCGAGGTGCTCGGCCGCGGCCGCGCGCGTACGGTGGCGACCGGTGGACTCGATCACCACGTCGACCCCCAGCTCACTCCACGGCAGCGCCTCCAAGGTCGGCTCGGCCAGCGCGCGGATCGCGTGGCCGTCGACGATCAGCTCGCCGTCGGCGTATGAGACGGGCGCCGGGAACGGGCCGTAGACCGAGTCGTAGCGCAGCAGGTGCGCCAGTGTCGCTCCGTCGGTGATGTCGTTGATCGCAACGATCTCGAACGGAGCATCCTGCTTGTGGGCCGCGCGCAGGACGCTACGCCCCACGCGACCGAAGCCGTTGATTGCTACTCGGGTGGGCATCTGTGAATCCTCCTGCTGTCTGTTGAAGAGCGTCCTCGCTCGTGGAACCGCACCTTCCAAGCTACGCGCGCCTGCCAGCTCCGTCATGCGTACGAACTACGGAGTCCCTTCAGTGCGGACTGCGGTAGCGACGCCAGCCCCCGCGGGATTCAATTGAGCTCGAATGTTTCAGGTTCGAATCCACGGCCGCGGCGGGCAGGGCGTCGTCACCGCGGCGGAGATGCTCTCCGTCGCCGCGTTCCACGAGGGCCGCCACGCGCAGGCCTTCCCGAGCTTCGGCTCCGAGCGCACCGGCGCGCCGGTCGTCGCCTTCTGCCGCATCGACGATCGCGAGATTCGCATCCGCGAACCGATCATGGAGCCCGACGCGCTGATCGTGCAGGATCCGACGCTGCTGCACCAGGTGGACCTCTTCGGCGGCCTGCACCCGGAGGGGTTCATCCTCATCAACAGCGCCAAGAGCTTCGACGAGCTGGGCCTCGGCGAGTTTGTCGCCGGCTTCCGCCACGAGCGCCTGCTGACGGTGCCGGCAGGCGACCTGGCGCGGGCGCACACGGGGCGGCCGGTGCCGAACGCCGCGCTGCTCGGCGGCTTCGCGGCGCTCAGCGGCCTGATCTCGCTGGATTCGCTGGCACAGGCGATCCGCGAGCGCTTCGCCGGAGAGGTCGGCGAGGGCAACGTGGCGGCGGCGCAGGCAGCCCACGCCTGGGTGGCCGACGAGCTACGGGAGCTGAGCGGTGCTTCGGCAGGTTGAGGGCTCTCGCGCGGTCGCCGAGGCGGTGGCAATGTGCCGCCCGGAGGTGATCTGCGCCTACCCGATCTCGCCCCAGACCCACATCGTCGAGAACCTCTCGCAGCTCGTCAAGACCGGCGAGCTGGCGCCCTGCGAGTTCGTCAACGTGGAGTCGGAGTTCGCCGCGATGTCGGTTGCGATCGGCGCCAGCGCCACCGGCGCGCGCGCCTACACCGCGACCGCGAGCCAGGGCCTCCTGTACATGGTCGAAGCGTTGTACAACGCGTCCGGGCTGGGCCTGCCGATCGTGATGACGGTCGCCAACCGCGCGATCGGCGCTCCGATCAACATCTGGAACGACCACTCCGACTCGATGTCCCAGCGTGACTGCGGCTGGATCCAGCTGTACGCGGAAACCAACCAGGAGGCGCTCGACCTGCACATCCAGGCCTTCCGGCTGGCCGAGGAGCTCTCGACGCCGGTGATGGTCTGCATGGACGGCTTCATCCTCACGCATGCGGTCGAGCGCATCGACATCCCCTCCCAGGCGCAGGTCGACGCCTTCCTCGAGCCGTTCGTGCCGCGCCAGGTGCTCGACCCCGACGCGCCGATCTCGATCGGCGCGATGGTCGGCCCCGAAGCCTTCATGGAGGTCAAGTACCTCGCCCACGCCAAGCAGATGTCGGCGCTCGAGCTGATCCCCGAGATCGCCACCGACTTCCGCCAGGCGTTCGGGCGCGAGTCCGGCGGCCTGATTCGCAGCTACCGAAGCGAGGACGCCGAGACGATCATCGTCGCGCTCGGCTCGGTCCTCGGCACGATCCAGGACACCATCGATGAGCTGCGCGAGGACGGCATGAAGATCGGGGCGGTCGGCATCACGTCTTTTCGTCCGTTCCCACTCGAGCAGTTGCGCGCCGCGCTCGCCGGCGCCCAGCGCGTCGTCGTTGTGGAGAAGGCGCTCGCCGTCGGCATCGGCGGCATCGTCAGCGCGAACGTCCGCATGGCGCTGACCGGCATCGCGCTTCACGGCTACACGGTGATCGCCGGGCTCGGCGGGCGGCCGATCACGAAGCGCTCGCTGCGCAACCTGTTCCTCGAGGCCGCCGAGGATGCGCTCGAGCCGCTGACGTTCCTCGACATGGACTGGGACATCGTCAACCGCGAACTGGCCCGCATGGCCTCGTCGCGGCGGTCCGGCCCGCATGCCGAGAACATTCTGCGCGACAGCGGGCCGGTTGCGGCCGGACCCGTATGAGGAGCTTGCCCCGATGAGCGCACCGACCCAGATCCGCTTCTACCAGACGGGCAGTTTCGCTGTCGGCAACCGGCTGCTTGACCCCGAGCAGCGCTCGTTGCAATCTGAGCAGCAGCGGACCAACTCGATCACCTGCGGCCACCGCGCCTGCCAGGGCTGCGGTGAGGCGCTCGGCGCGCGCTACGCGCTCGACGCCGCGATGCGCGCGACGCAGGGCAAGCTGATCGCCGCGAACGCGACCGGCTGCCTCGAGGTGTTCTCCACCCCCTACCCCGAGACCTCCTGGCGGATCGCCTGGATCCACTCGCTGTTCGGCAACGCGCCGGCCGTCTCGACCGGCATCGCCGCGGCACTGCGCGCGAAGGGCCGCGAGGACGTGCGCGTCGTCGGCCAGGGCGGCGACGGCGGCACCGTCGACATCGGCTTCGCCTGCCTGTCGGGGATGTTCGAACGCAACGACGACGTGCTGTACATCTGCTACGACAACGAGGCCTACATGAACACCGGCGTGCAGCGCTCCGGCGCTACGCCGCCGGCCGCGCGGACCGCCACCACGCAGGCTGTCGGCCCCGAGCCGGGCAATGTCTTCGGCCAGGGCAAGAGCGCGCCGCTGATCGCGATGGCGCACGAGATTCCCTACGTCGCGACAGCCACGGTCTCCGACCTGCGCGACCTCGAGGCCAAGGTCCAGACCGCGATGGAGATCCGCGGCGCGCGCTATCTGCACATCTTCGTCCCCTGCCCGCTGGGCTGGGGAACGGACTCGGGCGACACGATCAAGATCGCCCGCCTGGCGAAGGAAACCGGGATCTTTCCCGTCTTCGAAGCCCGCGACGGCGAGGTGACCGGCGTTTCGAAGATCCGCCGCCGGCTCGCGGTCGAGGAGTACCTGCGCCCCCAGAAACGCTTCGCCCATCTGTTCAAGCCACAGCCGCGCCCCGAGGTCATCGCCCGCATCCAGGCGGGGGCGGATCGCAACATCGCGCGCTTCGGCCTGCTCGACGAGCCTTCGCACGACGGAGGCCGGGCATGACCCAGACAGACCCCACGCTGATCCAGATCGACTCCAAGCCGTTCGCCATCACGCTCGAGCCCGGATCGAGCCTCGCCAACAAGACCGGCTCCTGGCGCGACAAGCGCCCCGTGTACGTGCACCGGCTGCCGCCGTGCAACCACGCCTGCCCCGCCGGCGAGAACATCCAGCAGTGGCTCTACCACGCCGAGTCCGGCGACTACGAGGCCGCCTGGCGCGAACTGGTCAAGGACAACCCGCTGCCGGCCACGATGGGGCGCGTCTGCTACCACCCCTGTGAGACCTCCTGCAATCGCGGCCAGATCGACGAGAGCGTCGGCATCCACGGCGTCGAGCGCTTTTTGGGCGATGAGGCGATCCGCCAGGGCTGGAGCCTCCAAACCGAGCACGAGCCGACCGGAAAGCGCGTCCTCGTCGTCGGCGCGGGACCCTCGGGACTCTCGGCCGCCTACCAGCTGGCCCGGCGCGGGCACGCAGTGACGATTCGCGAGGCCGGGCCGATGGCGGGCGGCATGATGCGCTTCGGCATTCCGCGCTACCGCCTCCCGCGCGACATCCTCGACGCCGAGATCGCGCGCATCCTGGAGCTCGGCGTCACGCTCGTCTGCGACGCGAAGGTGACGAACATCCTCGACGAGATGCGCGACGGGCGCTTCGACGCGGCCTTCCTCGCCGTCGGCGCCCACATCGGCAAGCGCGCCTACATCCCGGCGGGCGAGGCGGCCCACATCCTCGACGCGGTCTCCCTGTTGCGCGACATGGAGGGTGCGCAGCCGCCGCTGCTCGGCCGCCGTGTCGTCGTCTACGGCGGCGGCAACACCGCGATGGACGCGGCTCGCACCGCCAAGCGACTGGGGGCGAGTGAGGCGATCGTCGTCTACCGGCGCAATCGCGACCGCATGCCGGCCCACGACTTCGAGGTCCAGGAGGCGATCGAGGAGGGCGTGATGATGAAGTGGCTCTCCACGATCAAGCACGTCGAAGGCGGCAAGCTGCTGCTCGAGAAGATGGAGCTCGATGCGAGCGGCTTCCCCCAGCCGACCGGTGAGACCGAGGAGCTCGAGGCCGACTCTCTCGTCCTCGCGCTGGGCCAGGACGCCGACCTCTCACTGCTTGACGGCGTCCCGGGGCTCGACATCGAGGACGGCGTCGTGGTCGTGGACGAGCGGATGATGACCGGCCACGACGGCATCTTCGCCGGCGGTGACATGGTGCCGGCCGAGCGAACCGTGACCGTGGGAGTCGGCCACGGCAAGCAGGCGGCGCGCAACATCGACGCGTGGCTTCGAGGCGCGGAGTTCACTCACGCGGTGGTGCCCGAGCTCGCAGAGTTCGACCAGCTGAACACCTGGTACTACGCCGACGCTCCGAGAACCGTGGCGCCGCAGCTCGACGAGATCCGCCGCCAGGGCAGCTTCGACGAGGTGACACTCGGACTCGACGAGACCAACGCGCTGTTTGAGGCACGCCGCTGCCTGAGCTGCGGCAACTGCTTCGGCTGCGACAACTGTTACGGCGTCTGCCCCGACAACGCCGTGCTCAAGGTCGACGACGCGGACGGCTACGCCTTCGACCTCGACTACTGCAAGGGGTGCGGCATCTGCGTCGCCGAGTGTCCGTGCGGGGCGATAGAGATGGTCCCCGAGGCGGGCTGAGCAGGCATCGCGGTGCCCCGGCCGGCGTGCGCGGGGAGAGCGCGGGACGGGACGCGCGTCAGATCCCCACGAGATCGCGGCGGCGGAAGGCCCACAGTGCCGCGAGCACGGCGAGCGCCGCGAGCGCGAGCATGATCGCGGCGGCCGCGGTTCGAAACGGCTGCACGGGGACCAGGCCGACGTTGGCAAACGGCGTCAGGTCGACGAGCCGCCGCGGGGCGCCGATCAGCGAACCGACCAGCTGCCACAGAAACGCGACCGCGACGAGCCCGTATGCGATACCCGCGCTCGCGCGCGGCACAACGGCGTAGGCCAGCGCAGCGAGCCCCAGGAACAGAAGTGCCACCGGCAGGCAGTTCACGCCGGCTTCGAGCATCCGCGGCAGCGAGACGTGGACACTCTGCGACGCGGCTCCCAGCCAGGCGAGCAGCCCGGCGTCCAGCGAGATCACGGCCGCCGCCGCTGCGGCGAGCGCCAGCCGCCCGCCCAGCCACCGGACCCGGCTTACCGGCAGCGCGAGCAGGGTGTCCAAGCGAAGCTCTGCCTCCTCGTGCCTTGCGGCGCCGACCTGCGCGCAGGCCAGCAGGCTGATCGCGAGGATGAAGAAGATGAAAATGAAGGCGAGGTAGCCGGCCGGCGTCGTGATCGAGCCCGATCCGAGCTTCGCGATCTCGCGCCGGATGCCCTTCGAGATTCCGGCCGAGGAGACGCTGTTGGAGATGACGCCGAGGATCAGCGCGAAGCAGCCGACGCCGGCGGCCCAGACGATCAGCGTGGCGCGCTGGCCGCGCAGCGCCGCAGCGGTCGGCGAGGAGAGCAGCCCAAGCCGCGGCCGCGAGCGATCTCGAGCCGACAGCAGGCCCGCTCCGATGTCGCGCCGGGCGGCGATCAGCGCCGCAGCGCCCAGCAGCAGCGCGGAGGCCGCGGCGGGCGCCAGCAGGACCAGCGGTCGCGCCCCCGCAAAGGGGCGCATCTGCTCCGCCCAGCCGAGCGGTGTCGCCCAACGCAGCCAACCGAGCCCGGACGAGGTGTCGGCGATCACGCGCGCCAGGAACAGGACGGCGACGATTGCGCCGCCGAGCTCGAGCGCGGTTCGGCGCGTCGGCGCCAACTGGCTCGCGAGCGCCCCGACTCCCGCGCACACTGGTATGACCGAGGCCGTCGCCAGCGCCAGGTAGGCCGAGCCGCCTGCGGGCAGGCCGGCCGCGACGAAGCCGGCGAACTCCGCAAGCCAGAGGATCAGCGCTCCCACGGCGACGGCCGCCATCGCCGAGAGGTAGGCCATGCTCCGGCCGACGATCCCGGCCGCCACCATCTCCGTGCGACCGCTGTCCTCCTCGGTCCGCAGCGCGCGAACGGCGGCCAGCAGCCCGAAGATCGCGGTGAAGATCGTCAGCGTGCCTCCGACCCGCCAGGCGCTGTAGCCCGTGACGCTGAGGAGGTTGTGCGGCTCGCCGTAGAAGAGGCGGATCGCCTTGTTGTCGCCAAAGCTTGAGGCGAACGAGGCGCGGTCCGCGCGAGTCGGGTAGGCGTGGCGGTAGCCGACCGGCTGGATGTAGGCGTAGACCGCGAACAGGAGGGCGAACGACACCGTGCGGATGCGGGCGTCGCGCAACCCTCGCCGGGCGAGAACGAGTGTGGCGAGCCCGCCGCCCTGCTCGCCGACGCCGCGCGAGCGCGCCGCTCGCGCGCGTTCACCCAGTGCTTGCATGCCCGTCTGAGCCGTCGTAGTGGTGCAGAAAGATCTCCTCCAGCGACGGCTCCCGGCTGTGCAGCGTCGCCACCTGGTGGCCCGCCAGCGCCGCGAGCAGCGGCTCGAGCCGGCCCGTCACCTCGAAGCGCAGCGTGCTGGGCCCCGTCGTGGTGACCGTGACGCCGGGCAGCGGCTCGAGGCTCGGTGCTCGCTGCGCGAAGGTCACCTCGATCACCTGCGCGCTCAGATGGCGCAGCGCCGCCAGGGTGCCGGAATCCACGAGGCGCCCGGCGCGCAGGATGCCCACCCGGTCGCACAGCGCCTCGACCTCGGTGAGGATGTGCGAGGAGAGAAAGACCGTCTGGCCGCGGTCCTTTGCTTCCAGGACGCTATGGCGGAAGGCCACCTCCATCAGCGGATCCAGGCCGCTTGTCGGCTCGTCGAGGATCAGCAGATCCGCGCGGCTCGCGAGCGCCGCGACGAGCGCCACCTTCTGGCGGTTGCCCTTCGACAGCGCCCGCATCTTCTTCGAGGACTCGATCTGGAAGCGCTCGACGAGCAGGTGGCGGTAGGCGATGTCGGTACCGCCGCGAACGCGAGCGAGGAATTCGAGCGTCTCTGTGGCTGTCAGGTCCGGCCACAGCGCAGGCTCGCCGGGGACGTAGGCGACGCGGCGGTGTGCGCTGACCGGGTCGCGCCAGCTGTCGATCCCGAACAGCTGCGCCCGGCCGGCGCTTGGACGGTGCAGCCCCAGCAGCAGGCGGATCGTCGTCGTCTTGCCCGAGCCGTTGGGCCCGAGGTAGCCGTAGACCTCCCCGCTTTCGACGCTGAGCTCCAGCGAGTCGAGCGCGAGCGTCGTGCCGTAGCGCTTGGTCAGGCCCGCGGCGGTGATCACGGCCGCCACGAGCGCTCCTCGCCTGGTACGCGGAGCATCTCGGCTGAGGCTACGGCACTGCGTGGCGCGGGCATCCGTAGTCCTCCGCAGCGCGGGGGCGGTCAGCTCCCGATGCGCGCGCGTCGCGCGGGCCTATCGTTGATGGATGCCCCAATCGCTACAGCCGGCGGCGCCGATTGCGCGGCCAGCGAGAGCACCTGCCGCGAGCGGACCTGGAACCCGCGCGAGCGCGCAGGCGGCGGCGAAGCAGGTACAGGCGAACGGATCGCCTGCCGGCACCCGGATGGCGCAGATTCGGGTGGCCCTTGCCGATGACCGCGCTTTCGCGCGCCAAGGCTTGCGCCTCCTGCTCGCCAGCGAGCAGGACATCGAGGTGCTCACGGGAACGGCCGATGTGACGTCGCTCGGCAGCCGGGTCGCCGCGAATCGCCCAGACGTGCTCGTGCTCGACCTCGGCCTGCCGAGCCGCTCGGCGATCACGGCGATCGGCGGCCTGCGCGAGCGCGCGCCGGACACCCAGATCGTGGTGCTGAGCAGCGAGCGCGAGCTGATGTTCGCCAGGCGCGTCCTCGCAGCCGGGGCGCTCGGGTTCGTCGGCAGGGAGTCGGCGGATCGGGACCTGCCCACGGCGATCCGCGCCGCCGCGCGAGGCGCGCGTTTCGTCAGCCCGGCTCTCGCCGCCGGCCTGGAGGCGACGCGACGCTCGTTCGCCGAGGACCACCTGACCGCACGCGAGATCGAGGTGCTGCGCCTGATAGCACTGGGGCACACAAGCGCCGAGGTCGCGACTGCGCTTGCGCTTTCGCCGCGCACGGTGGAAACCCATCGAGCGCGCATCCATAAGAAACTCGGGCTGACGACGCGCGCCGAGATCGTCAGCTACGCGCTGCGGCGGCGGCTGCTGCGAGCCTGAACGCAGCAGCCCGCGCGTTGCCCGGCGCAGCTGGTGTGAAGACCACCCGGGCCGGTTCTCAGTCGGCGTATTGCCGGCGAGCCTCTTCGATGTGATCGAAGCTGGCGTGCATCGCATCCAGCAGGGCCGGCTCGAAGTGCCGGGCGCGCTCGGACTCCATCATCTCCACGGCCATCGCGACCGGCAGCGCGGGCCTGTACACGCGGTCGCTGGTGAGGGCGTCAAACACATCGGCGACCGCCGCGATGCGCCCTTCGAGCGGGATCCGTTCGCCCGCGAGGCCGTGCGGGTAGCCGCCGCCGTCCCAGCGCTCGTGATGCGTCCAGGCGACAGTGGCGGCCATGCTCATCAGCGCGGTATCCGAGTCGGCCAGCAACTGATATCCAACCTCGGCGTGCGTCTTCAAGACCTCGAACTCGGCAACGGTGAGCTTGCCGGGCTTGAGCAGGATGCGATCGGCGATCGCGACCTTGCCGATGTCATGCAGCTCGCTCGCCAGACGCAACTGCGCACAACGCTCCCGCGGCAGGCCGCGCTGGCGTGCGAGCAGCTCGCAGTAGCGGCCCATGCGAACCATGTGCTGGCCGGTCTCGGCGTCGCGAAATTCCGCGAGCCGCACGAGCCTGCGCATCGCGTCGTTCTGGATGCCCGCGGCGCTGGCCGACGAGATGTCGCTTGACGCCAACGCGCGGCGCAGCGCTTCCTCCGTGTCCTCCCCGTTGCCCTCCAGGCGCTCGACGCGCCGGCGCATCTCAGCCTCGCGCCGGCGGCGGTAGAGCGCGTTGACTACGTTGATGACGAGCTCGCCGGCGCGGACCGGTTTCACCATGTAGCCGTAGGCGCCGAGCTCGATCGACGCAGTGGCAACGCCCAGGTCGTCCTCGCCCGTCAGCATCAGGACCGCAGTGCCTGGATATTCGGCACGCACGCGAGCGAGCAGGTCGATCCCCGACTCGCCGGGCATGTTCACGTCGAGCAGCGCCACGCCGATGTCCTCACGGGCCAGGGCCTCACGCGCGTCGTCGGAGTTCGAGGCGACGCTGCACGCGTAGCCCTGCGCGTCCAGGACGCGCCGTGCCCACGAGCGCAGCGCAGCATCGTCGTCGACGATCAGTAGCCGTGGCATCGCTGCGTTATCCCGCCGGGCGCAGGGCGGCGACACACTCCAGCAGGGTCTGCGCGGTGAAAGGCTTCTCGAGCAGCTCGCCGACCGCCGTGTGCGTCCCATTCCCGCTCGCCGGTCCGGCAAAGCCCGACATGTAGAGCACCCGCAGGCCGGGCCGAAGCCCCGTCAGAGTGCCGGCAAGCTCGTGGCCGGACATGCCCGGCATGCGCACGTCCGTGAGCAGCAGATCGATCGTGCCGGGCCGCGCCGCCGCGACCTCCAGTGCCTCGGCGCCGCTCGCTGCTCCAAGCACGCTGTAGCCGGCCCGGCCCAGGATCCGCTCGGTCACCACCCGCAGGGCGTCCTCGTCCTCGACCAGCAGAATCGTTTCCACGCCGTAGTCCGCCGGTGCCGGCGCGGGCTCGGGCTCGAGGCGCTCGGCGGCCGGGAACAGCGCGGTGAACGTCGCGCCGGCTCCCGGTTCGGAGTCGAGTTGCGCCCGCCCGCGGGCCTGCCGGACCGTGCCGAACACCGTCGCCAGCCCGAGTCCCGCGCTCTCTCCCGCCGGCTTTGTCGTGAAGAACGGATCAAAGGCGCGTTCGAGGACGGCCGGTGCCATGCCCACGCCGGTATCGGACACGCGGAGCCGAACGTAGGGGCCAGGCAGCAGTTCCGGCCGCGTGGCAGCGAAGGAGGCATCGACCTCCAGGTTCGCCGTGTCGATTCGCACGACCCCGCCCTCGGGCATCGCGTCGCGGCTGTTGGCCGCCAGATTGACGAGCGCGCGGGCGAGCATGTCCGGATCGATGCTGACCGGCCCAAGGGCGCCGTCGAGTGCGATCACCAGGTCGATCTGCTCGCCGAGCACTTCCCGTAGCTCCTCCTCGGTGTCGCCGACGACGCGATCGAGATTGGTCGCCGTCGCTTTGCCCGGGCCGTGGCGCGAGAAGGTGAGCAGCTGGTCGGTGAGACGCGCGCCGCGCTCGGCTGCGGTCTGGATCTCCACGAGGTCTGCGCGCATCGACGTCCACGGCCCATCCTCAGACGTTCGCGCGAGCGTGTCGAGTTCGCCCGCGATCAGCGCGCCGTAGTTGATGATGATCGCGAGGACGTTGTTGAACTCGTGCGCCACGCCCCCCGCAAGCTTGTCCACGGTCTCGAGACGCTGGGCGGCGTGCAGGCGGCGCAGTCGGGACTCGCGCTCTGCCACTCCCGCGAAGCGCTCGCGGCCGTAGCTCTCCTCGACCCGTACGCTGACGTCGCGGTCAATCGCCAGCGCGCCTGATTGCGCACCACCTTCGTCGTAACACGCAAGCCAGCGGCTCTCGACGGTCAGCTCGCGCCCGCCCTTGGCGTGCTGCACAAGATCGCCGTGCCAGTGCCCGTCGCGTGCCATTCGCTCGAGCATCTGCGAGAGCGGGGTCGGGAATCGCGTGGAGAACAGCTCACCCGGGCGGCGCCCGAGCGCTTCGGCGCGGCTGAAGCCGTAAAGCTCGACGGCGGCACGGTTCCAGTGCACGATGCGCCGGTCGATGTCCCAGCCGATGACGGCATCCGGAAGCAGGTCGAGTACGCCCGCATCGATATCGCGCCAAGCGTGGGCGCTCTCAGCACTCATGCCGGGCCGGCCTTCCGGCGTCGGCGCCTGGCGCGGGCTGCCCGGGGCCGCTGTCGCCGTCGCCGAGCCGCGGGCAAAGCGGCGGGATCAGCCGGCTGCGCGGCGCGTGGCCCACTGAGACAGGCGCCGACCGCGCGGAGATCACGGAACACCGGTCTCCGCTACGTCCGTCGAGCACCTGACACCCCCAGAGAGTGCCGGCCTCGAGGCGACCGGCGAGCCACTAGGGATTGTTGCACTCGGCCACTACGCGCTTTCGGGGGTCTCCAGAAAGCAGACCTCCTATGTGTCGGTGCGACCGGCCGCCGGCGCGCGCCCGACCGCGACCCGGCACCTGCCCGCTTCGACGGTTCCGCGCCCGCGGCCCGTTCGGGTGGGCGCGTTATGTATGCCGAACTGTCCGTTTGGGGTTGATCTCACATTTGAGTCGCGATAGTGTCAGCAGTTACTAACTTTCTCACGGGGATACGAAAGTGCAGGCGCGGTCGGCAACGACAGTGCGGGCGCGGTCGGCGAGCGCGCAGCTAGGCGTGCGTCGTTCTGAAGGGAGTCGGTGAGCGTGACAAGAGGTGCTGCACGGCCCGCTCGGTGTCAACCGGCGGCTCGCGACGGGGTAGGACGGGGGAAATGCAGCACCCTGAACTGCGCTCGCAGCGGTCTGATGATTCTGGCGCGCCCGGATTGGCTGACCGTCGATCGTCACGCACGCCGCGCTATGCGTCGGTGCATGCGCGTGCCGGCACATGCCTGCCTGGCGGCGGCCGGGGCGAGCGCGGCGGCTCGTTCGGGCGCTGACGAACTGCCCGCAGACCCCCGGCGCGACACGCTGCAAGCGCGGCCCGGTACGCAATCTGGACGCGGCAATGGGTGAGCCGCCAAATGACCGCCGGGCGGAGGCCAGGGACGCCCGCCGGGCGTCAGGCTTGCTGGCGGTCGCTCGCAGCCTGTTCGCGGAAGCGGAGCCGCAGGTGATCTACGAGCGGATTCTCGAAGGCGCGCGCGATCTCACGGGCGCCCGCTACGCCGCGCTCGGCGTGCTCAACGAGCAACGCGACGCGCTGGCGCATCTGTACACCGCGGGCATCGATGAGGCCACCCGCCGGCAGATCGGCGATCCGCCGCGCGGCCGCGGCGTGCTCGGCCTGCTGGTCAGCGACCCGAAACCAATCCGCATCGCCGATCTGGCGAGCGACGCCTCGAGCTATGGGTTTCCGCCCGGGCACCCCGTGATGAGAACCTTCCTCGGTGTCCCGGTCCACGTGCGGGGCGAGGTCCGGGCCAATCTCTACCTGGCCGACAAGGCCGGGGAGTTCGACGAGTCCGATGAGGAGGTCGCCATCATCCTCGCGGACTGGGCAGCGACGACGATCGATCTCGAGCGCCGGCAACCGCCCTTCAGACGACGCTGGCGCGACCGCCAGCCGACGCTCACAGCCGAGCTCGACCGGGTCAGCGACCAGATGTCGGTGTCGACGCTGCTGCTCGTCGAGGACGAGGACGCGCTGCGAGAGCTCGTCGTCATGATGCTCGAGGAGCAGGGCTACGTCGTGCTGAACGCGGCCAACGGGCAGGACGCGCTCGAGTTGGCCCAGCGCCATAGTGGCCCGATCGACCTGTTGATCACCGACGTCGTCATGCCGCGGCTCTCGGGCGCCGAGTTGGCGAAACAACTGCTCGAAGTGCGCCCCGCGCTCGAGGTGCTCTACATATCCGGCTACAACGACAGCCGTCTGATGGGCAGGGGCCTGGACGAGGCGAGGATCAACCTGCTCAGCAAGCCGTTCACGCCCGAGCAGCTCTCCGATCGTGTGCGCGCGCTCACCAAGAGCGCACGATCCTGACACGGCGTCCGCGCCCATACGCCCAGCCGATGCCGGTCCGCAGGCGCGTGACCGGCGCCCTCAACCACTCCGGCGCCGGATTGAAATAGGGCCTCGGGTGCGCGGCCGAAAGCTGCGTGAGCCGCGCCCGTACTCCGCCCCCCAGGCTTGCGGAAAGCTACCGATGGCGTGGGTGTCCCGGCGATGGCACGATGATCTCGTGAACGACACCGCGACAGCAACGGCCACGCCCCTGCCGCCGCCGGCATCGGACCCGGTCGAGACCGGCTACGCGCAGAAGTACGTCTACGACTTTGAAGAGGGCTCGCGCGAGATGCGCAACCTGCTCGGCGGCAAGGGGTCGAACCTCTGCGAGATGACGCGCCTGCTCGGCGCGGATCTGGTTCCCGGCGGCTTCGTCATCACCACCGAAGCGTGCGTTGCGCATATGACCGCCGGCTCCGAGCCGCCCGAGCTCTCGCCCCAGATCGACGACGCCCTCGAGCGCCTGCAGGCTCGCCTCGGCCGGCGATTCGGTGACGCAAACGATCCGCTGCTGCTCTCGGTTCGCTCCGGCTCGCGAGAGTCGATGCCCGGCATGATGGACACGGTCCTGAACCTCGGTCTCACCGACGCCTCCGTCGAGGGGCTCGCGCTGGCGACCGGCAATGAGCGCTTCGCCTGGGACTCCTACAGGCGCTTCGTGCAGATGTTCTCCAACGTGGTCCGCGGCGTCTCCAGCGAGCACATCGAGGAGGAGATCGCGGAGGTCAAGGCCCGCCACGGCGTGGCTCTGGACACCGACCTTGACACCGCGGCGCTGCGCGAGCTGACGGCGATCTTCAAGCGGGACTTCCAGCAGCAGACCGGGGAGCCGTTTCCGCAGGACCCAGCCGAGCAGCTCAAGCAGGCGATCAACGCGGTGTTCGACTCCTGGGGCGGAGACCGCGCCGTTGCCTACCGGCGCATCAACCACATTCCCGACGACTGGGGAACCGCGGTCAACGTGCAGCAGATGGTGTTCGGCAACAAGGGCGAGAGCTCCGGCTCGGGCGTGGCGTTCAGCCGTGACGAGCTCACAGGTTCACCCGACCCCTCCGGCGACTTCCTGATCAACGCCCAGGGCGAGGACGTCGTGTCAGGCGTTCGCAACGCCCAGGAGCTCGCAGAGCTGCGCGAGATCATGCCGGACGCCTACGCACAGCTCACGAGCATCCTGCGCAAGCTGGAAGCCCACTACGGCGACATCCAGGACACCGAGTTCACGATCGAGGAAGGCCGCCTGTACATGCTGCAGACGCGCAACGCCAAGCGCCCCGCGCAGGCGGCTGTCCGCTTCGCCGTCGACGCTGTGGGCGAGGGGCTGCTCACCAAGGCGCAGGCCATCGCCACGATCGACGCGTCATCGCTCGACGCGCTGCTGCACCCCACCTTCGATCGCAGGACGCCCTACAAGGTGCTGGCGCGCGGCGTCGCCGCCTCGCCCGGCGCCGCCAAGGGCGCAATCGTGTTCAGCGCCCCCGCCGCGGTGGCCGCGGCCGAGACCGGCGCCCATGTCGTGCTGGTGCGGCCGTTCACCGAAGCCGAGGATGTCGCCGGCTTCTTTGCCGCCCAGGGCATCCTCACGAGCGAGGGCGGAAAGGCGTCGCATGCGGCGCTGGTCGCACGCGGCATGGGCCGCCCCTGCGTCTGCGGCGCGAGCAGCCTCGACATCGACGTCGCTGCCGCCACCGTCCGCGTCGGCGACGTGGTTCTCCGAGAAGGCGATCTGATTGCGATCAACGGCTCCACCGGCGACATCACGATCGACGACGTGGCGCTTGTGGATCCGGAGATGGACCCCAACTTCGAGACGGTTCTCACGTGGGCGGATGAGCTGCGCACACTTGGCGTGCGCGCCAACGCCGACGTCCCGGAGGACGCGCGGCGCGCGCGAGCGTTCGGGGCCGAGGGCATCGGCCTGTGCCGCACCGAGCACATGTTCATGGCGGCCGATCGCCAGCCGAAGATGCGCGCGATGATCATGGCCTCGGGCGAGGCGGACCGCCGCGCTGCGCTGGCGGAGCTGCTGCCGCTGCAGCAGGCGGACTTCGAGGGCCTGTTCGAAGCGATGGAGGGCCTGCCGGTCACGATCCGCCTGCTCGACCCGCCGTTGCACGAGTTCCTTCCAAGCGAGATCGACCTGCTCGACGAGTTGCGCGCTGCGCACGATCCGCACGAGATCGCCGAGCTCGAACGCACGCTCAAGCGCGTACAGGAGCTCTCCGAGTCCAACCCGATGCTCGGGACCCGCGGCTGCCGCCTTGGCATCCTCTACCCGGAGATCTACGAGATGCAGGTCGCGGCGATCATGCGCGCGGCTCGCGCAGTGCGCGAGCGTACCGGCCACGCCCCGCACACCGAGGTGATGATCCCGCTGATTAACTACGACCGCGAGCTCACGCTGGTGCGCGAGCTGGTTCTGCGGATCGCGGATCAGGAGGGCATGCGCGAAGGAAGCGACTACACCGTCGGCACGATGATCGAGCTGCCGCGCGCATGCATCGTGGCCGGGGCCCTCGCAGAACA